>UMEC01021917.1_pt1 | contig 10122 bp, 10 predicted proteins | sample 1964651 | NCBI WGS metagenome assembly UMEC01 (sample SAMEA4836010, study PRJEB28245) | human gut metagenome | biome: gut microbiome; material: fecal sample | place: Denmark | collected 2008 | reverse complement strand
CCCTACGAAAGGTAACTTCCGCAGGCTCTTCTTCATCATCCACTTGAAGTTACGTCCCAGAAATCCGTAAATGAGGAAGATATCGAATGCTCCCTGATGGTTGGGTACGAATACGTACGATGTATGTTTATGTATTTTCTCCCGGCCGCGCACCTTTACTGGAATCAGCAGGAAAACACAAATCAATTGTGACCATATTTTTCCGGGATAATAGCCCCAGATATGTGCACCGCCTATCAGAGAGCCGACGATAGTCACCAAAGCCGTGAGAATAGTCAATACCAACAGAATTGGTAAAGCAAAACATATTTGGTAAATATAATAAAGTATCTTCATAGGTGTTGGATTTTTGTTTCCGCAAAGATATATAATTTGATTTAGATATGCTACCCGGTTATCGTACTTTTAGATTATTCGGTAATTCGGCTTTTGCCAGGGCTACACCCTTTGTCCCGGATGGTGTAGCCATTTGCTTTAAAGGGTGTAGCCATCCAAGGCAAAGGGTGTAGCCATTTTTTATATGCCCTACAAGAGGTTTCTGAAAGGATCATAGGGAGATGTCGGTGGAATATTCTTCGATTTTTAATAATAGTGAAAAACGAAAAAAAGAACAATAATTCTTCCTTTGTACCTTCCTTGTATCTTCTTCGTACCCTCTTCATGCCAAGTTCGCTATTTTGTTCTTTCTATTGGAGCGAAGGGGATGCGAATAGGGTGGATGGGAGAAGAGAAATGGAACAAAGTGATGTTTTATAAAAAATGCTGAGTGATTGACGTGTTTTGTGCTTTTCTGTATTTTGTTTTTGTTATATTTGTAGGATAAAACGTTTGACAGGCAATAATATGTAGATGGTATGAAACTTAGTAGGTTAAATTTATTTTGGGGAGGGACTGTTTTTTGCACTGTGGTTACAAGCATATACGTATATACGCTTTACTGTAACTATTCGGAGCTGGTGGCTGAGTGGAATGTGCAGGCAGAGGAAACATTTGTAAAGGCGTTGCAACTGGAAGTGCAGAAACGGGGGAATATTGTTGTGCCATTTGTAGCAGGTGTTAATTCTACTGAAATGAAAACATTGGAAAGTCCATTCCAAAGTCCTGTAACTTTGACGAGTAAGTATGGAACGCACGACTATGAGATACCACGTGTGAAATTTGATAATAGTCTTATCAAAGATACCGAAAAAAGAATGTTACTCAGCTATGTGCTTGAAGAGCATCCTCTGAATGCTGATACGCTGAATACATCTTGGAATAGTCTATTGATAAGGAAATCAATTAAAGTTAATACAGGTATTCGTCTTTCAATAATTGATTTGTTGAAACAAACTTCTGTCGTCTGTTCCCCTGATAGTATAAAAATATTGGAGGGAGATAGTTTGCTATCCCGTTATCTAGGCTTTCGTTGTGAAGTGGAAGCAACAGGTTTTGTGTCTTATAGTTGGTGGCAGGCATTAGAGGTATGGCCGCCCATCATTATATTATTTTTGCTTTGGCTTTGTTTCTTCCTTCTTTTCTTATATTATAAACAGATTACTTCGTTTTTGCGACGTAAGCTTGTGAAGAAAGAAACAGTTGTCCATATTCAGGAGAAAACGATAGTTGTTGAAAGAAAAATGCATCTGGAAGAAGTAGTAGAGCAAACCGGATTATATGAATTGGCCGATGGGACTATTTTGGATTCGATAAAAGGTATTTTGATGAATGAAGAAAAGACGCGGCAGGTGCAACCACAAACAATAATTTTGTTGAAGCTTTTTTTATGTACCCAAGATTATCGACTGACTACGGAGGACATAAATAAAAAACTATGGGAAGGGAAAGGAAATTCCAGTCAAATTCATGCTGTCATTCATCGTTTACGCGAAGCATTGAAAGATGTCTCTTCTCTTATAGTAGAAAAAGAAGATAAGTACTATTGTTTGAAAATGCCCCATTCCATCGAGAAAAATTCAACAGAGGCATAAGATAGAAGAACTTACCAACGCTTACCAAAAGGTGTATAATTAAACTTGGTAAGTCTTGGTAAGTCGAAAAAGTTGGTTTGATATAGAAACTCATTTACCTTTGTGGGTAAAAAATGAGGCAATGCTGTTTTGTATGCCTCATAACAGATATCTAATATAAAATAGTGAAACATGAAAAACAAGATTAAAATTGCTGTAATCAGTTTGTGTGCAGTTGGTACAATAACTGCTTTTTGTAGTCAGAAATCGGGTAAGAAAATGGATGATTTGCTACTGAAAAATGTAGAAGCCTTAGCTTGGGGTGAAGGAGGAGTACCTTCAAACTGTTTAGGTCTGGGTGATGTTGACTGTCCTTTTTCGAAAACTAAAGTAAAATATGTAATGACTGGTTACAGCCTTGAAGACCTCTATTAGCATATTATTAGTCTTTCTCTTCACTGCATGCACTTCTGTGCCCGATGAGAGAATGATGTCATATTCTGACTTTCCCGAAGCGAGAGAATTGACAGCTTGGACTTTGCCATTGGATACAGCTTTGTTTCGCTATCCTTATAGGGTACGTGTACAAGACGACAAGGCCGTAGTGCTTGATTTGCATGGAACGGAACATTTCTTTCATGTTTTCCGCTATCCCGACTTCCATTACTTATCTTCTTTCGGCAAGCGAGGCGATGCTCCTGAGGAGATGCTTTCAGCTGAAAATCTTCGATGGGATGGAGGTTCTATGTGGATACTTGATTCTAATAAATCAGAATTAACTCGGTTAGGTTTTGCTTCATCCGGAAACTCATTGCTTCGTCAGGAGGCGGTGAGCCTGGATGAAGAATTACTTCGGGCACTGGATTTTGTGCAATATAATGATTCTACTTTTATCATTCCCGATTATTCCGGTGACAGTCGTTTCTGTTTGGTTAATCGGCAGGGTAAGTTACTTCGTAAAATAGGTACTATTCCCACAGCCAACGAGGATGCTTTGAAGAATGCCCGTCCTGCTTTGGCGCAGGCATGGCGCAGTTTTATCGATTACAATCCTCGCAATGGCGTACTTGTGGCAGCTACCCAACTGGGAGAAGTTCTTGAAATTTATAATTTGAAAGATAGTACGTACATAGCTTGTGTTGGTCCTAATGGTGAACCGGAGTTTCAGATCGCTCAGGGGTATGGTATACCGACCGGTATTATGGGATTTAGTGATATACAAGTGACGGATAGTGCTATTTATGTTGTTTTTCAGGGTCGTAAATTCAAGGATATCCAACAGAAAGCACAGCAGGGCATTAATTTACTGGATGGTGGACAATACATCTATGTATTCGGTCTGAAAGGTGAACCGCTTCGGAAGTATGTCTTAGATCACTATATCCATGGAATTTCGGTAAATGAGCAGAAAGGAGTTATCATAGCTACGGATGTGAATAAGGATGAACCGATAATAGAATACCATATGAATGGTATGTAGAGTAATTATTAAATTATTAAAAGGAGCAGACGGTAAACAACTTGTTGGTGCAATAGAATGCCGAATGCTCCGTAACCCCTAAAAATTAGAAGCCTGGCAAAGATATGAATTTTTAAACGAAAACGGAAATTGGGTTCAGCTGTGACGATAGTGCAGTATGGACGATGGGCTTAGTAAGATATGTTGTGTCTTAATTTGGGGCTGCATGATATATGTGCTTGATATTGAAGATTGAATGAGTTTTATTTTTTAATAATTTATAAGATGAATAAATTTGTAAGAATTGCTTGTGTTACTGTTTTTACCGCTATTACTGCTTATTGTGTTTATCAGTCACAAAAGGATAATCTCCAAATACCTGAACTTGTTTTAGCAAATGCTGAGGCACTGGCGTGGTATGAAATACCGGATGTAACAATAACCTGTAATCAACACGAATATACCTCACCTGGACAATGTTGGAGAGATATAGGAGATTGTAGAAGGTTGGGACAGTATTATAGAGATTGTGAATTTACAGGTTATCAATATATGTATTGTACTACAATCTGTAACCTTTAATAATATTAAGAATTCAAGGTGTGTCGAGAAATTGGCACACTTTATTAAATCGTTATTCAAAATGAAAAAACTAGTACCATTAGCCATACTGTTGCTTGTTTGTATAGCATGTGGAAAAATGCAAGAAGTTCATGATGGTTTACTGCGAATTCCGGTCAATGTAGATGATGTCACTACTGATGCAAGTACTTTTTTGGAAAAGATAGAAATAGTGCCGTTAGAGACTAACGATTCTGTTTTATTTAATTATCCATCAGAAGTTATATATGATAAAAATACTAATATGTATGCTGTTACCAGTCGAATGGATGTTTTTACATTTACGGGTGAAGGGAAGGCTATTGGTAATTCAATAAAAAAAAGAGGACAGGGACCGGACGAATATGCTATGATATTAGATATGAAATTTAATCATTTCTTAAATGGTATAGACTTACTGAACCCTTATGGGATTATATATACATATAGTCCAACTTTTGAATTATTGGCGCGTCGTAATTTTAAACCGGAATTTCCTGTTAATCATTTTATGGCTTTGGACACCAATAATTATGCATTCACTTTTCCTTTCATTTGGACAGATCAAGAGGTGGCGTTTGTTAATATTGAAACCGGTAGTACAGTCAATGCAAAGTATCAAGGAACAATATCAGAGGGGAATGGATTGAAACATCAGTATTTTCATAAAGTTGGAGATGATTTTTATTTTATACCACGAGGCGTTAACTATAATATTTATCAGATTGATACCTTGAAGAAAGAAATTTTCCCTATCATTTATCTTGATTTTGGAGAAGCAGAAATAAAAGAAGATGGATTACCCGGACGGGCTTCTGGAAAAAGAACAGACAATGATAAGGAAAGAATGAAAATTGCAGATGATTTTTCTGCCAGACATAATTTTTTAAGAGAATCCACTACGCATTTCATTCCTATGCAAACGCTTCTTAGTGAAAATTATATATATATATTTATTGTGAAAGGGCAAGAACGATATGGACGGCATTATATTTATAATCGGGTGAAAAAAAAAGGATACTTAATTAAAATAGATGTTCCTTTTTGCATGTATGATTGCTTTGGCATTGATGATAATGTTTTGCTTGCCATTTGTCAGCCTACCGAATTACCGCAATATGTAGATCGTCAATTCATGGCGGAAAAAGAGATTGCAAAAATGGAGCAGTTGAAGGAAGATGATAATCCTGTTATTATAAAATATTATTTGAAACGATGAGAAAGCTTGTTGTCATAATCCTGTTTCTTGCTGCCTTGTTATTTTCGTGTAAGGATACGAGAGAAGAAAAAATTATTCATTTGCTTAATGAATGGAATGGAAAAACAATTCGTTTTCCACAAGCTATGAACCTAATATCTTATCTTGATACCACTAATGTTGTGAAATTTGGTGAGATTAAGAAAGAATATACGATATTACATTATGTAGATACTATAGGTTGTGTTAGCTGTAAACTTCGATTGTCAGAATGGAATAAATTGATAGGAGAGTTGGATTCGATTAGTAATCATAATGTTAACTGTTTAATTTCTTTCTTTCCTATGAGAAAGAAGGAGTTATTGAAATCATTGAAGATCAATAAATTTAAGCATTATGTATATATTGATGAAAAAGATTCTCTAAATCAACTTAATTGCTTTCCGGAAGGAGATGCTTTTCGTACATTCTTGTTGGATAGAGATGATAAGGTAATGCTTGTTGGAAATCCTATTAATAATCCTAACATCAAGGAATTGTATTTGAGTATCATTCAAAAGGGGAATATCGTTACGAATAAAGACAAGGGAATAAAACATACCAAAGTTACGATAAATCAGAATTGCATCTTATTAGGAAATTTCGATTGGAAGGATAAGAAAGTCGTGAAATTTCTGCTAAAGAATAGTGGCGATAATCCTTTAGTAATACAAGATGTTACCACTTCATGTAGTTGTACAACAGCGACATTTACCAAAGATCCTATAGCTGCGGGTGAAGAGACTGAAGTGCTTGTCACTTATCAGGCGGAACAACCGGAAAGCTTCTATAGAGAAATAAACGTATTTTGTAATACGGAAGATTCTCCTGTCTTATTGGAAATAAAAGGAAATGCGCAATAGTATCTCACAATTCACATATCTGGAGATAAATCAGAGAATAAAGTGAGATGTCGAGTAAATGTGTTTCATGATTGAATGCTAATAGGAAGCCAAAAGAATGAATAATAATGATTGTTCTGATAAGAAAAAGAATTTGAAATGGTTTATTGATAAACTTATGAATTTATTCTTAATCATTTGCGGAGTGGTCTTATTTTGGGTATTACTTCAAATAACTAGCATTGCTTCATTCAAGATTCCTTCAGACTCTATGGAGCCTGTCTTAATCGCAGGCGATAATATTTTGGTGAATAAATGCGTGATGGGAGGTCGGTTATTCAATATTTGGGATGCTTTGGAAGATAAGGAGATAAATATATACCGTTTACCCAGTTTAGGTAAAATAAAAAGAAACGATGTAGTGGTTTTTAATTTTCCCTATTTGGAACAGCGTTGGGATAGCATTGCTTTTAGAGTAATGAAATATTATGTGAAGCGCTGTGTTGCTTTGCCTGGTGATACATTTGAAATAAAGAGAGGGCATTATAAAGTACATGGTTGCACCTCGGCATTGGGAAATGTGGAAGCACAAGACCGACTAATGCAGATTATTGAACGAGGTAGGGAAGGAGATTACGGAATTGTGATGAGCGGCTATCCCTATAGCGATATTGTGAACTGGAATATAGTAAGTTTTGGTCCTTTATATCTTCCTGCAAAAGGCGATGTTATAGAGATGTCTTCTAAACATGTCGCCCTGTACCGGAATGCGATAGAATGGGAGCAGAAAAAGAAACTCTTTTTACGTGGAGATACGATTTTACTGAATGATAGCGTGATACGTACTTATCGTTTTAAGGAGAATTATTATTTCGTGGCGGGTGATAAGGTGATGAACTCACAGGATTCCCGTTATTGGGGCTTGCTACCCGAACGCTTTATTGTAGGTAAAGCTGTCAGGATATGGAAGTCGGTAGATAGAGAGACGGATAAAATAAGGTGGAACAGGATATTTAAAAAGATTCACAGCCTGCATAAGTCGCTATTTTACAATGAATCCAACAAATATCTGGAAGAGGCTTGCTGGCACAGTACAGATCCGATGGTATTGAATATCATGGGTAAAAATTATCAGGAACTACATAATTATGAACAAGCCGAGAATCTTTTTAAGAGGGCTATTCATCGCTTGCCGGGTAGAATTTATCCCTATTATCTACTAACCAACCTTTATGCAGAGCCGGATTTTTATAACCCTGGCAAGTTGAAGGAGGTTGCAGACATCGTACTGACTAAAGAACCTAAAGTGCATTCTACTGCTATAAAAGAAATGCGCAGTAAGGTCAAGGAGATATTAGAGAAAATAAATATGAAATAACAAAAATGAGATAAACTATGGATACATACAATGAAAATTTATTCTCCTGTCTGTTATTCAGGAATAAGCAACTGACTAAGGAATTGAACAGATTTGAGGATATTTCTGCTTTATCTGTTTCTTCTTCGCAAATGCTGGCTTTAAGCCAATTACTCAAATTGCACTTGGCTCCCACTTATGGAACTATCAGGGATGAATATGAGTGGCAGAATCTCTTTGCAGTGATTGATTTACTTTATGGCGCTGATTGGCTTCCGGAGGATTTGAAAACCAGTCGCTTAAGTATGCAGGAATTGAAATTATGTTATTTGGTACGCGCTCAACTAACTAACAAGGCTATTGCTCTAATTTTTAATATTACTTCCTGCTCTGTACTGAAAGCCAAACAACGCATAAAGGCTAAATTATCTTTATCAAGCGAGGATAGTTTTGATAGGTATATACAGAAGAGTAAATATTAACTTTATTTCCGATAATAATTAGCTTTGAGTGATAACGTTGCGCCTAATCACGCAACGTTATCACTGTAATTTCCGGCCATGCCCCGAAGCGGAACGGTAGTCCTACATAGCCGATTCCTATATTGACATATAATCCCCGATCTCCTTCAGTGTACATCCCTCCCCATTCGGGATAAATCAGCGAAGCAAGTGAATGACCGAACATGATAGCCTGCATCGCATGAGTATGTCCGGCAAGCATCAGCTCGATGTCTGTATCCGGCAGTACTTCCCGGCGCCAGTGCGTAGGATTATGGCTTAACAGAATGCGGAACATTCCATCTGTACCTTTAGTCGCTTTTTTCAGGTCGGCAAATTGTGAGAAAGGAGGTTCACCATCATTCTCTACACCGATAAGTGCGATGCTGTCCCCCTCATGATGTAATATATCATACTCATTGTTCAGTAGTTTCCATCCCATTGCCTTTTGCATCCGAACCAGATTGTCAATGTTATTAACCTGTTCTTTCAGGTTTTTCCAATGATAGTAACTTCCGTAGTCATGGTTACCCAGAATGGAATATACTCCATCTTTGGCATGCAATTGCGCCAGAATGTCCTGAAATCCTTCCAGTTCGCAACTTCTTTGGTTCACCAAGTCACCGGTAAAAACTATCAGATCGGGTTTCTGGGCGTTTACGAGTTCTACCAGTTCATTGATGGGTTTCTCATTGTCTATCCAGCTGCCGATATGTATATCCGATAGTTGCACGATACGGTAACCGTCAAATGCTTTCGGAAGATTGGGGTGGTGAAATTCGATATCCTTCACTTCGAATTTGCTGATACCTACCAGGGTGCCATAAAGTATATTAAAGAAACTGACTACACCCAATACTAACCCTACAGCCGTAAATGGTGAACGGGGCCAGCGCAGCAGATAGTGAAAAGGTAGCCCCACCAACGAGCATATCATAAAGATGGTCTTGGGGATGGCAAACAGGAAAATGCAGATAGCCAGTCTTCCAATGGCTTGTGCATGGTGTGCCATCGCGTTTTCGCCTATGCCCTGCATCAGCAGAAAGTAGCCTGCTATCAATAAAAGAGTGGGGATCCAGTGCGCAATGCGTAGCCAGATGTTTTTGGTTTTCCGAACAATGTACATAAAGTAGATGTACAAATCGGGGATCAGTAGAAAAAGGATAAGGAGTAGGGTTATTCTGTGCATATATCTTCTAATTCTTCTATATTCTTTTTGATGTCGTTAAGGAATTTGTAAGCTACTTTTTTATACAGCAGGTAGATGATGGCGACGTCACACAACACAAAGAATATGATCAAAGTGGCCTGAACGCCGAAAGAAGCCTTGTAATAGCCCATCACCCAATAATTGAGTACATTGAAAACAATCACCCATACGGAAATAGCGATAATTTCATATCTCGTCCATCGGCGGAAACTTGCCATGCGTTTGCTTACCATAGCTACAGGCATTTCATCTATTTTCGTGTTTCTTATCCAGCGATAGTTTTTGTGATCCCACCAGATTCCCAGCAGAATACTGATGCCGACAAATATTACGAGTGTATTAATCCTGGGTTGCCATTCTTCGTTGATCTGAAAGATGGACGGCAGTAACCAAATAACCAGAAGGAGAGCCAGTCCCACGACTCCAATGCCTATGGAGAAGCGTTGCCAACCCGTAAGGCGCCCTATGCTTTTGCGTGCGTTTGCCTTGTATTCGGCAATCATGTCCGCAATCTGCTTTTCGTCGGCAATCGGTTCTTTCTTCAATTGCTCGTCCAGCGCATTCCAAGATTTCTTCAGTTCATCCAATTCCATATTATTCCTCCTTGTTCATTTTTCTAAGTTTGTCTTTGATCCGGCTGATTTTGGTAGCGACGTTTGTTACTGTCAGACCGGTGATTTCAGCAATTTCCTCATAGCTTTTTTCTTCCAGATAAAGCAGAATAATAGACTTTTCCAACGGGCCTAGACGGTTAATCATCCGGTAGAGTTGCTTTAGCATGGCTTGTGTTTCGTCCGATTCTTCCATTCGGTCGGAGTCCTGGCTTAGAGTCACGATTTCGGGAATGTTCTTTTCTTTGCGAATAAAGCTAATACAAGTATTCAGCGCAATGCGGTAAATCCATGTGGATACTTTGCACTCTCTCCGGAACTTGGGATAAGCTCTCCACAAATTGATCACGACGTCCT
>UMEC01014179.1_pt1 | contig 12461 bp, 7 predicted proteins | sample 1964651 | NCBI WGS metagenome assembly UMEC01 (sample SAMEA4836010, study PRJEB28245) | human gut metagenome | biome: gut microbiome; material: fecal sample | place: Denmark | collected 2008 | reverse complement strand
TTCACGCGCAACACTAGCTGCATCGTAAATAGCAGTGACTTGAGGAACACCTACACCCGCAACCACACGTGTTGTACAAATAGAACCTGGTCCGATACCTACTTTAACGACATCGACACCTGCTTCATAAAGTGCACGCGCACCTTCAGCTGTTGCAATATTTCCTGCAATCAAAGTACGATCTGGGAAGTGGGCACGAATTTCAGCAATTTTACGAAGAACACCTGCTGAATGACCATGTGCAGTATCAATGACAATAGCATCTGCGCCTGCTTCAAAGAGAGCTTCTGCACGTTCAAAGGTATCAGAAGTAACCCCTACAGCACCTGCGACCAAAAGACGACCGAATTCATCCTTAGCTGCATTAGGAAACTCGATAACTTTTTCGATGTCCTTAATAGTAATGAGTCCTGACAAACGACCTTCTTCATCAACTAGAGGTAGCTTTTCAATACGATGCTCATGAAGAATACTTTCAGCTGTTTCAAGATCTGTTCCAACTGGAGCAGTGACCAATTTTTCAGAAGTCATGTGTTCTGAAATTGGAGTATCGTAATTAGAGATAAAACGCATATCACGGTTTGTGATAATACCAACCAATTTACGATTTTCAAGTGTCTCAACAATTGGAACCCCTGAAATACGGTAACGTTGCATCAACTCTTCAGCTTCAGCAACTTTATTTTCAGGCGTTAAGAAGAATGGATCAATGATGACACCATTTTCAGAGCGCTTTACTTTTCGAACTTCTTCAGCTTGTTCCGCAATAGACATGTTTTTGTGAATGACACCCAAACCACCTGCACGAGCAATTGAGATAGCCATCTTACTATCTGTGACCGTATCCATGGCTGCAGTGATAATTGGGATATTTAATGTCAAATTTTTAGCCAATTTCGTCTTCAAGTTGACGTTGTTTGGTAGAACATGACTTTCCGCAGGAATAAGCAATACGTCATCAAAAGTGTAACCTTTTTTCAAGAATTTAGTGTCCCAATTTGACATTATAATCGTCCTCTTTTCTCAAAGTTTTGAGGTACAGAAACCCCAGTCTATTTTTTAATTGATAATATCATATCATGCTAAAATGATTTGTCAACAGATTTCGCATAAGATTCTAAGAAAACCTTTTTCCAAATAAAAATAGGACTCTAGATTATCTTGAGTCCCTACTTTTTATTTCTTAGAAATAATTAATTCCCATTGCTTCTTTTACTTCTGCCAATGTTTGTCCAGCAACTTCACGCGCTGCTTGACTACCTTTTTCAAGCATACGGAAAACTTCTCCCATATCCTTGGCATATTCTAAACGGCGTTCACGAATTGGAGCTAACTCACGTTCTAAGATTTCTAGAAGATAACGTTTTGTCTTCACATCTCCTAAACCACCTCGTTGATAATGTTCTTTCATTTCAGCAATTGTAGTAGCATCCTCTTTGCGACCAAAGATATCAAGATAATGGAAAACCATGTTACCTTCAATTTGACCTGGATCTTCCACACGAATATGATTTGGATCCGTATACATGCTCATGACTTTTTTACGAACAGTATCTTCATCATCTGAAAGGAAGATTCCATTCCCCAAGGATTTAGACATTTTAGCATTACCATCTAGACCTGGAAGGCGCCCTGCAGCTTCATTTTCAGGGTAGATTCCCTCTGGCTCAACCAAAATATCACAATTATAAGTATGATTGAAGCTACGTGCAATTTCACGTGTCTGCTCAATCATTGGCTTTTGGTCATTACCTACAGGAACATAATTTGCTTTAAAGGCCGTGATATCAGCTGCCTGAGAAATTGGATAAACTAGAAATCCTGTTGGAATAGATTCTCCGAAGCCTTTTTGAGCAATTTCCGTCTTAACCGTTGGGTTACGCTCTAAACGTGCCAATGAAACTAGGTTCATGTAATACATAGTCAACTCAGCCAACTCAGGAATCTGACTTTGAATGAAAATAGTTGACTTAGCTGGATCCAAACCTACAGAGAGATAATCTAAAGCAACATTCCCAATCGATTCTTTAATGATTTCTGACTCTTTTGCGTGATCCGTAAGAGCTTGCTGATCAGCCAAGAAGACAAACATGTTATATTTATCTTCGTCTTGTAAAAGGACACGATTTTTTAAACTACCAACATAGTGTCCTAGATGAAGTTTCCCTGTTGGACGGTCTCCCGTCAAAATAATAGGTTTCGTCATATAATTACCTCTCTAATACAAAAAAATCCCCACGCAAAAACATGCGTGAGGGCGTTAATCACTTTTGATACGCGGTACCACCTCAGTTGATAACTCTTTCTGCAGCTATCATCTTAAACCTTCTCAACAAAGAAGTTGCACGATAAGGGGTGCCAAACCTAACGTTTATGTGTTCACGTTAATCGTCAATTCTCTTCAGCCCATTCATTCCACCTTCATACTGATTTTCAGCAACCACCAGCTCTCTATAAAAAAGGATAGAATTACTCTTCTGATGACTATTATTCTACATTGTTTTATCTATTTTTGTCAAGATTATGTTTCTAGTTTCACGTGAAACACAACCTCAGATACAACCAAAATAGTCATTACTTGACGGAAACTTAAAAAGACTTGATAATAAGAATATCATTTCTAGGAGATATTATATGAAACGTCGAATAATAGATATACTTTTAGTTACAATCGGTTCTTTTATAGCTTCGGTTGGCTATAACTCACTTTTAGTTAAGAATAATATTGCTTCAGGTGGTGTCGGAGGGCTAGCCATTAGTTTAAACGCCCTTTTTGGTTGGAATAATGCTAACTTCGTCTTAGCAACAACCATCCCTTTGTTAATTTTATGTTGGTGCTTTCTTGGCCGCGAAGTTCTCCTAAAAACCTTCTATGGGTCTCTTGTCTTCCCAACTTTTATTAAATTAACTGAGGGATTACCTACACTCACCAAACAACCTTTGTTGGCTGCTATTTTTGGGGGAATTGTATTAGGGTTAGGACTAGGAATAGTTTTTTATGGAAATTCCTCAACTGGAGGAACTGGAATTATCACACAAATTCTCAACAAATATACGCCACTCCCACTAGGAATGGTACTACTTATTGTCGATGGAATCATTGTCGCAATCAGTGCTATTGCCTTTCCTCCTGATACTGTTATGTATTCCATTCTCTCACTTGGAGTTGTTTCTCTTACAATTGATAAAATGATGGTCGGACTCAATTCATCACGAAATCTTCTAATCATTTCGCAAAATAGTGAACAAATCCTAAACTACATCACTAGAGTGGCTGATCGAGGAGCAACAAAAATCCCAGTTCTTGGTGGACATACCGGACATGCACAAAATATGATTATGACTACCTTGTCAACTCATGAGGTTCCAAAAGTCCAAGAAGAAATCCAAAAAATAGATGAAACTGCCTTTATCGTCATTGTTCCTGCTTCTACAGTTATGGGACGTGGATTTAGCCTCCAAAAAGATTACCAAAGAGTTCCAAATGACTTTATTAATCCCTTGTAAAATCGATTGAAATAAAGTCTAATTTCTCGTAAAATAGTAGTTAAGAATAAAAATAAAGGATATTATATGCTTACTGTATCAGATGTATCGCTTCGTTTTAGCGATCGTAAACTTTTTGATGATGTTAACATTGCCTTCACGCCAGGTAATACTTATGGTCTTATCGGTGCTAATGGTGCTGGTAAATCTACTTTTTTGAAAATTTTAGCTGGTGATATCGAACCAACAACAGGACACATCTCTCTTGGTCCTGATGAACGTCTTTCTGTCCTTCGTCAGAACCACTTTGACTATGAAGAAGAACGCGTTATCGATGTTGTTATCATGGGTAATGAACGTCTCTACGATATCATGAAAGAAAAAGATGCCATCTACATGAAAGAAGATTTTTCAGATGAAGATGGTGTCCGTGCTGCTGAACTAGAAGGACTCTTTGCTGAATTAGGTGGTTGGGAAGCTGAAAGCGAAGCCTCACAATTGCTTCAGAATCTAAATATCTCAGAAGACCTTCACTATCAAAACATGAGTGAATTGGCTAATGGTGACAAGGTCAAGGTTCTCCTTGCAAAAGCACTCTTTGGTAAACCTGATGTACTTCTTCTTGACGAACCTACCAATGGTCTTGATATCCAGTCAATCTCTTGGCTTGAAGATTTCTTGATTGATTTTGAAAATACGGTCATTGTCGTATCCCATGACCGTCACTTCTTGAATAAGGTGTGTACGCATATGGCCGACCTTGACTTTGGTAAAATCAAACTCTATGTCGGTAACTATGACTTCTGGAAACAATCTTCAGAATTGGCTGCACGCTTGCAGGCTGACCGTAATGCCAAAGCAGAAGAAAAAATTAAGGAACTTCAAGAATTCGTTGCTCGTTTCTCTGCCAACGCTTCAAAATCTAAACAAGCGACTTCTCGTAAGAAAATGCTTGATAAAATTGAGCTAGAAGAAATCGTCCCATCAAGTCGTAAATACCCATTCATCAATTTCAAAGCAGAGCGTGAAATCGGTAATGACCTTCTAACAGTTGAAAATCTCACTGTTAAGATGGATGGTGAGACTATTCTTGACAATATTAGTTTCATCTTACGACCAGGAGATAAGACTGCCATCATCGGTCAAAACGATATTCAAACAACTGCATTGATTCGTGCTCTTGCCGGTGATATTGACTACGAAGGTACAATCAAATGGGGTGTTACTACTAGCCGTTCTTACCTTCCAAAAGACAATTCTAAAGACTTTGCATCCGGTGAATCAATTCTCGAATGGCTCCGTCAATTTGCCGAAAAAGGTGAAGATGACGATACCTTCTTGCGTGGATTCCTTGGGCGTATGCTCTTCTCAGGGGATGAGGTTAATAAATCTGTTAGTGTTCTCTCAGGGGGAGAAAAGGTACGTGTCATGCTTTCTAAACTCATGCTTTTGAAATCTAACGTCCTTCTTCTAGATGATCCTACTAATCACTTGGATTTGGAATCAATCTCAAGTCTGAATGATGGCGTCCGTGACTTCAAAGAGTCTGTTATCTTTGCCAGTCATGACCATGAATTTATCCAAACAATAGCGAACCACATCGTAGTTGTTTCTAAAAATGGGGTTATTGACCGTATTGATGAAACTTATGATGAGTTCCTTGAAAATGAAGAAGTGCAAGCTAAAGTCAAAGCACTATGGGCTGATTAAACTATAAAAAGATGCAGGTTGGGATATCCCAACCTGTCTTAGTATCATTATGACAAATAAAAAATACCATACGACTTTATTATTTTATCTGGCTGCTTTTTTCTTGCCAGTACTAATCATGATAGGGGTGCTGTATAGCCAAAAAATCTATCCTGGTAGTGAGCGGACTATTTTAACAAGTGATGGATTTCATCAGTATGTGATTTTTGCAACTGGACTTCGGAATATACTTCATGGAGATGGGAGCCTCTTTTACACCTTTACAAGTGGTCTAGGGCTTAATTTCTATGCTTTAACAAGCTATTACCTAGGTTCCTTCTTGTCTCCACTTTACTATTTCTTTACTGTCAACCAAATGGCCGATGCTTTTTATTATATAACACTACTTAAATTCGGGCTTATTGGGTTATCAGGAGCTTTTAGTTTTAAGCGGCTCTTTACAAAAGTGTCAAGAAGTTTCATCCTATGTCTTTCTACAGGATTTGCTTTGATGAGCTTCGCTACCAGTCAGTTAGAAATTAATACCTGGCTAGATGCCTTTATTCTAGCACCTCTAATCATATTAGGTTTACATCTCTTACTAAGATTCAATAAACGGGGCTTATACTTTTTTAGCCTAACCTGTCTTTTTATCCAAAATTACTATTTTGGTTATATGATGGCTATTTTCCTAACCCTTTACACCATAGTACAATTGGTAACTATCAAGGGATGGAAGAGTAAGATTCTTCATTTCATAGACTTTGGAATTGTCTCTATACTCGCTGGTTTAAGTAGTGCTGTCATGTTACTACCTACACTACTTGACTTGACCACACATGGTGAAAAGTTTACAGGTGCGTCAAGTTTGTTGACAGAGTCCACCTATTATTTTGACTTCTTTGCGAAAAATCTCGTTGGAGTTTACGATACTACTAAATTTGGATCAATCCCTATGATCTATGTTGGAATCTTACCTTTGATTCTTTTTCTACTTTTCTTTATTAGTAGGGAAGTCAAGCTATCATTACGTATAGGTTATCTCCTATTAGTAGCTTTCTTTATCGCTAGCTTCTACTTACAGCCTCTTGATTTGTTTTGGCAAGGCATGCATGCACCCAACATGTTTCTCCATCGCTATTCTTGGCTCCTATCTCTCCTAATTGTTCTTTTGGCAGGAGAAACACTCAACCGAATTAAAAACTTTTCTTTTAAAAGACTCCTCCTATCTTTCTTAGGATTGAGTACCGCTTACTTACTAACTTGGATTTTCCAATCTCACTATAGCTTTATTGAATCTGTCTCCTGGCTATTAAGCTTAGCATTTCTTCTAGCCTATGCCATTCTATTTATTAGCTATTTTAGACAGCAAATTCCTGGGAGTGTTTTTCGCTGTTTCACCTTCTTATTCTGCATTTTTGAGCTTGCATTAAGTACTTACTATGTTGTTGGAGCTCTGGGAAATGAGTGGGTATTCCCAACTCGTGAAGGCTATCTACGAAATATGTCTGCCATTACAAAACTAGTTTCAGATACTAAGCAAGCGAATAAGACTTTTTACCGTACTGAAAGGTTAGAGGCTCAAACCGGTAACGACAGTATGAAATTCAACTATAATGGTATCTCTCAGTTTTCATCCATTCGAAATACTGCTTCAAGCTCAACACTCGATAGGTTAGGCTTCAAATCTGAAGGGACTAATTTAAACCTACGTTACCAAAATAACACCATTATCGCTGATAGTCTCTTCGGAATAAAATATAATTTATCGAACTTTGACCTTAATAAGTATGGTTTTAATCACGTAACTTCTGAAAAAACAATAGGGCTTTATCAAAATAATAATGCAAGCCAGCTTGCTATCTTAACTGATGGTATTTACAAGAATATTGACTTCACTGTCAATACGCTTGACAATCAAACTAGCTTGCTAAATGCTCTATCTGGACTTAACTTAACATATTTTAAACGAGCTCCATCTCAACTATTTGATCAAGATGCTAAGTCTTTGAATCAGCGCGTGGCTAAAAACGTTAGCAACTCGAATAAAGATTTTGTAACAATCACCTATCGAGTTATCGCTCCACCACATAGTCAACTCTATGTTAGTATTCCTAACATTTCTTGGTCCGATGACAATAACCACTCTCTGTCAATTACTGTAAATGGTGTGACAAGGAATCAAGTTACTGACAATACCTTTGATTTCTTCGATCTTGGCTACTTTGAAACAGAATCAATGGTTACCATCAAACTTAGTTTTCCTGGCAATAAAGCAATATCCTTTGATAATCCTAGTTTTTATGCCCTTGATACTCAAAACTATCAGATAGCTATGGATACTATTAATGAACGTGATAGCAAGGTTACGACGTCAAATAATAAAGTGTTCGTTGATTATAGTAGTAAAACGAATGCCTCACTATTCTTCACCATTCCATACGATAAGGGGTGGACAGCGACCATAAATCATAAAAAAGTTAAGATTCATAGAGCTCAAAAGGGGTTCATGAAAGTCGATGTCCCTAGTGGGAAAGGTAAAGTTGTTCTAACCTTCATTCCCTATGGTCTTAAGACAGGTTTATTGATTAGTCTATTGGCAAGTATCATATTTTGTTGCTACGCTTATTTCATCAGAAAAATAACCGTTATTCAAAACAGCTGATTATCTTAAATAAAATTAAATAGGTTTGGAACAATTGTTCCAGACCTATTTATCTTTGGGTACAAAAAAACTCAAGCTATACAACTTGAGGTGTCTTATCACTCCGCCAGTAGGACTCGAACCTACGACATCATGATTAACAGTCATGCGCTACTACCAACTGAGCTATGGCGGATAAAACTGCTAAGTAGCAAAAATAGTCCGTACGGGATTCGAACCCGTGTTACCGCCGTGAAAAGGCGGTGTCTTAACCCCTTGACCAACGGACCAAGTTCTGAGATTTTTATCTCGTTAACACTCTTATTATTATATCAGAGTATTCGATTTTGTCTATACTTTTTTTCAAAAAAAATATTAAATTTTGCTAAATTTATTCGAATTTTACGTTAGTTTTTATCTTGCTTTTACAAAGTATTGACATGTTGCTATATATTTTGTAAACTAATAGAGTTATTGGTCCCATAGCTCAGCTGGATAGAGCATTCGCCTTCTAAGCGAACGGTCGCAGGTTCGAATCCTGCTGGGATCAGATAAAAAAACGCAATCTAGAACCTCTAGTTGCGTTTTTCTTTTGCCTCGATAAATAGGAAATAATTTAAAACAAATAAGGGAAGCAAAGTCGTATATAGGCTGTATTCATGTAAATATTGAGCAAACCAAGTTGAGGCTGCAACTCCTACCATAAATGTAAAGATGATAATAGTAGTGTAAGAAGCTTGTTTAAGCACTTTGGGATCCCCCTCGTCAATAGCCCTGGCAACGGTTAAAGAGGTATTCGTAATATTACCAGTCATCATGAAGGAAGCATAATTTACCCCTCTGACGCGTTTAAAAATCCCTACCTGAAGAGAGGCAAAAAATGCCAAGCCCGCAATCGTAATAGTAGAATCAACGTAAGGTGTAATGATGGCGAGAATAGTCATCAAGAGAAAGGCAAGTCTAATCGCTTGCAAATGCCATCCCCATTTATGGTTAATGAGCCACTTCTTAACAAAAAAAACAAAAAACTGACCTAAAACAAAGAAAAAAATAGGTATCACATAGCTGAAAGCTCTTGCAATATGCCCCTCAACAAGATGAATAACCAAATAAAGGAGATTACCTGTCTGAATACTTGCAAATCGTCCGTCTTGAGTATTGTAAGTATAGGCATCAATGAAACCCCCTATATAACTTACTAGAGTTGCTACCCGTAATCCTTCAAAAACACGATAGGAGCGTTTTTTCATTCTGAACATGTCTGTTTCCTTCTTCTACTTATGGTAAGGACTTCCCTGCTGAATCATGAATGCGCGATAAATTTGTTCTACTAATACAAGGCGCATAAGCTGATGAGGGAACGTTAAGAGACCAAAACTCATTAATTGATTAGCCCTCTTTTTCACTGTAGGAGAGAGTCCCAAACTTCCCCCTATAATAAAAGTAATATCTGAATAGCCTCTAAGAGTCGCTTGCTCTAACTCTTTAGCAAATTGCTCTGAGGGAAATTGTTTTCCTTCAATAGCTAAGGCAATGACATAATCACGATCACCTACTTTAGCCAAGATACGCTGTCCCTCTTTGTCTAAGATAGCTTTATTTTCAGCTTCGCTTGCATTATCTGGCGTCTTTTCATCCGTTAATTCTATAGACTCAAATTTTGTAAAGCGTCCTAGTCGTTTGACATACTCCGCAATGCCATCTTTCAAATATTTTTCTTTCAATTTTCCAACGGTAATCAATTTAACTTTCATAGGCTTATTATAGCACATATCCACAATCTTTTAACACCTTATCCACACCTTTTTAGTGTCAAGCATCTATAGTTATCCCTATAAAATCGCTTTTTATCTACACTTTTTGAAACTTATCCACAGACTGTTGATAACTGTTCTTTAAAATCACTTTATGATATAATTAAGCTTACTTTGATATGCTTATCAAAAAGGAGGACTAAACGTGAAAAAATTTAACTGGAAAAAAATAGTAGCGCCAATTGCAATGCTTGTTATTGGCTTGCTCGGTGGTTTGCTAGGTGCCTTTATCCTACTAACAGCAGCAGGGGTATCTTTTACCAATTCAACAGATACAGGTGTTAAAACGGCTAAGACCGTATACAATAATACAACAGATACAGGTGTTAAAACAGCTAAGACCGTATACAATAATACAACAGATACAACTAAAGCTGTTAAGAAAGTACAAAATGCTGTTGTTTCTGTCATCAATTACCAAGAAGGGTCATCTTCAGATTCTCTAAATGAACTTTATGGCCGTATCTTTGGTGGAGATGATAGTTCTGACTCTAGCCAAGACAAATCAAAAGATTCTGATGGGTTACAAGTCGCTGGTGAAGGTTCCGGTGTTATCTATAAAAAGGATGGTAAAGAGGCTTATATCGTAACCAACAACCACGTTGTCGATGGCGCTAAAAAACTTGAAATCATGCTTTCAGATGGATCAAAAATTACTGGTGAACTCGTTGGTAAAGATACTTACTCTGACCTAGCAGTTGTCAAAGTTTCTTCAGATAAAATTAAAACCGTAGCGGAATTTGCAGACTCAAACTCTCTCACAGTCGGTGAGAAGGCAATTGCTATCGGTAGCCCACTTGGTACCGAATACGCCAACTCAGTAACAGAGGGAATCGTTTCTAGCCTTAGCCGTACCGTAACTATGCAAAACGACAATGGTGAAACTGTTTCAACAAATGCTATTCAAACAGATGCTGCCATTAACCCTGGTAACTCAGGTGGTGCCTTAGTCAATATCGAAGGACAAGTTATCGGTATTAACTCAAGTAAAATTTCATCAACGTCAGCAGTCGCTGGTAGCGCCGTTGAAGGTATGGGATTTGCCATTCCATCAAACGATGTTGTCGAAATCATCAATCAATTGGAAAAAGACGGTAAAGTTACACGACCAGCCCTAGGAATCTCAATGGCCGATCTTAATAGCCTTTCTAGCAGTGCAACTTCTAAATTAGATTTACCAGATGATGTGAAAGCTGGAGTTGTAGTCGGCAGCGTTCAAAAAGGTATGCCAGCTGACGGTAAACTTCAAGAAAATGATGTTATCACTGAAATTGACGGTAAGGAAATCAGCTCAAAAACTGATATTCAAACCAATCTTTACAGCCATAGTATTGGAGATACAATCAAGGTAACCTTCTATCGTGGTAAAGAGAAGAAAACTGAAGAACTTAAATTAACAAAATCTACAGAAGACTTGTCTGACTAAGTCATTGACAAATCTGTCAAAAGACCTTTACAATAATGTAAAGGTCCTTTTTTGGAAAGGAATAACATGCAAGAACAACTCAAAGCTTTACCTATTAGTGACATCTATCCCAATCCTTTTCAACCTCGTATAGAGTTCTCTGATGAAGAATTAGCGGAGCTAAGCCAATCGATTGCAGAAAATGGACTAATACAGCCAATCATTGTCCGAAAATCGGATATTATTGGTTATGAACTAATTGCTGGGGAAAGACGTTTACGTGCCTGTAAACGTCTAGGAATGACAGAAATCCCTGCAGTTGTAAAGGAAGTTACAGATCAAGAGAGTCGTAAACAAGCTATTATTGAAAATTTACAACGATCGAATCTCAATCCCATTGAAGAAGCAAAGGCCTATCGTAGTTTAATTAATGAGCTAGCTTATAGTCACGAGGAACTGGCGAAAGCTATGGGGAAATCCAGAGCCTATATCAGTAACGCTCTTAGACTCCTCCAACTTCCCCAAGAGATACAGACAAGTATCGAAAATGGCAAACTGAGTCAAGGACATGCTAGAGCACTTTTAGCTGTTGAGGATACAAAAAAGCAACTAACTATCTATCATCAGGTCCTTACTGAAAAATGGTCTGTTCGTACCCTGGAAAAAAGACTTCAAGAACTTCCAAAAAAACAAAAATCAAAAAAAGATATTCATATAAAAGATAAAGAAAAAGAACTTGAAAAATCACTTGGTCTCCCCGTTACTCTTCGTTATCACAAAAATCACTCTGGAACTATTCAGATCCACTTTTCGACAGAAGAAGATTTTAACAGAATTATCAACAAGCTTATTTGACCTGTGAATTGAGGAGAAAAAAGAAACAAACTTATCCACATCATAAAATGGTTGCCCTCCCTTTATTTGAGAGGGTTTCTTTTTTTATTCACAACTTGTGGATAACTCTTGTGCACAATGTGAATTGCCTTTTTTTAGCTTGTGGATAACTTAAGGAACTTTTATCTCCGGACCTGTGGAAAACTTTTTTGTTTTATGATAGAATCAGAGAACAAGAATAAAGAAGGAGAATTGATGGAATGACCGAAAAAGAGCATTTTTTTTGGAATAAGCTCTTAGAGCTGGCCAAAGAGGAACTAACACAAGCCACTTTTGATTATTATGTCCTAGATACCAAGCTCATCAAAGTTCAAGATAACGTTGCTACAATTCTGCTTGAGGAAGTCAAAAAGCTATTCTGGGAAAAGAATATGCAATCTTTCATTTTGATGGCTGGTTTTGAAGCCTATAATAGTGAAATAAAAGTTGAGTACGTCTTTGACGAAGCGCTCATAAACGAGGCAAATTCAACTGTAGCAAATAATGACTTTGGTAATAAAAAGGAACAGCAGACCCCTGCTCTTCCTAC
>UMEC01000708.1_pt1 | contig 13848 bp, 9 predicted proteins | sample 1964651 | NCBI WGS metagenome assembly UMEC01 (sample SAMEA4836010, study PRJEB28245) | human gut metagenome | biome: gut microbiome; material: fecal sample | place: Denmark | collected 2008 | reverse complement strand
CAGAACTTGAGAAAGGATATGCGGATATTTTGGAAGGAAGAACAAAGCCTGCAAAACAGGCATTTGCCGAAATGCGCAAAGATTTTAATATATGAAATTTGAAGTAGAATTAACAGAAAGAGCCGACAGGGATTTAAGGAATATCTTCCTTTATATTGCGGTTGATTTAAGCGCACCTGAAAATGCGGAAAGACAAATCAATCGTTTGTGGGACGCTATTCTCTCTCTTGATGAATTACCGGAACGATACCGCCGTTATGAAACTGAACCGTGGCACAGTTTAGGTATGCGAGTTCTTCCCATCGATAACTTCGTTATTTTGTATATTCCTTACTTGGAAGAAAAAGCTGTGCGTATCGTTACAGTGATGTATGGCGGACGTGATATAAGTGAACAGTTAAAGAAAATTTAATCACAAAAAATGAATATGGTGTAGTAATTAGCAGTTAGTCTTAGGATTGGCTGCTTTTTCTATGCGTAAATTTTAGATTGGAGTGATGATATTTCCTAACAAAGTTTATTTTAGCCAAAATGATTTAAAAGTGTTTGGTTTACTAAAGGCAGGAAGTAAAAAAGCAGGAAATAAAAAGAATAAAAGAAAAAACCGGCATTGCTTCCGTGGGCAGATGAAGAAAAGAGTCTGCTGTTGGATGCAATGCCGGTTTTGTCAGAAATATCAGACAAAAATGTTTACTTCAAAAGATAAGTGAAAGTATTGTTTTCTTTTTTAAATGTAACTTCTGCATAATCACGTGACGTTCCTCCTCTGTCGAGAAAATCAGAAGGATTAAGGTAAAGATGTTCTGCCAGAAGCCGGAAATCTTCGGGAGCTGTGATCGTGAACATTGACGTTGCGTCTTTTTCATCTGATTGTTTGTAAGCAGCTTTATCCGGATCGGAATTGTTCTCATCTTTGGCAGAAGAAAAGGATGCTAAAAGATCGTTCCATTTTTTGTCTTTCATTGAGTCGCCGCTTAAGTATAGAGTGGCAGAGTCGATATCTTCTGCACGGATAAGTCTTTTTATTTTGTATCCGTATTTTTCAAGACAGGAAAGTGTATTTTCATAGTCTTCGTAAATGTACAATGATCCGATCGAAAACGTCTTGTAATTGGTTTCATCTTCGGAGGAAGTTACCGGAAAAGCTGTATTGACTGCAGCATTCCATTCACGCGTTCCGTTCACCCATGAATGGAAAGGCTGATTCGTATTCGTCTCTTTGTCAGGAACATGGCGGATCGTAAGGGAAAATTCACCAATCGGAACTTCGCTTCCGAGTTTTCGGATATCTGTGTTTAATACGTCTTTTTCATATGCGCTTAGAAGTTCTGTTCTTTGTTCGGCAGTCAGAAGTAATTCTTCGGGCGTTATATAAATATCCTGAAGCGAGACAGAAGATACGTTTTCTTTCTCCACATGGAAGATCGGGAAAAGTTCCTTGCGGTAATCTTCTTTTTGGCAGAGCTTTGTGAATGCCTCAAGCGTTTCGTTATAGGAAACACAGTAGTTTCTATAAACTTTCTTTCCACTTTCCAGTTCAAAGCAAAATGCGGCGCATATATAATTGTCGGAATCTTTATCCGTCTGCTCCAATGTCTGAGAGGAGTAAAGCGTGTTTGGCGTAATGCCTTTTTTCACATTTTCGACTCCCGACTGCGCAAGATCGTATAAAACGTCAACGTCATCGGAAAGAACGAAACTTTCCCTGTCATCCTCTGAAGTATAGTCTTCGGGATACCAGAAATAGGATGCGAACGAATCGGGAAGCGTTCCGATCCGGGCAATTTTTCCTTCTTTCGGAAGGTATGTGTCATATCCGGTAAAATCAAATTGAAACACTGCAAGCAAAACGGCTACAAATCCGATGGCAATTACGGAAGAACGCCATCCTTTTAATAGCATTTTCAGATCCTGCCAGTAGATAAACTCGATCAATCCGCATAGCAGGACAATGGAGAGCATGCTTAAGATAATGATCCATTTTGTGCCGGAAGCTCCGATAAATGATTTTACAAGAAGACTGATAAACAATGCGGTCGGAATACTGATCAGTACTTTAAATACAGGCGGTGTAAATTTAAATGCAAGGGCATTTCCGGCTGATTCCGAAGGGTAAATGCGATACAGCATGATCGAGGCCGCCAAAAGAAGAACGATCAAAACAAGAGCGGCGGCGATCATAAACACATTCGAGTAAGAATTATTTTGTTCAAGCATGCGGATGAACAACGGAAATGGTGAAAGATATTCCGAAAGTTTTTCAGCTATACTGTCGCGTACGTTATAAGTTGTCCGGAAAAACGCATCTCGCAGCGACGGAAGCAGTGTCAATACGAGGCTTGGATAGACTCCGATGACAAGTGTTCCAAGGAACATCGTTACGCTTCGTCCGGTCAGCATTCCCGCAAAAATACATGTGTGATAGATCAGAAGGAATGCGAGGATTCCCGTCCCCATTGTAAGAAAACATTCTCCGGCGAGAGAAAGAGTCATAATTCCTTTTACAGCGCCGACAAGAATCGTCAATACGGTACATACTATATACGGGATGAGAAAGAGGAACAGTCCTGCCAAATAAGAGATTGCGAACAACTGATGACGTTTGAGCGCAAGTCCGTGGTAAAAATCAAGTTTTTCTTTTTTATGCATGAACTGAAACCCGCTTATTCCGACTGCGAAAGCGAGAATGCCGATCAGTATGATGAGAAAAGCGGAATTATATCCGTTAATGAATCCGGAAAATGTATCCGCGAACTCTTTTAATACTTCAGGATCTTCAGAATAACTGTCAAGGTAGATCAGTGTGTAAACAGGCATTGAAAGAAATAACAGGACGCCGGAAAGGGCGGCGAGCCATCCTCTGTGCCGTATGTCCTCTCGTATAAGTTTAATATAAGAAATCTTTGATATCATAACCGGCTGCCTCCGTTTCGCTTATAAATATTTCTTCGAGTGTAAGCGGAAGGACTTCTGCAAAAACAGGATCATAAGTCTGTACCGCAGAAAGGATATCTAAATGGCTTCCGCGAAGTGTGAGCGTAAGTAAAGAACCGGAACGCTCCATTTTTAATATCTTTATAGAAGACAGAAACTGCTGTTCTTTATGTGGATCTGAAATGACACACTGCAGTTTGCAGACGGAACACTTTATCTGATCCAGACTTTGGGTAAGCAGAAGCTGTCCCTGATGCAAAAGTCCGATGCTGTCGCAGAAATCTTCTAATTCCCGCAGATTATGTGAAGAGATGATCGGCGTGAAATCCCGATTCAATATCTCGGCGGCGAAGAGGCTTTTGACAGCCTGACGAACGACAGGGTCGAGTCCGTCAAATGTTTCGTCGCAGAGAAGATATTTTGTTCCGGAACAAAGACCGAGCAAAATGGAAACTTGCTTTTTCATTCCTTTTGAAAAACTGTTGATCTTTCGTTTTGGATTAAGATTAAATTTTTCTGTAAGAGAATCGAACAGTTTTTTGTTAAACGACGGGTAACAGAGCATGTAATAGTTTCTCATCTGTTCGATATCCGCATTCGGAAAAAAGTAAGGACTGTCCGATAAAAAGCAGACCTGTGATTTCGCGGAAGGATTTTCAAAAACAGACTGTCCGTCAATGAGAATCTCCCCCTCATCCGGTTTGAGAATCCCCGCGATCATACGCAGAAGCGTGCTCTTTCCGGCGCCGTTCGATCCGATCAGTCCGAACACCATACCATCTTGGATCGTGGCTGTGATATGGTCGGAAGCATGGATCGTCTGAAATGTTTTATCAAGTGTTTTCAATTCGATCATGAGACTCCTCCTTTCGATAGATCCGGTTAACAAGATGAGCGAACTCCGTGTGTTTGATTCCGAGTTCTTTTCCGTTTTCAACAAGGCGCGAAACATTTTCAAGAAGTGTTTTCTTTGTCTGTTCAGCGAGAATCGTCGTATCGGAAACGAAATTTCCACGTCCTTTTACCGGATAAATGTAGCGTTCCTGTTCTAAAAGAGAATACGCCTTTTGTATCGTATTCGGGTTAATGGAAAGATCCATTGCGAGGGAACGCACGGAAGGCATCTGTGAATCGGGCGGAAGCGCGCCCTTTAAGATGAGCGTCTGAAATCTTTTGGCAATCTGCTCATACAAAGGCAGTTTGCTCTGATAATCAATCGTAATCATAATTGTCCCTTCCTTAAAATGAGTGTATTAAGTGTATTGATTAATATAGTACACTTATGGTAACATAGAAAAGGGAAAATGTCCAGAAAAAAGTAAGATGACAGTGACGCCGGATGCAGCAGGCCTGCAGCGTAGTTTCGCGGATAACGCAGACGAAACTGTGGCAAAGCAAGAACCGTTGCAAATATGAAGCTTGTACAATGAATGGAATAGTGCTATGATAAGTCTGCTCGGAAAAAGCAGGGCAGAAAATGAAATTGATTCAGGAAAGGAACAAAAGTGTGACCTATAAAGAAGCAAGGGTATATTTGGATGAATTATCTAAATACGGAAGTGTACTTGGCTTAGATGCGATTCGAGGTCTGCTGCGTGAACTGGGGAATCCTCAGGATGATTTAAGGTTCATACATATCGCAGGAACGAACGGAAAGGGATCTGTGCTTGCCTACACTTCTACAATATTAAGTGAAGCAGGGTACAGGATCGGGCGTTATGTATCACCGACAGTTGTCTCATATCGTGAGAGGATACAAGTTGACGGAGTAATGATATCGAAGCATGCTTTTGCGAAAGAGACAGAAAAAGTTCAGGATGCTATCGTTCGGTTAAAGGAAGCGGGAGAACAGCTTCCGACAGTCTTTGAGGCTGAAACGGCGATAGCATTTTTATATTATAAAAGAACGAAATGTGATTTTGTCGTTTTAGAGTCGGGGCTGGGAGGGCTGGAAGACGCTACGAATGTAGTGAAAAATACAGTTTGCGCCGTATTTTCCTCCATCAGCATGGATCATATCGGGATCATAGGCAATACGCTTTCCGAGATTGCCGAAAATAAGGCGGGGATCATAAAACCGGGATGCATCGTTGTATCGGCGCCCCAGAAGCGGGAGGTAAGAGAGGTCTTAGAACAAAAGGCAGGGCAGTTTCAGTGTCCGGTTGTTTATGCAGAGCCGGAAAAGGCGGTTGTCACGGAAGAAGATTATCGGGGAATGACGTTTTCTTATAAAGATTCTGAAAATATAAGCATTCGTCTTTCGGGAAAATATCAGCTCATAAACGCTGTTACCGCATGGGAGGCAGTACATGCTCCGGGGCTGCTGAAAAAAGAGGAAAAGAGAGCGGTCGAGACGGGTTTTTCCGATACAGAATGGTTCGGAAGGTTTACATGTATTTCGGAGTGGCCTGTGTTTCTCGTAGACGGAGCGCACAATGAAGATGCGGCAAAAAGACTGCGGGAATCAATAGAAGCGTATTTCCCGGGGAGGAAGCTTATTTACATAATGGGTGTGTTTCAAGATAAAGAATATGAAAAGATCATCCGTTTGACGATTCCGTATGCAAAATACGTATATACGGTCGATCTTCCGAATAAAGAACGTACGCTAAGCGCGCAGAAACTAAAAGAAGCTGTAGAAGCACAGTCTGAATATGTGCCCGTGTATGCTGTCGGCGAGATTAAGCAGGCGGTAAAAGAAGCGCTGGAAAACGCAGACGAAGACGACGTGATCCTTGCGTTTGGCTCTTTGTCCTATTTGGGAAAAGTAAAGGAAGCGGTTGGAAAAGAACAGGATAAGCGACAGATGTATTGATAGAAAAAGATAAAGGATGAAAAGATGATAGATCAGGAAAAAGTAAAGAAAGCAGTCAGATTATTATTGGAAGGGATCGGAGAAGACGCCGACAGAGAAGGCTTGATCGAAACGCCGGATAGGATCGCCAGAATGTGCGAGGAAATATACGGAGGTTACGAAGAAGATGCAAAAGAGCATCTTTGTAAGACGTTTCATGTGGAAAACAGCGATATGGTCGTAGAAAAAGATATTACGTTCTATTCCATGTGCGAGCATCACCTCCTTCCTTTTTACGGCAAAGCGCACATTGCGTATATTCCGGACGGAAAAGTTGCGGGGCTTAGTAAGCTTGCGAGAACGGTAGAGGTGTTTGCAAGAAGGCTTCAGCTTCAAGAACAGCTTACGGGTCAGATCGCAGATGCGTTGATGAACGAACTGAAGGCGAAAGGCGCGGCGGTTGTGATCGAGGCAGAACATATGTGTATGACGATGAGAGGAATAAAAAAACCGGGCAGCAGGACGGTGACTTTTGCAAAAAGAGGGCTGTTTGAGACAGATCCGGCTTTGGAAGAACGTTTTTTCAGAATGCTTGAAAGAGGGTAGACCGGATGAGGGAAACTGACCGGTAAAGGAGGAAAAATGGACAGAGTAAATGCAGTGATTTGCCATCCGCTGTATTTGGAATATTATCATAGGCTGGAGCGCGCGGAAAAGGAACGTATTTTTTGCAGGCATCAGATGCCGCATCTGCTGGATGTGGCAAGAATAGCATATATCCGTAATTTGGAGAACGGATACGGTTTTCGTAAAGATGTAATTTATGCCGCCGCGGTTTTGCACGATATAGGAAAAGCGCTTCAATATGAAGAAAAAGTTCCCCATGAGATTGCGGGAGAGCAAATCGCCGGGGAAATACTGGATACACTTCCGAAAGAAACGGGATTTTCTGAGGAAGAAAAAAGAACGATAAAAAATGCGGTGCGCGGACACAGACGGCTTCGTGACGGGGCGGAAACATTGGAAAAGCTTTTGTATGAAGCGGACAAAGCGTCGAGGCTGTGTCTTTCATGTCCGGCAAGCCGGGAATGTAACTGGAGTGAAGAGAAGAAAAATATGGAGATAAAAATATGATTATAGGCAGAAGAGAATTTGACACAGAACACAATACATATATTATGGGCATCTTAAATGTGACTCCGGATTCTTTTTCGGATGGAGGACGTTTTGATAAGATGGACGCAGCCCTTCTTCATGCAGAAAAGATGATAAAAGAAGGAGCGGATATTTTGGATGTCGGAGGAGAGTCTACCCGTCCCGGACACGTCCGGATCACGGATGAAGAAGAGATCGCGCGTGTCGTTCCGATCATCGAAAAGCTGAAACGGGAATTTGACGCGCCGATCTCTATTGATACATATAAAAGCGCGGTGGCAGAGGCGGCGGTTTGTGCGGGCGCGGACCTAGTAAATGATATATGGGGATTAAAATATGACGGGAAAATGGCAGAAGTGATCGCAAAACACGGAACTGCATGCTGCCTGATGCATAATCGGAACGAGGCGGTATACGATAGTTTTCTTTCCGATTTTATAGAAGATATGAAAGAGTGCGTTAATATTGCAGATCAGGCGGGAATTTCACGGGATAAGATAATCCTTGATCCGGGAGTCGGTTTTGGAAAGACGTATGAAATGAATCTGGAGATCATACAGAAAGTGGATGTGATGCATGAATTAAAGCTTCCGATCCTTCTTGGAACGTCCAGAAAATCGGTGATCGGTCTTACATTAGATCTTCCGGCAGGAGAGAGGGAAGAAGGAACGCTTGTGACGACGGTTTATGCGGTACAGAAAAGATGCGCTTTTGTTCGTGTTCATGATGTGGAAAAGAATAAAAGAGCAATCCGCATGACGCAGGCTCTTATGCGGGAACATGAAGTATAATCGGCATTGAAAAACAGGAAAGCGAAGCTGTCGGGCCGACTGCTTCGCTTTTATAGGATCAGGCGGAAAAAAAGTCATACAGAAAAGTGCGCGGCAAAGAGGGAGAAAATCAGAAGATGAGAAAAGAATATGATGAGATCAGAATAAAAGATTTGGAAGTATTTGCGAATCACGGTGTATTTCCGGAGGAAAATGTGTTGGGACAAAAGTTTCTAGTCTCGGCAGTTCTTTACACCGACACACGAAGGGCGGGGCTTACGGATGATCTAAGCGCTTCTATTCATTATGGGGAGGTGAGCGCATTTATAGACAGTTATCTGCGGGAACATACATTTCAACTATTGGAGAGAGCGGCGGAAACACTTGCGGAAGAACTCTTACTGCATACAGCGGGACTTGAGAAGATCAGACTTGAGATCAAGAAACCGTGGGCTCCGGTGCGCCTTCCGCTAAAAACGGTCAGCGTTGTGATCGAGCGGCAATGGCATACCGCATATATTGCGCTTGGATCTAACATGGGAGACAGAGAAAAATATATTACAGATGCAGTTGAAGCGCTTGGCGCTTTGAAAGGATGCGTTGTCGAAAAATGCTCTTCTTTTATCGAAACGCCTCCGTATGGGGTGACAGATCAGGATGATTTTCTGAACGGATGTCTGAAATTAAGAACGCTGCTTTATCCGAAAGAACTGTTAAGAGAATTAAATAGGATTGAAATGGAGGCGGGGAGAGAACGGATCGTTCACTGGGGTCCGAGAACGCTTGATTTGGACATTATTTTGTATGATGATCTCGTATATGAAGAAGACGAGTTGTGCATCCCTCATGTGGAAATGCACAAGAGAGATTTTGTGCTGCGGCCTCTTTTTGAGATCGCGCCGTATGTGCGCCATCCGGCGTATGGAAAAACAGTGGCTGAGATGCTGGAAGAAGTAAGAGAAAATGCTCAAAAAGAATAATAAAATACAAAAAAACAAAGAAAAAAAGACGGGAAAAAATAAGGAAGATAAGAAATAGACAAAAAAACGCTAAAAATATGAATAATACATTGAAAAAAATTGGTTATTTGCTATAATGGAGGATGCGATATATTGGCTGAAATATAAAATCAGCCTGAAGGGAAGGAGAAAAGGTATGAAAAGAAAAGTAGTCTTAAGACTCTTGAGTCTTGTGATGGTTGCATCTATGACAGGTACTATGCTTCCGTCAAACATTCAGACCGCATCTGCCGAAGAAGTTGATGTTACAGAAAAAACAGCAGCTTTAGAAGATGGGATCAATGATGCGTGGACTCAGGATAACAAAGCAGACGGAGACACAGTCACTGTGGAAAATGGCTGGCTGCATATTAAATCAGCGGCAGGCAACCGGAATAATCCCGGAACAGGACCGCACATGGTTGTAAATCCAAATACATTTGATTTTAGCAAGTCGGGATATTTTTCATTTACTTTAAAATCAAATAATGCAAATACAGGAATAAACGACAGTGACAGAGTGGGCGTTTACCTCGGATATAAGACGGATCAAAACGGTATGTACATAGGATATGACAATGGCGGCTGGTTCTGGCAGAAATACAAAGGCGGCAACGGCGACTATTATCAGCAGACGAGAAAACCTGCGCCGACGAAAGATCAGGAAGTAAAGGTTCGCATCGACTGGACAGCAGATCATAAGATGACGTTTACGCTGAACGGAGAAGTTGTGTTTGATAAGGAAGACTTTTCCGGTATCGCAGATTCTCTCGGAGATAAAATTGCGATCAAAGCAGGTTCTTGGGGACAGATCGGTTCGGATATCTTTTTGAAAGATATTCATTACACAGGACAGGAAGAAGCGGTTACATATGCTGTTACCGGAAAAGTGACAGATGAAGACGGAAAGGCATTAGAAGGAGCGGTTGTAACGGCAGGAAGTCTGACGGCTGAAACGGGTAAAGACGGAAAATATTCCTTACAGTTAGGAGCCGGCAAGCATGAGCTGACGATCACAAAGTCGGGTTATCAGACTGCAACAACATCTGTAACGGTATCGGACGGCAACGTGGAAGTAAAAGATGTAAAGCTGGAAAAAACAGCAGAGATAGAGACAGAGAAACTTTCTACGGCGGATATGGACGTTTATGTAGCGAAGAATTTCCCGAGCGTCGTAAAATACGAGATGAAAAAGGGCGATTTAAACGGCAAGACGTTCTATGGTCAGACTTCGGCGATCAATACGGTGCGCATCAACGGAACAGATGTGAAACTTTCCAAAGATGATGTAAAAGCAACGATCAAAGATAATAAAGCGACGTATGAGCTGACTGTGAAAAATGAAGAAAAGAATATCGATGCAGTTCTTACGGCAGAATTGACTGCAAAAGATAATACAGTTGCATTTGAAATTACGAAAGTAGAGAATAAGCTGACAGAAGGAAAGCCGGGCACAGCTTTGGAAAAAGATACAGTAGGAAATCCGATCCAGACGATCGAGATTCCGAATCACAGTCTCGTATCTGTAAACAGCACGCAGGAAGGCGCGAACTTAATAGGCGCTGCAATGTCTACACAAACAAAGGTAAGCGGTGACGAATATGTAGAAGTAAATGCAAATACGCCTGCCAGAGAGAGAGACTACATGTATGCCTTTGTTTCTAACGATGAGATGAGCGCAGGACTTTGGAGCAATTCAGAGTTTGAAGGCCGCAATGCAGGAGCAAGTTCTTCCGGCGGATCTAATAATACAAGAGTGATGTCTGTCTCAGAGAAGAAAGACGGCTACGTATCTATGGGACTCGGAAGCTCTGCATGGTACTGGCACAGAGTGATGACAGATTCTCACAATCGGACATGGGTTTTAGAAGAGACGGAGAATCCGAAGATGAAAGTCGTGATCACAGGAAACTGCAACGGTGATGAAAGTGTTGACTGGCAGGACGGAGCGGTTGCATTCCGTGATATTATGAACAATCCGTTTAAGAGCGAGGAAGTTCCGGAATTAGTCGCATACCGTATTGCGATGAACTTCGGTTCTCATGCGCAGAATCCGTTTTTGACAACATTGGATAACGTAAAACGTGTGGCAATGCACACAGACGGTCTTGGACAATCTGTTCTTCTGAAAGGTTATGCAAACGAAGGTCATGACTCGGCGCATCCGGATTACGCAGATATAGGAAAGAGAATCGGCGGACCGGAAGATATGAAGACATTGCTTGAAAAAGGCGCGGAGTACGGAGCAAAATTCGGTATCCATGTCAACGCAGGCGAGATGTATCCGGAAGCGAAGGCATTTAAAGATGAGAATGTCCGCCGTAATGAGGACGGAAGTCTTCGCTATGGATGGAACTGGATCGATCAGGGAATCGGACTTGACAGTATCTATGACCTTGCGACAGGAGAAAGAGAGGCCCGCTTTGATGATCTTCACGAGATCTTGGGCGGCGACGACAAGGATATGCTCGACTTCATCTATGTGGATATCTGGGGAAACAACACAGGCAGCCCGAATGATGACTCCCAGCAGACGCGTAAGCTGTCCAAAGAGATCAACGACAACGGATGGCGTATGTCAAACGAATGGGGCGGAGCAAACGAGTATGACTCTACCTTCCAGCACTGGGCGACAGACCTTACATATGGAGGGGAAGGCGCAAAAGGAGAGAACAGTGATGTAATGCGTTTCCTTCGTAATCATCAGAAAGATTCATGGGTAGGAGATTATCCGGCTTACGGAGGCGCGGCAGTAGCGCCGCTTCTTGGCGGATATAACATGAAAGATTTTGAAGGATGGCAGGGACGCAACGATTATGATGCGTATATTACGAATCTTTACACACATGACCTGACGACAAAATTCATCCAGCATTATAAGATCGTGGATTGGGAAGACGGAGAGCCGGTCAACGTAGGCGGAGCGGCAAACTGGACGCCTGAAATGAAGATCACTTTGAAAGATGAAGACAACTCTACTTTAGTTCTTGAGAGAGGATCAAATGATCCGAGTCAGGCTGCGTACAGAGACAGAACGATGACTCTGGATGGAAAAGTGATCGCAAAAGGCGCGGTATCCCAAGGCGACAGAACAGATGATGATATCCGAAACGGAAATAAAAAAGGAACGGAAACTTATTTGCTGCCATGGATCTGGGATGCAAAGACAGGAGAAAAAGTAAAATCGGAAGATGAAAAGCTGTATCACTGGAATACACAGGGCGGAACAACGGAATGGGAACTTCCGGACAGTTGGTCAGACTTAAAAGACGTCAAAGTATATAAACTGACAGACCTCGGAAAGACAGATGAAAAGACTGTAAATGTTGTTGACGGCAAGATTACATTAGAGGCAGAATCAGAAGTTCCGTATGTAGTATGCAAAGGTGAAAAAGAAAATATCAAAGTGACATGGAGTGAAGGAATGCATATCGTAGATGCAGGATTCAACAGTGGAAGCCTTGATATGTGGACAAAAGCAGGCGAAGGAACGGCTGAGATCGCAAAGAGCCAGCATAGCAATCCGATGATGAAACTGGACGGAAAAGTTTCTATGACACAGAAACTGACAGATCTGGAAGCCGGAAAACAGTATGCCGTTTTAGTAGGCGTAGACAACAGAAGCGATGCGAAAGTTTCTGCGGAGATTAAGACAGGCGATAAAGTATTGGGATCAAATTATACAACACGTTCGATCGCCAAAAACTATGTAAAAGCATACACGCATAATACAAACAGTTCTACAGTAAACGGAAGCAGTTACTTCCAGAATATGTACGTGTTCTTTACAGCGCCGAAATCGGGAGAAGTGACTCTTACAATCGCAAGGGAAGCAGGAGAGGGATCTTCATACTTTGATGATATCCGTATTGTGCAAAACGATTCTAAGAACATTACAACAAACGAGAAAGGCGAAGTTGTAAAATTTGAACAGGATTTTGAAAAGAGCGTACAGGGACTTTACCCGTTCGTAGTCGGCGGAATCGAAGGAGTAGAGGATAACAGAATCCACCTCTCTGAAAGACACGGTGAGTATACGCAGGCAGGCTGGGATGTGAAGAAGATGGATGATGTTCTTGACGGAGACTGGTCCGTGAAGATCAACGGACTGACACAGAGATCTACGCTGGCATACCAGACGATCCCGCAGAACTTCCGTTTCGAGCCTGGTGTGACATACAATGTAAGCTTTGATTATCAGGCGGGCAGCGACGGAATTTATGCGGTGGCAGTCGGCGTCGGCGAGTACAACGGAAATGTTCAGCTTAAAGAACTTCCGATGAGTATGGGAAAAGAGAAAGACGGACATTTTACAACTCAGATTACAGGTGACTCTACAGGACAGACGTGGTTTGGCATCTACTCTACAGAAAAGGCTCCGGATCTTCAAGGTGTGAGCCCGGATGCGGCACAGGCAAACTTTGGAGGATACAAAGAGCTTGTTCTTGACAACCTCGTGATCGAAAAAGTAACAGAAGAAGTTACAAAGGAAAAACTTGCTGCATTAGTTGCAGAAGCAGAAGGAAAGTATAAAGAAATTGATTACAGACCGGAAATCTGGAGCAGCTTCCAGGACGTACTTAAAGAAGTAAAAGCGGTTCTTGACAAAGAGGGAGCTTCACAGGATGAAATCGAGAAAGCGTATTATGAATTAAAAGCCGCTATGGTTACGATGGATAACTCGGCCGGAATCGATGCGACAGATGCTTCCAAGGATCTTCCGAAAGAGCAGATGACTGCTACAGCAGGAAGCGAGCAGGCACAGACAGGCGTAGAAGGACCTGCAAGCAACGTCTTAGACGGTAATGCCGATACAATCTGGCATACTGTATGGGCGGGAACATCGATTGAAAATCACTGGTTAAATCTGAAATTAAATAAACCGGCGACGGTAAGCGGATTAAGACTTCAGCAGAGAAGCGGAAGAAACGGTATTATTAGAGAAGCGGAAATCTGGGTGAAAAAAGCAGGCGCTGACGACTACGAAAAAGTAGCGGGTGCAAGATTCGGCGGAACCGGATGGCAGGCGGTTGTTTTTGAAGAAGTGAAAGATGTAACAGACGTAAAACTCGTACCGACTGCGACTACAGGAGATGAGGCGAATAAATTCTCGGCAGCGGCAGAGATCCGTGTGATGGGAAGATTCCAAGACGAAGAAGTTGAAGTAGATAAAGCTGAATTGACGGCGTTAGTTGAA
>UMEC01021235.1_pt1 | contig 15230 bp, 16 predicted proteins | sample 1964651 | NCBI WGS metagenome assembly UMEC01 (sample SAMEA4836010, study PRJEB28245) | human gut metagenome | biome: gut microbiome; material: fecal sample | place: Denmark | collected 2008 | reverse complement strand
GAGATATCCTTCGTCTTTTGCAGCTCCATCGCCAGGGTGATGATGTCCCCTCCCTGTCCGATACCGAAATCATATCATAGGTTGCGGGATGTGCTCACCTTGAAAGAAGGTGTCTTCTCCTCACGGAAAGGAGAACAATACCAGATACTGTCCCCGTGTTGTCTGACCGGGGAAAATCCCATGCGCCGGAGATAATCCTCCAACGGAATGCGTTTAGCTTCTTCAATATTCATTGTATAACGGATTGGATTAATGACTCTTTTTATAACGGTAAGCGACTGCTCAACTACATCTTGTGTATTCGATTTTTTATTGAGGTGCACTCCATTGTAAGTGCGTCTCGATTTTTTCATATGCCAACTTATCTCAGGGTTGTTATTGAGTGTCAATCTCGCTTTTTCCCGTTTTTTCCTGCATTTTCCCGGAACTGTCCCGATTATTTTCTCCATACATCCGGTAGCAGTTCCTTCAGGTCTCTGTCTGATTTGGGTGCCAGATAATAGGGGAGTTTACTGATCACATCATTCAGCCACTCTCTGGGGTTGACACCACGTTCCTTACATGAGCCAAGCAAGGAGCAGATTATAGCCGTATTCTCAGCAGCTTCGTGATTTCCGCAGAACAGCATGTTCTTTCTTGATATGACCAGTGGCCTCAGGGCATTCTCACAGCGGTTGTTGTCTATAAAGATTCTTCCGTCATGGAGATACGGTTTCATTCTTGGCAGCAGGGAGTAGGCATAGGCTATGGCTTTCCCCATAAGACTTCGTTTTAGAACTTTAGGGTATGTGTTTTTAAGCCAGAGTTCAAAGCTGTCAAGTATCGGCTCGGATAGACGTTGACGTAATTCAGCACGTTTTTCATACGGGAGTTCCTGTTTATCCGCCATGTATTCCACATTATACATATCCTGGATAAATTTGAGTCCCTGCATGGCATATTCCGGATTTTCTTCCTTGCACAGCTCTATATGCCTGCGGATATGTGCGAGACAGCCACACAGGCACACGTCCTCTCTATCCTCAAAGGCGTCATAAATAGGATGGCCGTCACTTTGGAGATATCCTTTGAAGTTTTTCAAAAGCCTGACCGCAACTTTTTGTGAACGCGATCCGTTGTCGTAATGGAAGAAGAGCAGACGCGGCACAGCCGCTCGGACTATCCAGATGTATTCTTTTGCGGCTTTATGCCTCTCATGGTTTATAACCGGAAGCGTGGTCTCGTCAACCTGGAGGTAATCTGCGGCCAGTACTTTCTTCCTGAGTTCCAGATAAAGTGGTCTGAGAAGTTCGCAGACCGGTCTGAACCAGCCGTCCAATGTGTTTCTGGACAGTTTCACACCCAGATGTTCCAGCTGTTTCACTTGTCGGTAGAACGGGACATGATATTCGTACTTCTGTAAAAGGACCTCAGCGAGCATGGAAGCCCCGGGCATGCCTTTATATATGGGCATCAGTGGCATGGGAGCGGTTATTACAGCCTTTTCTCCGTTGTCAACGGCCTCCATTTCATTTTTCAGGGCATATGTGGGACGTACCGTGTCTTTCACATAGAGGTAGCCGGGGTTCATCTCAAGGGTCCTGGTATGTTCCTCGCCTATCTTGACGTATCTGCTTAAATCGACATTCTCCGGTTCGATGACGACTGTTACAACCGGAAGGTTATTCATGACGACCCGGTTACGGCGTGGCGTTTTATTGGCGGCCCGGGACTTGGGGACGGTAATCTGTTCAGCCGCCCTGCTCCGGGCCTCTTCGATTTCCGCCTCTATCTGTTCCAGGTCGCCATAGTCAAAAGGGAGCTTCGGGTCTCCGTTATCGACAGGCTTGCATTTCTCACTCATCTTTCCGAACACCTTCCTCTTCAGCCATGCCAGGGAGGCGTTCAGCTCAACTATCGTACCCCGGAGCTCTTCTATGGTCCTTGCCTGGGCCGAGATGATCTCACTCTGTTTACGGTTGATATCCAGCAGCTGTTCCATTGAGGATTCCACAGCTTGTCCGGTTGCATCTTCTTTTGCCATTCAATATCCTTTTTTGATGATATAAAGATAGCGAAAAGCTATAAGAAAAACAAGCCTTCAAGCTGTTTGTTTACAACTGTTTACCAATGCTTTTTCAAATTGGAAAGCCGTCTTTGCCTGCCTTTGCTGACATCTTCATTGATGCCTTCCACCATAACGACCAGGTCACTCCAGGTCATGGGGTAAGAACGGGTGGCAGGATCATAGGCGGGTATCTTGAAGGTGCCTTCTTCAAGCAGTTTCTCGTAAAGGATCAGACCGCCCGGTTCGGCATGGAGCAATTTTATCTTGGTCCGGAAACGGTTGTAGAAAATGAATACGTCCCCACTTCTGATGTCGCCTCCCATCCTCTCATGCACAAGGCCGCAAAGAGTGAACATACCTTTCCTCATGTCCGTATAACCGGGGCATAGGAAATATCTCATGCTGTCATTTAGGCAGAACATTGGCATTATATATTTTAGAGATCAGATTCAGGGCAGCTTCACAGCCGGAAGACCCTTTAAACTTCAACTTCAATCCGTTGGGTAATTCCAAGGATATTTCAGAGCTGTCCTTTCCTTTCAAGGGAAAGGGGACGCCAGGCTGGGGAGATGGCAGGGGAGTCTCGTGAGATATACCGGGGGATGGCGTGTCGCCATTGATTACTATGGGGACAAAGCTGTCTTTAACCCCTAAGCGGGAGGCTTCTGCCAATAACTCCCGCTCCGTTATACCGTATTTTTGTTTCCAAAGATAGAATCTACTACGGCTATAACCTTCATTCTCACAAAAATCAGCAATGGACAAACCACTCTGCTGCTGACGGAAAAGAACGGAGATAAATTTTTCTCTGCTCATCATGTGTTTACGTCGCTGCATCATAGGATATTATTTTTTGTAGCAAAAGTAAGGAGGGAAAATGAACTGTAGAAGATGTACTTACTTAGGCGCTTACTTATAACGTGAATCCCTCAGTATCACCCATTGCAGGGGATTCTGCGGCTTTCCGTTTTTTCTCAGTTCAAAATGCAGGTGGTTGCCGGTCGCGATACCGGTATGCCCGACATTGCCGATATGCCGGCCCATGCGGACGTCGTTTCCCTTTTTCACATACATTTTACTCAAGTGCGCATACAGCGTGGAAAAGCCACCCGCATGCCGGATTTCGACGTACCAGCCGTAACTGCTGCTGTACCGGGCTTCAACGACCTTCCCGTTTCCCGAAGCATAGACCGGCGTGCCATAAGGTACGGCTATATCCACTCCGGCATGGAGTACCCTTTTCTTTCTCACCGGATGCATCCTTATTCCGAAACCGGAAGAGACTGCAAACCTCCTCCGGCTCTCATTCAAGGGGAATATAATAGGATAATCAGCCAGTACGGTTACCGGCAACCGGCTGTTTCATACGAAAGATTTTCACTGTCGGGCGGAATGGATACGGCCGATGATTGAACTGAGTCCGCTTCTGAACTCCTTCGACGGGGATTGTGTAAAAGCCGGACATGACAATAAGTGACAGAACATGACAATCAATGACAACTTCTTCATAATCAATTTATTTAATGGCAAAGATAGTAATTTTACCCTTGCAAATGATTCATTAATCTTTAAAATTAACGTATATGGACAATGTAAACTTAGCCCCTGAAAACAACGGGGCAGCCCAGGAACACGGGTATCTGATGGCGTATGACAAGAAAGAGCAGAAAGCCAAAGGAGTAAAAGGAATCGCGGCAAACGGCGAGCTGGAAACGCTCGATGCTGGTGAAGCGGACAAAGGCCAATTTATTAAGGTGGACCAGAGAGGAAACTTCTTTACCAACTTCGGAAAGAACTTTCTCTACCAGTACAACAATCCGGGACGTTACTCCCTGTACAACATCCCGAAGGAAACACCTGTAGAGCAGGCCAAAGAAAAAATAGAGGCAGCACAGCTACCACAGAACGAAGCGGTGAGAAAAGAGCTGGCTTCAGCCAGGGTGTATAACAACCACCGTTATAATGAACGGGAAATCAATTGGGAGCAGGCTGCCAGATATGGCATTACCCCGGATGTCCTGAAAAATTCGAAGGACAGCCTTGAAAGGATGCTGCAAGGGAAATCTTCCGCTGTAGCCTTCCATATAGCCAAACCTTCCGAACTGGGCCGTGAAAGCGGCGATGCCAAACTCTCCCTGTTCCGTGATGAGAACGGTGCGGTCAAGTTTGACATCCACTATATCCGTCAGGCTCCCAAAGTGGGTGAAGATTACAGGGGATATACATTGACGGAGGACGATCTCAAGACATTGAACCAGACCGGCAACCTGGGTAAAACAGTCGACATGGTCATTGATTACCGCACCAAGGAAACCAAGCCCTGCTACCTTTCCAAAGACCCGGTGACGAATGAATTGTTCCACATGCCCGTGGAGCAGGCACGCGTTCCCCGCAAGGTGAAAGATTATACGCTTTCCCCATCAGAATATGAGGCCGCCTTACGTGGAGAGGAAGTGCCGATCCGTTTCAAGTCCAATAACGGGAACTATTATACCACATCCATCCAGATGAGCGCCGCCGAGCGGGGTGTTGAATTCCTCTGGGAAAGAAGTACCAAAAAGATGGAAGAGGGTCAGAAACAGGAGCAGCAGCAAAAAAGTAACGGAGAACAGCAGGTTAACGGGCCGGTACAACCAGCCGGAAAGCCTTTGAAAAAAGAAGAGGCCTCCCGGCAAGCGGAAAAGAAAACACGCACCCGCAAGCCGTCCATAACCCCTAAAATGTAATAATATGGCAGCCTATGTTTCTGATGACCCCAAGTTATTGGACGAGCTTTTCAGGAAAGAGGGTGAAGGCTGCCTCCTTGTCGGCTATGAAACCGGCAAGGAGAAACCCCACGCGGAATCCTCCTATATGCTCTATCCCGCCGATCCTGACAGGCAAGACCCAGTCTATACGTTCATGGCTCTGTTCAACAGGGAATCAATAAAAGCCAAACATGCCGCTTTCGTACCGGATACCCGTCTGGAAATCTATTCATTCCCCAGAATGACGGATGTGCCTGTCTTCACAGGGGGCATTGATAAAAAGGAATATATCTCCCGGATACTGCTGCCCTATATCCGGGAAAAAGGGCAGGTTCCCTTGATAAGCACCAATCTGAGGAATGCGCTGTTTGCACAGTCACGCAATGACATCCTCATGGAATCCGGCGAGCTACCCAAGTTGACGGCGGATCAATTGGACGGACTGCTCCATTTTCACAGGAAACAGGACGAACTGGCTGTCCGATATGACTATAGTCCGGTTTATAAATTACCCCTGTGTGCGGTGGAGACTTCCAAAGGAATCCTGTTCTTCAGTGATACCCAAACAGGACGGGACGGATTAAAATGTTTTTACCAGCAACTATCCGGCAACTATTTCCGGGTTCATAGCGAACCCGGTCCCGTCAGGCAATACCAGGTCAACAGGCTGTCCGACGATATCTGTCCCTTGGTGGATGCCTGTTACCGGAAGAACCCTCAAAACGGGAAAGGGAAATATGACTTTGATGAAACCATCTTCTCAAAAGATGCTTTCCGTGACCGGAACCTGTGGAGGCAGACGTTTGAAACGAATATGGAGCCGACCGCTTCTGAATTCCTTCGCCTGACTGAATTTGCCGGATGCCCTGCAAGCCGTAACAATGCGGATATCAGCAAACTGTTGTATTTGATAGAAAACGGATTCAAGCGTGACCTTGTGGCTGATCCGTCTTTCGGATACCGGAATGTATTTCAAGAGTATGTCACCCGGATAGACAACTGCATCAACGGACAATCCTCCGGTCTGAATTTGGCCGATGTACTGGATGAAATGCGCCAAAAAGCGGAGAATATCCTCCAAACGGAATTCGATGTAAGGGGACACCGTACATTGGAGAGGACACTGAATGACAAAAGCATCCCGTTTCTCATTGGGGGAGCCGATGCCAGCCAGGCCATGAGACAAGCCCTTCTGGAAGGCAAATGGATCTACTCTTCCAAAATCTCCGAATCAATGCCCGGTTTGCACTTTCTCCATGCCGACAAGAAATGTAACCGGGTAATGGCATACTCCAAATCTCCGGCAGGTAAAGCTGTGTATCAGGAGAAAAACGGCAGAATCATCCCATATACCGCCGCTTTGAAAAAAGAAACAAAAACGAAAAAGAACAATTCCCCTAAATTATAAAATTATGAAGCAACCCGAACAATCCTATACAGCCATAGAAACCGCTGACGGCTTTTTGTTCTTCACCCATACGGCGGAAGGGCAGGCAAACATGCGGAAATTCCTGCAGCTTGTGGCGGACCATTACTTTGATCCCCATTTCAACCTCGGTCCCGTCCATGTTTACAGGGCAGAAAGCATCCTCCGACAGGGGCCGTCTGTCAATCCGGGCGGGAACCTGTTCACTGAATATCCTTACCTGAAGATGGACAGACTCCCAAAGATGGAGCTGGCATACCGTAATGAGATGAAGCCTACCCCGGAAGATTTCCGCAGTTTCTGCCACAATGCGCACTGTGACATCAGCCACCGCAACTGTAATATTATTGATGCGTTGGATGCGATGGCGGACAAGGAACGCACAGTTACCGAACTCTCCCGTCGACCCGCGACACCGGAAATACGTGAACAGATAGAGGAAAACAGCCGTGATAAGGACGAGCTGGATAAACTCCTCAAGCGGTTCTACGACGTACGCGGACACCGGACGGTCGAAAGGATTCTCAGTGACCCGATGGACAGTGTCATGGTAGACGGTGTCCGCCTCTTTACCCCTCACCGGCAGGTATTGCAGGCGGGACATGTGCTCTTTCTGCCCGCAGAGGCAAGGGACAACCCGTCCCATTCCTATGCATGGGTGAACGGGGATTTCTCCCGGATCGTATTCTCTAAAGAACCGCCTGCAAACAAGCAGGTATTCAAGTTGAAAGCGGTTATCGAAAAGGCTTTGGATAAAAAGCGGGACGTGAAAAAGAAAAAACACACCCACCCTAAACTGTAGAAACATGGACAAGAGAGATCAAATGGAAAATTCATTTTTCGACCCCGAAAGACCGGGCAGTATATTCATTGCGATAGACCGGTATCACCATTATACACCGTTACCGGGCAACTCACTCAGGTTCGTCGAAGGAAACCAAAGGGAGATAACGGATGCCGCCTTTTATAAGTTCCTGTCGGACAATGTCAACGAAGTCAAAAGCTGTACGTATGTGCCGGATGTGGAGATGGTACGGTATGACCTGAATTGGATGAGGGATGTGCCGTCACCGGATATACACATGCCTTTGGACAAGTATATCCGGCAGGAGCTGTTGCCTTACTTGCAGCGGAGCTTCCAGTCCCCTTCCCGTCAGATCTCACTCTCGGACGCTGTCTACTGCTCCAGATATAAAGGAGATACCGATTGCAGCATCCTGAAAAAGTATTTCGTGCAGGAAGCCGATTATATGAGTTTCCGCAGATCCCAGGACGAAAGGCAGAAAATCTACCGGGGAGAGGCGAATTTCCGGACACCGCTGAAAGTGGTGGAGAATGACTTCGGGTATCTGATATTCTCCGGCAATGAAATCGGAAAAGGAGGATTCAGGGAATGTTTGCAGCATATCATCGACCATTACTTCGATCCGCATTACGACATCGGCCATCTGGGTGTCTATGAATATCCGTATGTAACGGAAGAGCTGGCAGCCCATATTGACGCATCCTACCGGATCGACCATGCTCGGCAGCTGAATAATTCTTTTGAATTCCAGCGTGAGAACCACGTGCCCCAATCCAAATTGCCGGACAAGTTTATTAATGGGCTGACTCCTCTATTTTACAGCCCGATGGAAACGACGGCTGACGGATTTATGGAACTGCTTGACAAATTCCATTTCGATCCGGACGTACGCGCGCAAATCAGCCCTTCCAACCGGGATATTTACCGGTTGCTGACCGTGATGAAGAACGGTTATATGAATATTCATGAGCAGCCGTTCACCTACTTTAAGGAGCTACTGCCAGTTGCCCGGAAACTCGAAAGGATAACGCAGGTACGATCAGCGGCTGATTTCGATAGGAAGGAATTCAAACAAGCCTCCATGGAAATCCGGGAGGCCGCCGACAGCATTCTGAAAAGGGATTTCGATGTGAGGGGGCACCGTTCCCTCAAGAACATGCTGGATGATCCGATGGTGGAATTTACCGTGGGGAACCGGAGACTGAATGACGTGCAGAAATCAGTATTGTCTTCCGGTTATGCGCTTTATATCCCGGAGAACAACCGGGAAGCGGTCAGACACCTGCAATACTGCATGGCGGACTTCGGTCAGAACTGGATGAAGAACTCATCCGAGCCTTTTCCCGTCAAGACCTATACCTTGAAAGAGGGACTTCTCCATCCGCTACCCACGGATATATATAAAAAGCCGGAGAACCAAAAACGAAAAACCAACCGTTTAAAATAATAACAGGAAATATGATACCCAAAAGTCAGATTTATATCGGGGCATGGATTGTAGAGAACGATCCGGAAGAACAGGCCCCCATTCCCTATAAAGGGAAAGTCATCGCCATCAAGGAAACCGGAAAAGGAGAGATGGATTACTTTGTTAGCATCCGGCTGGATGACGAATCTATGAAGCAAAAAAGAATCTCCCTTTGCTGTCCGGACAAGATAATGGTCTGTTTTCCATGAGCCATAGACTTGGAGAAAAAGCAGAATGTGGAGCATAAGATGAAAAATGAAAAAGCTCCCGGCCCGTCGAAAGGGCGTAAACTCTCTTAATCATTCACTTTATAAATCAGAAAATATGAATACAAACGATACCATTCTTTTTAATGTAAACGACAGGCTGGGCAAAGTGGTTGATTACAGCCATATATCCGGAGAGAACCAGGATATGCTGTGCGGTAATTATCTGAGGGAGCAGGCGGAACTTGCACTGGGCGGGACCTATATTCCGGAAGAAACCATCTATTGTCTCCAAATAGACAAAGACATCAATATGGATACTCCTTCCGTCATACATGAAGTCATGTATAACGGGGAATTGGAGGAACTCCCTTCCATTTCGCTCAGAAGTCTTGTTTTCGCCCATGAAATCTCTGCAAGGGGATTACCCATACACATGTTTGATACGGTTGCTCTGCTGGAAAGGATAAATGACAGTGCCGACACGGCAAAAGTACTGGAGGCATACATACACTATCATTCGGAAAAGATGGACAATACCCGGGAGAGAACCGTTACCGCCATACAAAGCGGGAACGGTGTGCTTTTATTCGATGATACCGGAAGGGGAATCCACTGCATGGAACGGTATCTGCAATATCTGGCAGACAATTATTTCTCATCAGCATTGAGAGGTGTTGACTCCCTTGAGATCTATTATTTCAGCACCGCCAACAATATCATAGTGGAAGATTCCAGACAATACGCCGCCATGTTCACACCGGAGATGCCACACTGTTTCATCCCCTCGGAAGCTGTCTATTATCCAAAGGATCTCATGAAAGACCATTCTCCATCCGTTCGGTGTTCCATGAAACCCGACAAAAGCGATTATGATAATTTCTTAAGCAGGTTCAATCTGGATAGAAGCGAACTCATGACAGATATTGCCCGTCTGGATGAAATCTACAAGAATGGCATTGACATCTCCAAACCCGGCTACGGGTTTATCCATGAAAACAGCTTTGAGAAAATACTGGATAAACTGACGCACTCCTACTTGAAAAAATCGGAGCATTCACCACTTTCCGAGGCCCTCCAAAAAACGGCAAAGGATGTGGCCGGAAGGATCCTGCAAACAGAATACAATGTCCGGGGATACGAACCTTCCAAACCGGAAAAGAAGGAGGCGAAAAAAGAAGCAAGAAAGAAATCCGGATCAATCAAATTATAATCATTAATAAAAAGAAAAAACATGAAACAGAAAAATCCCGAACTCATCCTTCATTTTTTTGTTGCTCAGGACTCCAAAGGAAAACCCCGGCAACTGGAAATACACCTGATACCGGAGAAAGAAGTATCGATGGCAAATCAAAGATTTACCGAATATTTACGGCGGCAAAGGGAAATGTACAAACTATCCCTCGTTCAAAGCCACCTGCCTGATCTTGATTTGTGTCGTTACCAGTTTCCCTCAGGAGTAACCTGCCCGGATATCCGTCCCTTTGACAAGGATAACAGCCTGGTACCTAAATTTATCAGTGAGAACGGAGGAAGCATGCAAAACAATGTCCCACTCAGAGGATTGGAATACCTTTATTCACGCGATGAAGAAAAAAGCCTGCCCATGCTGGTATCCAGCGGGCTTGCGGACCATCTACTTGTACAACCGGAGGCCAAACGTTTCGCATTGGCACAGAATACCCTCCATGATGATCCGTCGGAAACCCTGACCGCTGTAGAAACCGCAAAAGGAGTGCTTTTGTTTGAATATTCCGGTTACGGAAAGATGTGCTGCCATTCCTATATGCAACATCTGGCCGACCATTTTTTTATTACGGACGAAGATAAACCGGAGTTTGTCAACCTGTACAAACTGGCTGATCCGAATGTAGAGGCTATAAAGGCGTTTCAGACATCCACCAATCCCTTCTCATTATATACAAACGATTTTATACCGGATAAAGCGCAATATCTGGATGCGGCTATCCTGAGAAATGCACGACTGGACAGGAGCCATCGCATAGAACCGACGTTTGACGCTTATGACAAATTCGCGTCCTCCTATGGAACAGTTACAAGTATCGCAAATGCCCAGATACTCCGGCTGCTGTCTTTACAAGAAACAGCCGGAATTTATGGAATAGATTATATAACCGGACAAATTCCATTCATGCATAAGAACTCTTTTAACTCACAGTTTAATGCGTTACAGAATATTCCGGCAGAAAACAAGGGTGAACAGGAGAAAGTCAAAGCATTGATCCGTGAGCAGGCAGCCTACATCTTAAAACGTGATTATGGAATCTCACCGGATAACCGGCAGAATAAAGAGATAGAGCCTGTCATCTCCATACAGACTCCCAAAGGTGCCGTCTACCTGCCTGCCACGGATGAAGGAGCTGTCTACAAACAATGCTATTTGCAATATCTGGCTGACCGCTTCTTCACTCCGGAAGTACAGGCTCTGGAGCGGGTCAGGGAATTCTACATCTCCAATCCGAACCATAGCACGGAACATTATATGCAGAAGCATCTGGGCTTTTTCCAATCCAATCCTTTCTACGGGGAATTGGCGAAAATGCCATTGTATCCCATAGAGCGATCCGAACTGCTGAAAAAAGGCGGCTATCCCATAGAACCGACTTATCATGCCTTCAAACAGTTCACGGAAGATTACCATTTATCAATAACGCCGAAGAATGCGGAGATATTCAATCTGCTCTTCATACGGGAATACGGTCTGCCGGCAGATTTCAATTCCAATGAGAGCTATAAAGAATTCGCCTACAAAGGTGATTTCAAACCGCTGGATCAGGAAATGTCCGAACTGCAATCCCAAAAAGGATATAGTGAGAAAGCATTCTATAATATCCAAAACAGACAGCAGCAACTTGCCGACAGGATACTTGGTCTGGCATATAAACTGACCTGTCCGCCATTGCAGCTGACCGGTTCGGCGGCATCGGAAAAGCAAAAGGCTGTTCTCCGCCGTAACAAGTCACATAATCCCCGTATCTAAAACTGATTGTCATGCCTGCATGGATGGAAAAAATAAAAGACAGACTAACCGAAAAAAAAGATTTGAAAAGCCTGTTTATAGAGTTGCTGCCCGATAAGCGGGTATCGACTGTCATGGTCGTAGCGTATGTCCCGACGGATAAAGACTCTTTTCCGGTATTTATGGATCTTATCGCCCGGATAGCCATGGAACAGAAAACGGTGCCGGATAACCTTTTGCTGCATTTTGAGGGAATACCCGCCAGGGATATTCCTTTCACCAGCAAACTGCCGGTAAAAGACAGTGAGAAAGCCCTTCGTTTCATCGTTTCTCACGGAGGTATCACAGAAAACAATTCTGTTCCTCTGCGGAAAGCGGCCTACCTGAGAGCATGCCAAAAGGAACTGACGGCAGAGAATTTCCAGGCGCTGGACCACTCACCTGGCTATAAGCGTTTTGTTACTTATGAGGATGCAATGGAAAAGGTCGCATCAGGGAAACAGGCCAAACAATTCTATACCATCGTTGAAACGGAACAAGGTATCCGGGTATTCAATGACGGATTATCCGGAACGAGGAAGTTTCGGGATTACCTGCAATCAACGGCGGATAATTTCTACTCAGGCTCTCTACAGGATGTGGAATCGTTGAATATCTACCGGATAGAAACCGTATCACGCCGGATGCTGGAACTCTCCAACGGGAATCAAACCTCCATGCCGCAAGCGGCAATGGAAATTCTGGCGAATTACAAGCCGTCCGTCACTTTCGACATGCATCCTACAGGGAAAAACCTCGACCGGTTTATTACGGCTAACGCACTGGAACTCTCCGCCCGAAACTGGAATATCATGACTCTTCAGGATATAGCTGACAGAGGATATGCCCATTTACCGGCGGACGAATCGTTTGCCTATAAAAAGGATTTCTTACCCGTGGAGAAAAGTATCCGTGAGATTATCCGGCAAAAGGATCTGCGCCGGGATTATCCTTTTCAACAGAAGATGGATGAACTGCAAAACGCAGCCAAGTCATTGGCCGGGACACTGTTAAACCGGGATGGGGTCCGGAAGGATTATCAACGGACAATCCGGTCTGTTGGAGTTTCGAAGGATATTATACAGGTTCAAGCAGCCGTGAAACTACATAACAAACCCGAATCTCCACGTGACAATGAAAAGAAAAAAGTCAAGACAAAAAACGCTTCTCCCAAAAAGCAGGCGAAGCCAAAGTTATAGTGCTTATGGAATTGATAAATAACACATTCATTCCTGAAAACGAGATACCACGCAGCCGTAGGGATGCCGGAAGAAAAGCATTCCTGCAGACTTTCAGGAACCTGTTTACAAATCGGAATCCTTTCAGAAAATTCATGGACGCCTATCGTTTCAATACGATCCGCTGGAGTGCATCCAACCTTCACAAACCCTCATGGGGAAAACGGATCGGATTGTTCCTCCAGACGAGGAATCCGGTTGCCATCCTCCGGGATGAGTACCTGAACAACCGCAGTAGCCTGTTGAATAAATGGGAAGTATCCAACCTGAACCGCATCCAGACGGAGCTGGTTCGGATTGGCAGGATGCCTCTTCAGGATAGGGACAGGAATACTTTCAAGAGCCTTGGCAGTATTGCAAAGAAGATAAGGCAACTGCAGGGATACGAAGGATGCCCCGATATGAGCCACGAAAAACAGCTCCTGGCGACATACAGATATATCCTATCTTCTCCCTTTGACCGGAAGTTCGGGGGATTGCCGCCCGATGAGATTTGTGGGATGCTCCGTCAGAACGGCCTGTCCGAATCGAACCTCCCTTACCAGAATTATGAAGGAATCCTGCAAGGGCGTGAAACGGTCATGTATGAGCTGGCAGCCAGAAAGAACGGGGAGAAATACCTCCAACCGTCAGACCTGGTAAAACTGGATGCCGGGATGACCGGATTCTCAATGGATTTAATCAGCCGTTTCCCGGCAAAGGAGACCTCCGTACCGAATCTGGCGGAAGGCATACAGGCATCGGAGAAAAAAGAGAAACTCTCCGTACCCAAAGAACCGAAGAAGAAGGTGAGGAAGGGAAAGACAAAGGCCAAGAGTGTAAAAATAAAATAGTCATTCAACATTAAAAGATAACTAAGATGAAAACGATTTGCATCTGTGAAAAGCCGTCCGTGGCACGCAGTATCGCCCGGGTTTTGGGCGCAACGGAGAAACAGGAAGGATATTTGAGTGGAAACGGGTATGCCGTTACATGAACTTACGGCCACCTGCTGGCTTTGGCCCTGCCTTCCGATTACGGTATCATCCGTGCGGAAAAGGAGATGTTGCCGATTATTCCCCATCCGTTCAAACTGGTTGTTCGCCAGGTAAAAACAGAAGAGGGTTATAAGGCTGATCCGTCGGCATTGAAACAATTGGACGTGATCCGTAAATTATTGAATCAGGCGGGTAGTGTGATCATTTGTACGGATGCAGCAAGAGAAGGGGAACTTATAGCCAGATATGTCCTTGACTATTTGGGGTACACCCAAGAAACCAAACGCCTGTGGATATCCTCGCTCACGGAAAAATCAATACGGGAAGGGTTCAACAACCTTAAATCAAGCAGGGAGTTTGACAACCTGTACCGTGCTGCCAAAGCCCGGAGAGAAGCTGATTGGGTAGTAGGTATGAATGCCAGCCTGTCTTTGAGCATGGCGGCCGGAAAGGGTAACTATTCTCTGGGAAGGGTACAGACCCCGGCACTTGCCATGATTTGCCGCCGATATCTGGACAATAGGGATTTTGTAGCCAAACCCTATTACCAACTGCAACTACGCACAACAAAGGCAGGAGAAGAACTTGTAATGACCTGCGCCGAAAAGTATGATACACCGCAAAGCCTCGACATGGCCCGTAAAAAAGTCTATGAAGAGAAAACTGCCAAAGTGGTGCAGGTAGAAAAGAAGCAAGTATCGGAAGAAGCTCCACTACTTTACGATTTAACCGCCCTGCAGCGAAGTGCCAACACCAAACTGGGACTGACCGCGGAACAAACGTTGGACATTGCCCAGAAGCTGTATGAATTCGGCTACATTTCGTATCCACGTACCGGGTGCGGTTATATCACAGAGGACATCTTTGAACAGGTTCCTTCCCTCATCGCCTTGCTGAAGCAGCATCCCCGTTTTGCACGCCATGCGGAGAATCTCTGTAGCCGGATTTTGAACCGCCACTGTGTGAACGATAGCAAGATGACAGACCACCACGGATTAATCATTACGGAGAACTTTCCTCAGAACCTTTCCCTTGACGAGCAGAATATCTACTCTATGATTGCAGGACGTATGCTGGAGGCTTTCTCCGGCAAATGCCTGAAAGAAACGTTATTTGTACGGCTGATTGTAACGGAGCCTCTTTCGGAATTAAAGGGTGCCAAATCAAGGTTCCGGGATAGAGAGGCATTTATAATGAACCGGATGAAAAAGAAGAAGGAAGCCTCCTGCCCGAATTTAAGGAGGGTGAAACTTTGCCCGTTCTTGGCATTGATACGTTAGCTAGGAAAACCAAGCCA
>UMEC01012998.1_pt1 | contig 15951 bp, 9 predicted proteins | sample 1964651 | NCBI WGS metagenome assembly UMEC01 (sample SAMEA4836010, study PRJEB28245) | human gut metagenome | biome: gut microbiome; material: fecal sample | place: Denmark | collected 2008 | reverse complement strand
CCGCCACAGGTACCGGTATCGGACTGGCTTTTGCGAAATCTCTGGCAGAAGCCCATCAAGGCAGCCTGCGCCTTGAAGATAACGAACCGCAAGGCTCCTCGTTTATATTATCTCTTCCTTTAAACGAAAAGAAGGTAGAAGAAGCTGCTGATATCGTTGAAGTTCATTCCGAAAACGAAGGTTCGGCAGAGAATATTCCTTCAGAGTTCTCCGGAAAGAAATTCACCGTATTGTTGGTAGAAGATAATGTCGAACTGTTGAATCTGACGCGTGACTCGTTGGTTGCCTGGTTCCGTGTGCTGAAAGCTCCGAATGGTCGTGCGGCACTTGAGATACTCGAACAGGAGAGTGTAGACGTCATCGTCAGTGATGTGATGATGCCGGAAATGAACGGGCTGGAACTCTGTAGCAAAGTGAAATCGGAAATCGACTATTCACATATTCCGGTCATCTTACTGACGGCAAAAACGACGCTGGAATCTAAGGTGGAAGGACTGGAATGCGGAGCCGATGTGTATATTGAGAAGCCATTCTCTATCAAACAACTGCATAAGCAGATCGAGAACCTGCTCCGGTTGAGGCAGTCTTTCCATAAGCTGATGGCCAGTTTGTCCGGGAATGCCAATCAGGCCTCGGCAGAACTTGCGATGACTCAGAGAGATTGTGAGTTTGTTGCCAAGATACAGGAAGTGATTGCCGACCAGTTGGCAGACGAGAATTTCTCCATCGATACTCTTGCAGAGCAGATGAACATGAGCCGTTCCAACTTCTATCGGAAGATAAAAGCATTGTCGGGAATGTCGCCCAATGATTATCTGAAGGCCCTCCGTATGAATAAGGCAGCTGAGTTAATTCAGGGCGGTACACGTATTTCCGAGGTTGCGGCACAGGTTGGATTCACTTCCTCCTCTTATTTTGCCAAGTGTTTCAAGGCACAATATGGAGTTCTCCCGAAGGAATATGTCAATCAGTTGTCTGCTTCCGATACAGCGGTAGAAAGCACTCCGGATGCCGATTCTACCATTTGATTTATCATCAGATGTATGAAAGAAGCATGCAGGGCTTGACAAACCGTTTTTTATGTTGTATATTTGTAAGTGAGAACCGGAAGTAAATTCGATAACATTGATAATATAGACGAAAAATGAGTAATAATAAGTACAATATAATAACAGATTGCAAGCGTTTCCACTTCGGATAGTGCTTGCCGGATAGTCTGATACAAGCTAAGGGCTGCGATTCTTTATGGGAATTGCAGCCCTTTTTGTTGCTTAAAATTAATATTTGTTGCTGAAATAACGATGCTCGGGTTTATAATAAACTTGGGGGACGTTTATAATAAACGATGAAAGAATTTATTAATAAATGATTCTGAAGAAGTATATAAACGGTTAATATATTTCGTGTGAAAGTGTGTAATGATGCCAAGAAACTTTCTGTTTTTATTATTAATGGGTAGTTTGTCTTTACATTCTCTTTTTTCTGTTTTCCTGTCATCAGCAGGATGTGTCACGATGTAATGACGAGAATGATATTCCAAACTTAATTTTTATTTTCGCTTTATTAACTATTAATGAAAAAAAAGTCTTTTCTTTGTATCATCTTAAAAATGAAACTATGAGAATCAATTTATGTTTGTTATTATTCCTTGTTTTGCTGAACATCTCTTGTAATTCCAAACGGGCGGGAAAAAAAGAAGATGTTGAAAAAGATACTTATGCCAATCCATTATTTATGGAAGGGGCTAATTCAAGCGCGATTTACCATAATGGTAAATATTATTATACCCATGAAACTAATGAGCAAATATATCTGTGGGTAACCACCGATATTACCGATATGGCTCATTCCACTTGTAAAGAGGTCTGGGTGCCTAAAGATCCTTCGAATAGCCATAACCTTTGGAATCCGGAAATACGGAATATCAATGGTAAATGGTATATCTATTTTGCTGCCGATGATGGAAATACAGATAATCATCAGATTTATGTGATTGAGAATGATTCTCCTGACCCTATGCAGGGAGAGTTTCGCATGAAAGGAGCGATCATGACCAATCCCGATTGGAACTGGGGAATACATCCCTCAACTTTTGAACATAAAGGGGAGCTTTATCTTCTATGGTCCGGGTGGCCTAATCGGAGGATAGGCAGTGAAACACAATGCATCTATATTGCCCGCATGGAAAACCCCTGGACATTGGCTACGGAAAGGGTTCTGATTTCGAAGCCGGAGTATGAATGGGAACGGCAGTGGGTAAATCCGGATGGCGGGCGGACTGCTTATCCGATTTATGTAAATGAAAGCCCTCAGTATTTTCATTCCAAAGATAACCGGACTGTCATTGTCTATTATGCGGCAAGCGGTTGCTGGTCTCCTTATTATTGTACCGGAATGTTGACTGCTGACGCGGATAGTGACTTGCTGAATCCGGCTTCCTGGAAGAAGAGCCCCGTTCCTGTATTTCAACAGAGACCGGAAGATGGAGTGTATGGCCCGGCTAACCTTTCCTTTCTTCCTTCGCCTGATGGAACGGAATGGTATATATTGTATCAGGCAAGAAGTGTTCCTAGCGGTAATACGGGAGAGTCGGAAAGTCGCAATCCACGATTGCAGAAGATAGGATGGGATGCTGATGGAATGCCGGATTTGGGAGTCCCTTTACCGGTGAATACTCCGTTACCTAAACCATCTGGCACAGTTCCAAATCAATAACTCTTTTGGGGAGAAACTCGCTCATTATTAACTCGCGCTGTTTTTGATTTGCTACGAACAGGCTGGTTGAGAGAATCTCACCGGTGGTTCCATCATCCGTTACTACTGTCACTTGTCTTACTCCTTCCAGTGGTTTGCCACTTGAAGGAGAGATAATGTGTTTGCGATCATCCGAGTTGTTTCCGGAGGTGGTTAAACATTCGTTATTAAGGAGTATGGATTGAGTTTTATGGTTTTTTGTAGTACTTGCCTGATCGTCAAAGCTGACTTTCCATCCTGTGCCAACCGGATGATTGCCTAGAGCGAGTACAGAACTGTTTCCCATATTTATTAAGGCATTTGCTATGATGTGAACCTTTAATATTTCTCTTATTTTGTCGAGAGCATAACCTTTAAGAAATCCGGAAAGGTTTATTGTAGTACCTGCTTGTTGAAAGAAGACACTCTGTGCTTCGGGGTATAAATGAATGGAGTGTATGGTATCTTGATTATAATTATCTGAGTGGATAGTAACATCGAAACATCCTAAGGTTTTTTTATGATATTCTGTGCACAATGAAATCATCCTGTAAAGAGACTGACTGATCATAACAGGAGCTGTGGAGGCTCTTTGATTGACTTGCGATAATTCACTGGAAGGGTCATAATAATTTGCAATTCTTTCCAGTTGTCGGAGAGTGTCATATATACTATTAACTACAAGCATTAATTCATTTTCTGATTTCTGGCAGCAGAGTATTATATCTACGCGTGTATGCATGGATAAAAACCAAGCATAAAGCAAACCGTCATCACCATGTGTCTTGTATAAGTGTTGAATTGTATGCTGCATTTTGTTTTATTGAAATATTAAGAGGGCATGCCACTTTGTGCATGCCCTTCTACTCTTGATTTTATGTTAGAAATCGGCTTTTCAGTGCAAGTTATTTCAGCTCTTTGATTTTTACATTTTTAAACCAGACTTCGTCTCCATGATCTTGAAGAAGAATATTGCCTTCTGCGGAATTACCAAAATTAGGCCAGTTTTTATATTTACTGTAGGCAACCAAAGCATTCCACATGTCAGTATTGCGAGTATATTCGATCAGTTTTACCCCATTCAGCCAGTGTTCTACGTGGTTATCTTGTACAATAATGGTGGCGGTATTAAAATCTTTTTTGTTGAAAGGCTTCTTCTCTGGAGCCGGAATAAGATCATATAATGAACCCAACTTTCTGTTGCCTTTTACTCCAAGTTTAGCATCTGGATGTTTGTCATCATCAAGAATTTGAAACTCACAGCCAATAGCAGAGCCTTCTCCTTTGTTCAAATCTGGGTTGACAAAGTATTTAACCCCGCTATTTGCGCCTTCGGTAATCTTGAAATCTACCGTGAGAATGAAGTTTTTATATTTGCGGGTAGTTACGATATCTCCACCATTAGCTGATTCTGCTCCTCCGCTCTTCATCACTTTCAGAATTCCATCTTCCATCTTCCATCCTTTTTCCGGAAAAGCATTCAATTTTGCTCCTCTCCAACCATTGTTGGTTTTACCATCCCAAAGTAGGGCCCAACCCTCTTTGGCTTCACGTGGAGATATGGTGTTGGCAATCATATTTCGTTCGGGCGCTTCTTCCGTTTCAGGTGTCTGGTAACGTTCTACATCCGTTGTACAAATACGGATGTCTTTCCAGCTGACAGTTTTACCTTCTTCGGAAGCATTACCTATTGCGTGTACTTGCAATGCAATAAATCCGCTAGGTGTCATATCATCCCAGATATTGGCACAAGGTACTCCATTAATCCAGGTACGGATAGAATTTCCGATAGCTTCAATCCTGGCTTTATTCCATGCATTGTTTTTAAAAGCGGTTTTTGCAGCCGGATTCAAAGTCAGTGGATACAACCAGTTTCTGCGTGCTTCATCATAGATACCTCCTGACCAAGCTCGCTTAGACGGGTCAATTTCAAACTGATAACCGTGCACACGACCATTCTGATAATCTTTCTTGCTTTCACTACGAAGTTGTACTCCTGAATTTAATCCGTCATCAATTTTGAAATCAAATTCAAGTATGAAGTCTCCATAGTTCTTGGTTGTTGCCAGAAAAGTATTTGGAGTTCCCATTTTAGAAATACCCACAATGGCACCATCTACGATTTTATACTCGGCTTTGCCATTTAGTTTTTTCCATCCTTTCAGGTTTTTGCCGTTGAAAAGAGGTTCCCAGGTCTGCGCAGATAATGAAGCCGCACAGAATAAAAGTAAAGTAAATAAGAAGTTCTTTTTCATTTTTAATGTTATTCTTAGTAAATTGTTTATAGCTGGTTTAATGGGTGGTTATGTTCATTTATAATTTATAAAATTCGTCCCAACCTTTGCGTGGAGGTATCCCTGTCAGCATTGCATTGGCAAACTCGTTATTTGTAATTTGTTTGGTACGGCTGTCGAAGAACAGCTGAGTGTTGAGGCGTTGAGCCATTACACCAAGTGAGAATACCTGACTTAGCACTCCATTGATTTCGAATGGAGAACGTGTTTTTTCTATACCGTTACATGCCAATAAAAAATTCTCGAAATGATTGGACGGGCTCTTTGGTATTTGGGGTAGCTTGTCTGCCATCTCTTTGGCTTTTTCTTCGGGAATGATGGATAAGGTACTTCCATGACTTCCTCCTTTAAATGTCAGGTCTTTTGTATAAATGATCTTTCCAGGATTCAATTTGGCGGCCGGAACATCTCCTTGGTTAGTCGTGGGGATATTAGGGTCTAATCCTGATACTCCGTAACCGGCAGGAATAGGAGGGAGGTTGTCTAGTCCGTCATACCAGGTGATATCTACGGGTGGCATCCCTTTGCGTTGTGGGAAGCGGAAAAGAATAGTGGAAGAATAAGGAAAGAAATAATCATTATGCCCTTTTTCATGCAATAAAGTTACTTCATAGGGCAATCCTAATTCCAAAAACTCATGAACGGTATCCAGAATATGTGCTCCCCAGTCTCCTAAAGCTCCCATTCCGAAGTCATACCAACAGCGCCATTCTCCCTGATGATATTTTTCATTGTATTCATGATATGGAACAGCGCCGAGCCATGTATCCCAATCCATGTCTTTCGGAAGTTGCTGTCCTGAGGGGAGTTTATAAATGTTTGTATCCCATTTATGCCAACGCCGTACGTTATTCATGTGTGCAGTGACGGCGGTCACGTCTTTAATAATTCCGGCATCCATCCAAGCTTTGAACTGGAAGTAGTTTGCTTCAGAATGTCCTTGGTTTCCTACTTGTGTAGCCAGATTAGGACGTTTGAGCGCTGCTTGCATCAAAAGTTCCGCTTCATAGAAAGTACGTGCTAACGGCTTTTCTACATATACGTGTTTGCCAGATGCCAAAGCTAGCATGCTAATCGGAAAATGAGAGTGATCTGGTGTAGCAATTGCAACGGCATCAAATTCTTTTCCCGCTTTATCAAACATCTGGCGGAAGTCTCTGAACTGTTTTGCTTTGGGATACATGCCTATTACCTTTTGTGTATGTTTGGCACCCATGTCTACATCACAGAGGGCAACTACTTCTACCATGCCGGTCCGGGCAAAATCTTCAATAATTTGCTGCCCGCGGTTACCGATACCTACATAAGCTATCTTCACTTTTTCGTTTTTGTTTTTTGAAGATGACAATGTTTGTGCATTCAATATTTCACCAGCTCCTGCTGCCAGTCCGGCAGAAGCCATTGTCATTGTTTTCAGGAAATCTCTTCGTGTTACCATAATTTCTTCATTGATATTGATTAAGTATTCTGTTGATTATATGTTATAAATCTGTTATTATTCTTTTTTCTTTTTGAATAGTGCTGTTATGCCATAAAAGAGGATACGTAAAAGGCTCCAGATGATATATAGCGCTACAGAAAATATGAGCACATAAAAAAATGAAGTTATCATCTCCGTCAAAGGAGTATTATACGTAAATATAGAGTATAAATTGACCAAATTGGCAATAATAAAACACAGGAACAGTGTAATCAACTCTGTTTTCTTTCGTCGAGCGGTCAGGATTGTATCTTTCATACTGCTTCGGATGTTTTTGATTGATGATTCAGATAATTAATTTTGTATTCATCAGGGAAATATAGTGTTTTTTCTTCCTGTAACGCTTGGTGACCCAATAGGCAGAGCATACTCGCATAATATCCTTCTTCCGCGATTCTTGCGGGTTGTTTGCGAGTAATAACAGCTTCTACAAAAGCTTCCAATAACAAAGAAGTGCCATCGCTCTTAGGACGTTCTCCGAGGATTAATTCTCCTTTGTTTTCGTTAGCCGTTTCCGGAGCCCAACTGGTACCTGCGAAAGGCAGAGTGTCAAATAATTTATTTTCCCAATCGTTTATCATTTGCAGAAAACCGGGTGCCGGCGGGATACTTTCAAAGTAATATTTACCTTTTTCTGGTTCAACAGTTCCGAGATTTCCCATGATTTGCTCTTCCAAACCATAAAATTGATTGGAAATAACAGAATCGAATGTCATTTTTACGCCATCATCGAATACATATAGGCAACTTACATTGTCGTATACTTCCCGACCGTCTTTCCAGTATGTAATAGCTCCATGTCCCATCACTTTCTCTGGGAGTTTATTCAATGCCCAACTTCCTATTTGTAATTGATGGCAGGCCAGTTCCGTCATTAGTCCTTTTGAATACTCTTTATAGAGTCGCCAGTTAATTTGTCGTTCTAAATTAGCAGAAGGAACTGGGCGTCTCCAGTCTCCATTTCTGTACCAGAATGTGCGGATCGCATTTATTTCTCCAAATGTGCCGGCATGAATCATTTCCATAGCTTTGATATAACGAGGATCGAACAGACGCTGTTGACCTGTGAAGAATATTTTTCCCGTACTACGATGTTTATTGTACATACGGAAACATTCTTCCATTGTAAAACCAATTGTTTTTTCACAGAATACATGTTTACCGGCATCAAAAGCATCCATTACAATTTTACAGTGCGAACTGAGAGGAGTCGCTACAAGTATAGCATCTATGTTGTTGTTTTCCAATAGCTCACGATAGTCACCATATACTTTTGCTTTGGGAGCAAGCTTCAATGCTTCATCTATCGAAGGCTGGTAAATATCGCAAAGTGCTACGATATCAACTTTAGGATTTTGGACTAAAAAGCTCATAAGGAAGCGACCTCGTGAGCCTGGTCCAATAACCCCCAAACGACATTTTTCATTGGAGGTGTTCACGGCTTCTGAAAAGGCAGAAAGCCAGGGACTTGCTGCAAGAAGAACTCCAGCTCCGGTCATTCCGATATTCTTCAGAAACTCTCTTCTGCTAATTTGCGTATGTTTCATTTTGAAGTTATTTGATTCTCAGTATTTTATTCTGTATGCAAATATAGAAAGAAGAGTAAACTTTCTATAAAATTCACTCTTCTTTTTATTAAAATTGGCATTTACCATTCAATTGCCTGATCTTCGTCTGGTATTTGAGTATTTATTTTACGTTCCATCGTTAGAGATCCCTTTACAACATATTCAAGCGGATAACCCGGAACTGAAGTATAATCTGTAAACTCATATTCCAGATTGTTGATTGTTACGTAAATATGTTTTAGGTAAGGTCGTGTAGCATCCATCTCTTCTTCAACCGTATAGGAAGGTTGCCCTTTCACTACCAGATTTATGTCCTCATTATCAGAAGAAATCTTCAGCTTACGTGTTTGAAGATCTATTTTCTCTTCTGTAAATTCAAATTTAATTTTGTAATATTTCCGATCCAAGCGGTCAATGTCTATAAGGCCCGCATAGAAAAATATAGTTTTGTCATCTATTACATAAGAAGTATGGTATTCCGGAACTATAGCCTCTTTTTCGTTTCCTTTAAAATATACTTTATACGCAGTAGCACTATATTGCCCGGAATAATCATTGAATGGGGAAATACGTAACATCGCCCTCCTATAAAATTTGCGGGGATTGGCCTGGTAGTTGTGTGATGGATCGTTGCTCTGAATAGCTAACGGCAATACCCATTTGTCTACCTGATCTAAATCTTTCAGGGCAAAATCGATAGGCAGTAAGCTTGTACATTCGCCTGCCGGTATCTGTACTGTTTCCGGGAACTCGTAATACTTGTTTTCCAACGGTTTAAAGAAAAGTTCTTTACGGCTGCCGAAATGTTCAACATTCAACACATCCAATGTGTCAAGATCCAATCCTACATGCACATTCAAGTCTTTGGAATTCATGGTTGACCCGCTGACTATCAATGGGAGTTGGTATGTTACTTTCCCTTCCGGCTTGTAACGTATGTAAATAGGAGTTACTCCTTGTGCGTTGACTGGTGCCTTGAAAGATACCATTTGCACATATTGTTCAGATTCCCATTCATTATTGCATGACGCACATACTATCAGTACAGTCATGGCTAAGAGTAAATAATATATCTTTTTCATTTTTTTCAAGTTTATAAGATTATTCCGGATAAGTCCAGCCTGGATTTTGAGTTAAACGTTTGTTGCGCTTTAATTCAGTATGATTGATTGGCCAAAACCACATTTTGCGTGAGAAGGTTGTTGGTAATGAAGGTACTGCTACCGGTGTATGGAATACATCTGCCATTTCTTTAGTTGCTAAAGTGTTACACCCATAAATTGGAGTTGATTCTTCTACCGGAGCATCTAGCCAACGACGTAAATCAAAATAGCGATGTCCTTCTCCCATCAATTCAATCTGACGTTCACGTTTTAACTTTTTGCGGAATTCGATAGGGTCATCATATTCTTCTTGGGTATAATCAGGAACTCCTGCACGAATACGTATAGGACGAATTCCTTTTTTCATTTCATTGATATCGCGTTTGATTATATGAGTCTTATTACCATCCCAAGAAGGTATGTCGTATTGCCCGTTTAATTCGTTCAATGCTTCGGCATAAATCAACAGAACTTCTGCATAACGGATAGCCGGTTCTACTTTCTTTTTAATAAGTTCTTCATTGTTGTCTCCTTTACCCATATCATCCGGGTGTACAAATTTTTTAACTCCAATGCCGGTGCGTAACCAAAACATCGAGTTTGTATACCCATTACCGTCTCCACGGTAATAGAAGACTTGTATGTTTTGAGGTTCTCCTGCATTTTTATTGCTGTTCAACAAATTCCAAACATCACCATTGTAGGCTACTGAAGCATAGAAACGGGGCTCACGATTAGCATACTGTAAAGAGACGCCTTCTGACAAAGGTTTGTAACGACCTGCTTCTACGTCTTCTTTCGTCACATAGCCGGACATGCGTTCCGAACCGTCACCGCGGTTGATTTCTTTATCTTTACCGGGACAATCAGTTCCATCATTCATATAATATGCGTCACATTGTTTCTGTGTAAGTCCGTGTGTATTCCATCCTTTAGCAACACGTGGTAGCTGATGTATTACCATGTTATTAATGCTTTGGTCACCAGTATTCTGCCCACGGGTAAAAATTAATTCTTTATTCTCAAAAGCACTGACTGTTCCGTTGAATATAGCACGATAAGATTCGAACGGATCGATGTCTTTCCACCCATTCGGCCAAGCTTGTTCTGAGAATTCAGGGTGGTATGGAGGAGCAATCGTTGCAGGAAATGCAATATCCCCTTTGTCTGTAGCATAAGAAACAAACAGCGTGTAACGGTTCAATTCTATCACATCCTTGGCAGCGGCAGCAGCTTTCGCCCACTTAGATTCATCGTAAGCTTCTGGTAACAGTCGATTACCTTGATCATCTACCAGTTCTGAAGCAATATCAGCAGGCGTTTGTCCATTCATTAATGGGCTGGCAGCATATAGCAGAACTTTGGCACGAAGAGCTAATGCCGCACCACGGGTGGGGCGAGCTATTTCTTGTATTGCACGGTCTAAAGGGAGAGCTTGCGCAGCCAGAACTAATTCATTTGTGATATAGGTCACACATTCGTCATACGTATTACGCGGTTGTGCTACTGCATCATAATCTTCCATGTAGTCAATGCCTTGATCCGGCACAATAGGAACAGGACCGAACAAGCGCAACATAATCCAGTAGAAATAGGCTTTCAAAAAGTGCGCTTGTGCTTTGTTGTCAGCAATTTCTTCCGCTGTATATTCCGTATTCATGTCTATATTGTTCAAATATATAGAGGCTTGGCGAATGCCTTTATAACATTTGTTCCAGATTTCTGCACTTTCTCCTGCTAAACCTCCTTCGTTATATTCACCGTTTTTCCATGCTTTATATCGGTCATCTCGATCACCGAAATACATGTCATCAGCAAAACAGAAAGGAACATATCCTTTACTGGCTACATCGAGAAGATGGTTATCTCCCAAAAAGAAGTATGCGCGTGCCAGCCATTTGTCAGAATAAGCTCTGCTTGTAAAAACATCTTCTATTGACATACGCTCATCAAATAGATAATCAGAGTCCAAGTAATCGGAACATGAACTGAGGGTAAATCCTATCCCTATTATAAATGATAAAATAATGTATATTTTCTTCATAATGTCATTGCGTGTATTATAAATTAACGGATATTCCTAAAGATAAATTTTTGCTGAGCGGATATCTCTTTCCATCCGTACTTCCCATTTCCGGGTCCCATAATTTGAATGCAGACCATGTGAGTAAATTGGTGCCAACAAAGAAGATACGGACAGTGTTAAAATGTACCTTATTTACCAGCTGGGTTGGTAGCGTATACCCTACTTCTACAGTCTTTAAACGTAGATAAGACCCGTTGCGTAACCAATAAGTAGATTGCTGATAGTTATTAGAATTAGGTCCGTAGGATAGTCGGGGATATTCAGCATTCGGATTCTCTGTAGCTGGATCACCAGATATATCTGCTGAAATCCAACGATTGGAATTAGCCATCTCTGACAGGACATTTCCCCAGCCATCTCCCAACTTGAACATATGGACTGTTGAGCCATCGATAAAATAAGTTGATTTTCCGGCTCCCTGAAAGTGCAGATTCACATCTAGACCTTTCCAGTTTGCAGCTATTCCGAATCCATAAATAAGATTAGGTTTGGTCGTTGCACCGATTGCGACTTGGTCATTACCGTCAATTTTACCATCACCATTCACGTCTTTATATTTAATATCACCAGGCATTACTTTATAACCATCGAAATCTTGTACCGGACTATTACGGATATCATCATAGTCTTTAAACAACCCTAAAGATATCAATCCTCTTGCTTGATTTACACGATGTCCTTTTTGCATTTTATACCAGTAGTAGTTGTTTTCTTCATCTCTATCTACTATTTCATTTTTGCTATAAGTGATATTACTACGTATTGTTAAGCCAACAGCTCCCAGTTTCTGGCGGAAAGTGAAATGTCCGTCAAAACCTTCAGAAGTCACTTTTCCAACATTGGCACTAGGATTACTTTCTAAACCGACTATCCCCGGCAAATATTCGCGTAACATATAGATTCCTTCGCGTTTCTCATTAAAATAGTCAACAGAACCGGATAATTTGTCATTGAAAAAAGAGAAGTCAATACCGAGGTCATGCTTTGTTGCAATTTCCCATGTAACGTTAGGCGAAGATAAAGAAGAATAGCGCATACCACCATAATATCTGTCAAACGTGTAATCTCCAAAGTTGTATCCACCAGTGTCTACAGTTTTGTCACCATCTTTTTTAGTCATTGTTTCAATATCATAAAGGTAGGGGAAACGAGTATTTCCCAAATTGTCGTTACCTACTTTACCGTATGAATATCGAATTTTGAACATGTTCATCCATTTAAGATGTTTTTTTATCAAAGACTCCTCAGCTATGTTCCAAGCTCCTGAGATGGCAGGGAAGAAACCAAACCGATGTCCTGCTGCGAAATTCTCCGAACCGGTATATCCGAAATTGAAATCAATGAAATAACGATAATTCCAGTTATAGGTAAATCGTCCTGCCAATCCTTGATTACGTCTGGCAATACCTTGTTTAAGATCATCTCCAAGGCCTACCGTTTTTATTTTTGAAGACTGGTTATATTTTAATGTTCCTCCTAGATGATGATGTTTGAATCCTCGGCTATAATGTAACTCTGCTTCAAAGAATTCATTTCTAAGGCGATCGGAACAGCTCTCTTGAAACATCTTTCTTTCTTCAGCTACACGGTCATAATCGAGGGTTCCGTCTGTTGCGCGGAAACGTTTTGCCTTCCACTGTTCCGGCCATTTTCTGCGGTTAATCCAGTTGTTATTTTCTGTGTCATATCCGAAGCGTCCCACGAATCTAAGTCCTTTGGTGATGAAATCAAGTTTCTGCTCTAAGGTTACATTAGTCTGGATATTATTCTTCCAGTTTTCCCGATAACCAGTCATTGTAGCTTGAACCCATGGATTAAAGCGATCTCCATTGTCATTTCCATAGGCTGGTACGTATCCATTAGAATATAATTTAGGAACCATAATGGCATTATATCCCATAAGAGCTGTCCAAATAGCATCACTGCCAACTCCTGAATCATTGGCCTTTTGTAATGAACCTGAAACACCGACTTTTAATAGAGTTGATTTAGTGATGTCTATATCTACATTCATGCGGTAATTCCAACGACGGAAATTTGCATTTGTATTGTAATCTTTCAAAGCTTTATCTACTTTGTACATACCTTGTTGGTCAAGATAGCTTCCTGATACATAGTATCGTGCTGTATTACCACCACCGTTCATGCTTAGTGTGGCACGAGTGCTCCATGAACCTTTTCGTAGTAATTCATCTATCCAATTAACATTGGGATATAAATCAGGATCTAGTCCTAAACGGAATATTTCCAATTCGTCCGCTTTATATAGCGGCTCAAGATTACGTGTGATTTTAGCTTCATTTGCCATGGAAGCATATGTGTATCCATCTACAAAGTCAGGAACTTGGGTGAGCATATTGTAGAACGTTTCCGCTTTTGCACTGATATTAATTTTCCCGGCTTTACCGTGTTTGGTTGTGATTAATACTACTCCATTTGCACCTTTGGAACCGTAAATAGCAGTAGCTGATGCATCTTTTAATACGGAAAAAGATTCGACATCTTCTACATTTATTTCATCCAGACTACGTTCGAATCCGTCAACGAGAACTAATGCGGAATTACTGGCTCCGAAAGTTGAAATACCACGGATCCAGAATTCAGAAACACTACCCGGCTTTCCGGAAGTTTGCATCGCTAAGATGCCCGGTACATTACCTGCCAGGGCATTAGCCATAGAACCTGAGGGATTTGCTTTTAAGACATCTACATCCACATTAGTAATAGCACCTGTTACAGTCAACTTCTTTTGGGCACCGGTACCCGTGATTACCACCTCGTCAATCTCTCTAGCACTTGCTTCTTTCATTGTGACATTGACAGTTCGTTGCTCTTTGACTAATACTTCTACTTTTTCAAAGCCTATATAAGTAAATACCAATTTGTGGTAGGGTGGCATTTTAATACTGTATTTTCCATTCAAATCAGTAATGGCACCTAAGCCGGGTATATTACTTATTGATACATTAACCCCAATCATGGGCTCTTTATTTGTATCAGTTACGACACCTGTTACTACAATGCTTTCTTGTGCCAAAGCACTGGTAGAAAGTCCAAGCAACAACATGCATATAAATAAAAAGTTTTTCATCATATAAATGTATGTGTTAATCATGTATTATTCTTCGTAGCCAATTTTGCGAATACGGCGGTTTTCACGGTCACCTATAAAGAAACATTCTCTTTCTTCATCGTATACGATTCCTTCAGGATGATTGAAGCGTGCTTCTTGGCGTAAATCACCATCATTATATCCGGAAGTTCCATTACTGCCTCTACCAGCAAATGTCGTTACTCGACCTTGTGGTGTTAAGATACGGATACAGTGGTTTTCTCTATCACAGAAATAAAAGTCATATTCATCGCTGCTCCCTTTGTATGCTGGATTCTTTACGAATGTACCTTGTCGGGGAGCATGCATGCGGGCTTTTTTACCAACTCCATCTACCCAATCTTTGGCACCCTGCTGACCACAAACAATATATGGGGTGGTAAGGCGCTTTGTCTTCCAGTCATAATCAGAACGTAAGATGTAATGTTGATTAACTACTACAATGTATGCATAGTTTCCGCTAGGGTGGAATTGGATATGAAACTCCCATCCACTATCTTGTATCGTAAACAAAGGGGTAGTTTCCTGAGTTGTAAAATCATATCGAAACACTTGACCAGCATTCCATGAATTGAAATATAATTCTCCATTTATAGGATGAGTTTCTGCACCATTACAGTTTTGACCTTTTGTCAATTCTGTTATAACTTTGAATCCTGATTCACGTGTAAGAATATAATTGTTCGGTCTATCATTATTATTTTGGTCATTGGTAATAATCATGCTGTCAGCTTCATGTGTCCAGCAGATGGTACGTACTTTGCTTAATCCACTATATACGGTACTTACATATTCTTTTTCAAAGTCAATCAAACGGGTAGGGTGCTGTTCACCCACTAGATATAAATGATTGTGATTTTTGGGATCAAAGGACAACCAAACAGCACCTCCAAAGCCACCACAATCATCAAAAGGTCCATCTTTTAAATCATATTTGGTGTTTCCATCATACATTGTTCCTAGAAATGTTGTAACAAGCATCTTCTTTTGATATACAAACTTCTCATTGGCTTCTGTATTTGCAATTTCTTCACCTTCATCGTTGAGAATACTTAATTTAATATCTCCATCATAAGCTTTAGCTGGCACAACACAGTAGAGGCTTTTTCCTTTTGCTCCTACAACTTTGGAGTCTTGTCCACCGATAGTTACCTTTATTTTAGAAATATCACTTCCGAAGTTTTCTCCATACAAGAGCATTCGGGTTCCAAGTCCTCCTTCTTTTGGACTGAATTCAGAAATGACAACAGGCTTATTCGGATCAAAATCTCCTGTTGCGTCATCATTATCTTTGCAACTTGCAAAGATAAGTGTAAGTAAAGCCAGTACTACCCATTGAGTGTACTGACAGCAACTTTTGGTCTTACTTTTCATTTTCATAATACATTGGATTTTATTGGTAAAAATATTTGTATGCATTTTTACAGATTATTTGAATTCTTATTCACTAGTACTTTCATCCAATATCCTCCGATTACAGAACGAGCCTTAAAACCAGTCATTTTGCCTGTTTTCGTATCATGCCAATCACTGATAGGTACTCGTGAAGTCGTTTCATTGATATATTTATAGAGA
>UMEC01006536.1_pt1 | contig 16239 bp, 19 predicted proteins | sample 1964651 | NCBI WGS metagenome assembly UMEC01 (sample SAMEA4836010, study PRJEB28245) | human gut metagenome | biome: gut microbiome; material: fecal sample | place: Denmark | collected 2008 | reverse complement strand
TATTAAGAAAGTCCAAATAAAACCGCCATAAAAAATAATTGTTATAATATTGAGAATTTCTTCTTTATATATTGATGCGCTAATAAAACATTCTATATTAATATAACCTATTATGTATGCGTATATTGTTAGCAAAAGTGTTACCATAACAACTTGTTTATTCAAGCGCACAAATCTAATAAATGTATTTCTATTACTTTTTATTTTATTAATTACGACATTTTTACCTTGAATTATTATGCTAAAAAGCGTTAGTAAGAAACCGAATAAACAAGTACCAATTGTTGTATATTGCTTTATAAATTCCTTGCTTGATTCGTAATTTATACCGCAATATCTATAAATAAAATACCCAAAAGTAATACCAATTATAGCAGCAGCATATTTTTCAAGAAATTGGATCATATATTATCACTTTACTATTTTATTATGTATTTAAATTCCGGCAAATGTTTTATATATAACTTTTCAATTTCTTGCTGTCTTTCACTTTGTTGAATATCTGTTAAAAGCAGCTTTACAGTCAATTTAATAAATATATTAAATGTGTCTGTGACAAGGTTGACTGGTTTCATTGTACATTTTTCATCAGGATCTTGAAGATATCCTTTGATTTTTAAAGCTTTTACGTTTTTCTTTTGATTTCCATTAAATAAGTATCTAACAGAATCAACAACCTTTAATAAAGGTCTTCTAGCTAATCCCTCTTTGTTCTCTTTTTTGCCAAATGTAGAATAGCGAATAATGATTGAATCTGTATTATTTTGTATTCCATCTTTTAGATGTCTTTTGACTATTGATAAGATACTACTATTATCATCTTTATATTCTTCTAATATTTCTTGGGGACAAGTAAGTTCAACGAAGAACTCTTTGTAGTAAGTCATATTGAGAAGTCGTTCGTACTCTCCTTTTCTAGATAATACAGGAAATGATAAATCAAATTTGATGTCATCATCCCCATCTTTTTGCCACTCTTGATAAATGCATGATACAAATTTGTCTATATAACAGCCATTTATATTCACTTCGTATAAAAGAATGTTCAAACTTTTATCGTATAGAAATATATTACCAAAAGAAAGAGTTTCTTTATCTGGATCAAGATTAAGAGGGTGAAACTCACCTGTAGCCCTATCACGTTTAGCTGGTAAATTTTTATTCTGACCAGTAATGATAATTCCAACAATACAATTATTCAACTTAGTATCTATGAGTTTTAGCTCATATTCTTTGAATTCATCATAACATTTTCGGCCATTCATAAATATAAGAATATCCTCAAATGTCATTTCACTTTCTGGTGAGTCTACTAGTTGTTTTACTTTAGTGGATAGTACTTCGATTCTTTTAGGTTTTTTTGCAGCCATATTTCTTATCGCTTTAAATGATGAAATGTTTTAAATAGCACAGCTCCTCTTTTTTTGAAGAAGAGAGTCAATATAAATGAATTGTTTTCGTAAAAGTACATTTTTTATTTTTCAAAATCAACTTTTTACAAAGAATATTTAGAAGTTATATTGTTTTGTTTGTTAAAAAATGTAGGTTTAGCATTGGAACAATGGATCTTTAGTCTCTTTGCCGTATAATATGCGGAAAATATGAATACTATCTATATTTGGCAAGATGAAAGAATGGCCTAATTTTACTTGGGATGATAGAGGACTATCATATAAATTAGGAAAAGTTCGGAGTTTACAAGGTAAACTTGTAGGTAAAATGAGTGCCCTCGGCTTTGATATGAAAAGTAATGTAATACTTGATGCGTTAACAGCAGATAGTTACAAAGTCATCTGAGATTGAAGGTGAAATATTGAATGTAGATGGGGTACGCTCTTCTGTGGCTCGTCATCTGGGAGTAGAGATAGAAGGATTACCCGAAACTGATCGCTATGTAGATGGGGTTGTAAGTAATGATAGATGCTACTTAAAACTATATGCAGCCATTGACAGATGATCGTCTTTTTGGTTGGTATTCTGCTTTGTTCTCCTTGAAACAGCTATTCCATTAAAACTTCAGGGAAGATTACTCGTAGTAACTTATACAGGCTGCGATTGGTATTCATGGGATTGTTCCTTTTAATTTAACCCCAAAGATGATCCTATTTTGATTATCTACATAATACGCCCACAGGGTTTTCGGACTGACCCGTTTTTACATTAATTTCATAAATACACAAAAGGTAGTTATCTCTCAAATAAAAAAGATTCTGATAATACGTTATTATCAGAATCTTCCTTATTTCAGTGATCCGCCTGGTATCTATTTTTAGCCCGTTATTTCAAGGCTTATACCTGCGTTACTCTTTTAGTATCAAGTAGTTCCTAATTCAGTTTCAAAGTTCGTTTTGAGTTGGTAACACAGTTTGGTAACACATGTTATTTATCTCTAGTGAGTGCCCTTGTGGGTTCACTTGGCAAAGATAGGGAATTGTTTTCTTCTAATCAATAAAGTGCTGTATCAATAACTTGTTAATTGAGATTAGAGGTACTTACATTTCAATCATCCAAGCATTTCATGTAATACTCTGCAATTCCAGGGAATTTATTTGCAAACCTACAAAGGTCTTGTTTTGCCATAAAAAGAATCTCTTCTTCGGAATAAGGAAGGCTAGGATTCTTTCCGTGCAAACAATTTATTTCGTCTTCGGAATTGAAACGATTCAATAATTTGGTGAATCGTTTCTTGTTTGCCCCCAACGTACTTTTATAGTTTCTGCAACCCCAAGTAATACAATTAAGTGCTCCTCCCTTAGCTACAACTTCAGATGCTTCTATTTGTAGAATCTTCTTCGTTGGAAACAACGTCTTTATTTGCTTAAAAGCTTGGATATCTTCTTCTATTTGTAGTGCAGGTAATATTATGGTATCGCCAACTTCCAAATAATTGATATAGCACCAATTTCTTTTGTCGGGTTTTGCTACGTCATACTGTAGTTTCACTATGTTGAACTTTTCACGCAAACGACATTCAGTCTCTTCGGCTATTTCTTTATCATAATCGTAGTAGTTAGTCATCAATATAGTATCATTATCAATATACTTTACTATACCATCACTATGTCCATATTCCTCTTCTCTATCCCATGGAAGCAATACGATTTCAGCTTTGAATAATGCTTCAAGCTCTGAAACTAGTTCCTTTGGATTATACTCGGGATTTTCGGAGAATATTTTGTTAGTCATGATAACACAATTGCCTGCCTTTACAATATTACCACCATCAAGTACTATATCTGTAGTTATGTACTTATAGCCTAAAGCATCGCAAACCTTTTGTGGAACTGTTATATACTTTGTATCTGTTTCTTTTTTCAGAAGGTAATCAGGCATATACTGATACTGAATGAAAGAATTATCCTCAATCTGAATAGGCATGTAGTCTCTACACCATAAATCATTTGTTTCGGGTAACAATATATATGAAATAGCATGTTCGTCTAATAAAGTAGTAAACCTTTTAAAGAAATCAGGAAAACTGTCTTTTAGCCAAGGAGATAGATATACTAAATTGGTGTCTTTATCGCAAATCATATTATTTGTTTATATGGTTTTTTAGTTTCATTTAAAGCTAGAATCCAAGGTGGAGAATTTAAATACCAAGACCTTATAATATCTTCTTGAAGGTTTATTTCTTTTTAAAAGTTCCAGAAGCCCATCCTTCTCCTTCTAAAGTCTGTTCGTCAATTATTTCCATAGATAATGTACCTAACTCACCACCTACGTTTATATAGACATAATTTTTATCTATGGTGTATTCCCCACTCATTGTAATCCCAAAATAAGAAAATCGACAGATTTTCTCTCCGAAACTCATCTTATCCACTAATCCCTTATTAAATACATTTAGGGCAGTTCCTCGTTCGTTTTCTTTTACCTTAATGAAATCGCCTTCGATATTCGGCTTTGAATTGCATGAAAAGAGTAAAACACTAATTGAAATTACTAGGGCCATTTTTATAAATCGTAGCATTATTATAACGTATTAAATCATTAACAGACTATATTCTTAGCTCTCATTGTTTTGCGGTTATTCTGATAACCTCTTATTCCAAATCTTTCCGATTACTGTTCCTACTTCCTTAAACTCTTCTGCTGTGAAGGTATCAGTTTTTGCGTTATTACACCAATAGCATGATAATACAAGATTATCCGTTTTTGAGTATGGCTCATTGGGAGATAATCGTTCTATTTCCAGTTTTCTTCCACGATTACGTTTAGTGAGCTTATTGTCTTTTACAAACAATTCATCTATTTGATTTTCCGTGATGCCACAGTAAAAACATTTTTTTTCGACAGTATCGAACCATTCTTTAAACTCCCAAAAGGTTTCAGTTGTTTTAGGATTATCATACTTGGATTTCCATATCTTTCTTATCGTTGAGAGTTGTTCTCTTTGAGTTTTCAGCTGCTCCCAATACTTTGATACCTCGCTCATACTAATCCCAAGAATCTCACTGATTTCTTTGTACTTTTTCTGCTCTATTACAGCAAGATTTAAGTATTGTTGTTCTAAATCCGTCATCATACTGCTTTATTTTATTGATTAGACTAATAAATGGTTAAAAATCTGCTTCCTACAAAAGTAACAAAAAGAATGCAATCGACGAGAATATCACTCTGTTTTTATTCAGATTCATGTCTGCATTTTATACTTAAGAGTCTACCTTGAGTATGATTTTTGAGTTTGATTATCCTATTTCTCTAAAATCCCGTTAAATATCAAGCCCTAATAAGAGTTCTATTCTTTCCTCTACTGTATCCCCCTGTACATTTGCGTCGTGTTCAAATGGTTGGCGCCACCACAAGAACCTTAGTATTAACACAAACACGTAAATATGAAAAAAGAAACCTACATAAAAGTTGTAGACGAAGTAGTACAGAGAATATCACAACACGCAGATATAGTAATGAACGTAGAACAGGTAGCTAAATATCTTGGCCTCTCAATTGCCGCTGTAAGAAAACGTTGTCAGCGCAAACAACTCCCTTATCATCGCAATGCAAAGCATCTCTATTTTAGTAAAATAGAGGTGGATGCAGCATTATTGGGTAGAAATAGTAACCAGCATAGTCAATGAGTAACCCAATGGAGAGTTTGAAATACAACAATTGGCGAGATAAGCTAAGCAAAACGCTAAAGAATGACAAGGTCATTGTAGATGGTTCAGAAAGTAATATATGCACCATCCTACAAAATGATACTCAATTGAGTGGAAAGATTCGGTACAACTGTTTCACTGAGACTATTCAGAAGTTCGGGTTGCCTTGGGGTATTAGTGGTAATTGGACGGATTATGATACCGCAGAATTAAGGTGTTACCTCGAAATCTATCGTAAGGCTGGGTTTCAACGAGATAAAATACTTGATGCATTGCTCATCGTTGCACATGCACATGAATTCCATCCCGTAAAGTACTATTTGGAATCGCTTAAATGGGATGGAGAGGAAAGACTTCCAAGTATGCTGAAAGAATCTCTAGTTACTGATGATACCGAGTTAAACAGAAAGGTGTCGGTATGTATGATGGTAAAAGCGGTACAACGTATCTATGAGCCTGGTTGCGACTGTCAGTTTATGCCTATTCTCATAGGTGAACAAGGTAGCGGTAAAAGTTCATTGCCAAGAATACTTGCTGGAGAGTGGCTTAATGATTCAGAAATAGATGTGGGTGCTAAAGATGGCTATATGGCTTTGCATGGTGCTTGGATAGTAGAAATAGCTGAAATGGACTCTTTCTCTAAGAAGGAGTCGAGCGCAGTAAAGAAGTTTGTATCAAGTCCTGCTGATACCTACAGACCACCTTATGGAAGAAATAATATAACTGTTCCAAGACAGTGCCTATTCATTGGTACCACAAATGAGAATCTGTGCTTGTCTGATACAACGGGCAATAGACGATTTTGGCCAATTGTAAGTAGGGCCACTCGTAAAGATGTGCAGCAACGCAACAATCTGCTAAGCCAAAATAGAGATATGCTTTGGGCAGAAGCTGTTCATTATTACAAGAACAAGTTAGTGGAGGTGTATGAGTGGATTAAGGATATTACCATAGAAATGGAAGAGGTGCAGAAGGTACATAACTTAGAGGATCCCATAGAAAGTGAGCTGCGTCAATATCTATCTACGAAGCGTCCGTGTAATTGGACGAAGCTGAATGCTATGGAGCGTCGTTGTTGGTACGCTCTGTCAGCAGCAGCCAAACAACGTTGGTATGCCGAACATCTTATTTCTGAAAGTGATGATGCCTATTTTGCACAAACCACCATCTATGAATTCGTAACGGAGTATATGGGAATTGAGCTTAGCAATCCACAATATATACGAACCAGCCAACGGGCCTCTAAATTGATTGCCAATATGAGCGATTGGAGAAGGCTGCCCGTAACGCATCTGCTTGATGGCCGTTGCCGTGTCTTTTATGAAAGAGTTGTAGTGTCTGCTGATGATAACGAGAATGTATCACAAGCTATAGATTTAATGGTAGGGAATAGAGAACAATTTATAGAGAATGAACTACCTTTCTAATTGTTCTACCTCACGCATTCACGCTTGTTCTCTGTCTATTTCATCAAATCTAACCTAAGCAATTACTTAATATCTACTCCTATTTTATATCCGTTAGAAGCGTAAGAGCCGAGAATTACCAATCAAAACAACAACCAAACAGAAGGTAGGGAAAGAGAAGATTCACCAGCAGAATCTCCTTTCCCTATCTTTCTTTTTTGCCCTCTACTGAATAAAGCTTGCTGATTTGTGGTGGGTGCTCTCTGTTGTGGCTCTGCCAGCAACGGGTATTAGGCTACCCCTTTCGTATATCTACTGAACAGAACGGCAAGCCTTGCGCTGATGCATAAAATAGTAAAGCCACATCTTCACGTTGTTGTGATAGATGTGGCTTTAACCATTAAGATATGATTTACTTCCAGATATTGAACACCTGCCTATCTAGTTTTTGAGAAACAAAGGTCATAGGCATCTTTGCATATATTTCGGTAGTCTTGATAGAAGAGTGCCCCATCATTACTTGTAATACCTCTTTCGGTATTCCTTGCCCCAACATAACTGTGCAAGCAAAAGTGTGTCGGGCAATGTGAGTGGTTAATGGAAAACTGCATCCCAAGGCTAAACCTATACCTTTTAGAAATTGATTGTACTTTTGGTTAGAGGGTATCTTCATTTCAAAGTTATTCCGTTCCAATATCTTTTGCGTAATAGGGAGGATAGGGGCAATAAAAACGTTGTCGGTTTTTATTCGTCTGCCATCAATATAGTCTTTGCCCTCTATAGCAACCACGTGCTGTTTGTAGTCAAACGTTTTGGCATCAATATAAGCCATTCCCGTAAAGGTTTGAAAGAGGAAGAAATCAATATACTTGTTCAGCTGCTCATTCTTGCTGGTCTCTCTCATCCCTACAAGCTGTTCCACTTGCGCTTTGGTTAAGTGAGGACGCTCGTTCTTCTCGCCTCGTTTATCTTTGAAGCGTGTGTAAGGATTCTCCTTAATCAAACCGATATTGAATGCTTCGGTTACATAGGGTTTGAAACGCTTGTGGTAGTTGTGAATAGCTGCATCGCTTCGGGTGATGGGATTACCTGTAGCAGTATAGGTCTTTTCTTCTCGTATAAAGAGGTCGAATTGATTGATATGTTGCAGGGTAACATCATCAAAGGTCTTGAACTTGCCAAAACGTTCTAACGCATGATAGGTGGTTCGGTGCCCTGCTCGTGTACCTTCGCCCAAACTTTTGTTTTCGATACGTTCACGCAGCCATGCCATAAAGTTACGGCGGTTGCCTCCTTCGGCACCGATATAGGTTTTGAATTGAGCAATGGTCAGTTCATCTTTATTGACCTTCATGGCAATTAAGATATGAGATAGCTCGGTAAACTTCTCTGAAATTTGGTGATTGAATAGGCTTGCTTCGGGATGGTTTACTACCTTTCCATCTTCCCATTGGTTAATGGCTACGCTAATTCCTGTATAGAAGTAGCAGCGTTCTCGTTGCAAGGTAACTACAATCTCAATGGCATCTACAGCGGTTTCTGTAGCTCTTCTCTTCCGATTGAAGAGTAATCGTACTTTCTTTTCCATATTAGTAACACAATTGTGGAAATGGTAACACAGTACAGGTAACACAAAACCTGTCTAAAAGGGACTTTTGATGTCCACTTGTGTCGCTTCTTTCCGTTTTTTTTAATGGTGTTACGACTATGTTTTCGCTCAGAAAAGAACTTAACTAATTGAGTATTAGTAGCCGTTTGATAGATAATGAAAAAGGAGTTCAAATGAACTCCTTTTTCCAAGTGATCCGCCTGGGGCTCGAACACTTTATATTATGCTTCTGTAACCATTTGATTATCAACCTTTCTAAGATATCGGGTTTGTGAAGTCCTCCGATTTCACCCTGTATTACCTGCTGCATTTTACAGTGGTATTCATCCTTCTATCATGTTACAAAGTTACGAAATTTCTATTTGATATGCTAATTTATGAGCCATTAATTGAATGTAATATTCTTATAATCAGATGAGTATTATACGGAACACCTTTGATAATATTTCAGACTAGATAGAGTATCTACTCTTGAAAAGCCTTACGATAATTATCTTCCAATAACTTTTCCACATCTGATTCTTTATACAAGATCTTTCCTCCTAGCTGATAATAAGGAAGCATTCCATTGTTACGATACTCTTGCAAAGTTCTTCTGCTAATTTTTAATCATTGGGCTAACTCCTTATCTGTAATATATCGCTCTCCATTCAATGGAGGACGGCTATTATCTACGATCTTGTTCATTTTCACAAGCATACTGTCCAATGCTTTGAAAAAAGCAACAACCTGTTTGTTGTCTTTCATTATAATTCCTTCCATGACCTATAGATTTATATTTTTTGATTTTAAAATTTTCTCTTTCCGTTGAAGCCCGACAATAGTTAATAATGCCTCTACATCTTCCGGCTTATAGAAAATCTTGTGCTGAATTTGTGAATAAGGTAATTTACCATTATCTCTTAGGGTTTGTAATGTTCGGGGAGATATATTCAATCTCAAACATACATCTTGGCTATCCATTCATGCTCTAAGATTTTTGACATCAACTTTTTGACAAAGCGAATCTACTTGTTTTGTAAAAGCGTTGAATTGATTCATCATCTTTTCAAACAGCTTGGTTTCAATGTAAATGACTTCCATAATAACGATATTTTTAAGTTGCACCATGATTTTGATGCAAGATAGGGCGTATTTGTATGATTTAGGTTATAATGTCACTTATTGTCATGGAAAGTCAGCTCTTTTCATAAAGAGAAGAATTATTAAATAAGGAAAAAGGAAGGGGTGGCAAGATATAAGCTACATCATATGATCTGAAATATAAATATTCTTAATATTGAGGGTTTCAGAAATAAAAAGGATATTTTATGGTTGACAAAATAATAATTATTTGTATTTTTGTAAACCAATAAAGGCTAACACATATGAAGATAGAAGAAATTTTTGCAAAACGATTAAAGAGCGCACGGATTATGGCAGGCTGGTCTATGGATATGCTTTGCGAAAAAATCGGTAATCTGATTAGCAAGCAATCTGTTTCCAAATATGAGAATGGAAAGATGATGCCAGATAGTTCTGTTCTTATTGCTATTGCCAATGCTCTAAATCTAGATCCAGACTACTTTTTCCGTCCTTTCTTGTTTGAATTGGATGAGTTTGAAGTTAGTTTTAGGAAGAAGAATAAGGTTAAAGTATACGAGACCAATGCTATAAAGGAAAAGATAAGGGATAAAGTAGAACGCTATTTGGAAATAGAAAATATATTAGGATTGGAGAATAAATTTGAATCTACGATTTATTCGAATGCTGTCATTTCAAATGCGCAAGACATTAAAATGCAGGCTCTACGTATTCGTAAAGAATGGGGATTGGGTAAAGATGCAATCAATAATGTTCAAGCAATGTTGGAAATGCATTTTATTAAGGTAATAGATGTGGATGCACCGGAAGGCTTCGACGGTTTAAGTGGAATGGTTAACGATGAATATCCTATAATTGTTTTGAATGTAAACATTGAACAATCCGAGCGTCGTAGAATGACTGCATTGCATGAATTAGGCCATCTTTTATTCAATAGATGTTTTGACCCGGTATTGAGCTCTAAACAAAAAGAAGATTTATGTACGATTTTCGCTAACGAAATGTTGATTCCAAGTAGTGTCTTTTGTGGTATAATTGGAGAAAATAGAAAAGACATATCATTAAATGAACTGATCGATTTACAAGTCATGTATGGTGTCTCCATTGATGCCATGATGATGAAAGCTAAAGAACTTAATATTATAACAGAAGCGAGATGCCGTACTTATTATATTAAGAAAAATCGAAATGAAAGATTTAAGAAATTGGTGATTATATCTAGATTCCAAGAGAAAAAACCTCAACGTTTTACGAGTCTCGTATTTAAGGCTATAGCCAGTGACATTATAACAACCTCAAAAGCAGCCTCTCTTTTGAATACTTCAATTGAAGATGTGCGTAACCGATTAAACCTTATATAATGGAGATTGTAGTAGTCAGCGATACAAATATCTTTATTGACTTATATAAGGTAGGTCTGTTAGATGAATTCTTTTCATTGACTATCAATGTTCATACGACAGATCTTATTGTACATGAATTGAAAGTAAAGGAACAAAAAGATAAGATACTTGGCTATGATAAATTATTTATTAAAAAGTTCGATATGCGAGAGATGGTGGAACTGGTAAACTTCCAACGTAAAATGCAGGATATGACTAATGTGAGTATTCAGGATTGTTCTGTTTGGGTGTATGCACAAAATAATGACTACACTTTACTTACAGGAGATAATAAGCTTCGTAAAATAGCAATTAAGGAAGGTGCGACTGTTCGTGGAATTCTATATATATTTGACAAAATGGTAGAAGAGAAGTTACTTACTCCGCAAAAAGCTTGTGAGAAAATTCAATTACTAAGGTTATTAAATGGTAGATTACCATCTAAAGAAATAGATAAAAGGCTTGATGTGTGGAATGTTAAAGAGAAAACACAAGGAAAATGAGGAGAAACGAAAGAAATAATGCGTCTAATTTATGTGAAAGTGAAATATTTTATATATATTTGCAAGAGAATTCAAAAAGGTGTTGATTATGGGATTTAAAATATTAAGTTCGAAGGATTATAGTGTAAAGCTGAAAGCCACGATACACAGTAGTGGAAAACTAGGGTTTACAGAAGCTACAGCACGGAAATTGTGTTTAAGTACAACTTCTGCTGTAAAGTTTGCACAAGATACTGAAAATGAAGATATTTTATATCTTATAAATTTGTCAGAGGGTGATTCAGATTCATTCCCTGTCAGTAAAGCCGGCAAATATTTCTATGTTAATGCAAAAGGTCTCTTTGATGCATTGCAGATTGATTATATTAATAATGTGGTTATGTTTGACATGATCGATATCAGTGAGAGTAATATGGAAATTTATAAATTAAACAAGAGAGAGAAGAAGAGAGTGAAAGGAGAAGAATAAAAAAGATGCCAAACTGGAAGTCAGCATCTTTTTCAGAATTAAAATATAACTTTCCTAGGGTTCTATTTATGGAGGCTACTCACCTCCTTCAATTCTTGAACAAAGATACTACTTCTATAATAATAAACGAAAAACTTCCAGACTTTTTCGGCATCAAACTTATTATATATCCAATATCCCTATTAAAAAAGTGCCATTTTAAGTCAATTTTGGCATGTAGAGATTGCAAATGTAAGATTTGTACATCTAATAATCGAATAGCATTGTTTCAACATTTTTATGTTCGATGTGGAATCATGATGGGATAAGTACATACTGATTACCCGTAATTGCATCATTCGATTTTGAGATTCTTATAAAAAGGTAAGGGTGATATATACCGCGAGTTTATTAATAATTGATATCTGATTGTTAGTATAATCCCCCTATGTTTATTTGTTTTTTTATTTAATATTTTATCGTATGGAGTTTAATAATAACGAAATCGAACACTTATCAAAGAAAAAGGATATGTTTAAGTTTAAAATAGACGGAAAAATGTATGAAGTAGCCACTCCTTGTGTAATAGGGTGTGAACTTTTAGAGTTAGCAGGAAAATCATGTAATACCCATGAACTTAGAATGAAAACTACTGGCAACATCATGGTGAAGATTGAATGCGGCCAGAGTGTAGACTTACGTCATCCGGGATTGGAAAAATTTGTAACTTTGCCTTTGGAACAGCAAGAAGGAGAAGATGCAGAAACTTTTAAAGGTCATGGTCCAAAAATTAAAATAAAAATTGATGGAAAGATGTACGAAGTAGATCGTGCAAGCATGACCGGTAAAGAGTTGTTGGAGTTGGCAGAAAAACATCCTTATACTAAATATGGCATAAGTAAACGTATGAAAGGAAATAAATTGGTTTCTGTCGAATATGATGAAGAAGTGGATTTGTCAGAACCGGGTTTGGAAAAATTTGTAACCTTACCGTATGAACAAACTGAAGGAGAAGGGCTCGAAAGAGCCTTTTCTTTCAATGAAGATGACACTTTCTTTTTAGAAAAACAAGGACTTCCTTATGAAACAATTAAAGAAGGTACGGCAAACTGGTTACTTATTCATGATTTTCCTATCCCTAAAGGATATAATATAGATAAAACAACTGCGGCCATTTCTATTCCCAGAGGTTACCCTGATACTCCGTTGGATATGGTTTATTTTTATCCACCATTATCATTGAATAGTGGTAAAATTATACCTGCAACAAATTGCCTAGTGAACATCCGTGATAAGCAATATCAAAGATGGTCACGTCATTTTACAGCACAAAATCCTTGGCGGGCAGGTACTGATAATCTAAATACATTTTGTCTTTATATACAGAATTGGATTAAAAAAGAATTAGCAAGATGAAATACAAACTGAGATTATCGATTGATGATTATGAAACATTATATGATCATCTTCTTGGAAATTTTGGTAAAGAAGCTGTAGCTATAGGCCTGTGTGGCAGATGTGGCTTTGAAGACGAAAAAATCATGACCTTGCAGAAAATTGTTATAATTCCTTATGATGAATGTGATTGTTACGAGGATTTTATTAGTTGGAAAACAACGCATATGATACCTTTATTGCAAGAAGCTGCTCAGTATGATTATGCCATATTGAAAATTCATTCACATCCTGGGGGAGGACGTTTTTTTTCCGAACAGGATGATAGGTCGGATTACGATCTGTTTGATTCGATTATTGGTGGATGGTGCGAAAGTGAAGAGCCTCATTTATCTGCTATCATGTTACCTGACGGAGAAATCTATGGCCGTGTTTTTTTGTCCGGATTAGAATCTGCCAAATTGGATAATGTTATGGTTATAGGAGATGATATTCAGCTTTTTTATCATGAAAAAGTTGACTTCATAGATGAATATTCTACAAGAACCCGCCAAACATTTGGGGAAGGAACCTATGCTAAGTTGAAACGATTAAAAGTTGGAATTGTTGGCTGTTCAGGAACCGGTGGTGTTTCTATTGAGCAATTAATGAGGTATGCTATCGAAGAAATTGTTTTGGTAGATCCAGACATTATTGAAGAAAAAAACCTTAATAGGCTAATAGGAAGTCGGAATTCAGACGACTGTTTGGGACAAGCTAAGGTTGAATTTTATAAAAGGCTGATTATGGATACAAATTTGGGTAGCAGGGTTCGTACTTTTCAAACGAATATATGTACCTCAATTGAGACTTTACAATGTTTATCTACTTGTGATATTATTTTGGGGTGTATGGATTCTGCTTCAGGAAGGAATATTTTAAACCGTTTATGTACTTTCTGCCTTATTCCATACTTTGATATGGGAGTTTCTATTGTAGCTGATGGACATGGAGGAATAGAGAAAATTACAACTGCCGTACATTATATACAGCCGGGTAAATCTTCTTTGTTTTCAAGAAAAGCTTATAATATGGAGCAGGTTAGAGCTGAGATATTGGCCTTGACAGAACCAGATGTATATGAAGCTCAAAAGAAAGAAGGCTATGTACAAAATGCTTATGTTGAACGACCAGCTGTTATTAGTATCAATAGCTGTGCAAGTTCTATGGCTGTCATTGAGATGTTAAGTAGGATTCATCCATTTAAGAATGAACCGCTAAATAAATTCGCAAAGATTGTATATGATATTTCAGAAGGGGATATTATTACTTTTTCTGAAACAGAATTTCCTGTAGATGATAGGTTACTGAAACATAAAGGGAAAGGAATGAAAATTCCATATTTGGATCTGCCTACTTTAAGTTAATAGTTTAAGGAAATGAATTTTGAGAAAAATATACATAATATAAGGGCTGTATTAACTCAAAGAGAAGCTGTACAAATTGTGCATGAGATTTCACGAAATCAAAATTTCGGAATGTATATTCATTGATGTTGGAAAATATGATAACCATGGAAAGTACCCGTTTCCTCCACGTAGTTAAACTTTAGTTTTTGATGGTTATAAGTTACTTAGAAAAGGGTTGGCAATTAATTGTCAACCCTTTTTGTTACATCTCTTTCATTAAATCCACATGTACCATCTTTTTTGAAAAGAATGATGTCTATTCTTCTCAATATCCATCTAGTGAAAGAGAATGGTATTCTAAAATCCACATTGATATTAAGTGAGTTGGAAAGAAAATGTGGGGCTGACGGTTACCGTCAGCCCTATTTTTTTATGCCCGTTTTTTTAAACTTTGCAGCCGAAGATAAGATAGGCAACTCACTCAAACAAAGGAATATCCGTATGGAAGAGAATGGCAATGACATTGAAAAGCTCAAAGCGATGATCAAAGAAAACTTTGAGGAACAACGAAAACTGATAAGCAAGCTGGAAATTGCACTGGAAGCAGTAACCAGTTTCAACGGCAAACAGATGCTGGACAGCCGAGACATGCGCCTGATGTTGAAAGTATGTGACCGGACACTGATCCGTTGGCGCAACTCCGGCAAGCTGCCCTATTTCAAACTCAGCGGCAAGATTTACTTCTGGGCCTCGGACGTACACAAGTTCCTGAGAGAAGAATGCAAACAAAAAGATTTTATATCCGATTCTATTAACTCATAAATAACAACTCATATGGAAAATCAAAGTAAAGTAATCGTCATTGAACGAAACAAATTTGCGGCACTTGTCAAATCCCACCGTAAATGTATCCAGATGCTGGACATCCTGACCTACATCTATACTGTCAAACAAATAAGTCTGACCTTGACTTTGCAGGAAATCTGTGAAGTTTTACAGATGACTCCTGAAGAAGTGGAGATACAGCGGCAGAAGGGATATATCCGCTTCACAACGCACAAAGGCATGACTGTCTATGAAATCACCGACCTGCTCCGACTGAAGAACATGTTGGAAATGGGGAATGTCTACCGCAAGATAGATGCGAAAGCCATGAATATTGAACCTTTAAATAATGAATAACAATGAAAGAAGAAAAGCAAAGTACTAAAAAAGAGAAGCGTTTGGTACACGCTTCCCTTTTCAGCGGATTCGGTGCCCCTGATCTGGCAGCTGAATGAATGGGATGGCAGAACGCTTTCCATTGTGAGATAGATGATTTTTGTAACACGGTTTTAAATTACTGGTTTAAAGATGCGAAAAGTTATACAGACATCACAAAAACAGACTTCAAACAGTGAAGAGAAAAAATTAATGTCCTTACAGGAGGTTTTCCTTGTCAACCCTTTTCCGTTGCAGGCCAAAGAAAAGGAGCGGATGATAACCGTTACCTCTGGCCTCACATGCTCCGGGCCATACATGAAATCAGGCCCGATTGGGTCATTGGTGAGAACGTTGCTGGCATCCTCACGATGGTACAGTCCGGCCAGGAGACTGAGGTGGGAAGTCAACCCACTCTGTTCGGAGAGAGTAACCCTGTATATAAAAGACAACAGGAATATGTCGTTGAAGCCATTTGCCGTGATCTTGAACGTGAAGGATATTCCGTCCAGCCGGTACTTATACCGGCTTGCGCCGTCGGTGCGCCCCACAGGAGGGACCGGATTTGGTTTATTGCCCACCGTGACAGCCCAAGATTACAAGCTGAGGGGACCGAACAGCAGCCAGCAGGGACTGCCGGAGATCATCCGTGCGATGCTTCTTCCTACTCCGCTGGCCACGGAAATACACCATCCGGAGAGAGTCCACAAATGGAAGCAGGCC
>UMEC01015706.1_pt1 | contig 18375 bp, 18 predicted proteins | sample 1964651 | NCBI WGS metagenome assembly UMEC01 (sample SAMEA4836010, study PRJEB28245) | human gut metagenome | biome: gut microbiome; material: fecal sample | place: Denmark | collected 2008 | reverse complement strand
GATTTTCCGGTTACTGGAGTCCTTTTTATTGGGGGAACTGGGGATACTGGTATTATCCGCATCCGGTCAGCTTCAGTGTCAGCACAGGGGCGTTGCTGACGGATATGTTGAATCTGAAGGCCGAGCAAGGCGCGGACAAGCGCTTGCCTGTTGTATGGCAAAGTTATCAGACCGGTCTGTTGCATAACTCCGATGTTCTCAATATAACATTGGCGGCACGTGGAATAGAACAGTCCTTTAAACAATCGGAATATATTACTAACCATTCAAATTAAGGAGATAATATTATGGATGCTAAAAGAATAAGAAAAGATACAACCGGATTATTGATGTCATTGGTACTGGCTTTCTGCCTGATGCCATATATTGCCAAAGCCCAAATAAATCCGAGAGCCTACTATCAAGTCGGCTGGCAGTTTGACTTTCCCATCAATTCCGGATTCACCGACAGAATGAATGACCTGGGACTTTACCTGGATGCCGGTTATTACCTGACACCGAACATTTCGTTGGGAGGTTTCATCAACCTGAATACACGGAGCGAGTATATCCCCCGGCAGACATTTACCGAAGGTACCACTTCCGTGAATACCGACCAGGTACGTTCTTCCATCCAGATTCCATTCGGAGCATCACTGCGCTATCGTCTTGCATGGAAATCGCGCTGGCAACCATATATCGGTGCCAAATTAGGTGTAAACTACCTGGATGCCGAATCTGTCCAGCAGTTGTATTCTTATAACGACAAGTCGTGGGGGTTCTATGCCTCTCCGGAAGTAGGTGTCAATGTATTCCCGTTCAGACATAAATATGTGGGAATCAATCTTGCGGCTTATTACAGTTATGCGAGTAATCGGGGCGAGATATTCTATCATAATCTGGATGGTATGAACAACTGGGGTATCCGTGTGGGACTTACATTCTGAATATACGGACCGTTCACTTATTCGCTGTGAAATATAACATCTGTTCTATATGACAAAAGATATTCAAAAGAAAACACTTTCATTGATGGGCATTTGTGCCATCATGCTGACAAGCAGCCTGACTATCATGGTAGGCAGTGCCATAACATCCGCCTTGCCCGATCTGGCATTGGAGTTTAATATTCCTGTTTTCCTGTCCGGCTGGCTCGTTACGGTTCCTGCGTTCGGAGTTATACTTACGGCATTATTCTTCGGCAGGCTGATAGACCGTCATGGCGCACGTATGGTTTGTTCCATAGGGTTACTGTGTTATGGCCTTTTAGGGGTAATAGGCATGTTGATGCCCGAGATAGTCTCCATGCTTATCGACCGCTTTCTTCTCGGTGTGGCGGCGGCAGCCATTATGACTTCCGCCACAGCTTTGATTTCTGATTTCTATCACGGGCACAAACGCCTGCGCATGATAGCCGTACAGGGCATGGCCATCGAAGTGGGAGGAATCGTGTTCTTGAGCCTTGGCGGTTTCCTTGCCGAACTGTCATGGCGTGGCCCGTTCTTTATTTATGCAATCACATTTGTCGCATGGGGATGGCTGACCGCTTTCATTCCGATATCAAAAAAAGAAATAAGGGTCGATGGACGAAACGAGACGGACGGGCATGAAACGGCAAGCGGAAAGATATGGCCCGTCATACTGCTGTCCTTCCTTGCCATGTTCATCTTCTTTTCAGGCATTGTGGCCCTGCCAGTACACTTGCAAGTTGATTTGGGGTATGGCAAGTCATTCACCGGCAATTATCTGGCGTTTATTTCACTCATAGCCGTTATCATGGCAGGTATTATGCCGAGAATTGTCAAAGGGATTACTGCCAAAGGTACACTGTCGGCCGCCTTTGTCTGTTTTGCCGCCGCTTTCCTGCTTTATTATTCCCTGACGGATATTGTATCCATGGTGTCAGCGGCAGTACTTATGGGCATAGGTTTCGGGCTCACCATCCCTCTGCTCAACCATCTTACCGTGGAGCGCAGCCGTAAGGAAGTGCGGGGGCGCAACATCGGTTTCTATGCGATGGCCACCTTCTGCGGACAGTTCCTTTCATCCATTGTATCCACAATCGCCCATGGACAGGGCGCTTTTGGCGTAGTGGCAGTCATCGCCGTGCTGACATTGCTTTATACGATTATAGGTTTCAAAAACAAATAAGAAAATGAAAAAATTAATTTATTCCATTATGGCGTTATCAGCATTGATGTATGCGTCAAATACATCGGCACAAAATGAGGTAACTTTGCATGATTCTGACGGCAAGTCAATAAACGTACCCACCCGCAAAGCCTTGCCGGTGGATGCCCGGAGGGCGCGTTATCCGGGATTCAAACAAGAAAGCATCGTCTTGAAAGCCGGAAGCGTCAGGCGCGAAGGCGCAAAACCGCTTACGTGCGACATCCTGCTCGAAAGGGATGTCCCCGTCACACTCCGGGACGGAGTCACCATTTATACCGATGTTTTCAGACCTGTGGCCGAAGGCAGATACCCCGCCATCATGGCATGGAGCCCATACGGGAAAGAGGTCGGCGGCCAGATGCTCGATGACGTTCCCGGACGTTCCGGTGTGCCGTTGAACGCCACATCCGGATTGGAGAAGTTCGAAGGACCGGACCCGGCCTATTGGGTGGCAAAAGGTTATGCCGTTGTCAATCCGGATAAAAGAGGGGCGTATATGTCGGAAGGTAACCTTCTGTATTGGGGACATGAAGACGCCCTGGATGGTTGCGATGTGATAGAGTGGATTGCTTCCCGGCCATGGTGCAACGGCAAGGTCGGGATGTCCGGCAATTCATGGCTGACGGTATCGCAATGGTTCATTGCCGCCGAGCAACCCGAGCATCTTGCGGCCATCGCCCCCTGGGAGGGCTTCTGCGACCATTACCGCGAGTCCGGCACACGCGGAGGAATTCCCACCCCGGAGTTTCCGGAGATGATTGCCGAAACATTCGCCTCTAACGGCGGAAGGCTTGAAGACCAGCCCCGTATGATTGTGGAAAAGCCCTTCATGTGTGACTACTGGCAGGACAAGGCGGCAAAAATAGAGAACATACACATTCCGGCGTATGTGGTGGCCAGCTATACGAATTCCGTACATACGCACGGCTCCTTTGCCGGTTTCCGGCGTTTGGGCACAAGCGAAAAATGGTTGCGGGTGCACAACACCAACGAATGGTATGACTATTACACACCCGAGAACGTGGAAGACCTGCGCCGTTTCTTCGACCGCTATCTGAAAGGAATCGAAAACGGCTGGGAAGAAACCCCGCGCGTACGATTGTCCGTACTCAATCCGGGCGGGCAGGATATCGTGAATAGGACAGAGGATGAATTCCCACTGGCACGTACGCAATACAGGCGGCTCTACCTGTCCGCTTCGGACGGCACACTCACTCCCTCTTTACCGGAAAGCACGGCAACCGACACGTATGTATCGGAAGATACCAACAGTAGCGTCTCCTACCGCCTGTGCATGGAAAAGCCGACCGAAATCACCGGTTACATGAAGCTGCATTTGTGGGTATCCGCCCCGGACCATGATGATATGGACCTTGCCGTCAAGGTGGAGAAACTGTCGAAGGACGGCAAATCGCTTCCCGACCAGGCAGGAAACCTCATTGCCGCCACCGGATTCCTGCGTGTGTCCATGCGCCGACTCGACGAGCAACGTACCACGGAAGCCGAACCCTACTACACGTTCACTGCCGAACAGAAACTGAAAAAGGACGAGATTGTGCCTGTTGAAATCGAGATATGGCCGATGGGACTCTATTTCAACGAAGGGGAAATCCTGCAACTGACAGTCGGCGCATACAAGCCGGCACAAGCCTCTATCCCCTTCGGCTCAGCACACATCACCATACCCAAGGAAGGCTATACGTATATGCCCGGTACGGAAACGGAGATGCAGACCTTGGGAGGCAATGAAATGGAATGTGCCGACAGGTCGGAAGTTATAGTCTCACCGGTGACCCACAACAAGGGCCGACATTGCATTCATGCCGGCGGACAGTACGACAGTTATCTGTATATACCCGAAATACCGGATAAATCAAAGTAAAGACATCGGTCAAGCGGATGTCCGTAATGAATAATGAACATCCGCTTATTGATAAACATACAAAGAATATAGAATCGGATTATGAAAACAACGATAGGAGAATATCTTTTCACAAGGATGCGACAGGCAGGCATCCTTCATATTTTCGGTGTGCCCGGCGATTTTAACCTGCCGCTTCTCGAACTGGCAAAACGTGTTCCGGGTACGGAGTTTGTGGGCAACTGCAATGAACTGAACGCCGCATACGCGGCAGACGGCTATGCGCGTGTCAACGGTATGGGAGCGGTGCTTACCACCTACGGGGTGGGCGACCTGAGTGCTTTATGCGGACTTGCAGGTTCCTGTGCGGAACATGTTCCAGTGGTTCTCATTTCAGGAGTGCCACCGCTGCATGCCATGAACGGACATTTAAGGATGCACCATTCCCTGGCAGACGGAAATTTCAAGAATATAAACCAGTGCTTGCAGCAATTCACCTGTTATTCCACCTGCCTCACACCGGAAAATGCGGCGATTGAAACAGACCATGCCTTGATTCGCTGCTGGCGTGAGAAATGCCCGGTAAGCATACAGGTCCCGTCAGACATTTCATTCATGGAAATAGACGTGCCTGATGAAAAACTGATATTGACACCGGTAAAAAGCAATGGGGAGCAGTTGGAAAGAGCCCTCAAACGTATTGGCGGCATATTGGGAAATTCCCGATACCCCATGCTCATAGCCGACATGGAAGTGGAACGCCGACGGTTGTCGGAAAACCTTTGCAGATTCACGGAGGAGTGGCGCGTACCGTTTGCCGTATTCCGTTCGGGGAAAGGCTGCATGCCTGAGAATTCTCCCTTATTCGTAGGGACATACAATGGTGCCATGTCTTCGGAACAAGTGAAAGAGGCCGTCGACCGTTCCGACTGTTTCATCATAACGGCACCCGGTTTCCTCGAAGCGAGCCAACTGGCAACTCCGCAAGCGTTTGTCCGGGCAAACGTCATCTATCTTGAAGAAGGCCGTGTCACAGTGAACGGCGAGGTTTACGAAGGGGTGGCATTGGCAGAAGTTACGGGACGGTTGGCAGAAATGCCGTGCACTTCCATGCACAAAAGGGTATTTCCACAGGAGGCAAATAAAACCTACACATGCAAGGCCCTGTCCGGCAAACGGCTGTCACATGAATATCTGTGGCAACGGATGGAACGTTTCTTCACGAAAGGAGACATCCTCATCGCAGAAAACGGATGTTCACTCTCGGCAATGGGAACGGTAAAAATGCCGGAAGGCAGCATGTTCATTTCACAACCTATATGGGGCGCGATAGGTTTTGCCTTGCCTGCCATGCTGGGTGCCATGACAGCCGGTAAAGACCGCAGATGTATCCTGTTCATCGGTGACGGCTCCTTCCAGATGACCGCACAGGAACTTTCGACCCTATTGAACAGAGGCTTGAAACCTATTATATTCCTTCTTGGCAACCGGGGATATACAATCGAACGGTACATTGCGGGAATGGACGCCGCATATAATGATGTCGCCGATTGGAAATATACGGAACTTCCCCGTATATTTGCACCCGGTAAAAATGTGTATTGTGCTTCGGTCGATACGGAAGACGGACTTGAGGATGTCCTTGGCGCTGTCGCGGACAACGATTGTGCCTGTTTCATTGAATTGGAACTGGATCCTCTCGATGCCCCGCAGAGCATCAAGACATTGGGCAAGGCCACCCGCCAACTGGATTATGGCACATTCGCACCGCAAATGGAATAAGAAACCGGTAATAGCAATCCTTATGCAAGAACAGAGAATTCATGACATAGAAGAAGTGCTGCAATACCTACAGCAATCGGACAAGTTCGGGTCGGGCATCTCATGTTTCGCCCTCGACTACGACCAGATGAAAAGAACCCCCATGCTGCCGTCCTACACCAAGTCGGACCAGTATATTTACATCCTTTCGGGCACGGCGGAAGCCGTAATCAACTTCAAATCCTATGAGGTCAAGGAAGGAGACCTTATCATGCTGTCCATTGCACACCTGTTCCATATGTGCAAGTTCAGCAAGGATTTCAAAGCGGTATATCTGTTCGTCTCCCAGGAATTCCAAAAAGAGATAGCTTCGACGGACCGGATCATGAGAAGTACCGTTTCCGTACAAAGGCAGGTCAGCCCCGTCATATCGGTACCGGTAGAGCTGAGGGATTCCGTAACCGGCAGTCTCCGGCATATCAACCGGAAAATCCGTGATACGGGACATTCCTTTCAGAAGGCCGCCATACTGAATGCCCTTGTGGGGTTCTTTATCGAAACAGCCAATCTGGTAGAAAAGGTATCGCCATGCGATAACGGAAACGACCACGTACATCGCAATGATGTCATCTTCAAGTCTTTCGTCGAACTGGCCATTACCCATTTCAAGAAAGAACACTGGACACCGTTCTATGCTGAAAAGCTGAACATAACGCCGCAGTACCTCACGTCCATCGTGAAAGAGCTGAGTGGGGAAACCGTCGTGCAGTTTATCGGGGATTTGCTGTACAGCGAGGCCAAATTGCAACTGAACAATCCGGATACAAGCATTCTGCAAATAGCATGTGACCTGTATTTCTCGGACGCTTCCGCATTTGTGAAGTTCTTCAAGAAAAAGGCCGGCATTACACCGAAAGACTACCGCAGCCGGGCATCCTTTCAAAGTATGGCATTTAATATTTGAATGCCGCATGGAATAGTTTCTGTCATAGAGTTTTGTAAAACATAGGATTGGGAAGTCGGAAATGAGGACTTATCAATCCTATATTTTTAAATGTATATTCAACAAAAACCATTTTCTTGTAAAACAGAACTTCGTATCCCCGGAAAAACAGCCGAACTTTGCATCGTATTCAAAAGATAAACGATGTATGAAGAAGAAGTTATTATTATCACTATTGCTGCTTGCCGGTATGCTCTCCGGACCGGCAATAAAGGCGCAGGATACGCAGGCAAGACCAATGCGAAGCATCCTCATGGTAAGTGTGAAAGATGACAGTTGCCTTCCGAAAGCATATCGGTGGCTTTACGAACATCATGTACCGGAAAGTATCTCGCAATTTGCCCCTTACGTCACACAGTATGCCACGTACAGGGCATTGCCCCTGCCGGAAGGTGCAAAGGACTTTGGTGCTTACAACTGGATCATGACCGAGCATTATTGGCTGATGAATCCGTTCAACACCAGCAAGACCGCCACGCCCGACGGTCTCTCGTTTTCCGAAAGCTACAACGAAGAGTATCTGCGCATCACCTGCCAGCCGACAGGAGGGGAACTCCGCCCGTCGGAATGGCAAGGCTCTCCGAACGGCTATCATCCTACCGTATTTGCCTTTCTGCCCGTATTCTGGGAAAAAGACTACAAAGGAGCGGGACGTACCATAGAAGACGGCCCTAACTTCAGGTGGCTGATAGCATTGAAATACCCCGAAGGCGTAAGTATGGAAGAGGGGGACAAATGGCTGGAGGACGAGTTCATCGCCAAGCTGGTCGCCATGCCAGAAGTCACCCGCTGCATGAGCAGCAAAGTATTGGAGACTCCCCGAGTGGGACCTTTCCAACGGGTAATGGAGGTCTGGTTCGAGGATAGTCACAAGTGGGAGGATGCCATGAAAAAACTGCGCGGGCAGTTGGTGAAGCCCCAATGGGCTACCTATATGTCCTTCCCGTTTCTTGAGCCTTATAATGACATCAACAGCATCTATCTGATGGACAGGCCGGAATCGAACCATCTCCAACAATATAAAGGATATATTTATACACGTTAAATAAAAACAGATTGTCATGAGAAAAGTAAAAATTTTATCAGCCTGTATGCTTCTCGCGTTCGGATTGACCGCGCATGCGGGACAGGGTACAAGCAACGAATTAACACCAAAGGAAAAAATGGAAAAGGCATTGACAAAGAACATCGAAGTGGTTGGCTATGACGACCTGAACAAGAAGTCGGGTTTCCAGATGGCCATGTACAAAAGCGGCAGCAAGTATTATCTCTACACTGCCTCATTCCGCGACAACGGTTGGAACATCGTGGATGTAACCAATCCGTCCAAGCCCCGAAACGTGAAGTGGATGGAAGGCCCGTGGCTCGACGGGATGAAAGACGGACAGAGCACGCCGAAAATTCAGATAGGCAGTAACGGCATCATGGTAACCGCCCATGGAGGAACCATGAAAGAGTTGCACGGAACAGAACCGGGGCTTCCGTTCTGGGGAGGCGTGATGATTTGGGACTTGAAGGACGATCCGGAAAACCCCAGGCTTCTCTCCAAGTTCGAGTGTAAAGGCGGAGCCGGAGCGCACCGTTTCTTCTACAATGGCGGGCGTTACATCTATGTCACGGGCAACTGTGAGGGATACAACGGTTTTATTCTGCGCATTGTGGATATCGAAGACCCGACGCAGCCTAAGGAAGTGGGCCGCTGGTGGGTGGACGAGCAGTTCATGAACAACAAGCATACCGCCGCCGCACGCTACGGCAGTGCCGAGGCACTGTCCTCTCCTTTCCTGCACGCTTGTGTGGAAAAGAACGATACGGTATATTGTGCGTATGCTAACAAAGGTTTTATCATGCTGGATGTAAAAGACAAGTCAAATCCCCAGTTGATAGGTACGCTTCCGCTTAACCCACCTTTCGGTGGAGGGGCAGCCGGAGCGCCAGTACACTCTGTCCGTCCGTTAGGAGACCGTCCTTATGTTGTGGTTTCTACGGAGGGTGAACGTGCCCGCTATTTTGCCAATGAGACGACCGACGGGTTGTTCAAGAAAATCAAGACACAGCCGATGAACATGCTCGGCATTGCCGAAATAACCGACCCGACACATCCGAACCTGATATCCATATTCCCCTATCCGGAAGTGCCGGAAGGATACACGCATGGCAGCAACTTCAACATAGTGGACGGCGTGCGCATTCCTTTCGGCCCCCACAACGTCTTCGACGCATTCGGACAGCCCTGGCTGGAAAATCGCGATGACCGCGTGTATTGTTGTTACTTTAACGCCGGATTGCGTATTTATGATGTAAGCGACCCGTTTGTTCCCAAAGAAATAGCCTACTTCCTGCCCGCCGACCCGAAAGGTGAGGACTGGTTCAACAACGAAGACGGCACTTTGCTTCCCGGTCCCAAAGTCGCCATAACAGAGGATGTGGTAGTGGATGACAGGGGATACATCTACGTGGATGCTTATCAGGACGGACTTTATATCCTGAAATGTACGCTTGATAAATAGTGACGGGAGAGATTTCCCGGTTGTAGCCTCTGCCTCTTGTGTGGAGGCTACTGTTTATAAATACATACCCAATCTTGTAGAACCAGTTTTATTTGTACGTTTTTATGCATGATATTATCAGTCAGATGATAGTGCTTTTTATCCTGATTATCGTAGGATATGTGGCACGCAAATGCCGGTTGATGGATGCGGAAGGAGATCGCAGGCTTTCCGGGCTGTTCATAAATCTGACATGTCCTTGTCTCATCCTGTCATCGGTTATGGGCAACGCCGTCCTTGACAAAAGCCTGGTTTTACCCTTATTGACGGAAGGTTTTTCCACTTATATATTCCTTATCTTGGTTTCGTGGTGCTTGTCCTTGTTTGTAAAGCACAAGGATAAGAGGGGACTGTATCGTTTTATGCTGACATTCGGCAATGTCGGTTTTATAGGTTATCCGGTTGTCGCTTCCGTTTGGGGAGAGAATGCCATCTTTTATGCGAGTCTCTTGAACTTTCCCAATACGCTGTTTGCATTCTCCATCGGAATGGCACAGGTTGCCGGATACGGGCAACACGTAAAGTTCAATTATCGTATATTGGGATGCCCGGCAATGATTGCCTCCTATTTATCTATTCTGATTGTTCTGATGGATTGGGGACAGATGCCGGATATGATTACCAGACCTGTCAAATTGTTAGGTGACATAACCGTTCCTGCCGCCCTTCTTATTATCGGTTCGTCAATGGCACAAATTCCGATGAAGCAAATGTTCGGTTCACCTATGGTATATGCAACATCCATGCTCCGCTTGTTGGTTTTACCATTGGTTGTATTTTGCATCTCGAAATTGTCTGGGGTTGATGAAACTGTTTTGCAAATCAACACATTGCTGTCAGCCATGCCGGTTGCGACTTATGGTACCATGTTTTGTTTACAGTTTGGCAAAGATGACACACTTATGACACAAGGCATATTTATTTCGACTTTATTGTCTGTTATAACTATACCAATTATGGTTCTGCTTTTACTATAGTTAGATCATTAATAAACATAAATAAATTTGTTGATGATAGAGTGTATATGGAATATAAAGAGTAGGTTTAATATTTATAAACCTTATAAAAAAGAATATTGATAAGAAATCGAGTTTTTCAAACTTATTGAATTTCGTTTATATTATTAGTTTGTCATAAGAAGGAATAGACATTATGATAAAAAATGTTTTGGATTACTAAAAAAAACGGTGATGTTTTTTATATTATAAACCCTAATATTGATATTAAAAAGGTAAGAACACATATGGAAACTATATTGATAGTGGAGGATGATTGGGCTTATGCACGCTCTACCGCCATTTGGTTAAGAAAAAATGGTATTAATGCTCGTTATGTGTTGTCTGTTAATGCTGCAAAATTTTTTATATTAAGAAATGAAGTAGACATTGTACTTTCTGATTTTCGGCTTGGAGAAAATAATGGTGTTCAACTATTGGAATGGATGAAATCGGAAGGTTATCATATCCCATTTCTTATCATGACAGGTTATGCGGATATTCCAGGAGCAGTGGATGCAGTTAAAAAAGGGGTTGAAAACTATTTACCCAAACCAATTAATACGAAAAGCGTACTTAATCTTATTCAAGAAATACTAAAACGAAAAAATAATAAAACAAAGTATTCGTTCTATATAGGACAGAGTCCTCTATTACTAAAATTACAACATTATATTCGATTATCAGCTCCAACAAACATGACTATATTAATACGAGGAGCATCCGGAACGGGAAAAGAATGGGTGGCATCGCAAATTCATATGCTTAGTGAGCGAAGGAACTGTCCATTTATAACTGTAGATTGTGGAACGTTACCAAAAGAACTTGCCGCATCGGAATTATTTGGTTATGTAAAAGGAGCATTTACGGGGGCTTTGGAAGACAAAGTGGGAATGTTTGCCCAAGCAAATCATGGAACAATGTTTTTAGATGAAATAGGTAATTTGAATATGGATGTACAAATGTTACTACTACGTGCATTACAAGAAAAGCATTATCGACCCATAGGTAGTAGAAAAGAAGTAGAAGCAGACATACGATTAGTAGCTGCAACTAATGAAGATTTAGAAAAAGCAATATTAGAAGGACGATTTCGAGAAGACCTATTTCATCGCTTAAATGAATTTCCATTACAAGTACCTCTTTTATCTGAATGTCCTGAGGATATTATTCCATTGGCAGAGTTTATGTTAGAAATAGCCAATCGTGAATTAAATAAAACCGTAAAAGGATTTGATAAGGAAACACAGAAAAAATTCAAGGCATATTCATGGCCAGGGAACATACGAGAATTAAAAACTATAGTCAAGCGAGCGGTCTTATTAGCTAAGGATAATTGGATAATTGCAGATGATATTGATTTATTTCCTGAAAAGCACAATAAAGAATACGCATTAAATGATGAGCGAACAGAGCGAACAAACATTCTTAAAGTATTGGAGATGACAGGTTATAACCTAACGGCTACAGCTAAATTGCTAAAGATTAGCCGTAGTACACTTTATCTGAAACTGAAAAAATATCGTTTGAAATAAAAGTGTCCGGAAATTGGACACTTTTTCATTCAGTCTACAACATCCTCTTATACATCTAATCTTTCTTTTATTTATATATCGCTTTCTATCAACGATTTGTGTAATGAGCTTTTTCGGTATAGTACTTGCTTTTATATTACTATGATGATTGTATGAGAAGTTGATAATTTGTATAACCTAAAATTTGATGAGATGAAGATATTAACAGACACTCTCCTTTTCAATATGTTTACCTCTTATTTGGTTAGTGCAACACCGATAGTGAATGAATTGCCCGTTGCTTATAACAATTTTGTGATATTGCTTGACGAACTTTCGCAAGACGAAAATTTAATGAAACAACTACGACGTCTGAACTACACAAAGATAGAACTGACCTTTATTCAATCCGCATCGGAAAAGATGGCGGACGGACGGCACGTGCTGTATGACGTATTCATCGGTAAAACATTGGCGTTGCTGGATGCGGAGATAGAAATGATAAAGGAGATGTTCAGATATGGCAGTGGAATGGAATGGCTGAAACCGGAAGTAGTGAATAGAGCGGGAAAAAAGGTTGGCATTACGCTTAACTGGAACGGTACGGATAGCGACTTGATAGAGCTGGTAGCCGCATTGATGGCCGCAGGTGCAGTGACTTCAGCAGAAGGCAGGAAACTGACGGTGATAGATGTAATCCGAGTGTTCGAGGATATGTTTCATCTGAAAATAAATGCACTATATACCAAACGTGGAAAAGTGTTTGACCGTTGTACAGACACTACTCCATTTATTGATTCCTTGCGTGTAAGCTATAACCGGATGCTGGAGAAACGGTTAAGTTAAAAATTATACGCCAACGGATGCCAAAATCCGACTTTGATTCCGCACATTTGTTTTTACCGGAGAGTATGACTTATTTTGTCGGAGAAAACATCAAAATGTATAAATTAAAAACATCATGTATGGAACTGACTATTATCGAAACGAGTGCGTATCTGGAAATGAGGAAACAGTTCAGCCTGCTGGCGGTACAGTTGGAAGACTTCCGTAAAAAGGTGGCCCCACTCGCACCGGATAAATGATTGGACGCACAAGAGGTATGTCTGGCTTTGAAAATATCGAAGAGATGCCTGCAAAATTACAGGGACAACGGCCTTATCCCTTATTCCAACATAGGCGGGAAATTCTTCTATCGGGAAACGGATATTCAGAAGATATTGAGTGAAGGACTTGTAAAAAGGAAATAGGCTATGGCAGACATTATCACAAAGGATTCGGAAGAGTTCAAGGAACTGACCGGATGGATAAGGAGAGCGGGTAAGGCGGCTGAGGAAGCCACGGCAAGGATACGTCCCACGATTGCGGATGAGTATTACCTGACTGGAGATGACGTGTGCGAGAGACTGCACATCTCACGACGGACGCTACAAACCTTGCGTGATGAGAACATGGTGTCCTATACTACCATCGGTGGAAAGATTCTTTATCCCGAAAGCGGACTGTATGAGGTGTTAAAAAAGAACTACCGGGATTTCCGAAGGTTCAGGAAATAAAGAAAAGACAAAAGGAATGTCCCTCCGGCCTACCGGCTGAAGGGGCATTCCTTTTGGTCGGTCTTAGACGGCCAGTTTGTAAACATGGCCTATCTTCTCGCAAAGCTTGTCGGTATCTTCGCCCACTTTCGGATTGATAAGCTCGGCATATACCTGTGTGGAAAGGATAGAGTTGTGCCCTAATACCTTTTGCAGGGTTTCCAACGGCATCCCTTTGAGAATGGCCAGAACTGCAAATGTATGACGTCCGATATGCGGGGCGACTTCGGTATGGCAATCGCACTTCTTGCCGATGATTCTGAGGCTGAGGAACATCGTGTTGTATTCGCCTACGGGGAAAACACTATCGGGGGAATCCTTCTTCTCGTCCACACCCCTGTATTTCTCAATAAGCTCAATGGCTATGGGCAATAACTTCACGACATAGGCCACTCCGGTTTTTATACGGTTGCCCATCAGCCATGTGCCTCCGTCGGAATCGGTATGGATGTTGTCGTAAGTAATGGCTTTGAGGTCGGCATATGCAAGACCGGTGAAGCACATGAAGAGAAACATGTCCCGCATGGCACGCTGGCGTTTGTATTTCAGATCCACGTGGATGATTCTCTGTAATTCCTCTTCAGTAAGAAAAGACCTTTTCTTGTATTCCGGTTTGCACTCGAAGGATGTGAAAGGATGAACTCTCAACCACCCCTTTTCCTGCGCTATGTACATCAGCCATTTCAGGGTGTTAATACGGTTGAAAGCGGTGGCATTCGCATTGCCTGCCGTGCCGAGCATCCATGTGTAATAATCCTCAATGAACGATTTCTCAAGCTCGTCAATAGCTATATCCTCGATGTTCTTTTTGGTTTTCATGAAAAGCAAAAGACTTTTGTAGTCGGCAACCAGTCCACGGTAAGTGCTTTCCGCCTTTCCTTTGCCTATCTTTTCTTTATACGATTCAAGCTGTTCTCTGAAGAGTACCATAAGAGTATGGCATTCCTCTGCGAAACCTGCATAGCGGTTATATACTTTCTTGGCCGTAACAAAACTGTCATGGTCGCAGATGTACTGATAGTGCTTCGTTATCTGCGCCTTGATGTTGTCAAGTTCTTGATTCAGTGTGCGTGCCTCTTCGGACTTGCCTTTCGCACGGTTGGCTTTTACGTCCCATAAGGAAAGGGACACTGTTCTTTTGCTGCTGAAACCCGCTTGGGTTCCATTGACTGTGATACGTCCCATTATCGGGGCCTTACCATTTTTTACTGACTGGTTCTTGGTGTAGAACAATACTTTGAATGTGCTTCGCATAACTCAACTTTTTTTAGTTACAAATTTACTTTCTATTGAGTTATCTGATACTATGCAAAAACGAGCAACAGACTGAAATATAATATATTATACTCCTTTTTATAGCATATTTGGCGGAGTTACGATTTGGTAACCTAACTCCTTTCCAAATCTGCTTTTTTTTGCTTTCCTTTTGCCTCCCTGCTAAAAATATGTTTTATAACCATTTGATTTTTAGCGTAGTTGCATTATCCTTGCACATCATTTAAAAATACTTGGTTTCCAATCAAAAAACTATATGCATTCAATGTCAATTTGATAAGTATCATCAATCAGAATATGGTTATAGTGTCGTAACACACATTGTTCCAAGTTATACTCGTTTGTTTTTATTATCTCGTCTAAGATTACATCAGAAGACAATCGTTTCTCTATTACTTTTTCAAATCGAAGAATATCATCCAAATGAGTTTCTATATATTTTTTACTGAATATTAAACAGATATACTTGATTTGTCGCAAATCTTCAAGGGAGAAATCTTTTTCCCAACCAAACGGAATATAGCAGCCCTCCACAATCTGGTTCTGAGAATTTTCAATACAGGTCTTTATCATTTCCCGAACAATCGGCCACAGATATTCCGTCAGTTCTGCATCACTGCTATCAGCGGAAAGACCACACTGCCCGCTCCTAATAAGTCCCATTTTCAGATGGTCTATTGACAGATAGGGATATTTGTATTTCTCCAACAGTCTTTGTGCAAGCAAGGTTTTTCCCGTATGCGTGTCACCAGCAATCAAAATAATCATAACTAATATAGCAAAAATAACCCACTATCCAATAGGGTTACAACTCTTCAATAAAATGGTTAGGATGTTCCTCCCAATATTTTTGGTATATCCAATCCTGCCCTTTTGTAAAGTTCAGTTGATACATTCTGAATGCGACCAAAAAATTCTTAGGTTGCCACAATTCCTCATACGTGTAGCAGTATTTCATACCGCAAGCCTGCATTACATTACCGCTTCTTGGATTGTTCCTGTCATGTGTGGCAGTAATGTACGGTAATCCATCTTTCTTTACTTGTTCGACAACAGCCTTGCCAGCCTCCGAAGCGATACCTCTGTGCCAAAATTCTTTACGGAGCCCATAACCAAAATCATGGTGCTCTTCCATATCAACTTTAACATATCCTATTGGAAAATTGTCGTCTTTCAGACAAATGGCATAAGCGTATGCTTGAGGTTGTTCATATTTGGCTGCATACCTTTCCGCATAGAATTTTTTGGTTTCTTCGATATCTTTTAGAGAATACCAAGGAAGGAACTTATTGACTTCTTTGTCTTTCAAAATAAGGAAAAGAGCCTCTATATCGTTTTCCAGAAATTTCCTTAGAATCAATCTGTCAGTTTTTATTGTGGGGGTATTCATATTATAAGCTGCATTCAAATAAAAACATTTCACATCGATCGTTAATGGCTATTTCCTTGTCAAAAGAAGAATAAGTTTTGACTTGAGTAAACCCGACTTCTTTCAAATATTCTTCCATTTCACCATACTTATAAAGGTGCGTCTGGAAATCCATAAATTCGCTTTGAATCAATTTCGTATCACTATACATTTCATAAATTCCGGGAGAGAGCTGGGTCTGACTTTGTTCATCGTAATGGTTCTTCGACTTTAACACCAGTTCAAAATTCTCCTTTGTCTTTACAGAAACCGCAATCGCATAATCATTGTCATCTGTACATCTATTGGCGATTGTATCAACAGCAAATACAAACTTACCCATTGGAGACAACCATTCTTTTATTCTGCACAAGATTTGTTTACACAAATCAGTATCGGTAAATAATGACACAGAGCCCGAGCTGATAAATATATAATCAAACTTCTCTCTTGGAGAATATTTTATAATATCAGCTTGAACGACTTTTGCCTCAGGCAATTTCTGTTTTAACTTTTGTAACATTTCATTGGATAAGTCTATGCCACTTATATCAAGCCCTCTTTCCACGAATGGAACAAGAAAACGTCCACTGCCGCATAAAGGTTCTAAAATCTTTTTTCCTTTTTCAGCATAAGAAAGATAAAAATTCAATTCGTCTTGCGGTGCTTCTGCATGCAAGATTTCGTACATCTCTGTACAAAGGTTTCCGTAATAGTTCTTCTCTTCAATCATCTTATGTAAAGATGTTATTTTCAATTATTTAATTCTGTAAGATTAATCACTTTGTTTTCATATAGTGTTTATATCTCTTTTGCTTTTCATTCTTCATATTCGATGTAAAATTAGCAAAAATACCGCACATTAGCCGTTTATGAACAGCACTTTTTATTGTACTTTAATGTAATGAAGGAATTACAGTTTTATCCCCTTGCCTTATTGGGGAATTTTCAGCGATACGGAGTATTGCGGCTCGGAAAATTCCCTAATAAGCTACGGTATTTTCTCCGTAAATACCCTGCGGCGTGTCGGCGGTCTTTCGGCGGTAGCTCTCCCTGCCGCCTGCTTACCCGTATAACCCCACCTTATTATTTCCCCCTTTCGGTCGGGAAACAGCCCCTTTCCGTCCGTGCGACGGTATGACCGTATGAATGTATGACGGACTGATACCCCGACCGACAGACCGTTACGCCATCCATCGGCGGCTCGGCTCGGTGTCGGCAACGACAGATACGATAACCGTCGTTTTCTCTTTTCGCTGGTGCGTTATTCTCTCCAACAACACTTTGCGGACTTTCGTCGCCCCGAACGATTCGATACGGAAAGCGAGGACGGCTATCGTTTCGAGGTCGTAAACCTCTATGCTGCTCCTATCTCAAAACTCCGCTCTTGCAGAGTGCCTTTATACTTGCCCGAACCGTCGGGGCGACAATCCCGAACAGTTCGCAGATTTCCCACTCGGTCATGGCGGTTGCGCCTATGTCGGTCGGCAGGGAGATATTGCCGTATTCATCTATCGTGATGATGTTCCTTTCTTCTTTCATCGGTATGCTGTTTTAAGGTGACTAAATGGCTCGGCAGATGTTCTTCTCCATCTCCTCCAGCTTGTACGATAAGGTTTCCATGTCTTGGCTTATCTTCTGGACGGTGATTTTGGCGTAAATTGGGGTGGTTTTGATGTTCGTGTGCCCCAATAGGCGGCTCACGGTTTCGATGGGTACGCCGTGCGACAGAAGTACGGTCGTGGCGTTCGTGTGTCGGGCTACATGATAGGTCAGCCGCACCTTGAAGCCGCATTGTCTGCCTATCTCTTTGAGTATCTTGTTATAACTGCCGTTGCTCGGAACGGGAAACACACAACCGTCCTTTGTCAGTCCCCTATACTTCTCGATGATGCGTTTGGGAACGTCCAAAAGACGGATATTCGATTCGGTGTTGGTTTTCTTTCTTCGGGTGATTATCCACAGATTGCCGTCGAAGAATGTTTGCAGGCGGTCGGCGGTGAGGTTCTTTACGTCCGAGTACGCCAAACCCGTGAAAACAGAAAAGACGAACAAGTCCCGTACAAGTTCATGGTAGGTGTTCTTCATCAGTGCGTCCATGAGCGTCTGTATCTCCGTTTGGGTGAGGTAGCCCCTATCCACGCTTTCGGGAGAGTTGATATATCCCGCAAAGGGGTTGAACGGCAAACGCCCGTCGTTCCTCGCAATGGAAACGATGTGTTTCAACACAATCATGTAGCCCCACACGGTATTGGTGCGGCAT
>UMEC01014154.1_pt1 | contig 19133 bp, 17 predicted proteins | sample 1964651 | NCBI WGS metagenome assembly UMEC01 (sample SAMEA4836010, study PRJEB28245) | human gut metagenome | biome: gut microbiome; material: fecal sample | place: Denmark | collected 2008 | reverse complement strand
ACCCCATACCCGCCAGCCTTTCCACCGCCAGCGTTTTCAGCCGGACCAACTCTTCTTCCCCCACTCCTTTATAGCGGGCGATACGTCCCAGCTTCAACAAAAACTCATTCTTTTTGCCATCCACAAAGGGATTCTGCGCCAAGAACTCGTTGAAGAATGTGTGCAGCATGCCCGAAGCCGCAACGAGAGGCTTGGATGCACTTGCCGGGGTCTTCACTTTCAACTCTGCCAGAATCTCCCCCACCCTGTCGGGATGCTCCGTCACAAAGCGGCGCCAGGGAAAAACTTCGGTATCCGGACGAAAAAAAGCTTCCGGATCATACGACGCAAAGCAAGGACGGGTGGGATTTTTGCAACTCATGTCACAGGGAAAGGCAAGAAGCTGAGCCACGTGCCATGCCACCAACGCGTATGCCAGACGATACTCGTCCACACTCTCTGCTTCCACACGCACCACCAGCTTCAGCCCGTCGTACGAAACGCTGCGCCATGCCGCCTTCACCCAAGGAGTGTCCTTCAAGACCTGCAAGAACTCAGACACACGGCCGTTACATTTATCCACATCCAGCATGGCGTCCCCGCTCCACTGCTTCAGATTAGTTTCGGCATGACTCCCTTCGCAACGCCCGGCTATCACCAGCGCGGCCAGTTTTCTCTTTAATTTCTTGGCCTCTGTCTCCCTGCCCGAAGCCTTCAGGCGCTGATACTCTTCCACTTGCGCTTTCCAACGTTCGCCACGCAGAAGTTCCACAAACTCTTTCAATGTCATATCCACGGCATGTTCATCGAACACCGAGAAATAGAAAGAGCATAAATCGGTATAAACCATTCATGTATGAATTTAAATTATCAAAAGGAGGGCATTTCCCTCCACCATGAAAACAAAAGTATATTGCAAACCCATACAATCAAAAGTTAAAATTGTACACTAACCAAACATAAAGTATTGATTTACAACCCCCATTCATTACACAAGTGTACAAATAACCGGGAGACTTCCTTTTAGTGTTTTTTACATTTTATTCCTTATTTCCTTTCTTTCCTCTTTTTCTTCTCTTTCCGTTCTTTCTTCTTCTTTTCCTCCTTTTTCCGCATAAACTCGTTTATATCAGCCAGTGTATCCTTACACATGTGTTTCAAAACCCTCATTTCCTCATCGGTGTATCCTTCACCGGACAGGCGATATTTCACCATTACTATCTCCAGTTCCTGAAAGAACTGCAATCTGCCATTATTTTTCTTATAAATCTTGATTTTTCCATGATGTTAATATGATTTAAAATATAAAAAGTACAAAAGTAGGAATAAATGTATTATTCTTGTTAATTTTTTCATTTTTTGCGAACAAATAGCTTGTTATCGTAAAATATTGTCTATATTTGCATCAGAATTTAACGACAAGCTTACCTGGGAATGACACAGGTAACAGCGTAGCGTGCTTAAGAGGCATCATTTCTTTCAATTTTTAGAACATCTAACATTACTTTTCCTTCCTCCGAATATGAAAAAATGGCTAGTGGCGTATGTCCGCCTTCACCACGAAAAGAAGACGGCCGAACGGCTGACTGCAATGAATATAGAAAACTTCCTGCCTGTACAAGAAGAAATCCGCCAATGGACTTACCGGAAAAAGAAAATAGAACGGGTGGTTATCCCTATGATGATTTTTGTCCATGTGGATGTGGCGGAACGTTCGCAGGTGCTCACACTGTCGGCCATCAGCCGGTATATGGTGCTGCATGGCGAACATACTCCGGCGGTGATTCCGGACGAGCAAATGGAACGGTTCAAATTTATGCTGGATTATTCGGACGAGGCGGTGGAGATGTGTGCCGCACCATTGGTTCCGGGAGAATTGATACGAGTGGTCAAAGGTCCGCTAAAGGGACTGGAAGGAGAATTGGTGGAAGTGGATGGAAAGGCGAAAGTGGTGGTGAGACTGGATTTGTTGGGATGTGCGGGGGTTGATATGCCGGTGGGGTTTGTGGAGAAGATGAAATAACATCAACAAACTATGAATACCAAAATCTGAATTTACAAAAAAGATATCATCATTTATACAAAGTCATTCAATAAGACAGGAATACACAACCACAAAAATTATATCTGAATTTAATTATAGGAACTAGACTAAAGTTAATAGATTCTTATACTACAAGAAAATTTTCCAAAAATATTCCGAAGCCTTCTAATATAAAATCAACATTAGAAATAACATATATTTTAGCAAAATGCAAGACAATCGCACTTTATATGAAAAAAAAGTCCAAGACAGGAGTCAATTACGTTATTTTATTGGGCTTATAGTTCGCTGGAAACAAAATTTCAAATATGCACGTGCACGAAGAATTGCACGCAAACGTGGAGCTATAATCGGAGAAGGTGTCATTATGCCTATATCTTTAGCAAAGAAAGTAAATAAAAACGTTACAATAGGAAATCACGTATCCATACATTCTGACAATTTTTCTTCTTTCAGATTCCCCATCAAAATTGGGAATAATGTTATTATTGGGAATAATGTAAAATTTGTAATGGGATCACATAATATTGATTCTCCTGAATGGGAAAATTGTAGGCACAATTCAGGGCTAATTATTGAAGATTATGTTTGGCTTTGTCCAGACTCTGTTATATTACCTTCTTGTACTTTAATAGCATATGGTACTGTAGTGGGTGCTAATGCTGTTGTAGCTAAAAATACGACAGAGATGTCTGTTGTAGGTGGTAATCCTGCAAAAGAAATTAAAAAAAGGTCATGTATACATTCCAATCTCATAGTAGAAGCATTATTAGGAGGTGATTATTATATCTATAAACAAACGAGAAAAAACATTACTTCAAAAAAAAATGCCTAAAAGCTTCAATAAAAATCGAATTGTAAAAAATTCGATTTTACTCTATCTACGAATGTTATTTACCATGTGGTTAAACCTGTATACCACAAGGTTAGTTCTAAACAATCTAGGTATAGAAGATATGGGGGTATACGGAGTAGTAGGTAGCATAGTAAGTATGTTTACTATATTTACAAGTGGAATAACTAGTGCCGTACAACGTTTTCTTACATATGAACTAGGAAGCCAAAAAGGTAATATGAACAATGTTTTCTGTTCATCTTTAAATGTTATCTTCATTTTATCATTTTGTGTACTGCTTTTACTGGAAATTATAGGGGTATGGATACTTTATCATAAAATAAATATTCCTGCCCCAAGTATGCAAGCTGCATTTTGGGTTTTTCAGCTATCAACATTAACTTGTATCATAAATATGATTAGTATCCCTTACAATGCTTTAATCATAGCACATGAAAAAATGGATGCTTTTGCTTTTATTTCCATTTTACAGGTTATATTAAATTGCAGTGCAGCATATTGCCTTTCATTTATTTCAGAAGAAAAGTTATTAATGTACGGCATTATGATGGCAGGTATTAGTATTTTAATAAGAATCATCTATCAGCTATATTGTCATTCTCATTTTAAAGAAACACATTATCGCTGGAAAATAGATCCAGAACTATTAAAATCAATTAGTAAATTTGCAGGTATATCAACCTCGTCCAGTATATTGCAAATGATTTCCACTCAAGGGATTACTTTTGTTATTAATTGGACTTTCGGAGTTACGATTAATGCCGTATATGTCATAGCTTTACAGCTTAAGAATTCAATATTGTCCTTTGCTCTTAATTTATTAAAAGCGATTTCTCCACAAATAACAAAAACATATGCCAGTGGAGAAATGGAAGCTCATAAAAAATTAATTTACACAGGTAGCAAAATGGAAGTTTTTTTAATTTATTTTATTATAATCCCTTTCCTGTTTCGTACAGAATACATCATGAAACTTTGGCTAGGAGAAGTTCCAGAATATACAGTAGCATTTGCCCAATGTATAGTATTTATTAGTTTGACTTATGCAGCTTTTGAACCTATAAGAGCAGCAGTCCTAGCAACTAATAAAATTGCTAAATTCATGATTATTCCAGACAGCTTTTATATACTAGTATTACCCATTAGTTATTTTATTTGCAAAATAACAGAAAATCCTATTTATATGATTATATGCATCATTTCTTTTGACATACTGACTTGTTGTTTACGTACTTACTTAGCATCAAAAGTTTGTATAATAAAGATAAAAGAGATGTTATTTTCAATATTTTTTCCCTGTCTATTAGTAGCCAGTTTATCTTGTTTTTGTTGTTACATATTATCTATTGTAACCTCATGCACGATTAGTGGTTTTTGTATACTTTTAATTAGTAATAGTTTCATTTTGATATGCATTATTTATTTCCTAGGACTATCATCAAAAGAAAAATACGCAATCAATAAATATAGACAAAGACTAATTCACATTTAAACAGCGAAAAAACTAAATACATTTTACCAATCACCCATTCAGTTTATTATAAAACTTGAGTAAGTATCAGTTCTCATAAAAATCTTTTATAATGACAAAAAACAGTCTAAAATAAACGAAATTTTAATAGTATAAGAATTATATTAATGCAGTATTCAACAAAATCAAAAATCAACTAATATAAGAACCCAAATTCACTTTTCAAAATTCAGCTAGAATACAATAAAGTACACCTATAAAGAAATTATACTTAAGTACTTACAAAATATTAATTAACAAAAAAACACACAAAGCCAACAAATTATAAATTGTTTTTCAAAACAAGAGATGATACTATACTTCTTACAAAGAATCAAAAAAAACTCATTTATGGTTCTCGCATTGTTATGATTTTAAAGATACAAACAACGTTAATACGGGAATATTATTCACTTATAATAACGCTGTTCTAAAAATATTAAAGAAGCACATAACAGAAAAGAGATTCAAGCATGGGTTATATAGGTATCTATTTTCCTAAGAAATAAGGATTTAATTTTCGTAGAATACTGCTCCCCCACTAATACTAAACACTATAAGACTACTCAAGTTATCAAATATATGGCTAAGATATCAACAAGTATTTTAATAAATACAACATTTTTCTATTTCTCCATAGAGAAAAATAGAATCTGATACAGAATTCTTCACAAATGAATAAAATAAATACAACTGATATGAAAATTAATATAGCATCAACTCACAGATTTCATCTTTTGGATCTAGCTAGAGAATTAGAAAAGCAAGGACATGATGTAAAATTCTACTCCTATGTACCCCAAAAAAGATGTATCCAATTTGGGCTTAATAAAAAAAGCTGCCATTCTTTCACATGGATAGTCTTACCTTTTCTTTTATTAGAAAGAATATTACCCCAATACATTAAGATTAACAGGTTACGAAATATTGTGATTGATTATTATATAAGTTTATTTATGAGACCATGTGATATCTATATCTCTTTAGGTTCTGTATATAAACAATCTATTATAAAAGCCCAAAAGAAGTATAAAGCAATTACTATATTAGAATGGGGAAGCAAACACATTATTGAACAGCTTACAATGTTCAATAAATTAGAAACTTATCCCCAATATAATCTTAAACGTGAATTAGAAGAATATAAGTTAGTCGACTATATTTCAATTGCCACAGACCATGTAAAGCAAAGTTTCTTAAAACATAACATCTCAGAATCAAAATTGTTAGTAAATCCATATGGAGTTGATTTAGGCCAATTTTATCCCACTAAACTTAACTATAATTTTGATGTTATCATGGTCGGAGGTTGGCGCAAAGAAAAAGGTTGTGATTTATTAATTGAAGCATGCAGAAAATATAAATTCAGTCTTCTTCATGTTGGTTCATTGGTCAATATGGAATTTCCCCAAGATACTAATATGAAGCATCACGATGCTGTAAATCAATGTGAACTTATAAAATTTTATTCTCAAGCCAAAGTTTTTGTACTTCCTTCACGGGCTGAAGGGTTAGCAATGGTACAAGCCCAAGCTTTAGCATGTGGATTACCAATTGTTTGTTCTAAAGAAACAGGTGGTAGAGATTTAAGAGCTTTACTAACTGAAAAAAAATGGATCATAGAAATGAAAGAATTAACGATTGATGAATTGGGGCGATGTATAATAGAAGCTATTAAATTAAGTGACACTCAACAAGGAATACGTAATTATGTACACAATGATATTAATAAGTTTACATGGGAAGCCTACGGCAAAAGATATAATGATTTTATAAAAGAACACCACCATGAGATATAATTCTATAGACGCTATGCGATTGATTGCAGCTATACTAGTTGTTAGTTTACATGTTCCTTTTTCTCCAATAATAGGAAAATTCACTTCAGACATTGCCAGAATAGCTGTTCCTTTTTTTCTCATGTGTTCAGGCTTTTTTCTTTACTCCACTTCACCTAAAGTATTCAAAGACAACAGTTTAAAATCTATAAAAAAAGCTATATACTTATTAGTTACAGGTACTTTCATCTATCTTTTTACCGATTTTATCATTTGGCATAATTGGAACAGAATTATACAACAACTTATCCTTTTTTCCTCATGGGACTTTTGGTTCTTTAACAGTGTTCCATTTATTCCTGTTGGTTGGTATTTGATGGCATTTATATATTCCATATTGATCATAAGATTCTTATATAAGTTCATACCATTTCCTTCTCTATTTTGGTATTTGATAATGGGAATAGGCTTCTGCTGGTGGTTTATTACAGGGACATATCAAAGTTTCTTTTTCGATATCCCAATGCCGTTAAAATACAACACATGTTGGATTGTTTGTTACCCATTTCTCATTATGGGCATGTTAATTGCTCATTTCTTTAAATCAGATTTAAAGAAAATTCCAAGCATATTATCCAATAAAGTACTAATTTTATGCATTATATTTTTTTCTTTATCATCGATTGCCACTCATTTTGTAATAAAAAACATTACAGGAAGTTCTGTTAATGGAACAGGATACATCAGTACTATTTTTCTAGTAGTATCTATATTTCTACTATTACTAAAACATGTCAACAACGGAAAAAAACTTGCATATTTAGGAAAAAATTATTCCATGTACATATATATTTATCACGTTGCAATTAATTACGCGTTATGTGCTTTATTCGGAGTCCGATTTACTTTTCCTTATAATAGTCTTATAAATTTACCATTTGATTACACAATCATAATTAATCCCTTGGTCATCTCTATATTTGCTACTATTATACCTGTTTCTATCTGCAAAGTAGCATCTAAACTAATTTTAAGAAACCAATAAATAGTAAAATATTCCTCAAACTTACTAAGATGAAAAAACAAGATTTTATCATACGCGTATTAAAACAGTCTTACAGAATACTTACTCAAAAACAATTTCTACCTCCTTTATGTGACTGTGACCGACAATCATCAAATGATAAGATATATAATTTATTAGCATTAAACAAACCTTGTATGATTGCTCGATTTGGTACAACAGAATTAACCTGTCTGACTAATTATGTGGCTATCCACAGTAATCATAGTTATTGGCAAAAATATATAAACTATATAACAGACTATTGCGGTACACCTTGGTGGAATGAGCAGCACTTCCTAACAATGAGCCTTTGGAGTGGTATCTTTCCTCCATGTCAAGATACTGCTGAAAAATTTTCAGAGATTTATATGAAAGATATTCCTTTAATCGATTTATTAGCTTGCCACCAATATACAGAAAAATATATGCCTCTAAAAAATGATATTGAACGCGTACAATTAGAGATGCTTTATCCTTTCTTCGTGGAACATCCTTGGACTCGTTATTTAAAAGGAAAAAAAGTTTTGGTAGTGCATCCTTTTGAAGCGTCGATTCAATGCCAATATGCAAAACGAGAAAAGTTATTTAAAGATCCTAATATATTACCCGATTTCAAATTATTAACCTTAAAAGCTGTACAAACCGTAGCAAATACCAAATCACAATTTAAAGACTGGTTTGAAGCTCTAGATTGGATGAAAAAACAGATTAATAGTATAGACTTTGATATAGCTATTATTGGCTGTGGAGCCTATGGACTGCCTTTAGCAGCTCATGTTAAACGATTAGGAAAACAAGCTATTCATATGGCAGGAGGAACACAACTATTATTCGGTATATTAGGCAACCGCTGGGTCAAAGAATACCCTACTAAAGGAACTTGGCACTATCGGGATAAAGAAATAAATTTGGACTATACTTCTTTATTTAATGAGAATTGGATTTATCCTTTAGACTGTGATACCATTAAAGGTGCTTCCTCTGTAGAAAATGCTTGCTATTGGAAATAAAATATATGTTTGAAAAATATCTTCATTTTTCTATTATTGCTGTTATGCTACCAGCTGTTTATACAGGATTTTTCCCTGGGAAAATAGTTGTAGTAAATGCTTTATGCATGATTATTTATTTGATTTTCATGTGGTATTATAGAAATAGAATAAGTATAAAAGATTTTGATTGTAAGAATATAATATTATTCTATTTTATATACACGATTTTTGAATATATACGTGGTTTCTTCAACATAGATGGGTGGAGAGATTATGTTTATTTATATAATGGGTTATTTCATCTCATTATTTTTCCACTCTGGATATTATTGGCAAGACCCCAATATATCATGGTTTTATGGAAATCATTCATGACAATCGGTATTATAATGAGTATTATTCTTGCTTTCTTCCCTCCGACTCATGGAATGCATACAATGGCACACAATATGCTATGGCTTAATGTTTTCATTTTTATGTATCCATATATAAAACGAAAATATTTCATCCTTATTCTAGGAGTTGCACTTTTCATTATAACATTTGACTTAAATAGACGAAGTATTATGTTAGGATACCTAATACCAACAATAATATTATTAGGATACCTATTTTTACAAAAATATATATTCCAAAAAATATTTTATTATTTTGGAGTTTTATTACCTTTAATTTGCCTACTATTATTTTACACAAAAACATTCAACATATTCCAGTATCTAGAGGAAAGCAATAAAGAAATTATTCTACAAAAAGACAGTGGACGTTCTGTTTTTACAGACTCTCGTACTGGAATTTATGAAGATGTAACACGGGATGTCTTAAAAGCTAAAGAATGGTGGAAACCATATATAGGATTAGGTGGTAATGGAAAAACTAAAGTAGAAGCAAACGGAGCCAATTCTTTTGGCTTTGAAGGATTACGCTCAACACACGAAAGTGGCATGCTGAACTTTATCCAACATGGTGGACTATTAGGATTAATAGCTTATGGCTTACTAATAACAGTAGCGGCCTATTTAGCTATGTTCAAATCACGCAATGATTTCATGCGTATGTTAGGATTATTTCTAGTTTTCAAATTCGCCTATTCTTTTATTGAAGATGAATTAGATTTTTCAGGGCATGTTATAGCCCAATTCTTATGGATAGGAATGGGCTATAACAAATCATTCAGAAATATGACAGATCATAAAATGAAACTTTATATAAGGTATGGACTTAATATTTTCCCCTTATTTAAGACACTTACAGGAAAACGCATTATAAAAATAAAAAGAATAAAGAATGAACATTTTTACAAAAATTTTTCAGCATAATTGGCTTGCAATATTCTATTTCAATTTCAAAATGTTACCATTCAAACAAGCCATAAAGTTACCTTTTGATTTCTACCATCATATTCGTTTTGAAAATTTATCTGGAAAAATAATTATTAATTCATCTCATATCCATAGAGCTATGATAAAAATAGGTGGGAGAGGAAGTGAGATGTTTTTCCATGCACCAGCTATTATTGATATCAAAGGCGCATTGACTCTTAATGGTATTGTCGAAATAGGTAACGGATGTTTACTACGTGTAGAAAAAAATGGGAAACTAATCTTTGGTAATAAAGTTCGCATAGGTGCTTTCAGCAAAATAATATGTGAAGACTCAATCACCTTTGGGAACGAAATAGATGTAAGTTGGGAAAGTCAAATATTCGACACTAATTTTCATTATATAAAAGAAGTTAATACTGAAAAAATATCCCCCAAAACAGCACCAGTCATTATAGGTTCTTACAATTGGTTTGGGAACCGGGCAAATATTATGAAAGGTACTATCACACCAGATAACACAATAATAGCATCAAATAGTTTACTAAATAAAAATTATACAAATACACCTCCTTATTCAGTATTAGCCGGTACACCCGCAAAATTTATAAGAAGTGGTGTAAAACGAATGTTTGAAGGGGTTGACTTATGAAAATAGCAGCATTACTAACTTGCTTTAATCGAAAAGAGAAAACGATACAATGTCTTCACTCTCTTTTTCACATATTACCAGAATGTAATGTTTATCTTGTTGATGACTTATCTACAGATGGTACAAGTGAAGCTATACAAAAATCATTTCCCAAAGTCCGTATTATAAAAGGAACAGGAAGTCTATTTTGGAGCAGAGGTATGTATACGGCATGGAAGGAAGCCATGAGAAAAAATTACGATTATTTTCTATGGTTAAATGATGATATAGAATTATATCCTTTCTTTTTTCAAGAACTAATGGAATGTCAAGCTCTTTATAACTCGAATTGTATCATTTCAGGACTTGTTGAAGATTTTAATAAAAATAAAATTTTATACGGAGGCAGTGATGCACATAAAAAATTAGTCCAACCTAATAAACAGCCACAGGAAATAAAATTCATGAATGGAAATGTTGTTTTGATTCCTAGATCTGTTGTAGATAAAATAGGCATTATAGATCCTATATATCATCACGATCTGGGTGATGTAGATTACGGACTAAGAGCTCAAAAAAACGGAATCAAAGTATACGCAACAAGAATCCCCATAGCTTCAGGTTATTGCAATAATTATTGCAGGGTAAGAAAATGGGGAGTTTCATTAAAAGAACGTTTTAAGAAACTCTATTCTCCGCTTGGTTCTAACCCTAGAATCAATTTTTATTTTAGGAAAAAACATTTCGGAATAATAAAAGCAATCACATTTATTATATATCTGTTTGTCTTAAATATTTTACCAGATAAAATAATAAATTTCTTTTGGGGAGATACATATAAGGATAAATAATAATTTAAAAGCATAATATAATCTTATGAATATAGCAATTGTAGGTACAGGTTATGTAGGCCTAGTATCAGGCACATGTTTTGCCGAAATGGGTGTAAACGTTACTTGCGTAGACGTTGATAAAGAAAAAATCAATGCATTATTACAAGGTCGAGTTCCTATTTATGAACCAGGGTTAGATGAAATGGTACTTCGCAATCATCGAGAAGGACGCTTAAATTTTACCACTGACCTCACAACATGCCTAAATAACGTAGAAATAGTATTCAGTGCCGTAGGGACGCCTCCTGATGAAGATGGAAGTGCTGACTTAAGTTACGTATTAGAAGTAGCACGAACTATAGGACGTAACATGAATAAATATCTTGTAGTAGTTACTAAATCTACAGTACCTGTAGGAACTGCAAAAAAAGTAAAAAGCACTATTCAAGAAGAACTAGATAAGCGCGGAATGAATATACCTTTTGATGTAGCATCCAACCCTGAGTTCCTGAAAGAAGGAGCAGCTATCAAAGATTTTATGAGCCCAGATCGTGTAGTCGTAGGTATAGAATCAGACAAAGCTAAAGAACTAATGACAAAACTTTACCGCCCATTCTTACTTAATAATTTTCGTGTAATTTTCACAGACATTCCTTCAGCAGAAATGATAAAGTATGCTGCCAATAGTATGCTAGCCACTCGTATCAGTTTTATGAATGATATAGCAAATCTGTGTGAATTGGTAGGTGCAGATGTCAATATGGTACGAAAAGGTATTGGTTCAGACAATCGTATTGGAAGTAAATTCTTATATCCTGGTTGTGGCTATGGAGGCAGTTGTTTTCCTAAAGACGTAAAAGCTTTAATTAAAACAGCAGAAAAAAATGGTTATAACATGCATGTCTTAAAAGCGGTAGAAGAAGTAAATGAACTACAGAAAACTATCTTGTATAAAAAACTGGAAAAACATTATAATGGCAATTTACAAGGAAAAACTATTGCATTATGGGGATTAGCATTTAAACCAGAAACAGATGATATGAGAGAAGCAACTTCCCTTGTAATTATCAATCTATTATTAAAGGCAGGATGTACAATAAAGGTTTTCGATCCTATAGCCATGGATGAATGTAAACGACGCATTGGTAACAAAGTAATCTATGCTAATGACATGTATGACGCTGTATTAGACGCAGATGCCCTTTTATTGCTGACAGAATGGAAACAATTTCGTCTACCTAGTTGGAAAGTTATTGCAAAATCAATGAAAGTTCCTGTCATCATAGATGGTAGAAACATTTATGATGCTGAAGAGATAAAAGAAATGGGATTTATTTACCATTGTATAGGAAAATAAAAACATGAAAATTTTACATAGTGGCACATTAGACGTAAATGCTGGAGGACCAGCAATGAGTACTTATTATACGCTTTATGGTTTGCAACAACAAGGAATTGATGCAGAAATTATTATGTTTCCCTTATCACCTAACGGAAAATTAAAAGGAACAGAAGTACCTGTACATTATACCGACCCACCTATTATTCCTAAGCTAGACTATTCCCCATCATACAAAAGGAATATCAAAGCCATCGGTGATTTTGATATTTATCATGCACAAGGAGTATGGCAGTACCCAACATATGCTATAGCTGATATTGCAATTCAAAAAAAGAAGCCATACCTTATCACTCCAAGAGGAATGCTTTATCCGCAAGATATAGCTAAGTCAAACAAAATATTCAAAAAACTTTCTTTAAAGTTACGACTACTCAAAACGTTGAACAAAGCCGCTTGTATACAAGTGACATGCAAAGATGAAATGATTCATTGCCGCAATCTAGGTATAAAATCCCCAATTGCCATCATTCCTAATCCTATTGAGATCAAAGAATATACAGAAACAAAAAAAGATAATATTTTTCGGTTGGGGTATTTAGGAAGACTATCTCCACGAAAAAATGTAGAAGGACTAATTTATGCTTTCACAGAATTAAAAAAAGAAAAGTCAGAACTACTAATTATTGGAGGTGGAGACAGTCAATATGAATCTTTTTTAAAAAAAGAAGTTAAACGATTAGATCTGCATAATGTTCATTTTACAGGTTTTTTATCAGGAAAAGAAAAAGACGAAGCAATAGCCTCTATATCTGTATTAGTAATGCCTAGTGAATTTGAAAATTTAGGGAACGTTATATTAGAAGGACTTGTGCGTAAAATACCTTGTATTGCAACCTATGGCTCCCCATGGGAAGAACTAAATACTCATCATTGTGGATGGTGGGTAGAATACAGTTCTGAAGCCATAAAAGAAGCCATAAAAGAAGCTATTAGCACCCCGAATGAAGAGTTAAAAGCTATGGGAGAAAGAGGTAAAAAACTAATGGAAAATAATTATTCGATAGAAGCCGTTGCATCCAAAATGAAACAATTATATGAATGGATTCTAGGACACAGCCCAAAACCTGAATTTGTTTATGAATAAGAATAAATTAGTAAATATCCATGGAACTCAACATAGCAGAAAACCGCAATCATCTGAACTACTCCAAATGGATTTACGTAAAACGTATACTGTGGACATTCGGAAAATTCTTTTTCTGTAATTCTCCCCGTATAGCTTTCGGATATAGAAACACGATACTACGCCTATTCGGAGCTAAAATAGGAAAACATGTCCATATCTACTCCTCCACCGTTATCTGGTTTCCATGGAATCTGGAAATAGGCGATTGGAGTGCCATTGGAGAAGAAACCCTAATCTATAATTTAGGTAAAGTAACAATAGGAGAAAAAGCTACTGTCAGCCATCGGGTTCATGTATGTGCAGGCACACATGACTATACCGATCCGGCTCTTCCCCTACTACGTCCCGAAATTCGTATAGGCAATCAAGCATGGATTTGTGCTAATACATTCATCGGTCCTGATATAGAGATTGGGGAAGGTGCTGTGATAGGCGCAGGTACAGTAATGGTGAAAGACGCAGAGCCGTGGGGAGTTTATGCAGGAAATCCGGCTAAATATATAAAAAAAAGAATTTTGAAAAATGAATAATTCCATAGCTGCCATCATCCTCACATACAACGAAGAGAAACATATATCCCGTTGTATCAACTCGCTTAAAAATATCTGTGAGGAAATATTCGTCATCGATTCTTTCAGCAAGGACCGAACTGTAGAAATTGCGAAAGAAGCAGGAGCGCAAGTTTACCAAAATCCTTGGAAAAACTATGCGACACAGTTCAACTGGGGGCTGAAGAATTGTCCCATTACAACAGAATGGATATGGCGCATTGACGCTGACGAGTTTTTGGAGGGTAACTTGGGACCTGCCATGAAAAAAGCATTGGCAGAATGTAACAATGAGGTAAATGGAGTATACGTCCGCAAGCGTATAGATTTTATGGGCAAGCCTCTGTTACACGGGGGATGGTATCCTTCTTACCACCTGAAAGTATGGCGAAGAGGACATGGGGAGTGTGAGAACCGATGGATGGATGAACATATCCGCATCTTCAGTGGAACAACAATCACAGTGGAAGAGGGGAATCAAGTGGACGCCAATTTGAATGACCTGACCTGGTGGACAGAAAAGCACAATGGATATGCTACACGGGAAATGGCGGATATGCTGATGATGGAATACGGACTGGACGACAGAGGCAAAGAAGTACAGGCCAAGTTTTGGGGTACAGAGGAACAGCGTAAACGATGGCTGAAAGTGAAATATATAAAAGCACCGCTATTCTTACGGCCATTTATCAATTTCAATATACGCTACATTCTGAAAGGGGGATTTCTGGATGGAAAAGAGGGCTTTATATGGCACTTTTTACAAGGTTTCTGGTATCGTTTCCTGGTAGATGCCAAAATTTATGAAATAAAAAAACGCTTTGGATGGAATGACAAGAGAATCAAGGCATTCATAAAAGAAACGTATTTAGATAAATAACCACTTACATTATAAAAGCATCAACACTATGAAAGTTTCAATTATCACCTCCTGCTACAATCGGGAAGCCACTATTCGTGGAGCAATAGAAAGTGTGCTGGAACAGGATTATCCCTACATAGAATACATTGTGGTGGACGGAGCTTCGAAAGATAACTCGCTGGCTGTCATCAATGAATATAAAAACGGGATAGATACAATTATTTCCGAACCGGATAAAGGTATGTATGAAGCGATTAACAAAGGAATACGTGCAGCAACAGGAGATATTATCGGTCTGATTCACTCCGACGATTTCCTGTTTTCATCTCACACCATCTCCGACATAGTGAAAACATTCGAGGAACAAGATGCGGATATGATATACGGCAACGGAGTCTTTGTAGATTATGACGACACCAACCAGATGATACGAAACTGGATAAGCGGACGGTACAGTAAAGAGAATGTAAAAAACGGATGGCTCCCACTCCACCCCACTGTCTATATAAAGAAGGAGTGCATGGATAAATGGGGACTTTACGACGAAAGTTATAAGATAGCCGCCGACTCGGATTTGCTGGTGCGCTATCTGTATGAAGCCAACCTGAAAGTATATTACCTGAACAAATACATCGTGAAAATGAGAATGGGGGGACTTTCTACTGATGCAGGAAAAAGCAAACTGAAATGGGCGGAGGACTTGAGAATGTATAAAAGTCACGGAATAAAACCCATCTCGGCGCTGAAAGGCAAAATTCTTTCAAAGATTCCACAGTTCATTGAAGCCAGACTGCCGTGGAGTGAAATACCAGAAGCAGAGGAAGAAAGCCTGATACAACCTGCCGCCGCAAATAAAAAAGAATGAAAATACGTTTACTAGTTCTAACCTTGCTGATTATCGGAGTTCATCAGCATATACAAGCACAATATATGCTGGGAACTACCGGTATGATGAATATTCCTACCGCCGACAGGCAGAAGCCGGGAACTGTGATGTTGGGAGGAAATTATCTGCCCAAACAGATGATGCCTGCACGATTCGACTACAACACAGGAAATTACTTTGTGAGCATCAGTTTCTTTTCCTTTCTGGAACTTGCCTATCGGGAAACTTTAATAAAAGGGGACTATATATCATCCAAGCCTAAATACAATCAACAGGATCGTTCCTACTCCATCCGGCTGTGTGTGTGGAAAGAAGGAAAGTTTCTGCCGGGAATAGCACTGGGAGCCAATGATCCGATAGCGGATAAAGGAGCCAACACTTTTCAATCTTACTATGGAGTGATAACGAAAGGATTCCATCTGGGAGGAGAGCATTATCTCTCGGCTTCTTTGGGATATTATCTGGAAGGCGGGAAGAACAGTAATACCAAATGGTTCGGCAATAAATACAAAGGTGTATTCGGAGGAATAAGCTATATACCCGCTTTCTGCAAAGAGTTGAAGATGATGGCCGAATATGACTCGGACGGGGTGAATGTGGGAGCAGCTGTCAGGCTGTGGAAACATTTGTCCATGCATGCTTTTACCCACGATTTTACTTGCGTATCGGGTGGTATACGCTATGAGTGTACCCTAATACATTGACGCAATGAGTAAATATTTAATAGCAATCCTCCTTTCGGCATGGAGCATCTCCCTCCGGGCACAAGTGGCCGAAAAACTACAGCAACTGGGAATGGAGAACATACAAATGGTAACGGAGGTGAACGGCAACACAACGATTGCTTTTGAAGACAATGTATATAGAGGTACTTACCGGGGAATAGGCAAAGCCATCGAAGCAGCCATGGAAGGAATGTACGGGGGAAATCTGCAAATGGTGGTGTTGGAGCACAGTATCCCCCAGCTATGCATTACGCTGAGCGATAAGGTGATAACCGAATATAAAGAGAAACAGATTACCATAGGGGAAGTGTACCGACAGATGGGAATCAGTTATGATACCGATGAAGCGATGGAGGTACTGAAAAAGACACACCGGACACTCAATTCATCGGCAGGGAAAGTAGACATTGTGGTCTATCCGGAAGTAAAACTGGAAAACTCCAGCTTTGACCGACTTTATACTTACTATGTCAACCTGGCTCCAGCCGTAGAAATGGCTTTATGGAAAGGGGCGGAACTGACAGCGCAAGTGGTATTCCCGGTAGCGACCAACCTAAAAGGACAATATAAGAAGATACGTCCCGGAGTGATTGCACTGTCGCAAGAGTTTTGCTTCGGCAAAGGATTTTTGGGACGAGTAACCGCAGGAAACTTTACCAACAACCGCATGGGGGCACAAGCGGAGATGAAATACCGCACAGCAAATGGCAGACTGGAACTGGGAGCTGTGGCAGGAGCTACCGTGCAATCAGTGCTGACCGACGACGAAGGATGGTATATCAGCCGGAAACTGCGGATGAATGCCGCACTGAAAGCATCTGTGTATGAACCTCGCTTCAATTTGCAATTTGATTTGCAAGCTGCACGTTATCTATATGGGGATTATGGAGTAAGAGGCGACTGCACCCGCCATTTCGGAGAATATGCCATCGGCGTGTATGGAATGTATACCGATGGGGAAATAAACGGAGGATTCCATTTTGCCATCCCTCTGCCCGGCAAGAAGTGGAGCCGTAACCGGGGGGTGCGTGTCAGGCAAGCGGATTATTTTGCCATGGAATACAGTATGGAATCCTGGGGCAGATATGCGGATGAAAAAATGGGGGAAACTTATCGCACCCGACCTGATGAGAACCGGAGTAACCGGTTTTTCCAACCGGAATATATACGCTATTTCCTGATAAAGGAAGCAAATAAATAGATTACTAATTTTTAAAAACGAAGAAAAATGAGAACAAGCAAGTTTTTTAAAACAGGTTTGCTGCTGTTTGTAGCAAGTTTGGGGTTAATAAGCTGCGGGGATGACGACAAAGAACCGGAAATTGTAGTTGACCCTGTAAGCGAAAATGTGGAATATTACATTGAAGGTAAAGTAGTAGCGGATAATGCCGCACTGGACGGGGTCAGCGTAACAGCGGGAGAGGCTACCGCAACCACAGACGAAAACGGTCAATATTCACTGACGGTAAAAGATAAGAAAACTTATACGGTGAGCTTTGCCAAGGAGGGATATAGAACTGTTTCTGACGCATCAGTAGAAATAGCTAACAACGCTACCAACAGAAGTCTAGTAACACTGAACGTGACTATGAGCAAGGAAGGCGTGGCTGTAGCTGTTGATCCTGAAAGTGATAAAGTGATTACAGAAAAAGGAGAAGGGGAAACAGAAGATGCCCAGACCGTATTGACTATTCCCGCCGGTGCCGTATCAACCGCTACCGATGTAACTCTTACTCCGTATCTGGAAGCTGTTGCAACCGATGTGACTCCGGGCAGTAAGGAAGAAGCGATTCCCATGACTAATATTGCTATCAGTTCCAGCCAGGATGCAGCCTTAAATCAGGATGTTACCTTGTCTGTAGCCAATGCTAGTTCCAGCGATTATTATTTTGACGAAGTAGAGGTATACGAAAAGACTAACGCACGTGCTATCGGTGACTGGAAGAAATATGCCGACGCCGCTTTTGATAAAGCGACCAACAGCTACATAGCTGCCATCAAAAAGGGAAGTTCACTGAATAAGGATTATTCTATCCGTGTAAAGAGTGAAAAGAATGTCAGCGAAACCAAGAACGATGAAATATTGAAAGAAGACAGCTACAGTAACGCAGGAAATATGAGCGCTACTACTTATGATATTCCTTATACTGCCAAATTAGGATGGGAAATCTCTGCATCCGGACTGGATGAAGGCGCTCTTTCATTGGTGAAAGCTGCCATAGCCGCACAAGAAGGTGGATCGGAAGGTGTATACACCGTAAACAAGACCTTTACAGCCCACGTAAGCGGTGACTATATTCTGTATTTCTCTTGCAAAGCCAAATATGTAGAAAAAGAGTACACTTTCTCTATTGCCGGTAAAAAGGTTACTGTAAAAGTTAAACATTATCTGGGAGTGGAATTTGTTTATACCAACCAAAGTTCAAGTATGCATGGTGGTGGCACTATAGGCTAAAACAATCTTTTCAATTAATACAAAATATGAGTAAAAAAGTAGCATTGATTTCAGGTATCACAGGTCAGGACGGTTCGTTCCTGGCCGAGTTCCTGATAGAAAAAGGATACGAAGTACA
>UMEC01009286.1_pt1 | contig 19401 bp, 20 predicted proteins | sample 1964651 | NCBI WGS metagenome assembly UMEC01 (sample SAMEA4836010, study PRJEB28245) | human gut metagenome | biome: gut microbiome; material: fecal sample | place: Denmark | collected 2008 | reverse complement strand
GATTAACGCAACTGTTTTTCTTCCCTGACACCAATCGTAGCTCAATCTGTTTTCCAGTTGTTTTCTTGCATCATCCGTATACTGACTCCATCTGCCAAACAGAGTAAACTCCTTTGATTTTGTTACTTCATCAAACTCAAAAAGACTACCAATCATATCACCAAGAATCGCACCATACATTTTTCTCTTCCCCTTCTTTCAATTTCTTATCTTCATAAACCTTCTTTAAGAAATCATTTATTGATTTTTCTATCTCAAATTTAACAAAATGGATGGGATAAAAAGAGTGCATCTAAAAATCATCAATATTTCCATTAGATTTCACATCACTTCAGCTGATACCTCTTAATAAGGTTAAGCATCAAAAAAGGAACGCATCAAAAACGTTCCCTTAATTCTTATTCTGTTTTAGATCTTCAATTAAAGCATTTAAAAGCTCTTATCTCACCTCATAAACAACCTTCACAAAAATTCCCCTGAATACATCTTTTTACAATGTATGCAGGGGAAATAGAGATTATGTTAGAGTAGTTCTCAGTATGATTTTTAAAAGTTTTGCCGCCACCTTAGCCTTTTTAATACGCTTCCTTCAAACAAAATATACATCTAATTTCTCCCACAGCACTTTTTGTATTTCTTACCAGAACCACACGGACATGGATCATTTCTTCCTATTTTTGCTGAAGTTCTAACATATGGCTGCTGTACCCGCTCATACGTTGGCGAAGTCCAGTCAAAATCATCAAACAAATCATCATCAACTACTTCATGTCTTTGTTGTAAGCGATTCTCAAGCTCTCTGGCTTCCCTTTTTCCAACCGCTGAACTACGCTTTAATTGTCTAATTAATTTTTCTGCCATATCTGGTTTGTCAAACGTGACACAGGCTTCTGCTAATAAATAGATATATTCCTCCGAACATACCTGATTCTGTTCTTTATACTTCAGCAGGTGTTTGAGCGACTGTTCATCTCCATATTGCCCTGCTTCATACATCTGCTGTTGTACTTCCACCGGGAACTGATACATATGCTTTTCTTTGCTGTTTGTAATTTGTTCTGATTCTGTAATCATTCCCACTGTCCACGGAGAACGTTTCATTTCTTCTGCATATTGTGTTCTGCTTCGCCCTTTTAACATCGGAAGTTCCAAGTCAAGCATGATTCCTGCTATAACTGTCCAGATTTCTGTGGAGAGTTCAATGCTCCATGTTTGAGCACACTCTTTTCGCAAACTTAAAATAATCTCATCCAGAGCATATCCACTCATAACTGCCCCTACCACTTGAATCAAGAAATCTTGTGCTTCATAAGGATGCATTTTCATCCTATACTGAAATGTTGTGAATAAAATATTCAGCCAAGCACTTCTATTCGCTAAATCGTAAGCCTTATGTTCAATTTCTTTCCGTGAATACTCTGCATATGAAAGTTCCCCCGCATAATCCTGAATTTTCAGAATCACTTTTCTTGCATCCAATTCTTTCGACGCAGCATAAGCTGTTCCATCCACCTGATAAACCGTATCCATAAAATCATTAAACCGGCAATGCCAGTATATAACACGTAGAAAATCATCTTTTCCCATATGATTATCATATAGCTTTTTGTACATCTGATAGAGGCTATCCAGTTCAATCACTCCATATACCTGGATTAATTTCCCCATCCTATCATCAAATTTGTGCAGCAAGTGATATACATTCTTCCTGGTTTTAGTATCTACTGCATCAATAAAATGTTTACTATCTGTTGCGAATCGAATCTCTCCACCATTTTCTACTGCTTTAAAATCAGCCAGCCCCATTGCAAATGTTTTTACAAACATATGGATATTCTGAATTTTTTTCGTCGCAGTTCCCTTTGGGAGTTCCATCCATACTTTTAATTCTGCATATTCTTTTTCATCAAAAATATAATATAGATATTCCGGATGTTTCAACAGTACCTTAGATATCTCCTGCACCTGCTCTTCACGAGTCATGATTTCTGTTCGTGGGATACGAAGATATTTGTAATAATCGGCAGCTTCTTTTTCCCCTAAATCCATCAAAAGTAAATTCTGCGACTTTTCCGGTGTCTCTATCAAGAGATGCTCCATTCCTTCTTCATTGGCTTTTTTCCATGCTTCTATCTTAATCTTCATAGGATTACAGGCACCATATAAATCATTTCTCAGAGCAGCAACCTGACTCTGCAAAACATCCACATCCAATTCAGATAATTTCTTCAGATTCTCTGTCAGATGACACAGGCTTTCCTTCAATAATTTCACTTGTTGAAGTTCTTCATGTAAAGATAAATTCATACAATTCAATTTTTGTTGTACTTTGGAAGCATTAAATATGTTTTGTACATTATCCTCTTCCCAATCTCTGTCTTCTGTGAAATTATCTCCCTTAAACTTAAGTAACGTTGCCGTCCGTTTTTGATACTCTTCATCTATTTTTTCTATATTAATTCTATGTCTCCAATTATCCCCAAAATCATAAGTATAACGAAGCCACTTATAATTTTTAAAGAAGGCGTCAATTAAAGTTTCTGATTCGTTGTAATAATTCGCCCATGTATCATCTCGGTCACTAATATAAATCCTGTCTCCCGGAACTTCAAATTCATGAAGATGCTCATTTTCCCATGAAAATAAAATTTGAATTATCTCGTGTAGTTCTTCAAAAGTGATTCTCTCCGGAACAACCACCCTTCTCCACACCGATGGATGCGTATTTTCAATTACTATCTTACATATATAACCTGCCATATACTAATTCCTCCTGCTGTTCTTCTTTATTCTTGCTAACATTCTCTGAAATCCTCTATCTAAACCGAAACTCATATTCTTTTTTCAGTCTCTCATATATCTCAAATGCCACCGGACAGACTTCCATAATACATTTTGCAGCAGTTTCTACATCTACTACAATCATAGTTTGAAAACAATTCGTCGTGAAGTCTCTTAAACTGTTCGTCTAGTTCTTTTTCATCCGCATGGCATTTTAAAAATGTGCGAAATTCAAGATTTTCATTTTCTTTTTTCTTTGCTTCAAATCTCACTTTCCTTGGTGCAATCATCATTTTTCTCCTTCCATTTCTTTCACACCTGTAATACCAAGTGCAATCTCCATCAACTCCGCCGCCACCTGATGATTTTTAATGCGTATCAAATTATCCCATGCATCTTCTTTTCCCAGTAAATTCATACCGCCATGCCACACCAATTCATCATCTATAACCGCAAACCGTTCTTCAATTTCTTCTTTTTTCACAACATTGATAGCTGCATTCTGCATCTCCCGAATTAACTCATAACACATATTCACATTACCATATATAACTTTATCCGGCTCTGTTGTAATAACGGTAACACTCACACCATGTTCCTGACGTTCTTTCACTAAAGCAATCAATCTGTCAATCTTCTCCTGCCGGATATTAGCACTGGAAACCACGATTGATTTTTCTGCTTCTATCAGATCTTGTTCAAATTTTTCCGTATAATTTCCTGAATCAAATATGGCATGAACAACCTGTTTGTCTTGCACGTCTCCTGCCCAGATAGAGAAACCGGTTTTCTTATAGGTTCGCAGTCTCTTTCCATACATTTTGTTGAATTTTCTCATATGGGCATCAATGTAATCATACACATAAACTGCTTCTTTCCCATCATAATCTCGATTCAATCTTCCGATATACTGTTCTAAACGTCCTTCAAAAGATACCGGAGCAGCAAGCATCAATACATCCAGTCTCGGAAAGTCAAATCCTTCTCCGATCTTCTGTCCGGTTGCAATCAATATAAGACTTTCTGTTTGCGGAACCTCTTTCAATCTCATCCGTATTTCAGCATTTTCCTTATCTGAATTATCCCCATACAAGAGAAACACATGATTTGCTTCACTTTTTAACATGTCATACAACAGTTTTGCATGTTCTTTATATCGAGTCAATATCACCGGAGTACGGTTTTGTGAGATACTATGCTTTACATCATTTACAATCATTTCATTCCGTACCTTGCTAGTGCTAATCAGATTATAAGCTTTATTGATATCACTCCTACTCTCTGTAGTATCAATTACTCTTGTATATCTCGGAACAAAATAATGAGCAATTCCCTGTTCTTCTGCCCTATCCAACGCAGTATATCGATGTCTTAACGGACCCAGCATCATATATATAATCTTGTCCAAATGGTCTCCTCGTTTCGGTGTTGCTGATACCCCATATACATATTTCGCATTGATTTTCTGTAATACCTCCATATATGTAGAGGATGCCGCATGATGACATTCATCCACAATCACCATTCCGTACGAATATTTCAAATTTTGAAACGTTCCCTTGCTGTATATAGAGCCAACCATTGCAACATCTACAATACCTGTCAGAGTATTCTTAGCTCCATGCAGAATACCAATCACACTGTCTCTCTTTTTCTTTCTTCCTGTCTTCGTTTCATACTCCGGTGGCTCTTCCTTGATATCAAGAAACTTATTTAGTTCATCCACCCATTGACTAAGTAAATCCTTACTCTGTAACAAAATCAGCGTATTTACCTTTCGTTCCGCAATCAGATAACTGCACACCACAGTCTTTCCAAATGCGGTTGCCGCTTCCAGCACACCATCCGAATGCCTTAATAACTGCTCCGCTGCAAGCTCTTGTTGCAGTCGTAAATTGCCATTAAAAGAGACTCTGATAGGATGACCGGTTTCTCTTTGGTCAGATATCTCAACCGGAATTCCTGCTTTCTCACATTCTTCTGAAATTCCTTCCCTTAATCCCCGCGGCACTTGGATATACCCATCTATATCTTTTCCTAAGTAAACCGCACTGAAATTGTAATAGTTTGAATATCCTAATCTCTTATTTTTATAATACTCCGGATTATCAAAAGCCGCCAGGCTGCGAATCTGATTTTGTATTCTCGGCATGAGATTTAGCGTATCGACATAAACGCCATTGCTGAGCACTAGATAGAGTTTCCCTACAACATCGGCTTTCACAAACTCACACTTCTTTTTCCATGGCTTTGGTCTGTTGTTTACATCAATACCTGAAAACTTTCCTCTATTTTCTGCTAATTCTGACTGCCATTTTGCCATATATTTTTCAATATCCTCTATACTGAGCTTTTCTGCCTTATTAAGTAAAACGTCCCATTGATTTGGATAGGCATTCCAGTTTTTATCTACAAATGCACTATTTCCATTTTTAAGTGCCTGCCCTTGCAATGGCAGTGCGATCAGATTCCCAATACTACTTGCCACATCCTGTGCCGGATACATACGATCGTAGTAGTGAAAAGACTTTAAATTGACAGATGCAGCCCCCTTATCTAACAATAAAAATCCAAAGTTTCTGGCAACGGAAGCTGGTATTGCTTTTTGAAAAAATATCCATACATGAGCGCCCTTTCCGGAACGTGAACGCTCAACTAACGGCTGAATCCCATTCATCTCACATATTTTTCTTAGTGCGTCCACTTCTTTATGCCATTCACTATCCGCATTAGCAAAATCTGTTGACTCCGCACCTTTTTCGTGATTATCAAAATCAAACACAATAAATCTGCATGTTCCATCCGGCAGCAGCGGATATACACCAATTACGTCTGAACCGTCTTCTTTATATCCAAGTAAATGCGCAACGATTTTCTTCACATCCAGTTTTGTCCATTTTTTATTGTCACACACATCGCAAAACAGCTTTTCCCCACGCTGTTTCGGACAAAGTTTAGCATCCCATCTATTATCACATTGTGGAAAATAACCTCCATTTTTACCACGCCTGGCATAAACATCCTCTCTGCCCCAAAACATAGAAAAAAAGCGTATCGCCATCTTCTCTGTAATAAACGTAGGATGAACAATACGTGCTCCTTGGTCAGGATCATACTCTTCTGCATTTTCTATCGTCTCTTCAAAAGGATTAACCTCGTCATATGGAATATTTTCTTTTTTCAACTTGTCTTTTAGCATACTATTTTCATATTCAAGTAATCGAACAATCTTTCTCAAAGATTCCGCATCATATGCCTCTATATTCATAACCATCACCTACATTACTAACAAATAAGAACTCTTTGTTACATATACGGCTCTATCGTAAATAGCGTCTGCTCTCCGACCTTTTTACTTAACAATTCAAATAGATTTTCTTTCGTTGCAAACAGATTCTTAGGATTTCTTCCGATAATTAGATACTGATTTCTATCATCTAATGAAATATATTTCCTTGTATCGTCATTTAATAAAATATCTGCATTATCAATGACAATCAGTTTCCCCTCTGTCTGCCTGATTATTTCTTTTATATCTTTCTGATAATCATAATTATCCAAACACAAAATCCTAGGATTAACTGCCATACATTCTCTGATAAATGAAAATGTTGCTGTCTTTCCTGTTCCTGAATCTCCCATTAAGATTGTTATATTATTGGTAAATGTAAAGTCCACCACAAACGAGGTATGCACTGTTGAAAAATGTTCCATTACAATCGGTTTACTCTTCATTTTCCCACCACTCCTTTAGTTCTTCGTAATCCTTAATCTCTTTACATTCTCTTCTAGTCTGAACTTTCACACGTTCCATGTCAAAAGGAATCATTGCATAATCACTATATACACATCCCTCTTCGAAACCATATAATATTTCCAAAGCATTATTTCCACATTCTTTTAAACAAAACACTTTATTTGGAAAATATAATATATTCAATACCGTTTTACAACCTGTAGAAAGCTGATCTGTATTCAATGTGATATCCTCAAATCGTGATCGGATTTTATATTTACTAAGAAGTTCTGAACCATCTATCATTTGAATATATTTTGCCGCCTTATCATCCAGTTTTGTTGCCGTATTTTGATTAAAAAATATATCATTCAATTCTATATATTCTTTATTGTGAGGTATGTCTTTCTTATTTTTAAAAATCGTTATCATTCCATTATCTCCAATCCAACTTTCGGAAGCTGCAATTTCAACGAGCTTTCCTCATAAATTCTTTTCATTTTATCAAATACAGACAGTCTGTTATAATCTAATCCACAGATGTCATCTTCCTGTCGTTCCTCCCATTCACAGCAAGACTTTATCCAACATTCTCCAAGTACACCTTTTGATACTTCAAATCCCGTATTTCTTGTCAAATCAAATAATAGCTTTGCCGACAACTGTTCAATATTATGTTCTTTTATATTTTTATCATAATCTATAATTTCCTGTATTCCTTTATAATCAAAATTGTCATTCTGCATGGTTTCTACAAGTTTGTGCCTTGCAGCAATTACTTTAACCCTCTTTTGCAAGAATGCTTGCTTTTTCTTTTCGATCTTCTATCCACAAATAAGTTTTAGCCATGATAGTTCCACCTGCTTTCTTTGTTCTATTTTAGCCGATTTCCTTCCATAACACAATAAAATCACCCAAAAGAAAAAGACCACATTTCTGCGACCTTTCTCATACCTTTTCTCCCGCTATCTCACCTCATAAACAACCTGCACAAAAACATCTCTTTTGTTACATCTATATGTACCGTGCTTTTACTGATCCCGAACTGTTTTGCTGTCTGCCGCACCGTTGCATTATTATCTATAATATAAGCTGCAATCTCAACGGCTCTCTCTTCGATATAATCTTTCAAAATATTCCCCTGTAAACATCGTTTTTACAATGTATGCCGCAACCTGCAGAGGTATGTATTGAACTGCTATTTCCTTTATATCATCTACTTAGGATCTCTGTCTGTCGTCCTAACCATTTTTTATAAGTCGCTTCGATGAGAAACGCTCCAAGAGGAGCTGTAATCAAAATCGCAGTTACCGCAACCGTCAGCACAATATTACCGCAGGACAATCCCATCGCAAGCGGTACGCCGCCGATAGCTGCCTGAACAGTGGCTTTCGGCATATACGCGATCACGCAAAACATCCGTTCTTTCATTGTAAGCTTCGTTTTCAGCAAACATAAGAATACTCCCAACATCCGAAATGCCAAAACCGCAAAAATCAAAACAATAGATACAACTCCCGCCGACACTGCATACCGGATATCCACAGTTGCTCCGACAAGTACGAAAAGCATTACTTCTGCGCCGACCCAAAGTTTATTAAATTTTACCGACAAACGTTTCGCCACGTTTTTTCTCTTCTGCTGCAAAGCAATTCCCATTGTCATAACCGCGATTAAAGATGCGAATGGAATGACAGATGCAAATTCATCTTCAAATGTAACTAACAAAAAGGAAACACACACAAGAATAATAACTTTTGAAGTATCTCTTATATGAATCTTTTTAAAATATTCTGCAAAGAGAAATCCGATAAGAAATCCTGCTAAAGCTCCGACTGCAATCGAAATCGGAATATTGATAAAGTCCACTGCCGAAACTTGATCGCCCTGCGCTAATCCTGTAAATGCCGTAAACATTACGATCACAAACACATCGTCAACCGATGCTCCTGCAAGAATCATCTGAGGGATGCTCTTCTTTACACCGTATCCTTCCTCCATCAGCTTCAACATTTTCGGCACAATAACTGCCGGAGAAACCGCGGCAATGACCGTTCCCATAATAGCGGCATCCAAAATCGAAATTCCAAGCAGCTTAGGCGCTAATAAGACCATTCCTCCTATTTCAAAACATGCCGGAACAAAACACATTAAAACAGCAGGACGTCCCACCTTTTTCAGATCATTAAGATCTAATGACAATCCCGCTCTCATTAAAATAATAATAAGAGCGATCCTTCTTAGATCCGATGAAATATTCAAAATAGAAGCGTCGATCACGTCCAACACATATGACCCAAGTACAATTCCCGTTACAATCATTCCGAACAAACTCGGCAGATGAATCTTTTTACAGATCCATCCCATAGACATACCGACTAAAAACATCATGGCAATACTGATCAGCATAACCCCATCCTCCTTCTCTGACAAACCGGAATAAAATAAAGAAGTCCACTTCGCCTCCGCCGCTCCTCACTCATGAACACTTTGGCGCTTTGGCGCTTTGCCACCTCCGAAACACCGCAAAGCGGTAAACTTCCTTGTTGCGGCGTGTGCATTCTCCGAAAGAGTTTTATTCTATGGAAAATGCAATTTTCCTATAGAATAAAAAAGCTGATAATTCCTGCGTCAAAATGCAGAAGTCATCAGCCAAATCAGCGGTTTTAGTTTCATCACTAAGGGAGAACTTCATTCCCATAGTCAAATTCTATCAAACTTACTGTTTTTGTCAACTATTTTTGTCAACTATTTTTTCAACATGGATTGTATTTCTAACTTGAACTATTTTTTATGCTTTGTAATTTTTCACAAAGCACAAAAAACGTGGTAGATAGGGATATTGACGTTTCCCTAATGATTTTCTCTACTTATATTTTACCAAATCTAAGACAGCTAAACAATCACCATTCTTTTTATTTTATTTTTTTGTGACATCTAAACAAATTGACCTTTTTAATAATTATGTTACTACTGCATCTAATAGCTCTAATTCCTTTTGATAACACTCTTCTGCAGTTTTCCACCCTAAAGATCTCCTATACATTGTATTGATCCAGAATTCAACCTTTTCAATTTTCTTTTTTGTATACTCTCTTATACGATGCCCTTTAGGTATAAAACGCCGAATAATTCTATTAGTATTCTCATTTAATCCTCTTTCCCAACTCGAATAGGGATGGGCATAATAGATATCAATGCCCATTTTTTCTCCTATTTCATACAATTTGGAAAATTCTACACCGTTATCTGTAGTGATACTCCTAAATATTTTATTGAAATTAGGTGTCTCTTTTTTCAGTTTTTTCAAACAGCGATGTACCGCATTTACCGTTTTCCCAGAAATTTTACGAATAATTTCTTTTTTTGTTTTTCTCTCCGTTAATGTAAGAAGCACTTGGTCTGTTTTTTCTTTTTTCCCTATCACCAGATCAATCTCCCAATGTCCAAACTCCTTTTTATCATTAATACTTTCAGGGCGTTTTTCTATACTCTGTCCGTGTAAGCGCTTATGTTTCCGATTCTTTTTCTTTTTTACACGTCTCCCCACCTTTTCCGGCAAGTCTATATTTTTTACTTTTAATAAGCCGCGTTCTGTGTAAGAATACAGCGTACTAAGACTACAGATTTCTTCTTCTTTAAACATTCTTTTTCTAATTGCTTCTGCGCGCGCGGAAGCAAAGGAACGTTTATGTTTCTGTAACTGTTCCTCTATATAATTCAAAAAGTTATGAAACCTATTTATCATATATTTTCTACACTTTTTTCTATTTTTTTCGTAAATTGCTTGTCCTGTATCTGGAAAATATTTTTCTTTTTCATAATAACCCAAAATGATTGTTGTTGTACCTCTTTTTAGTTCATTTCTTATCGTATTACTTGCTCGACCTGTTAATTTCCCTATAGCATAAGGACTCTTCCCCTCTTCATGAAGTGCCGCTATTACTCTTCGTTCCTCCTTTGTTAAATGTGAGCCTTTTCTAGCCTTCTCCATCGGCATACTCCCCCTAACTCTTTTTTAAAATAATTTCTCCGTTTTTTTTACATTGTATTTTAAAACTATTTCCATTGCGTAATCCTGCACATCTCCGGATGCACTCAGGAAGAGAAATGCTATTTTCTTTCATCGTTACAATTCCTGTTGCTACTACTGTTTTCATATCTTGACGCGTCACATTTGGTATTAACCCTTTATCAATCGCTGTATAAATTGTTTTTGCCGTTTTAGGATACTTTACATAATCATGGTCACCTGTTTTTAAATGCTCAACGACCTGTTCTGGGCTCAAATTCTTACGCTTTATTAAATATGATATATATCGTGCCAAGCACTGATCCTTTTCTAATATTGTTTTATTTCCACCTTCCATTCTTTTTTCCCATGCCTTTTCATCTGCATACTCTGGGTCATATATTCCATCAACACTCCCTCTCTTTAATTCATTAAAAACTGTTCCCCTTGATACCTTTAATTTCTCTGCAATACATTCTTTTGAAAGACCTTCATCTAACAATTCTTTTAATTTTGCTCGTTGATAATATGTCATTTGTGTATAAGTTGCTTTTTTTCCCATAATCCTTCTACCCCTCATCTACAAATAATTTTCCTATCTCTTCTTTTCCTAAAACATCAGAAGCAATCGCAATGCAATATGACATCATTGCCTGAAAGAGAATCACTCCTATACGACATCCATATTTGTTTGCTTCATCCTTTATCCGCACTTCCTGCTGTTCATCTAAATAAATTTGTTCTACAGCATCTTTATTCACATAATTTTTATCCTTTTTCTCCGTAATCAAAAGATACGGATGTACCTCTATTTCATTTTTAAAAAAATAAGCAATCATCCTGCGATGAAACGTGGTCCGCGGAATATCCATACGACTCAATAATAAGTTTTCAAATTTCAATGCATCTGATGTCACTGCAAAGGTTGTTTTCCTCATTTTTATATTTCCCCATTTTCCATAATCTTCTTAAAATCCACAAGTATTCGTTTTAATTTTTCATATTCTTTTTCTCGTATATAAACCGTTTCTTCCAGATTCACCAAGATATTTTCAAGTTCTCCTTTGATTTTCATCGGCTTAATCTCGACTCTTTTTTCTTTCTCTTTTAATCTTTGCTGCACCTCTTCTTTCAGATTTTTTAAATTTGATTGTTGCAAAATCTCCTTCTGTTCTTCTTTATCCAATTTTGTCAGGTTCTCCGCTTCCGGAAGATTTAATTCATTCTTCATTAATTTGGAAATCAGCTCTTCGCTTCCATGTTTTTCTATTTTTTCAAAACGAGCAACTTGACCTGTAGACATATTCATCTGTTCTGCTACAAGCTCTCTTGTTCTTTTTCCTTTTAACTTAACCTCTTGATTCCTTCCAAGTTCCTTTGGCAGATACTCCACTCCTGCTTTTTTCAAATTTGAAATAATCCGTTTCCATTGCAACATTTCCATGTAAAGAATCGCATCAGTCTTCACCCGGTATTGATTTGTCACAAGGATTGCAAAGTCCTCCTTATCTTCATCATTTAATGGAAGTTCTATTTTCACCGGATCTCGAATTACACAAGGAACTTTATTATCATAACGTGCTGGATATTCATTTCGATCACGCAGCAAGCATGCTCCACGCCATCGGCGCTCTCCCGTAGTTAAAACATAATACCCTTCTTCGTCCATCGGTTTTACTATTAAATTTTGCAAAATTCCTCCTGCAAGTTTAATCATCCCTGCGATTTCTTCTATTTCTGTCATTTCGTATTTATTCCTACTATTGGGCAGAATTTTATCCATATCAATATATACAATCTCATCTTCTAAATTAGTAACTGGATGTTGCGTTTCTTTTAAAACCTCTGGATCTGCTTTCTGCATTTTCTCCACTTCTTGATTTCCATAATTATTATTCCGATTAAATTTCATGTTAGACCTCTTCTTTCCTCAAGTACATAGCCATCTATTTCTGCGCGTATATCCTGTTCGTAAACCATCATATTATATCGCATCTCTTTTTGTGTTTCATATAATGATTTTCTTAATGCAACCATTGCTTTATCTAATTCTCCCAGAGCATTGTTTCGTATTCCTTTTTGCGCACCATATCGGTTCATATCTCTAATTCTTACATTTAAGTCATTTAAAATTTCTTCTGCATATACATTTCCCTGATCCACTGCTTTTTCAAGCCATTTCATTGCCTGAAAATAATTTCTTTCAACATGCTCTCCTTTTATATACTCACATCCCATTTTTAACTGTGCCCATTCATACCCACCTTCAGCCAACTCATTTAAATAAGATATTCCCTTTTTAGGATCATAAGCTTTACTATCAATATTTAAATATTCTTTTGCTAGTCGATACTTTGCATACTCATTTCCTTGACTTGCTGATCGTTCTAAATAACTAATTCCCTTCTCTAAATTATAAAATTCTCCCTCTTTCAAATAAATTTTCCCTAAAGTATACTGCGCTTGTATATGATCCGCCTTATCCGACAGTTCTTTTAAACGCTCTATCATGTAAGGAATTTCTTTCACTACACCTTTTTCGTAATAAATATTACTTAATAGCAAGATTGCAGGAACATTTTTCTCTTCCACTGCTTTTCTTAAATACTCCACCGCTTTCTCTTCATTCGGTTCACACCCTTTTCCATAATACAGCATACGTCCTATATGATATTCAAATAGCGCCGAGTTCTCCCTTTCTTCTGCTTCTAAAAAGAGATCAAAGGCTCTGCTATAGCATTCTAGGCTCTTTTCTATATTTTTTTCTACTCCCTCCCCCTTTTCTAGCATTTTTGCACACATTAGCTCTGCAAATACATTCTCTTCTGCCTTTTGAAAAAAAGCAAACGCCATTTTATTGTCTTTTTCCACGCCTCGCCCATTATAATATAATTGCCCTATCGCATAATTTGCATATCCTGTCCTTGAGTCTTTATACCATTCTAATGCAAGTTCCGGTGTTTCTTCTACGCCCCATCCGCGATCATATTGTTTCCCTATACAAAAAGCGATATGATTTTTTAAATTAAATCGGCGTTTTTTATTCTCCTCTTGAAATGAGCGTTGCATATCTTCTAAAGAATCATATTCCTGTTCAAAAATCTCTAACGCTTCGGAAAAATATTCTCTTGCCTTCTCTAAATCCACTTCTACTAAATTACCATATATGTACATTTCTCCTAGTAATTCTTTTACAAATGGATTATTTTTCTTTTCAGCTTCATTTTGTATAAAGTTGAATATTTGCCTTTGTTTTTCTGTAACTTCTTTTTCTTTTAAAGCTTGTTTCAATAAACGCTTTAGTTCTTTAGATTTAATATAATATTTCATCAAATCCTCAGAATACTCCCGAGAATCATCTTGTGGCAATGTGTTTACTGATGATTCTCCTCCCAAATATGTTTTTGCTGCTTCCAGTTCTTTTTGCAATACTTCGGATATGTCAATTCGCGATTTTGCAGACAACCTTAAATCATATTCTTTTTCTTGAGTCTCATCCACTTGCTCTATATTTTCTTTTTCCTCAAACAGTTGTTCTTGCTCATTCATCAGAAAGGCATCTTCTGTTTCTTCTAACACTGCAAGCTCTATGGATATTTCTTCATTTGTCTTTTCTTTCGTACCGAAATTCGGTTCATCCACTTTATTATTCATACATTCAATATAATCTTTTGCCTGCTTCAAAACTGCATTCCCCATCTTTTCTTTTAGCTCTTGCAGCTTATTCTTTTTATAATCTCCTCCTTGGTCGCCACCATATGCTTCCGTATATAAAAGACTCTGCCTATCAAGAATTTCTCGAAGTTCATAATATTTTTCGGAAGAATATACTTCAAGGAATTTTTCGCTGATCTCATCAATCATAGCACGATATTGTCTCATTTCTTTATTTCCATAATTCATTCGATTTTTAGGAATCTGAGGAATACTTTGGCATAACTCTAAAAATTTAATTTTTATTTCTCCATCTTTTGTAAGTTCCTTCTCCTTTAACTTTTCGACAATATCTTTTCGTATTATTGTATTAATTCGCAGATTCATCTCCCTTGTCTGCATAATCTCATTTATCATAATACTTTTGCAACGATTAATATTAGACAACTTAAACTTTCCCCTTACTTCCTCCTTCCCTTGATACATCATTTTCTTTCGCATCGGATATGGTTCAACTGTCGCTATATGCACATGAATATTATCAGTATTGTAATGGATACTGGCACTCCAAACAGCTTGATCTAACCCCTCATTTTTTAACAATTCATTGATTGCCTTTCGAGTCACCGCTTTCAGTTTACGCTCATCCAACATTTTGCTTTTCATATCATATATACCATTTTTTTGTAGCCAATTATTATCAAACGAGATCACCGTTTGCCACATCAAACTCTGGTTTGTTTGAGCGATTGAAAACACTTCTTTTAACTGTTTTTTCTCCTGAAGAGTAAGTAAATCTTTATCTGCTGTAAACAAACCTGTACTTTTGTACGGATTCCCCATATACTCATTAAACAGATTATATGTCGTAATTGCATTATTCCTTTGTGCTTCTTCTCGATCCATGTAGTCAATGTACTCTCGAAATTTTTCTGTTCTTGGTCTACAAAAATCTTGCATTAGCGTAACGCCTGCTTTAATTTCCCCCATTATAAATCTCCCTGTACCGAAATTCGGTACACATCATATCATACTTTTTAACGTGTCATTTTTGACACATGTTTCCTTGTTTCTGTTTTTTATAATCTGCTTTCTGCTTCTTGTGTGCTAAATTTTCTTTTCTCAATGCGCTTGCTTTCTTAACGACTTCCGATTCTAACATACTAACCGGATATAATACTTCCGCTTCTCGTTGAATTAACTTTGTATTTTCAATGTCAAACAAAATATCAATCTTCTCTTCCATCTGACGCAAGATAGAAATCATCCTGCTATTTTCCTCTTGGTTTTGAACTATATGATTCCGAACAATATATCTAAGCGTCTCCGAGTCACTATTAAATCCATGTTTTTCCTTAATTTGCTGAATAATCTCTAAATCTTCCTCACTCATGCGATAATTCTTCTTGATCATAATTTTTCCTTCTCTTTCAACAATTCAAGAATATCATGTAAAAGCATTGCATTCCCCTCCATACAGTCAACCACTGTTTTAAATAATTCTTGATATTGATTATCTAATTCTTTTACTTGAGATGACAGCACATGATTTGTCAAAATTCCCTTTACATATTCACTTCGGCTCATCCCTTGCTTTTTTGCCATACTTGTCAGCCGAAGAGCAATTTCCGCATCCACATTACGAATCCTCAACTCATCTATTACTGGCATAACGATCACTCCTTTTTCAATATTATACCATTTATACTACTATTATTCAACTATTAAAACGTGAGTCACTTGTACCTCAAACGACAAATTTCCGTCCACAGGAAAAGTGCCAGCTTTGCTGGCTCCACATGGTACATGTGGACACTTTTCCCTTATGCTCTTTAGCTTCTGATATGATGCAAAAACAACTTAATTGAAAGCTCATATCTTATGATATTTTTAGGAAATAAGCGAATAGTTTTTTGTGATTTCATTTTTCAGATTCATCTTATTTTATTGCAAAAAATTACGTGTCATTTTTGACACGTAATTTTGAAGAGAACATATTTCTTTATCAATCATGCAGGAATCGCGTGTCATTTTTGACACAAAGATAAAACGCAACTTTATTCTCTAACTCTTTTGTTCTTTATCTCACGCCGGAAAGTGGATATTTTTAATAAATGGGATATATCAACCCAAAAGGCAGCCGGGGAATTGCCCCCGGTTTCGCTTGCCCTTCCTATTATACTAATTTTAATACTTTTCTTTCTTTTCTTTTATTTTCGGTTACGCTGATGGATGTATCATCAAATAAAACAGTTATACCGTCATTTATAAGACTAGCCGCCATTTTATAAGGGTCAATTTGGGAAAATCTACAAACATGTTCAACGACATTAAATCTTGTTTTCCTGTCTTTGCTTAATATCTTTTTATATGCTTTAAAAATTCTATATTCCTTTTCCTGCGCTGTTTCGTTTTTAATAATAGTGTTCATCATGCTTTTTATCCTCTCTTTCTTTTCTCTTCTCTCTGCCTTTTCATGCGGACTTAAGATCGCCAACGGTGGCATTACAGAGGGTGGAACGTGTCCGCCTATAATTTGTTTATTATTTTCGCATACCCTAAAATATTTTCATAATCAGGAATAGCAAAAAACATTGTTCTGTATTTGGCTACAAATTTACATTCGTATTCTTTGCCACTTTCGCAAATTGCTAAAAAATCGCCGTCTTTATTATCTTTTATAATTTCTTTAATGCTCCATAAATTCATCTTTTTTCCCTTTCTCGCCTGCCATCATCAGCGCAAGCGCGGCGAACCGTTGCGGACGCTCCGAAGAGCGCTTCGGTTTAATCTAAATAACTTTTATAAGCTATTCTGTATTGTTTTTTAAGTTTACTGTATGCTAACTCCGTAACGGTATAGTTATTCAATCCGTCTCGTGCTGGTTCATCTTTTCTAATTCCTCTGCCTTTTAATTCTAACGGCGTCCTGATCCAGTAATGATCTCCACCGTGGCAAAGCCCGGCTTCCATTTCGCATCCATCCGGCTTTTGTTCCCCCATTTCCGGTGTATATAAATACGTTCCCGGTTCTTCTGCTTTTATTGACTTTGGATCTACTAAACTAAGTCGTTTGGTTCTGCCGATTCTTCGGAGTCCGTACATTTCTTTTTCAGTAATATGATCGCCATTGTAAAGATATTCAACAAGTCCTAAATAAAAGTCACAACTTTTTACATTGTTACAAATTTCAAATAATTCTTTTAGGTTTAAATATCCATTTCTCTGTCTTGGTTTAAATTCAATTATTTTACACATAATATTTACCCTCCTTATAATAAATCTGCTAACTGTGTAAGCTGTGCAACTGTTAAATAATCAATGACAACTTCGCAATCTCCGTTGTACACCTCAAATTTATCATTGTGACAGTCAGTCATATTTATTTTCTCCTTTTCTTTTATACTATAATTATATTATAGTATTGCTTATATTACAATGTTCGCCGTTAAAAAGCACACCCAGCTTTTTCTTTTTTATTGAAAGCTACGTGTCATTTTTGACACATAAAAATTTTTTCCTTTTGAATACTGGAAACTTTATTTAAAACTGTTCCTTAATAAAAAAGAAAAACACTTTCTTATAAAATTTCCGATTTTTAAAGCGTATCTATACACTTCTCAATCCTGCGATTATTGCGTGTCATTTTTGACACATAAAATCTTTCTTATAGGGATAAGTTGCCCCACCATAATAGATGGGCTTTAGTCTCAAACGAATGCACGCTGCGCATTTATTTCCAACGGCTAACGCCTAATACTAAAAATACCGCGTGTCATTTTTGACACACGGCATCTCGATACAGTCTATTCACTTTTAACATTTTACCCTGTGTGTCAAAATTGACACACAGGGTAAAACACAACTTTATTTGACTTTTTTACAATCATCAACTCATACCCCAAGACATCTAACATTTTGGTGAACAATCATAAAGAGGGGTTATTCGTTTTCCGTTCTCCTGCTCTACCAGACTAAATTAAAAACTTATTTTTCTTGATTGTATCCTCTTTGAAACACTGATTTTCTTTCCTCGTGCTGTTCCATTGCTGCTTTCACTTAATCAATATCATCTTCCAATCCAAGAAATTCTCTCACCTGTTTTTCATATACCATTTGTTCTTCTTTGGCAAACTGATATAACTTTTCATATTCCCCTTTGTGTTGTGCTACATTTAAGCAATAATAATATTCTGCTTTTCTATCGTTCTCGATAATCAACGGAATAATATCATTCCTTAAGCACTCTTTGAATATCAACATTCGCCCTACTCGTCCATTACCATCTTGAAATGGATGGATCTTCTCAAACACTGCATGATACCTCATGATTTCTTCTAAATTCTTAGAAGAGCCTTCATACTCTTGTAATAACTCATTCATTTTGTCCGGTACATCTTTCGGTAAAACCGTTTCAATATCTGATACAATATTTTTCCTATTCTTATATTCACCAACCGGATATCCATTTGCCAAATCTTCAAAGACCCCAGCTTTTAGCTTGTAATGGTATTTCTTGATGAGCGCATTGGTTAAGGGCTCTTGGAAAGTTTGAAGCATGTAATTAAACATTGTAAAATGCCCCGTCATTTCCTCTACATCTTTTGCCCTGAAAATAACGTCTTCTCCCATGAACGTTCCCGTCTCAAAAAGATTCGCTGTCTGTTTTTCCGTCAGCGTACTTCCTTCAATTTTATTGGAATTATACGCCAAATTCCTCTGCGTATATCCGTAAATACCACTCCTGTCCTGCTTTTCAAATTCTATCCGTAATCGTTCTTTCAAGTGATTAATCATCCCTCTACACACCTTTCCAAAAAATATTTTACAAGTGCAATGCTATAGTTTCATTTGACTTTTTTTACAATCATCAACTCATACCCCAAAACATCTAACATTTTGGTGAACAACCGTAACGATGGCTTATTCTCTTTTTTTTCAACTCGAGAAATAACTTGCTGTTTACAGCCGATCAGTTCTGCAAGTTTATTTTGCGTCACTTTTTCCTGTTTTCTCAAATGAATCATTTCATTAATCAACCTATATTCTTCTCGGCTTTCCTCCCATGCTCTTGCAAATGATTCACTTTCCTTTTTTCGTCTATCTATTTCTTTTTCAATATTTACCTGAACGAATGGCATAATTATAAACCTCCTTCATTTTATATAAAGCTTTTCCCATCGTCTAAACATTCAAGAACAGAGAAAGCATCCGCCTTT
>UMEC01009280.1_pt1 | contig 20101 bp, 10 predicted proteins | sample 1964651 | NCBI WGS metagenome assembly UMEC01 (sample SAMEA4836010, study PRJEB28245) | human gut metagenome | biome: gut microbiome; material: fecal sample | place: Denmark | collected 2008 | reverse complement strand
GTTCAGCACCATTAAGAATAGTGTTATCAGTACTAAAATTCCGGAACCAATCCATTTGAATGAATAAGTCAAATGGAAAATAGCCCATGAGAAAGGACTTGAAGCAAAGTCCAACGCTCCCCCCTCAAAACCCGACGGAATATTTACGGCGGCATCTTGTGTCTTGGCATATACGTCATGTGCCGCTTTGGTAAAGTAAGGTGCCAGATCAGTTACAAAATACAGACCGATGGCCAGCACAACAAAACCAATGATGAAGGTTTTTATCACATTTCCTTTTGTGATAGGTAATACCAACGGGAATACGTAGAACATACCGGCTAACGAGGCCAATGGCAGGAATTCATTACCCGGAAGTACAACTGCCAATAAAATAGTAACAGGGATTAATAGCAATGATACAACTAATGTGGCCGGATGTCCGATAACCAAGGCAGGGCTCATACCGATATTCAAGCCTACAGCACCTTTAAACTTCTTGGCGATCAGTTCGCGGGTAGCGTCCGAAATGGGTTTCAATCCTTCGATGAATAGGCTGGTAATACGGGGAATCAACTCCATTACTGCTCCCATCTTGATACCTAAACCTAGAATATAAGGAATCTTGTCTACTATTTCTTGTCCGTTTTTACAAGATAATGCACCGATGCCACATCCTACCAGGATACCCAGGAAGAGAGGTTCGCCTAGCAAACCAAATTTCTTTTTCATACCTTCCGCATCAATATTCAGTTTTTCAAATCCGGGTATTTTGTCCAATACCTTATTTATAATAAGAGCGAATGGCACAAAACCTGCACAGAAAGGTTGTGGAATAGAAATTCCTTCCATCTTATCATAGAAACCTTGGAACTTGTCTGCTGTGTAATCTGCTAAGATTAATGTGATGATATAACAGATAACAGCCGCGAAGAAGCCCCACAAAATACTATCTGTCGCAAAATAAACTACGGCTCCGATGAAAGCAAAATGCCAATAGTTCCATAAATCGATATTGACTGTACGGGTGGTCTTGGTCAATAGCATCAGAATATTGACAGCCAGACAAACCGGAATAATGAATGCCCCTACGGAAGTGTTATAAGCCACGGCTGCGGCAGCAGGCCATCCCATATCGAATACTTTCAGTTGCAGGCCATATATTTCGACCACCTTGCTTAAGGCCGGTCCCAGGCTGCTGGTCAGAAGTGCGGTAACCACTGATAAACCAACGAAACCAACACCTACCAACAGACCGCTTTTTAATGCTTTGCTGAATTTGATTCCGATACAAACGCCTAAGATTGTAAAAATTATAGGCATCATCACCGCTGCTCCTAAACCGATGATATAACTAAAAACTTGTTCCATTCTCTTGTGAATTAATAGTAAATGACTGTGTTTTCTACAATAGTATAAATTAAAAACTGCCCCAAAAATAAAACCTTTTCTCAACTTATCAAACCTGAAAGGCATAATAATTAGTAAAAAGACAATTTTTGAACGATTTTTATCGTTATCGTGCACAAAAATAACCGTTTTCGCACACGAATACCAAATAATACACTTAGTAGGTTGAAAAGTGCACACTGCTTTTCGAGAAAAATACTACTTTTGTTTCATAAAATAAATAGGTCTAATACTAAAAATAAACGTCTTCATGAAAAAGAATTCTATTTGTAAAATTATTGTGTCCGGTTTGCTTACGGCTGTTCCTTTGATGGGCATGGCTCAGCAGGTTTGTGGTAATAAGCCTTGGTCTGTACGTATGGCGGAATCAGAGATGGTGCGTTGTCCCGAATCCTGGCAATTGGATTTTCAGACCCGTTTGAAGTGGGATTACTGTCATGGCCTGGAACTTCAAGCTATGCTGGATGTATATGATGCATACGGTGATAAGAAGTTTTTTGATTATGCTGTGGCTTATGCTGATACAATGATTCATCAGGATGGCTCTATCGAAACTTATAAACTGGAGGAATATAATATTGACCGTCTGAATTCCGGAAAGATGCTTTTCCGTATTTACGAGCAGACTAAGGACGAGAAATACAAGAAAGCATTGGATTTGTTGCGCAGTCAGTTGGATACGCATCCTCGTAATGCCGATGGCGGTTTTTGGCACAAGAAGATTTATGAGAATCAGATGTGGCTGGATGGGCTTTATATGGGGCAGCCGTTCTATGCGGAGTATGCTTACCGTAACAACCGTGTGAATGATTATGCTGATATTATCAATCAGTTTGTTACAGTGGCTCGTCATAATTATGATCCGAAGACTGATTTATACCGCCATGCATGTGATGTGAGCAAGCGTGAAAAGTGGGCGGATAAAACTACCGGATTGTCACAACATTGTTGGGGACGCGCCATGGGATGGTATGCAATGGCTTGTGTGGATGTACTTGATTTTATACCGGAACACGAAGCCGGACGTGAATCTGTTATCGAAATATTGAATAAACTGGTTGCCCAGATTAAACGTACTCAAGATCCTGCAACAGGGGTATGGTATCAGGTGATTGACAGAAGTGGGGATGAGGGGAATTATCTGGAATCCTCTTGTTCTACCATGTTTGTATATACTCTGTTGAAAGCGTTACGTAAGGGATATATTTGTCCTTCGTACATGGAAGTGGCTAAAAAGGGGTATGAAGGGCTTTTGACCCAGTTTATAGAAGTGGACAATAAAGGGGTAGTTTCTATCACTAAGGGTTGTGCTGTCGCGGGTTTGGGAGGCAAGCCAGTGTATCGTACCGGAGATTATAATTATTATATAACTGAAAAAATACGTTCTAATGATGCGAAGGCAGTAGGTCCGTTCATTATGGCCAGTCTGGAATGGGAACGTTTGTTTCAGAAAAACAATTGTGGAACTGCATGTAAATAATAGGGGATGATACGATGAGGAAAGTTTTAGGATTATTGTTGCTGTTGGTTGTTGTTAGTGGAACATGGGCTCAGGAACGTCAGGATACAATTGTAGTTTCACGCGATGGAACGGGGAATTTTCGTACTTTGCAGGAGGCTATAGAGAGTGCGCGGGCTTTCATGGATTATACTGTTACGATCTATGTGAGGAACGGAGTATATAAGGAGAAAGTGATTGTTCCTTCATGGGTGGAAAATATAGATATTATAGGTGAAGATCGTGATAAGACGATTATTACTTATGATGATCATGCGAATATAAATAAAATGGGTACTTTCCGCACTTATACGGTGAAGGTAGAGGGTAGTGATATCACTTTTAAAAATTTGACTATTGAGAATAATGCGGCTCAGTTGGGACAGGCGGTAGCTTTACATACGGAAGGTGACCGTTTGAAATTTATCAATTGTCGTATCTTGGGTAATCAGGACACTATTTATACCGGTGCTAAATTTACCCGTCTTTATTTTAAAGATTGTTATATTGATGGTACTACTGACTTTATTTTCGGTCCTTCCACCGCTTTATTTGAAGATTGTATTATTCATAGTAAACGCAATTCGTATGTAACGGCTGCTTCTACTCCGAAAGAGGCTAAATATGGATATGTCTTTAAGCACTGTAAGCTGACGGCAGAACCGGGAGTTGATAAAGTGTATTTAGGTCGTCCTTGGCGTCCATATGCTTATACCTTATTTATAGAATGTGAGTTGGGGAAACATATTGTTTCTGCCGGATGGCACAATTGGGGCAAGCAGTCTAATGAAGAAACAGCCCGTTATATGGAATATAAAAATACCGGTGAGGGCGCAAATGCTTCGGAAAGGGTGGCATGGAGCAAACAGTTAACAAAGAAAGAAGCTGAGGCGGTGACGGTCGATGCTATTTTTCGTACTCAAAGTAATTGGAACCCAATAGACTAGATTGATTTTGTAATTGCTTGAAAAGGAGACTTCTACGTTGGTGGAGGTCTCCTTTTTTTGTTGTGTTGAATAATTGGAACCCGTGAAAAATACCTAATAAATCCACATAAAAAGATAAAAACTACACATCAAGGTAACGTTATATACGTAATTTTGCAACAGTGAAACTAAGGTCAAAACCTTAAAAAAACATTTTAATAACTATAAAAACACATCTTATGAATCTAAAAGAATTAGCTAGAAAAGCTATCTCAACTCTCTTTTTGAGTATGCTTTGTTTGGTTGCTTTTGCTCAAACCGCAACAGGTTTGGTGAAAGACAAGACAGGCGAACCCATGATTGGTGTGAATGTATTGGTAAAGGGAACAACCAATGGTACAATCACGGATTTCGATGGTAAGTTTTCAATTCCGGATGTTCCGAGTAATGCTACTTTAGTGGTTTCCTATATTGGGTATCTTACCAAAGAGGTAAAATCTGGAAAAGATTTGGTCATTGTATTGGAAGAAGATAACAAGACTTTGGATGAAGTCGTTGTTATTGGTTATGGTACGGTGAAAAGACGTGATTTGACTGGTTCTGTCGCTTCTGTTACCGGGGAAAAATTAGCGGCTAATCCGGTTGCCAATGTCGCACAGGCTTTACAAGGACAATTGCCTGGTGTGAGTGTGACTTCTCAAGACGGTCGTCCGGGTGCAGGTATGTCTATTCGCATTCGTGGAGGTGGTTCTATTACTCAGTCTAATGACCCCTTGTTTATTGTAGATGGTGTTCAAGTTAGTGGAATTGATGATATTCCTGCTGACAATATCGAAAGTATTGATGTGTTAAAAGATGCTGCTTCTACGGCTATTTATGGTGCTCGTGGTGCTAACGGTGTAATATTGGTTACTACTAAGGGAGGCAAGGATGGCCGGGTTTCTGTCAAATATAATATGTATTATCAGATGAAGGAGAATCCAAAATTATTGGAAACTATGGATCCTTATGATTATGTATATAATACATGGGCATATATGAAGAGTTTGGGAGATTCTTATGGTGATGGAGTTGCCAGATATTTTGGATTAGGATCCAAGTATGGAAATCATTTGAATGAATATAAAAATATGACCACTCATAATTATATAAATGATTTGATGCAGACTGCGTCTTCTTGGAATCATGATGTATCTTTATCTGGTGGTACAGACAAAACTAAGTTTTATTCATCAGTTAACTATATGGATGATGAAGGTATCCGTGTGAAGTCTGGTTTCCAACGTTGGAATGCGAATTTCAAATTGACGCAAAAAATTAATAAAAAGTTAACTGCGGACTTTGATTTGCGTTATAGTGAAATAGAAGTTAATGGATCAGGTTTTGGTAATGCAACCTCTGCTTACACTTATCGTCCTGTGGATAATCCTTTGGGTGATGCTTCTTTTACCGCTGGATTTGGTCAAGGTGATACAAATATGGAAGAGACTAGTAATCCTTTGTATTACTTGGATACTGTAGATTATATAAAAAATATGTACCGTATCCGTGCAAAAGGTGCTTTAACTTGGAATATTATTAAAGGCTTGACGGCAAAGACGGAATTATCGTTAAATCGTAATTGGAACCAGGAAAAGACATGGGATGCAGGACAGACAGAAAAAGATAATAGTTCTGCTAAATTGAAGAAAAGTGATGGTTACGGTGTGCGTTGGGCAACTACTTTGAATTATGAAGTACAGGGGCTTGGAGATGATCATAATTTGTCTTTCTTGGTTGGTAATGAAGTCTTGGCTTCAAAGTCAGATTACACTGAAATATATGGTGTAGGGTATCCTGAAGGATTTACAATGGATGATGCGTTTGGTATGATTAATATGACTACTCCTTCATTGGGACAAGATTATTTTAAAGGTGAGATAGGTACTCCTAATCATACTTTATCTTGGTTTGGTCGTGCTAATTATTCTTATAAAGGTAAGTATCTTTTAACAGCTACATTCCGTGCTGATGGTTCTTCTAAATTTGCACCTAGTCATCAGTGGGGGTATTTCCCGGCTGCTGCGGCTGCATGGAGAATTTCAGATGAAGCTTTTATGGAAAATACAAGAGATTGGTTGGATAATCTAAAACTTCGTGTATCGTATGGTACTTCTGGTTCTGATAATATTGATGCTTCTTTATGGAGAGAAACATGGAAAACAGAACAAATTACAGTGGATGGTGAAAAGGTAACCACTTATGTACCTGGTGATATGAAAGGAAATCCTGATTTGAAATGGGAAACTACTATTAGTCGTAATTTAGGTGTTGATTTTGGTTTCTTTAATAATTGGGTTCGTGGTAGTTTGGACTATTATTGGAATACGACAAAGAATATTTTAATGAAAGTGCCGATTGATGCAGCGTCTGGTTATAGCTATCAGTTCCAAAATGTAGGTAAAACCTCAAATAAGGGAATTGAATTGGCTTTAGGCTTTGACATTGTTCGTGGTAAAGATTTTAATTTAGGTGTAAACTTGACTTATAATTATAACAAGAATAATATTGACGAACTGATGGACGGAGTCTTGGCAGATACGAGAGCTATGAATGATTGGGGTTCATCTATGGCTAAGCCTGCTTATGATTATATTATCCGTGAGGGGCATCCTGTAGGTACTATCCAAGGTTTTAAATCTGAAGGATATTATACGATTGATGATTTTACTTATGCGGATGGTAAATACACGTTGAAACCAGGGGTTCCGGATATTCAAGGTATTGTGAATTATCCGGATGGAGTTAAAGTGCTGGCTGCGGATGGACAAACCGCTGTACCGGGTATGCCTAAATTTGCAGATACAACAGGTGATGGTGTTGTGGACGAGGATGACAAAACGATTATCGGCGAAGCTATGCCACAACATACAGGTGGTTTTACAATTAACGGTAATTGGAAGGCAATCGATTTCTCTGTAGGCTTTACTTATCAGATTGGTGGTGATGTGTATAATGCCAATGCAATGCACTCCTTGATGGGAAATAAAGACAATTCCGCTGGTCAGAATCGTTTGAAGTTCGTTTCTGAAACTTTCAAATATTATGATGTTGATACAAACGGTGACTTGATGCTGGTGAAAGATCCTACAGCTTTGGCGGCTCTTAACGCGAATACAAATTACAGTTCTTTCTTCTCTGAATATGGAATCGTAAGTTCTAAGTTTATTGAAGATGCGTCTTATTTGCGTTTGAATACATTGACAGTAGGTTATACTTTCCCAAAAAATTGGATGAATAAGATTGGATTACAGAATGCACGTGTGTATTTTACAGGAAGTAACTTGTTCTGTATTGATGGGTATTCTGGTATAGATCCGGATGTAAACACGAAGACTGATGGTAAGGATGGTTTTCCTACACCTTATTTTGATTACCAGTCTTATCCTAAGGCTAGAACTTATACCTTTGGTGTTAATTTAACTTTCTAATTAATGGAGATGAATCGTATGAAAAAAATAGTATATTCAACACTTTTCTTTGCTGGAATGTTTTTGACTACAGCATGTAGTGATTATTTGGAGGTTGGCTCTCCTTCTATTGTAGATTCGGATTTTGTCTTTTCTAATCCGACAACAGCACGTGCCGCATTAGACGGTGCTTATGAACAGTGGAGGGATTGTGCGCAGAATAAGGTTTTTGGCGATGGATTGTTTTATGCTGCTGATATTGCCGGGTCTGATATAGAACGGCACCCGGAGTCTTTCTCTAATCAGTTGGGGCGCCATTATCCGGAATGTCTTTATCAAAACGGTACATATGCAAGTAGTTATGGATTGACTTCGTATTTGAAGGAGAATGATATTTATGCTAGCTTGTATGCGGTTGTAAGCAAAGCCAATGCGGTGATAACATCCATGGAAAATGCGGAAAATTTTGAATCGATCATCAATGGTGGACAATCAGAGATGGGGCAAATGTATGGTGAGGCGGTAGCTATGCGTGCTACGGCTTATCGTGAACTGTGTAAAAATTTTGGAGATGTTCCTTACGTTGGCGTTTATGGTGTTGTGCCTAAAGGTTTGGTTTCCCGTGATTCTATTTATGATGTATGCATTGAAGATTTGCAGAAAGTGGAACCTTTGATGTACACCATTGGTTCTATTCCCGGCATTGCTGCTGCCAATAAAAATTATTTTTCTAAAACTTATGTGCAGGCTTTGATTGGAAGAATGTGTTTGGATGCAGCTGGATATCAGACTCGTCGTGGCGATATAAAACGTGTAAACGGAAAAGGGGAAATCATGACATTTGAAACCAAAGGGAAAGAAAATAATGGAGCTACTTATGGACGTCGTTCTGACTGGCAAGACTTGTACTCAATAGCTAAAAAATACTACGAGGCTTTGTTGGCTGATCCGGGTAATGCACAGTTTCATTTGACTGATCCACGGGGTGCCTCGGATAAATCCGGACGTACTTTTAATAATCCGTACCAGTATTTCTTTGAACAGATGCATATGGATGATGCTATTTATGCGGATGAGTCTATTTATGAATATCCCATGCAGCAAGGTGGTGGAAATGATGGTCGCCCCTATTCTTTCGGTCGTCCTTCGTCTGGTGGCTCAAAGGCTGCGTATCCATGTAAGAGCTATGGACAGGGACGTATAAATCCTGCTTATTTTTATGGAGTCTTTGATCCGAATGATATGCGTCGTGATGTGAGCATTACTATGACCGGCAGTAATGGTAAAGGGGTTGAGAAGTTAATTCCTTTTGTTCCCAACTCAAAAGCTGAAGGCGGTGGCTTGACATTGAATAAATGGGATGAGAATCGTCAGGCTAATCCATGGGTGGCAGCACAACGTAAATCAGGTATCAATGGTCCGTATATGCGTATGTCTGAAGTTTATTTGGGCTATGCGGAAGTATGTGCGGCATTAGGTGATGTGGTTACAGGTAAACAATATTTAAAAACGGTTCGTGAACGTTCGTTCCCGCAAGGTTTGGCTAACACAGATGCTTTTATTGCATCTTTTGGTAATGACTTAGTTCGTGCGATTATTGAAGAACGAGGGTTTGAATATGCAGGTGAAGGTGATCGTCGTTGGACATTGATTCGTTCTGGTTATCTTCCGGAAGATATAAAAAGAATCAAAGATATGACTAAAGCTATGATGGATGGTTTGGCAACTAAAGGTTATTATGAGTTTGAAAATGGTAATATTATTTCTGCTTATATATGGACAAAATTAGTTGATGCAAAAACTATATATGGTCATCGTTTGACAGCACAGTGTCCGACAGACAAGGTCAATGATCCGGTGCTTTATCCAGGATGGCGCGGACAAAAGGATAATTGGGAAGAAATGGGATTGAATTATGGAAGTTCGACTCCTGCTACCAATTTAGCAATAAAAGGGTTGTTTGAAATAGTGTCTGAAGAAGAGGCAGCATCTCTTGAAAGCCAAGGATATGCTAAAGTTAATTGGGGTATTGATTTGGTTGATTATAGAGATGAATATGATAAGTATCTGTTTTGGGATTATGATTACGTTTCGGCTCCTATCTATTTGTGGCCGTTTACTCCTAATGTAATGGCTGCCGGTGGCTTTACGAATGGTTATGGCTTTAAACAGGAATAATAATTCATTCGTTAAACGAAAATAAACGTATGGGGAGAGGGCGTATTGTAAATGCTCTCTCCTTTTTTGTGTTTCTTAAAAATGTATTTTTAAACAAGCATTCCTGTTATTATCGCATTGACAATTTGAACTTAAGGTTTGCTTTCTTAAAGTTTGTAATTTCTGCTACCATAGCTGTACCATTTTACCGAATCACCTATGGATAGGGAGATGTAGGGGGCAGCAGAGTAATCAAACTTTGTTGTAGGAAGTTACAATAAGAAAGGCAGAAATCTTTTTTGTGATAGGTTTGTTTGTTTGTTGCAAAATTATGCACATAAAAGACCAATTTTTACCTTATTCTTCTTTTATGGCCTGTTACTTTTGTATCAAGACATATTTTAATCAGATACGAAATGAAATTAAAGGTTTTAGTAAGTACAATAGTTAGCATCATGATATGGCCGGCAAGTATTACGGCACAAAGTGAATTGATTCCAATGATAGAAATACCTGCGGGAAATTTCTATATGGGAACTTTGGGTGGAGATGAAAATTATGATGAAGCGCCTATGCATAAGGTGCACATATCTAAACCGTTTAAAATGGGACTGACCGAAGTGACTAATGCGCAATATGAATTGTTCTGCCCCGAACACAAGTCGCTGCGTGGTAAAAATGGTTTTTCAAGTGAAGATGACGAAGCGGTGGTGTTCGTAACTTATCAAGATGCCGTTGCCTTTTGTGACTGGTTGACTCGGAAAGAAGGAAAAACTTATCGTCTGCCTACCGAAGCTGAATGGGAATATGCGTGTAAGGCAGGTCGTTACTGGAACTTCTATATGGATGACAAGCTTCCTGCCGCCTGGCAAAAGAATCAAGTGATAACGGCTACTCTAAAACCCTTGTCTTTGAGAGTGGCACAAACTCCTCCCAACGACTGGGGCCTATATGATATGTGTGGAAATGTGGAGGAGTGGTGTTTGGACTGGTATGGACCATATATAGACAAGGAACAGACTGATCCTGTCGGCTATTCGGACGGTATAGCACGTGTGACCAGAGGAGGTAGTCATAATACACCGGTGAAATATCTCCGTTCGGCAAACCGTATGGCTATGTTGCCAGAGGATAAACATGCGATGACGGGCTTTCGGGTGGTACAGGCAGAGTATCCGCAGACCGCTCCGCTTTCTCAGCCAAAAGATGAGTATGTTGTGTCTCAGATAAAATGGGATTGGGCCTCTCAATATATCACGGAACCTGTCTTCACTGCTCCTTTGGTTTATGTGCATGAACCGGATGCACATAGTGGAACGCCTTTTTTCAAACATAATCATCAGCCGGCATTGACTTGGTGTGATAATGGAGATTTGTTAGCTGTGTGGTTTTCTACCAATGAAGAAAAAGGGCGTGAGATGGTGGTGCTCTCTTCGCGTTTGCGTGCCGGAAGTAGTGAATGGGAGAAGCCCCGTATGTTTTATCAGATAGCTGATCGTAACTTGACCGGAACTGCATTATTGAATGACCATCAAGGGACTCTTTATCATATTAATGGAGTGGAGGCGGCCGGACATTGGCAGAATTTGATGATGACTTTGCGTACAAGTACAGATAATGGACAAACTTGGAGTAAACCTCGTATTATTGCTCCAGAACATACGAGACGCCATCAAGTGATAGCCGGAACCTCTATTACAAAGGAAGGCTGGTTTGTTCAGGCTTGTGATGCCGGACCAGGTGGAAGAGACGGGGCGGCTGTTCATATCAGTAAGGATAAAGGAAAAACTTGGACGGATCCATGGGATGGAGCATCTTTGCCTGATTTTAAAGAAGGGGGTACAGGTACCACTATCGCTGGAATCCATGCCGGAGTGGTGCAATTGAAGGATGGCAGATTGATGGCATTGGGGCGTAATAATAGTATTCGTGATAAAGAAGGACATCTACGTATGCCCATGAGTGTGTCTGATGATATGGGTAAGACTTGGCATTATTCCGCTTCGGAATTTCCCCCCATTGATGGAGGACAACGGCTGGTATTGATGCGTTTGAATGAAGGTCCTATTTTACTGATATCTTTTACTGAGCATCCTTATCGTACTCCGAAGGAGGAGCGTGGTATGATGTTTACTGATAAGTCAGGAAAGTCTTTTAAAGGATATGGCATGTATGCTGCTTTGTCATACGATGAAGGTAAGACTTGGCCTGTAAAACGTTTGTTGACTGACGGTACTTATCGTTTTCTTAATGGTGGAGCTTGGACTCAGTTTTTTGAAATGGATGAGGGTCATGCCGAACCTCGTGGTTATTTGGCTGGAACACAAACACCCGATAATATGATCCATTTGATAACAAGTCGCTTCTATTATAAATTTAATTTAGCTTGGTTGAAAGGAAACGAAAGTATTATATCTCCTCAATCTTTGTCTGACTAAAGGACGTAGAATGCATATATCCAATACTTTGTATTGCCTTACTTTCGTTTTCTAGTTGTATTGTTTGTTGTAAATGAAAGTAATCGAAATAAAATAAAGTAAAATAATGCAAAATGATTTTTGTTTTCCGAAAATATTTCTACTTTTGCAATGTGTGATTTAAGATATTATGATTATGGCGCACGCTTAAAGAGAACACAAAAAGAATTATTAAATCTAAAATGATTATTTGTTAACCCAGAAAAGTATGGAAAATGTTCAGAAAACAAGGCGTTTGTTTGCAAGCGCATACGGTTGCAAAGCCAGCCGTTCTTTTCTTATTTGGGGATTGTCGGCCGCAATGTCTATAAGTGTTATACCGATGATGGCTGAGATTTCTGTTGGTGAGAAAAACTATGATACTCAAATTGTTAGCCAGACAAAGACTATAACCGGAACCATTATTGATGAAACAGGTGAACCTATGATTGGGGTGTCGGTTTTAGTTCAAGGGACTACTACAGGGGCAGTTACAGATTTGGATGGTAAATTTACATTGGAAGTTCCCGCAAACGCTACATTGGTAGTTTCCTATATCGGATACAAGACTCAAAATGTAAAAGTCGGTAGCCAAAATACGTTTGCCATTAAGATGGAGAGTGATAATGAGGTGCTTGATGAAGTGGTAGTAATTGGTTATCAGACTATTAAACGTAAGGACTTGACTGGTTCTGTTGCTTCTGTTAGTGGTAAAACCGTGTCTGTTATGCCTGTGTCTAATTAGAAACAGGCTATGCAAGGTAAACTTCCTGGTGTGAACATTACCTCACAAGATGGACGTCCTGATGCGGCAATTTCTATTCGTGTGCGAGGAGGAGGTTCCATTTCGCAAAGTAATGAACCTTTGATTTTAGTAGATGGTGTAACTGTGAATTCTTTAAATGATATTCCGTCTGATCAAGTGGAAAGTATTGATGTGCTGAAAGATGCTTCTTCTACAGCTATCTATGGTGCGCGTGGTGCCAATGGTGTAATTCTTGTGACTACAAAGGGAGCGAAAGAAGGAAAGGTTTCGGTTTCTTATAATGGCTATGTTAAATTCAATACTCCGACTAAATACTTGGAAACATTAGATCCTTATGATTATTTGTCATTTGTTTGGGGAAATGCCGCCGCCAGTGGCGATGCATATCGTTTGCCATTTGAAAAATTATATGGTATTGGTGATTATTTGGGTAGTAATACAGAGGGTATAGAAAGCTATCGTAACACCAAGAATTATAACATCCAAAAAGATGTGTATAATAGTTCTGTATCCCATAATCATGATTTGTCTGTTAGTGGAGGTACTGAAAAAACAAAAGTCTTGTTTGCGATGAACTATATGGATGAGCAAGGTATGAAACTTAACTCTTATGCAAAGCGTGGAGGTGTTTCGTTGAAGATTAATCAGAAATTACGTGATAATTTAGATATTAATCTGGATACTCGTTATAGTGATATGCGTACTATGGGAGATGAAGGAACAACTAATGGTTCCGGCTCATTGCTTTCATCTTCTTATCGTTTTCGTCCGATTGCTACTCGTGATATTTTGGGGGACTTGAATGCTTTGCGTGAAGGGAATATGGAGATGTATGGTCGTCAGTCTACCTGGGATACTTATAGTCCTGTGGCTCGTATCGGAGATTATGATCCACTATATATTAAACAAAGACTTCGTGGTACTTTATCTTTAAATTGGAGATTGTTTGATGGCTTTGCTTATCATACTGACTTTACTTTAAACCAATCATGGGAACAAGATAAGATTTGGGGGGGAGCTATTTATAATAATTATTTGGATGACGAAACAGGAGCCAAACTATATGCGGGAAATGTGGAATATACAAAGCGTGACAGTTGGGGACTGCGTTGGACGAATACAATCAGTTATGACTTCAATTTTTTATCTAAACAGCATCGTTTGAATATTCTGTTGGGACATGAAGTTACAGACTCCGGAGGTAGTAAAATGTCAATTTCAGCTAGTCACTTTCCCTCTAATTTTACAAAGGATAATGCATTTGCCATGATTAACCAATATGATGCAGATCATGGAACAAGTAAATTTTCTTCTGGAGTAGATATTCCCGGACGTATTCTCTCATTCTTTGGTCGTGCTAATTATACATTGATGGATCGTTATTTGTTTACTGTGACATTCCGTGCCGATGGCTCTTCTAAGTTTTCCCCCGAGCACCGTTGGGGATATTTTCCTGCTGCGGCTTTTGGATGGCGCCTTTCTGAAGAAACTTTCATGGAAGGGACGAAAGACTGGTTAGATAACTTGAAAGTCCGTTTGTCTTATGGTACGGTAGGTAATGATGGTATCAGCTCAGATTTATGGTCACAAACGTGGACTTCTGAAACAGATTTACGATATCAATATATACTAAATAACCAGTATTCATCTTCTTATGACCTTTCAACGGAACAAATGGCAAATAAAAATCTAAAATGGGAAACAACTATTACACGTAATTTTGGTTTCGATTTCGGATTTTTAAAGAACCGTTTGTGGGGATCTTTGGATTTATATTGGAATACAACAAAGGATTTGCTGATGTTGACTTCGCTTCCGGGGATTACCGGATTCACATCTACGTATGATAACATTGGTCAGACTAGTAATAAGGGAATTGAGTTTTCTTTGTCAGGTGTGATTTTTGAAAATAAAGATTGGAATATTACGGCTGGTATGAATATAAATTTCAATAAGGGTAAGGTCGATAAGTTGGCAGAAAATGTAACAGGTTTATATGGCTCTAGTTGGTGTGGCAGTAGCAGTTTCCCGGGTGAGGATTATATTTTACAGGAAGGCAAACCTGTGGGTATGGTCAGAGGTTTTATATATGATGGCTTTTATACTACAGATGACTTTAATTATGTAAACGGACAATATATATTGAAAGAGGGCGTGGCAGATTTAGGTTCTTTTATTAATCCTGTACATGGGGTGGACCGTCCGTCCGGACAAAATGCCTATCCGGGTCTTCCGAAATTTAGGGATATGGATAATAGTGGCAGCATTGATGAGAAAGATGTTACCATTATTGGTGATATGAATCCTGTTCATACAGGTGGTTTCAATATCAATACAACTTATAAAAATTTTGATTTAGGATTGTATTTTAATTGGAGTTATGGTAATGATGTGTATAATGTGAATAAAATCGCTTCCTTGTACGGCGCAAAAGAAAAGGGAGTATATGAGAATAAACTTGGTTTTATGAAAGACTCCTATAAGATTTATGACGTGGTAGATGGGAAATTAGTTCGTCTCACTACTCCTGAGCAATTAAATGCAGCTAATGTAAATGCTAATTTACCATTACCTTATAGTGAAAATGGGGTTACTTCCAGTATTGCTATTGAAGATGGTTCTTATTTGCGTCTGAACACGTTGACATTGGGGTATTCATTGCCCGATAAGGTTTTGCATAAGGCTGGTTTGAGTAAATTGCGTATTTATGGAACAATCTATAATTTGTTTACCTTAACCGGTTACTCAGGTCTGGATCCTGAAGTTAGTGCTAATACCTCTCAGAATAAGGCGAAATACCCTACAGTAGGATTGGACTGGGGTACTTATCCTAGAGCACGTTCGTTTGTGGTTGGTTTAAATCTTGCTTTCTAATCAAAAAAACAAATCATTAAATTAATTATTATGAATAAATTAGCAACATATATATCTGCATTGGCACTATGCTGTTCCTTTGCTCAATGTAGTGATTATCTGAATACTTCTTCACCGGAGAACACTGGAGATGAGTTTGTAACCTCTTCTACTTCCGAAACTTTTAAAATCCTGTCTTGGTGTTATGCTAATTATCGGCAGAATTGTATTATGGGAGCTTATCGTTGGAATGATCCCATTGGCTCAGACTCTGAAATATATCCGGAAATAGGCTCTTTAAATAATGCCAACGCTAGACTATTACCGGAATTGTTAAGTGTAAATGCTGGTGGTTCAGGCTTCAACGGGCTTTATACTACGATTGCACGTGCATCTAAGGTAGCGGAATTGGTAGCTGATAAACCTGCATTTCAAGATGCTGTGGCAGCAGGAAAAGTAAATGATTGGACTCAACTTTATGGTGAGGCTTTAACAATGAAGGCTTTCTGCTATTTCGATTTGGTAAAACATTATGGTGATGTACCTTATGGATATGAAAATAACAATGTGGAAGATTATTCATTGACTTCCCGTTTTGAAATTTATGATAATCTTATTGAGATATTGAAGGAGGCAGAAGCATTGATGTATCCACTGGGAGAAGGTGGCATTACTGCTGAACGTTTTTCCAAGGGGTTTGCTGACGCGTTGTTAGGACAGATAGCTCTTTATTCCGGTGGATATCAGACAATTCGTACAGATGTGCCCGGTTTGTATGGTGACGTACAGTTTACGACAAAAGGAAAAGAAGAACTAGGATGTGTCTATGCTCGGCGCAATGATTATCTAGATTATTATAAGATTGCCGAGAAGTATTTTCAGGCTGCTTTGAATAATAAAGGGACGGCTGCTTTAGTTACGGTTGATGACCGGAGTTATGCGAATAACCCGTTTCAGCGTCATTTTCAATATACTCATGATCTGGCTCTGAGCCCAGAATCTATTTTTGAAGTAGGTAATATACAAGGGGGACAAAGTGGGCAGACTACTACCAGTGAATATTCTTATGCTTTTGGACGTCCGTCCAGTGGTGGTAGTAATCAGGCTGCGCCTTGCAAGTCGTTTGGGGCGTTACGTATTATTCCCTCTTTCTATTATGGTGAGTTTGAAGCAGGTGATATGCGTAGAGATGCTAGTGTGACTGTTACTGGTAGTAAAGGTGATGGCAATGAAGCTCTGTTGTCTTTTACTCCGGGTAGCAAGTTGGATGGGGGAATTGCTATTAATAAATGGGATGAGAATCGTATGAATCCTCCTTATACTACATCTCAACGTACTTCGGGAATGAATTGGCCGGTGTTGAGGCTTGCTGATCTTATTTTGATGCAAGCGGAGGTCAAAGCGGAATTGGGAGCGGAAGGAGAAGCAATCCAATTACTTAACCAAATCCGTCAACGTGCATTTGGGAATTCTGAACATGCTATTTCAGCTTCAGGTGAGGCTTTGAAGGAAGCTATTTTGCAAGAACGCAAATTAGAACTTCTAGGTGAAGGGACTCGTCGCTGGGATTTGATTCGTTCTGGTAAGTTTGTGGAAAAAGCTTTAGCTGTTCGTGCAGAAATGACGGAGATGGTTAATGATTTGCAAACAAAAGGATATCATGAATTTGCTAATGGTAATGTGATTTCGAATTATGTATATACTAAGAAAGTGTATTTAAGTTCACCGCTGACTTTTGATCCAGATGAGTCGAATCCGGCTCTGTATCCGGGATGGAGAGGTCAATATGATTATAGCACTACTCCGGTAAAAGTTACTGGGACAGACCATAATCTGGCTATTGAGGGGCTGTTTAATTATATAGATCCCGATGGTGCTGAAGCAAAGAGATTGCTTGACGAGGGTTATACACAGGATGATTGGGGAGTGACATTGGTGAAATATGCTGATCATTATACAAATAGCAATTTGTTGCCGGGAGTAAAAGAAGGTAATGTTCCTCCCAGATATTATTGGCCTATTCCATTTGAAACGCTGAGCAAGTCTAAAGGCAAAATAACGAACGGATATGGCTTGGCACAAGAATAAAGAGTATATATGAAAAACATTTTATCTATTTGCACATTTTTATTGGCCTTTGGGACGCTTCCTTTATGGGGGCAGTCCCAAGACCCTTTGAATGAGGATCAGACTACAGTACGCATTCTTGAGGGGGATAATTCAGACCCTTCTATTGTCCGTTATGGAAAATCTTATTATCTGGTTCATTCTTCCTTTGTTTATACCCCGGGACTGGTAGTTTACAAATCGGATGATTTAGTAAACTGGACTCCGTGTTCCACAGCTTTGACTACTTTTACAGGAGATATCTGGGCTCCGGATATTGTGGTTCATAACAATCGTTTTTATATCTATTTCCCGACCTTGAATGGAAAAGGGAGAAAGACCAATATGGTAACTTGGGCTGATAGTCCGGAAGGTCCGTGGAGCACTCCGATAGATTTGAAAATAGGAGGTATTGATCCGGAGCATGTGGTTAGTGAGGATGGAAAACGTTATCTGTTGCTCAGTTCCGGTGCTTTATATCCGTTGTCGGATGACGGATGCTCTATTACAGGAGAACCGGTCAGAATTTATAAGGAATGGGAAATACCGGAGGAATGGGATATAGAAGGAGTTTCCATGGAAGGTCTGAATGTGAAAAAAGTAGGAGAGTACTATTATTTATTTGCGGCCGAAGGGGGGACGGCAGGTCCTCCCACCAGTCACATGGTAGTACAGGCACGTAGTAAAAATATAATGGGCCCTTGGGAGAATGCTCCTTTCAATCCGCTTCTTCGTACGGAATCCCGTAATGAAAAATGGTGGAGTAAAGGGCATGGCTCTATTGTTGATACGGAAGATGGACGGTTATTTATGATTTTCCATGCTTATGAAAACGGATTCCAGACATTGGGGCGTCAGACCCTTTTACGTGAACTGGTCCAAAAAGAAGATGGATGGTTACATTTGAAAGAAGGAGCCATTTCTTTACCTGCACCGGAACGTTTGAAATTATCTGGTATAGAAGATTTTGTATGGCAGACGTGCCGGGAACATAACTTAAATGATCGGTTCCGGATTACTTCTGATAAAATCAGTATAGAGGCAAAGGGAAATACTCCAAAAGAAGGATCTCCCTTATTAGCACGCACCAGTGCTCATAAATATGAAGTGGAGGCTTGTTTTGAACTGAAAGGTGAAAATACATCTGCCGGATTGGTGGCTTATTATGATGAGAATTATCATTTTGGATTTGGTTTTAATCATAAGCAGATGCTTCGTTATCGGCGTGGACAAGTAAGCCGTACGGAATCAAAATTACCTCAAGCAAACCAATGTGGAAAGATGTGGTTACGTTTACGGAATGATGCTAATGTATTGTCGGCCTGGTACAGTGCCGATGGTAAAAAATGGCATAAGTATCCATGGGGATTTGAGATATCGGGAGTACATCATAATACGGTATATGGTTTCTTGTTTGTCCGCCCAGGTATTTTTGCCGGTGGTGACGGGCAGGTGGAAGTAACAGATTTTGTTTTGAGAAATTTTGATTGATGCGTTGTTTAACTGGAATTTAATGATTGAATTGCTTATGAAATATTGCTGCTCTTTTTTATTGTTATTGCTTTTTGGAATTTCCGGTGGATTTGCCCAAGATAAGGTGGAGTGTTGGGGACGTTATGAAATCTCTCTGCCTGCCAAAGTAAAGGGGAACCCTTTTGATATTGAGCTTACGGCAACGTTTAGCGGACCGGATACTACATTGACTGTACGTGGATTCTATGACGGAAATGATACCTTCAAAATTCGCTTTATGCCTGTGAGCCAGGGAGTATGGTCGTACGTGACGCAGAGTGAGATTCCCGTGCTGAATGAGGTGAAAGGGCGGATAGAATGTATTGCTCCGGGTAAAGGAAATCATGGTCCAGTTAAAGTGGATGGAACTTATAATTTTAAATATGCTGACGGAACGCGTTATTATCCAGTTGGAACTACTTCTTATGATTGGATGCATGTGGCAGGTAACCAGCCTGATCAGACAGTGAAATCATTGGAGCTATCCAAGTTCAATAAAATCAGAATGCTGTTTTTTGTGCAAAACTTTGATCCGGATTATCCTGAACCCTCCATGTTTCCTTTTGAGATAAAGAAGATAACAAAGGATGAAAAGGGAAAACCTGTGTATGAATGGGATTTCACCCGCTTCAATCCTGCTTATTTTGCTCATGTGGAAGCATGTGTGGATAAATTGGCCGGAATAGGAGTAGAGGCTGATTTGATTCTTTTCCACCCTTATGATGGTGGCCGTTGGGGATTTGACAGAATGCCTTTGGAAGCTAGTGTCCGATACTTGAAGTATCTGACAGCCCGTATGAGTTCATTTCGCAATATTTGGTGGTCATTGGCCAATGAATATGACTTTTTGAGAGAATTAAATCTGGAATATTGGGATATTTTTACACATACGGTAGTAGAGAATGATCCTTATTCCCATTTATGCTCCATTCATACTTATACAGCTAAGTATTATAAATATTGGGAACCTGAATACACTCATGCCAGTA
>UMEC01020453.1_pt1 | contig 20475 bp, 23 predicted proteins | sample 1964651 | NCBI WGS metagenome assembly UMEC01 (sample SAMEA4836010, study PRJEB28245) | human gut metagenome | biome: gut microbiome; material: fecal sample | place: Denmark | collected 2008 | reverse complement strand
TATTGAATTACATTTTGCGGAAACTCAAGAAAGAGAGAATTCCATGGATGAAGAAGTAGGAAAATATAGAAAGAAGAAAAAGTCCAACACATCAAAAGCAAAGATTAAATCTAAACATAAACATGAATATAAAAGCTGTTTGATTCGATATACATATGATGCGTATGGTAGAAAATTCTCATCTATACAGATCGCATCATATTGTGGATTGTGTGGAAAAATTGGTAGAAATATTAATCCTGAAAGAAAGATAACAGAGGAAACAGAGAACGGTTATTATCGCATGTTAAACAACGAAGAGATATTGAAGTTGAATGATGATTTGCCGGTATTTGATGTGAATGGATGGGATGACAAATATGTTCCGATGAAGAATATAAAAGTGAGAGGTGAGTAAAGAATAGGGAGAAAAATATATACAAAAGAAGAATTATTGGATAAATTAAAAAACTTATATTTAGAAATAAACGAACCAATTAATTTTAATTACTTTGGAAATGGATATTCTATTCCAACACGAAAAGTATATGCAAAGGCATTTGGAACTTGGCAGAATGCGTGTAAAATTGCAAATGTGCCATTCAAAGCTTCATTAAATAGAATAGGAGAAGAAAATATAAATTATCAAGGATGCTTGATGAGGATTACAAAGTATAATAAATCAAATAACATTGAAATCGAATTTCAAGATCAATATAAAACACATATAAAATCTACTTATGGAGAATTTAAAAGAGGGCAAATTAAAAATCCTTACTTCCCATCGGTTTATGGTGTGGGGATAATAGGAAATAAATATTCTATAGAAAACAACGGAGAATTAGCTAAAGAATATAGAATGTGGACATCAATGATTTTGAGATGTTTTGATAAAAAATATAAAATAAAAGCAAAAACATACAAAGATGTAACATGTTGTGATGAGTGGTTACTATATGAAAATTTTTATGAGTGGTTGCATAGTCAAGATAATTTTTATAAATTATTAAACTCTGATTTTTCTATTGATAAAGATATACTCATTAAGGGAAATAAGATATATGACCCTAAAAAATGTTGTTTAGTTCCACGAGTTGTAAATAATTTATTTGTGAAAAGAACTAATGATAGAGGTAAATATCCAATTGGGGTTACAAAACATGGTAATAAATATAGGGCTAGATGTGATAATCCATTGTCTGGTATTAGAGTACATCTAGGAGTTTATAATACTCCCGATGAAGCTTTTCTTGAATACAAAAAATATAAAGAACAAGTAATTAAACGGGTAGCTGAAATTGAGTATTCAAAAAAGAACATAACAGAAGAATGTTATAATGCAATGTTAAAATATGAAGTAGAAATTTCTGATTAAATGAGGTGAGTGAATTTGAATTATTATATTGCAGATACACATTTTGGCTGCACAAACAAATATGAGGATCGCACATTAGAGCACGACAAACTGATTAAAGAAAATTGGAATCGTGTGGTTCGCAATAATGTAGATACAGTATATATACTCGGAGATATTGGAAGAGAGGGAAGTAACAAAGATAATGAATATCTATGTGAAATCATTTCTACTCTCAGAGGTCGGAAGGTGTTGATCCAAGGTAATCATGAAGGAATGAAAGACGCAAGACTTAGACAGTTGTTTGTTGAAATTACGCCTTACAAAGAAATTATAGACAACTATAATGGTTTGAATCACAGACTTGTGTTATCACATTTCCCCATATTGTTTTGGGCTTCACAACATAAAGGAAGTATTTTACTACATGGTCATACACACATGACAGATGAGCAGAAATTCTTTAAGAAATCTATCAATGATTTGAATGAATTTTTCAAAGATAAAACTCTAAAGGGATATACAGATTGTCCTCCAGCAAGAGCATTTAATGTAGGATGTATGCTTCCGTATATGAATTATATGCCGAGAACTTTAAAAGAAATATTAAAGAATGGAGAATAATAATTATGTCAGTAATGATGTCTAAAGATAAAAAAGAACTTGTTGTAAGTTGTAATTGTGGATGCGACGAAGGATTACATATCGTTAAAATTAAACCAGATGAATATGATGATACATTTGCGTACTTATCTTACATTTCTGGAAATTTTTATAAAGAACAGAATAATACATTTATAGGAGTCTTAAAGAACAAAGCAAAGAAAATTTTGGCAATTATTAAAAATAAGGATTTCTATTATTCAGATGTGAAAATGACAAAAGAAGATTTTTGCCAGTTCAAAGAATATGTTAATCAGTTTGGAGAATAAATGAAAGAGATAAAAAGAAATGTGACAGAATCAAAGACGTTATATGAAATTTCAGAGGATGAATTAATTGAAATCAAGCGTAAAGAAAGAGCAAAAGGCAGACAAGATGTTGTAGAGTATATTGATTTTGCTTTTTGTAATTATATTTATAAAATGAATATAGGAGGAGTGTTTAGTTTTATTAAGAGCCTAATAAAATTCTGTAGGCTTGAAATAAATAATATAGATAATCATTACAAATATAACTTTTTTGATTTTGTTAAAAAATATAGAAATTGATAATGAAGGGGTTAAATTATGAGCAACGAAATTATTTTGGAAAAGAAAAATGGTTGATCTGATAAGGAATATTATTGTGACATTACAAGACTTTTAGATAATTGTAGTAGATTAAAAAATATCCAAAGCATTTCAAAAATTACATCTATGATACCAGAGATTTATGGGATAAGAAAACATTGGTAATCCGTATTCCGGGTAGAACAGTGGGGAACATTAAAATAGATGATAAAAGTATAATTAAAAATATCAGTATTGACATTGTATTAGCTGGAAGGAGCAATTGGTATATAGAAAATGTGAACGATAAGTTAAAAAAGTTTATTGGGATGAAAGTGATATTTCCTATGGAATAAACAGAGAATAATATAATGAAAATATTCGGCTATTATGATATTTCCTTCTGAAGAATATATAAAAAAGAATGCAAATTGTAATATTATAAGTTTCCGAATATAAGATACAGGCTATAAAAATTCTTCCTTCTTATGATGAAAACAAAATTATATATTAAAGATTAGAATTTTAATTTACCTGTATATACAAAATATATGTGGCTATATAAACGCTTCCTCCTTAAATAAAACATTTGAATATAAAGAAAGTAATTAGCGTTTATATTTTCCACAAAACTAAAGGCTATGGTGAAAGTTCCTTCTTAGATATTAAAAAGAACAATAAAACTGAATGTTACTTTCACCAGTTTCATTTAAAAGGAGAAAAATATGAGTAATACAATAGTTGAAGCAAATAAAATTTTATTGAGACGGAAAAATAAGTTGATCGTTGGGAATGTTGGATATGTCATGTCTGATGATACACAAAGATATTTGGTCACAATGACAAAGAACATTGAAACACTCGGATATACATTTTCAAAACAGTTATTCAATAAATTAAAAACTCTTACAAAAGAAGAATTATTTGAGATTTACAAAGAATTAGTATCAGAATTAAAAAAGAATATTGGCGCAGATGTTCAATATAATCCAATGTATCCAAACTTCCCAGAATCTGTTATGGAAGAAAATGAAATGCAACTTTATATGAATGCAATTGTTCATTATTGGTCATATGGAACAATTTTACCATGTGAAGAAAAAAATGAAAGGCTTCCATTATTTGACGAAACAAAAGTGAAAGTGATTGACTCAGGAGAATGGGAAGATTTATATGAAATCTTTGATAATCTGTGTAGATCAAAAACATCTATTTCTCAAACTGATAAAGAAGATTTAGAGTGGATTATGAAAAATTCTAATGTGAAATTTCCAGATGAAATCCCATTAAAAGAAAATGTTGCTTTGATTGGAAAGATTTATGTTGAATCTAATCCATTAGCTACGGCAGATAAATTACAGAAGTATTTTAAGACAGCAACAGATATTTTAAGATTAATCACTGCGATGTCTGATGGAGATATTAGCCTTGCTACTAATACTAAATACAGAAGTTTTAAGAGGAAAGAGAGAAGATTGCTATTAGAACTTTTGGATAATTGTGGAAATATTCAAGAGGATATGCTGCGATACAAGAATAGATGGATTCGTGTTGGAGAAAGGTTACATCCGGGAGAATATAAAACAGGGCGATATGATAATGCTAGATTGGCGTTTGACAAATTGAGAAACAATGAGAAGATCCAGACCTTTAATAGTAAGGTTGATCATAATATGAAAGACAAGAATTTTGAAAAGGCAATTCTTTTATTACAGAAACGCCCCGGAGAACTTGCTAGACGTTTAGATTATTTACTCCGTACAGTAGATAAGAAAAATAATGTAATTAACACATTCAAAGATGTTGCGAATAAAGTATCCACTCCTGTGTTATTGCAGATAAAAGAGCATTTTAAAAACAGACAGGAAGAATTGAGTACACGAGTATTTTTTCCTAAAGGTTGTTTAGCACGTTCGTACGCAATTGAAAATAAACTTCCAGATATAGATAAGAAATATTGTGATGCAATTGTTAAAATCTGCGAAAATGCATTGGTTGAAATTTATAAGTCAAAAGACTTTATGGGGAATGTGTATTTGTCTGAGGAATATAAGAACTATATTGTTCCGTTTAGTCAGAGAAGCGCAAGCAAATCATTAAGAACAATTGTCAGAGGTTCCAGAATAAAGTTAAAAGAAAGCGCAAAAGCAATGAGAGCATTTATTTGGTGGACAAATACGGGCAACGGAAACAGTGGGAGAGTTGATATTGATTTATCAGCAACAATATTTGATGAGAACTGGAATTATATAAATCATGTTTCTTATACAAGACTTAGAGATAAAGAAATGAATGTATATCATTCCGGTGATATTACTAATGGTGGTGATGTAAATGGCATTGGAGTTAGCGAATTTTTGGATGTTGATATTGAATCGGTTGCTGATGTTGGTGGCAGATATATTGCATATCAAGTATATAGCTATTCTGAACAAACATTTGGAAACCTCCCACATGCAATGTTTGGTTGGATGGGGAGAGAAGATGTTAAAAGTGGCGAGATTTATGAGCCAAAAACAGTAGAACAAAAGATGGATCTAACATCCCAAAGCATGGTATGCATTCCGGTTATTTTTGATTGTGTAGAGAGAGAATTTATCTGGTGCGATATGAACGTGTCATTAGATGGTTGTTATTATCATAGAGGTGGAAATAATGTAGAAAGTAATCTAATGGGCGTTGCAGCAACGTGTTATAGTGTTGTAAATATGAAAAAGCCAAATCTTTATGACTTAATTGATCTCCATATTAGAGCGAGAGGATTGAGAGTAGAGAATAAAGAAGAGGCGGATATCGTATTTGATATTAACGATGGTATTACACCGTTTGACACAGAAGTGTTCATGGGAGAGTATATTTAAATAAGATTTTTAGGCTATGGATAATCTTCCTTCTATCATTTGGGATTTAGAATATCCGATATCCTAGAATAAAAAACGATATATGGCTATACTTTGTCTTCCTTCTTTCTTTTTGGATATGTACAGATTTATTAGATAAAGTAGTGACCATAATAGGAAGCGTATAACAATTGTATAAGGTTGTTATTAGATTAATAGCAAGGCGTTATATAATTTCGTTATGGGTGTTGGTGGGAGAATAATAAAATGAATAACCTGCGTAGTTGATAACTTTACAGGTTATTCATAAAACGAAAAATATAAAAATGTAACAAGTTAATGCGATTCATAAAATTCCTATTGGCTAATTCTAGCCCAAAATCACAATATTAAAAATAGAATGAAATTTTGCTTTCATTTGTATTACTCAAAATCCCTTATTCGCAAGGGCTATGCATAGCATAATTAACTAGTATTACTTGTATTTCCTTTCATTTTATTTAATTGTATGCTGCTTAAATTGGACGTTCATGACCATCCAATGAAAGCAAAACTTTAAATAAGAAGTGGGAACTTGTAAATTTTTGTGAATTTGATAAGTATGCAACGAAAAGTTACTGTGCAATTCACAATGTCGATGAAAGTAAGAATCTGGGTGATATTACAAAGGTTGATGAAAACGAATTAGATGATTTTAATATGATTTGTGGAGGATCGCCGTGTTTTGTAGAAGGAACTCTTGTTTTGACAGAATTAGGATATAAGCCAATTGAAGAAATTGAAATTGGAGATGTTGTATATACAAAAGAAAAAAAGATGGAAGAAGATTAAAAGAATTGGAAGTGATGGGGAAAAAGAAATTTGCTCTATTGCTGCTATGGGGATGTTACCGATAGAATGCACTTTAAACCATCCATTTTGGATAAAACATAAATGTAGAAAATGGAATAATAATATTCGTAGATATGAGTATTATTTATCGGATGCCGAAAAGGTATATGCAGCAAATCTTACAACAAATGATTTTATTGGAATTCCAATTATAAGCGATAAAGATAATGAATTGTATAAAATTTCTGATGAATTGTTATGGCTATTAGGTAGATTTGTTGCTGACGGTGTTATTTCTGATAGCGAAGTAATATTATCAATTGGAATGGATAAAATTTCAGATTTTGATAGAATTTCTATTTATCATAGAATTTATAAACATACGAAGTCATGTTATAGAGTAGTTTTTAATAAAACATCTGAATTATACCATTTTGTTTCAAAATATAACTTTGGAAAAGGTGCTATTAATAAGAATATTCCAGTAGAAATATTAGAATTACCGAAAGAGAAATTAAAAATATTTTTAGATGGATATTGGAGTGGAGATGGTTGTTCTATAAAAGATACTGTAATACGGCAAGCGACAACGATTAGTAGAAAATTAGCTTTAATGCTTGTTTTAGCAGTGCAAAAAGTATATTCAACTGGCTGCAAAGTTTATTTCGATAAAAGACCAGATAGATGTGAAATTGAAGGACGTATTGTAAATCAAAACGATACATATATGGTTCGTTTTTTGACTGAAAATTTAAAAAGCAGTTTTTTTGTTGAAAATGATTTTGTTTGGTATCCAATCAAGAATATCAAAAAAGAAGGATTAAAAAAGGTGATTTATAATATTGAAGTTGAAGATGATCATACTTATATAGCGAATGGTGCAACGGTTTTCAATTGTCAAGATTTTTCAGTAGCGGGTAAACAAAAAGGTTCTGTTTGGACTTGTAAAGACTGTGGTGAAGAATATAATCCATTAACAGTTCACTGGAGTAAAAGAGACTGTTGCCCGAATTGTGGAAGTAAAAATATTGAAAAAACTAGATCATCATTGCTTGTAGAATATCTTAGAGTGATTAGAGCGAACAAACCTAATTTTGGAATTTATGAAAATGTAAAAAATATTGTTGGCAAACAGTTTAAAGATACAACTTTTAAATTATTTACTGATGAACTGGAAGAATATGGATACAACGTATATTGGAAAGTTTTGAATAGTAAGAATTATGGTATTCCGCAAAATAGAGAAAGAGTATATCTAATTTTTATTAAAAAAGATTTAGATAATGGTAAATTTAAATTCCCGGAACCATTTGATAATGGATTAAGATTGAAAGATTTATTAGAAGATGAAGTTGATGAAAGGTTTTATATTTCTGATGAGAAAGTTGAAAGATTTATTACAAATTTAAATGATAAGAACTCGTTATTATATGATCCATGTCAAGTAAAAAGAGAAGGAAAGAGTAGGGAATATTCAGACTATGCACCAACGCTAACATCGAGAGATTATAAAGATCCAAGGATTGTAAATGATAATGTACTCAGACAAGTTACACAGATTTATCCAAATAGCGGAAATCCACAAGCAGGAAGAGTTTATGATCCAATTGGTATTTCACCGGCAATGGATACCTGTCAAGGTGGTAATCGTATGCCTAAAATCATTACGGGAACTGATAAGTCACACAACAATCCAAAACTCATTGAAACAGCTAATTGTATTACATCACGAGAAGATAGGGGCATTTCAAATAGAAAATCTGAAGGTACAGCAGTTCTAAAAATTGGAAATATCAACCCGTCAGGTAATGGTATGAACGGGTCCGTTTATTCAGAAGATGGATTATCACCAACATTAACTACGAATAAAGGTGAAGGAAATAAAGTTGCAATCAAACAAGCAACTAAAGAAGGATATATTGAATGTGAAGTTGGTGGTGTTGCAGATTTGTCTTATCCAGATAGTAAAACAAGAAGAGGTCGAGTTCAAGATAATAGAAACACTTGTCCAACTATTACAGCAACAGAAACAGGAATTTGTAGAATTGAACCAAAAGAAAGGTTTTTTAAACAAGCAATAGAAACGTTAGAAGAGAACGATTGTAATCCAGGAGATACTGCATTTTACGGGGCTCAGCGGTCGCCATTCTGTTTTAGAACGGCCGCTTTCCGGAGTCAACGGCCACCCATTTTTTAGTTAGAAGACCACCGCTTATCGTGTGTTGATCTTAACCGTGTAGTGCTTTGTAGCTCTCTTCATGATGGAATTGGCAGATACCTCATCGTTGAGGATCATCGCTTTCCAGTTATCCGGATCACGCTGTGAGCATACGATGGTGCTTTTCCTCTGCTCGTTCCGCTTCTCGAGAAGCTCAAAGAGGATTTTAATCTCTCTTTCGTCAGTGATTGTGTGAAGCAGGAAATCATCCAGGATGATCAGTTCCCATTTGAGATACTTCTTCATCTTGCGAGCATATTTATCGTAATCCTGCTCCTTAAGAGCTACCATGCTTTCCAAAAGTTCCTCGCTGTGAAAGTAACCGACGTTATATCGGTTGCAGGCCTTTATGCCGATAGCTTTTGCAAGGTAAGACTTTCCGGCATCTGATTCTCCGAGAATACAGAGATTGTAGCCTCTTTCAATAAAGTCAAAAGAGGAAAGCACCTCTGTTATACCAACAGGCAGATACTCCCGCTTGTCAGAGTCCACACAGTCTGACAATTCTTCAGGTGAGCCCTTCAGATGTGCCGCCGTTAAGCGATTCTTTAATGTCGTGCTGACCTTTTCCTGAAACTGTGGTCCGATTAGTTCTGCAATAAGCGTAAGTCGATCCATTTCCAAGAATCCGGGTTTGTGATACAGATCATCCAATGTAGCTGCCATAGTTGAAAGCTTAAGTTCGTTCAGTTCATCAACGAGTTCATTTATCAGTGCAGTCCCTGTAAGCATTATTCATCGACCTCCTCTCGCATCTGATCAGCAAGAGCCTTGCTACGTGATAAAAGAGTGTCGATACTGGAAGCTTCCGGCGGCATTACATACCCTCCGCGTACCGATTCTTTCTTTGCCGATGTGGAATGACGATAGCCTGCCTCTCCGAGATCATCTGCTACAACAGATATCGTATTCTTGATAAAGGTATATTTCTGCTTATTTAGAGCAATCGCCTGCTTACAGCACTCTTCCAGAGTCTTATTGCTGTACTTCTTTGTAAAGTTCAGGATACCTAGGCACATACGATAGGTCTGTACTTCGTATGGTCTGGATTTGAGGATCGTCCGGATAACAGTCTCTGTATTCTTACCAATGAGTTGCGCTTTCTGGATAAAGTAAGGACCATTCCACTGAGAGAATCCTTTATAGTTATCTGGCAGGTGTTCAGGATTGGTTGACCACTGCCCTTTACGGGTAGCTTTGGGCCATTCACAAAGAAACTCTCCGGCAAGGGAATAAATACGAACTACAGTTGAAGAAGCCTTAATAGATACTTTCTTGTGCAGAAATGCTTTATCTACGCTATAATAAGCATTGTCAAAGCGTACGTGGAAGTCGCTTGATACCTTTGCCGTCTTTCTCTCCATGTACTCATAATGCATGGAGGGGAGCGGTATCAATTCCAGTTTCTCCTCTTCCCAATAGTAGTATCTATTGTGTTCTTTCTTCTTGAACGGCTCTTTATTCAGAGCCTCCAGTTCCTTCCAGAGATCCTTATTAAACTGTTCCAGTGAGAAATACTGACGTTCTTCAAGTTTGTGGAAGAAACCCTTCTCGAGAATGCCTACTGCGTTTTCTACAGAACTCTTGAACTTCGGCTTACGGACCTTCGCAGGAAGAATAACGGTGCCATAGTGATCAGCCCAGTCAGCATAATCCTTGTTCAGTTCAGGCTCAATCCAGTCCTGATTAACGATAACGGCCTGTTTACAATTATCACAGACTACTAATGCAGGAACTCCACCAAAATAATCCAGTGCGTGATTGTTAACCTCAATCCACTGTGGTTCCTTCGTTGAGAGCATTCCTTCTGCATAGATATACTGTGAGTAAGGCAAGATAGCTACAAATACGACGATGGCCATGATATCCCCGGTGAGAGGATCTGTCATTGAGAAGGTCTGACCAGCAAAATCAACTTCCATTTTTTGTGCGATAACAGCATCAAAGTGGACTGTCTCGTAATTCTCTTCGCACCACTTGTTGTAGAGTTCACAATACTGACTGTACTGATAGAAGCGGGCACCTTGTTCTTCACATTTTTTCTTATAGCGATTCCAAAGAAACATGAGTGTCATGTTTTTACGTGTCGCCATAAGCTTGGCAGCCTCTTCATAATCAGGTAGCTCGATGTTCTCATTTCGACCTCCTGATCCTGGTACAAATCCATACACCTTTAGGGCAATACCATAGTTGGTAATACCTGCTGGTAATGGATAGTTCAGATCTTCGCACTTCTTGAATGCTCTCAAGAAGTCATTGACACCAGACTTGCTGAAACCGGTCTGACGTGCTATTTCGCTACCAGACATTGATAGCGCGTAGTGTTTGATAATGATGTCCTTGTAATCTAACTGCATACATTATCCTCCTTAAAATGATCTATTCACCATCACTGGGATGGTTACCATCATTATAAGGATTGGATTACATAAACTGGTAGCAATTCGGCTGTTCAGAAACGGAATGCGACCGTTTTGCTCCGCAAATCCGGCCGTTTAGCTTCGCAATATGCAGATACAATTAATGCATTTAATAAACATGTAGATAAAAGTGGATATTCACCTACATTAACAACTAGACCAGAAGGTTTTAAAACAGCAATTCTTCCAGTGACAAATAATATTAGAATCCGCAAGCTGACACCAAAAGAAACTTTTAGACTTATGGGATTTTCTGATCGAGATTTTGATGTAGCACAGAAAGTAGGAATCTCGAACAGCCAGCTGTATAAGCAAGCTGGAAACTCAATTGTAGTAGATGTTCTTTATTACATATATAGAGAATTATATATTGCAATGCCATATTTATTTGACAATCTTAAATTAAGTAGTTTCTTTTCAGGAATCGGAGCTTTTGAAATTGCGCTTGATAGATTATATAAAGGTATCAATGCCGGAAATTTTATGAATCCACAGACAGAGTAAAATCTGTTTGTGGAGAAAATAAATTTTTTAATTTATCAGATGTTTGCATAAATGATAAAGGAAAAGTAAATAAAAATCCACAAATAACATATGGATATACTCCTACAATTGTTGCTGAATTTCATGGAAATTTACCAAAAGTTATAGATGTATATTGTCTGAAGTACCAGAGAACTGAATATGCAAAAAAAAAATTAGAAAAGAATATGAAGCAGGAAATATCAAAGAACGTAGATGTAATATGAGAGAATATACAGTTAGAACAGATGGTTGTTGCAATACGATCACAACTGTCCAGAAAATTCAATAGAGACACAACAGAAGAAGAGAATAAAGTAATAGAAGCATGGAACAAAAAGTTTTCAGTTAATAAAATTATGGAGGTTGTAGCATGACTAAAGGAGATAGAATAAAACTCATAAAAAACATGGGTGTTTTTACTAACATTGGAGAGATTTGCGATGTTGTTGATGTTACTACAGAAGGAATTATTAGTTTTAAATTTGGGAACGGTAAACATCTTGGATACATGTCTTACGATGAGTTTGAAAAGTATTTTGAACTGGTAGAGAGTAAGAGGGTATGGGAAAATTGGATTAAATATTTTATGACCGTGAAATGTTATAATTCAGAAATTTCAATTCCGGCTGAAGTTAGAACAAATAGAAAAATTGTTCAAGTAAGATGCAAATTACCTAATGATACATATATCAAATCACAAGCTACATGCCACGAAGAAGATAAGTTTTCTTTTGAGACAGGAAAACATTTAGCAGAAAAGAGATTGCTTGCAAAAATGTTTGTAAATGAAGCAAAATATTTCGCAGCAAGGTTATAGATGAAATCTGCTTTTCATTGGAGAATGATTTAAGAAAGGTTGAAATTATGACAGGTAATAAAATTAAATTGACAACAAATGAATCTGGTGACTATGCAATCTTAGAATACGGAGATTTTAAAAGAGAAGGACATTGTATCACCGGATGGAATTGGATGGATTTACTAAAACACTTAGGATATGAAACGGAATTCAAAGAAATTGCTGATGAAGAAATAGAGAATATGTAAATGAAGATAGGAGATAAGATTATTTGAAACAGAAGAAATTTATGGATATTTCTCGTATCAAAGAAGATACGGAATTGACAGAATCAAATACAAAGGGATTTGAAGTGGGCGATCATATTGTAATTCAAGAGAAGGTAGATGGAAGCAATGCTGCAATAGCCTATGATTCAGATACAGGTAAGCTGGTTGCATTTTCAAGAAATCAAGAGTTGAATGAAGTGAATACATTAAATGGGTTTTACAATTGGGTACAGACATTAAACAGTGATGAATTTAAGAAGTATCCTAGTTATGTATTTTTCGGAGAATGGCTATGTTTAAGCGGTGATACAGTTATTAGAAAAACTTCTGGTGGTAAAAATTCAACATATATGACTTTAAGAGAAATGTACAATTTCTTAAATGCTCCTACACCAGATAAATATCATTATAACAAAAAGAACGGACACCTGTGTATTTTATATGGAATCAAAGAAGGGAATGTAAAAGAAAAAGACCTTATTTCACACTATAAACAATTCAATAATGTAGAAGATAAATATGTATTAAGAGTTATCAAAACCTGTCTGAATAAAAAATATATTATTTTTGAGAACGATGAATACAATTTAACAGAATTTGGTATTCATCATATGGAAGATATAAAAGTTAAAAATAATTGGTGGCATAGAAATGGAATGCCTAGTATTTTTTCTTTATATCAAGATGAAGATGTAGTAAAAGCGAATAAAATTAAAAATATAGTGTATACGGGTAACAAAGAAGTTTACGAAGTAACAACAAGAAAGGGATTGAAAATAAAATCAACATTAAATCATCCATTCTTGACATCAAACGGGTTTGTTCAATTAAAGGATTTAAAAGAAAAAGATTGTGTGGCTATTACTTTTATGAACAACACGAGATACGGAAGAAGTTATGGCAATGGAACAAAGAAAATACAGGAACGACAAAACAAATACAAAGAAAAAATAGGTTCTTGTGAAAAATGTGGTTTAGATAGTTGTTTAGAACTACATCATAAAGATAGAAATCATAAAAATAATGTAGAAAGTAATTGGGAGATTTTATGTTCAAGTTGCCACAGAAAAGAACATTCAAAAGATAATTTCTTTAAAGGATTTATTTACGATTATGAATTTGATTATATTGCGTCTATTGAATATGTTGGTGTGGAAGATTGCTATGACATAGAAATGGAAGGTGATGAAAATAATGCAAATTTCGTTGCAAATGGCTTTATTGTTCATAATTGTAAACACAAAGTTAAATACATACAAGATGCATATAAAAAATTTTATTTCTATGATGTGTATGATAAAGAGAATCAGAAATATTTATTGCAATCTGAGGTTAAAAGATTGTCCGATGAACTTGGTTTTATTTATGTAAATACATTTTACAATGGTAGGTTCATTTCTTGGGAACATTGTAAATTATTCATGAACAAATCTAATATTGCTATTGACAAGCCGGAAGGTATTGTATGTAAAAATCAGACAAAAATCAATAATCCAAATTCAAGGAAACCATTTGTTTTGAAGATTGTGAATAAAGATTTTGCTGAAACAATGAAGAAAAAAGAAAAAGTTTTAGATCCGGAAGTTGAGGCGGCGAAATTAAAGGCTAAAGAAATTGTTGATCAAATTGTTACAAGAAATAGAGTTGAGAAAATGATTTATAAGCTCAGAGATGAAGGGGCATTGCCAAAAAAATTAAATCCAGAAGATATGGGAATGATTGCGAGAATATTACCAAAGGAAATCTATGAGGATTGTATTAAAGAAGAAAATGAAATGGTAATTGCTGCTGGAGAATACTTTGGTAAAATGTGTAGTTCAACAACTATGCTCCATGCAAGAAATATTATTTTAGGTGAAATGTGATGAGTTGGAATCCGGTATTAAATAAATTTATTGAGATCAAGAATGAATACAAAAAGAGAATAGGATATATAACATATTATTACAAAGACGGTTTTACTGATGAATCGCAGACCTGTGTTGAACGATGGGTAGAACATTTAAATGGAATAGAACCGTTTAATCAATATAAAGAGTACGAAGAGCTATTAGATTGTCTTGAGATGAATCAATACGGAACAATGGTTTTAATCAAATATGGTAGATATAGCAATGTTTATGATGGAGAAACTGAAGCATCTGGTGAAGATTTTTGGGACAGATATGACGGATTTTATAGAGAGTGTAGAAGCGTAGTTATTGATATTGAAAAAGAATGCATTGTGTTATGCCCATTCTCTAAGTTTTTCAACATTAATGAGTTAGAAGAGACAAGCATTGAGAATATACAAAAAAGAATAAAAAATGCAAACTGTGTTGAGTTTTCTGATAAATTAGATGGATCAATGCAATCAGCTAGATGGTATAAAAATCAGATTGTAATGGCTGGCAGTCAAGCAATTAATCCAGATAATTCGTGGAGATTAGAAGATGGATATAGAATGATTTATGAATTATCAGGATATAAAAAGATGTTACAAGCATTTCCAAATTTTACATTTGTTTTTGAATACATTTCATTAAGGGATGCTCATGTTGTTAAATACACGAAAGATCAGGAAGGACTATATCTTATTGGAATAAGAGACGTAGAAACAGGGAAAGAGGCTTCTTATATTACTATTTGTCATATTGCGAATTTGTATGGAATTCCTACTACTAAAATTTTTGACAAAACTTTAGAAAAAGTAATGAATGAATTAAACGATAAATCGTCTGATGAAGCCGAAGGTTTTGTGATTAATATTGATGGGTATAAAGTAAAACTAAAATATAATGATTATGTGCATATACACAAAGCTATATCTAAATTATCATCTATTAATCTTGTTATTCGCAGTATTGCCGATGAGAAATATGATGATCTTCTTGCGAAACTCCCTGCTGCTTATCACGACCAAGTTAAGAAAGTTGCCGCTATTGTTGTTGATTATATCGATAGAACAGAGAAGATAATTAAAAAATATTTTAATGAAGCACCCAAAAATAATAAAAAAGAATTTATGATTTATGTTTCTGAAAATATTCCAAAAAAGTATCAAGGTTATTGTAGAGAATTATATTTTGGAAATAAAATCAATGTTATTAAAAATGGTAATGATAAGTGTCCACATTACAAGAGATTGAAGGATATGGGTATAGAAGATTACGCAAAGGTTTTTGTAGAGGAGGGATAAATTGTTTAAAATGGAAGTGCAGGAACAAGTAGAAAGACATTATAAAAAGTTGGTTGAGCTAGGTTATAACGTGGTTGGTGTATTCTTATATGGTTCGCAGAATTATGAATTGGATTATGAAAAATCAGATGTTGACACGAAAGCAATCGTTCTTCCTACATTAGAAGATATTGTGTTAAATCGTCAACCAGTAAGTACAACAGTAGATATGGGGAATAACTGTTTATGTGATGTAAAAGATATTCGCAAGATGTTTGAGTGTTTTAAGAAACAGAATATAAACTTCATCGAGCTACTTTTTACGCAGTATTATAAGTTAAATCCTATCTATGAAAAATTGTACAGACCTATGTTAGATAATGCAGAAAGCATTGCAAGATATAACAACTATGCGAGCGTGAATTGTATGTCTGGTATGGCTCTTGAAAAGTATAATGCACTGACTCATCCATATCCAAGTATTAAGGAGAAAATTGATAAGTATGGCTATGACAATAAACAGTTACACCATATCTTACGATTAAAAGATTTTGTTCCAAGATATTGTAATGATGAAGTTTATAAGCATATCCTTATTCCAACAAATAAAGAAGAATTACTTAAGGTCAAAACAGATTATGTATACTCATTAGAAGATGCTAAAAGGATTGCAAAGGAAACTTGCGATTGGATTAAAGAATATAAAGACGATTATATGGCAAATAATCCAGTTGTTATCAATAAAGAAATTGATAATTTAATGACAAAAGTTATGACCGATTTGATTTCTTTCAGTATTAAACGAGAGGTAAATAAGAGTGAATAAACCAAAGCTTTATATTATGGTCGGTTTAAGCGCATCAGGAAAATCGACTATTGGAAAACAACTTGCAAAAGAAAATGATTGTGTAATCATTTCATCAGATGGTATTCGTGGTGAAATCTGTGAAGGTGGTGTTATTGATCAGTCTAAGAATGAGGAAGTATTTAAAATTTTTCATCAAAGAATTAAGGATGATCTGAAAGCAGGTAAGAGTGTAATTGCAGATGCTACCAATATCAATATGAGATCAAGACGCAGTTTACTTGAAAATGTGAAGAAGATTCCTTGTTATAAGATTGCTTATATAATTCCTAAATCAGTAGAGCAGTGCATTGAGGACAATATCTATAAGGAACATCCTGTTCCACATCATGTAATTCAGAAACAGATGATGAATTTTCAAATTCCATTTGTAGAAGAAGGTTTTGATGAGATTATTATACATAAGTTTGAAAATGAGTATGTGAATGATGTTTTTATTCCTGATTGCTATGAGGAAATGAGAGGGTTTGACCAGAAAAATCCGCATCACACTATGGATTTAAACGAGCATTGTAGTTTTACTTACGATAAATTCAAGTTGATAAAAGAGTATGTATGGACGGAATATCCTTTCGCAGCAAGATTACACGACATTGGAAAGCTATTTACACAGAAGTTTGATGAAAATGGTGTAGCGCATTATTATCAGCACGAAAATGTTGGTTGCTACTATCTGTTGAGCAATATGGAAAGTATCAAGAGACATCGAGATTATTCTGATGAAGAGCTGTTAAATATCTTGTTCTTGATAAATTATCACATGATGCCTATGTCGTGGGAAAATGAGAAAACAAAGAATAAATGGAGAAAACGGTTTGGAGAATATAAATATGAACTGCTAATGAGATTTCATGAGTGTGATAAAACTAGAATGGAGATATAAGAAGTGAAAAAACAACTGATTTGTAGATTTAAAGGCAAAAGCGGTAGTCAAGGATTCAAATATGGAGAAAAATATATTATAGATACTTGCTGCCGACAAATGGTAGGACAAGCATATATACATGCGGAAGATAAACATGCTAATAAGTCTTGCCCATATGACAGTATAGAAAGTTTTTTGGAAAACTGGGATGTATTAGCAATATTGTAAAAGGAGAATATAAATGGAGAAAAAAACAATTAACGGATGAATATTTTTTGAATCGTGGATATGTCTCTTATGAGAAAACACCAATCCAACCGGCAACGGTTTTGTGTAATTTTCAAAAAGTATTTCAGGATGATAAAGGGAAGAAATATTACATTGATGTACACAAAGTATCAAATGAATGGATGAGCGATGCAGACAAAGAACAAGAGTGGTATACACCATATGCTTATGAATATTCCTGTCAGCTATACGAAAAAGGAACTTATGCTGCTATGAATTTGGAATTCTTTAGCGATTAGAGTTTGGATCATGTTGAAGATTTTGCAGAGAGAATGTTCCAGAATGGAGAATTAGAATATTACGAAAAGTATGATTAATAATACAAAATTGAAGGGAGTAATATATGGCGAAGTATAAAAAGAAACCTGTTGTGGTTGAAGCGTTTCAATATGATGGCGATTTGAAAGGATCTAACGGTGAATATTATGTTCCTGTTTGGGCGGTCGAAGCATTTAAAAATGGAATACTGTTTTATATGTCATCGTCTCCATTGTATCCACCATGTGAGTTACATGTTAAGACATTAGAAGGAAACATGCGTGTATCTGTTGGTGATTATATTATACAGGGAGTAAATGGAGAATTATATCCATGTAAGCCGGATATTTTTGAAAAGACTTATGAATTAGTTAGTGAATAAACAGTAAAACAATATAGAGTGGCGGAAGTATAAGACGTTAGGGCAAGAACTGGTGAGTAGCCTTATGGTGAAGTTTCGGCTGGGTATGGGAAAGTAAGTAGTGGCTAGTTCGTGTATGGTGAGATGCCCTGCTCCTATATTAAATATGAAACGTTGATTTTATGAGAGGAGAAAGCATATATGGACACAAGTGATTTAGCAAAGAGAATGAAAGAATATGAATCTGTTTCAAAGACAAAATTGATTAGCAGACTACCAGTTATTCTTCGACTTGACGGAAAATCTTTTCATACGTTTACAAAGGGATTTCAGAAACCATTCGATGAAATTCTAATTAAAACAATGCAAGACACAATGAAATATTTATGTGAGAATATGCAGGGATGTGTACTTGGATACACACAGTCAGATGAAATTACTTTGGTTTTAGTTAATTATGAAAGATTAAATTCAGAACCGTGGTTCGATTATAAAGTACAGAAAATGTGTAGTATTGCAGCAAGTATGTGTACAATGGCTTTTAATAAATATTTTGACTTATATGCAAAAGATTATTGTACATATGAAAACAGTAAATATCAATACATAGATGATGTGCCGAATGATGTAAATGAATATATGTATGCATTAGAAAAAGCACATGAAAAAGGTGCAATGTTTGATTGCCGAGTGTTTAATCTTCCGAAAGAAGAAGTAACAAACTGCATTTATTGGCGGCAATTAGATGCAACAAGAAATTCTATTCAGATGGTAGGACAAGCTAATTTTTCACATAACGAACTACAAGGAAAATCCTGTAATCAAATTCAAGATATGCTGTTTACTGAAAAAGGAATTAACTGGAATGATCTTGATACATATTTGAAACGTGGAAGCTGCTGTGTGAAAGAGAAATATTTTGAAGAGTGTGAAAATGGAAAAAGTATTAAATTTCCGGATGGATGTTTTGATCCATATGAAGACGATGAAATTGAAAAAGGAATTTGGCGAAGTAAGTGGGTAATTGATAAAGATATTCCTATTTTTAAAGGAGAAGGTAGAAAATATATAGATAAGTTAGTATTTGTTGGAGAATGATTTATTGATGATTAGAAACATAGATAGAATACGGCAAATGTCTTTAGAAGAACTCGCACCATTATTGATTCGTTCAGTATGGATTAGTAAAAATTTTAACCACAATCAAGGACATATTTCATTGCGAAAACTTGAGTGGTTCTCTCCAAGTGGACAAAAATATGAAACAAAAGAGGCAGCGGTAGAAGATTGTATCAAATGGTTAGATTCTGAATGGAAAGAGGGTGAATAAAAAATAAGAAAACTAGACAGAACAGGCGAAGTTGGTATTAGTAATGAAGGGTTAAAAATGAAAATCATCAAATATAATAGCTGCTCGGATATAGATATAGAATTTGAAAACGGATATGTTTCTAAAAATAATACATATCAAAATTTTAAAAAAGGACAAGTACGAAACTATCTTATTGAATATGTATTTGGTGTTGCGTGTCTTGGTCAAGGAAAATATATTTCAGAAAAAAATGATATTGTAACACCAGAGTATGAATGTTGGATTAATATGCTAAGAAGATGTTACAGTGACAAATATAAAAAGCGGTTTCCAACATGTCAAACATGGATGTTTATCAAATAATAGAGAAGAGTTGATTTGGTATATGACCGGGATCACAGATGGATGGATTAAAATGTAATAGGGAGAATATATAGATGATAGATATTTCAAAAGTAAGCTGGTTTACATTCTTGATTGGCGAATCAGAATTACATTGCAAGTCAAAAGAAGATGCAGAAATATTAAAGCATGTCTGTAAAGAAAATAGTATTAATTGTGAATGCGTTTGTACAGATTGGTGGGGTGATGAACCGTATTACTATGTAAAACGAGGAAGTCTGGTCACAACATGTTATACACTTGAAGATGATGATATTTGTAATTGTTGGACAGTGAAAGATTATATTGAAAATCATATGATAGAGAATAAGGAGAATGTTATTATGAACAAAAAATTATTGCATTAGAAGATACAGTAGAACTTATGAATAGCGAAGATTATAGAGAAAGATTTGTCGCCGAATATAAGCAACTTGTTATTCGTTACAAGACATTGAGGAATATGCTCGACAAATGGTATAAAGGTGAATTGAATTTTGAGCCAACTTGTCCACGAAGCACATATAATATGCAGATTAAAG
>UMEC01015598.1_pt1 | contig 23779 bp, 19 predicted proteins | sample 1964651 | NCBI WGS metagenome assembly UMEC01 (sample SAMEA4836010, study PRJEB28245) | human gut metagenome | biome: gut microbiome; material: fecal sample | place: Denmark | collected 2008 | reverse complement strand
CCGCTGAAAGTTCCGCCCCGAAAGGTCTTTCGGAGGCACAGGTTCTCCCAAGTCGAACTTTTTAAAATTTTCATGTATGAAAGATGAAACAAGAATCCGTAACGCCGCAGGACGCAAAGTGCTGGCAGACCCGCGTACGCACCGCTATTACCTTTGTCTCAATGACAGTGAGAACGAGAAGTTTCTCACTATGTTCGAACAGTCCGGCATGAAGAACAAGGCCGAATTTATCTTTGCACGCATCTTCGGCTGAGAGCTCAAGGTGGTGAAAATTGATAAGGAAGCGCAGGAATACTACGCCTAACTCACAGCTTTCTATCAGCAATTCCGCAGGATAGGAAACAATTATAACCAATGTGTAAAGACTATCCACACTATTTACGGAGAGAAGAAATCGCTTGCGTTTCTCTATAAACTCGCCGAAGAAACCCGTAAACTAGAAGAAGTATGCAGGAAGGTTATAAAACTTACAAGGCTGTACGAGAAGGAGTATCTCACAAAAAAGGAATAGCAGCTAGTATTACATTGGATTTTGTTGTTCTAAATCCATAAAAATGACTATCTTTGTATTAACAGTTCTTTTTACAAATAAAATAGGAAACAATGGCAAATATTAGATTAAATATACTTCCCATAAAAAATAAACAGTTTTCTTTTAAAGTCTATCGAAAATTGAAATTAGAAGGAGATACGAAAGAAGATAATACTTGGCTGTATAATTTACCTCAAGACATGGATACAAATGAGTATAGATCGTATTGGATTTCGTTTATACCCAAAAATGAATTTGAAGAATATATTGTTGACTCAAATATGTCTATTGGTTTATCAAAAAAATACATATTTGAACAATTAGTAAAAGCTTTAAATGTTAATGAGCCAAAATTCGAATTTAAGGTAAAAAGATTGTTTACAGACTGTTTTGTAGATTTTATAATCAATAAATACGAAAAAGGAAACAAGATAATATATATGTGTCCATATTATTTAGAAGAACAAAATACATATGGATTTATTATTGATTTTAAATTTTCGAAGAACATTGATGTCCTATTTGATAAAGAAGTTCAAAAATTAAGTTTAAGTCTGGATGTCAATGGACGCAGTAATAAAAATTATTACTCAGATAAATTTAGAATTGTTCAAAACTTTATAACGGAAGTCTATGAGGGTATACAAAATATAGGTACTGAAGATGAGCCTATAGAAATAAGTCCTAACTTAGTTGAAACAACAGTCTTTCATTTGAATAAAAAAGAATATATTTTTAGTAATAATAATATATCAAACTCTCAATTTCAAGGGATAAGAAATTATGGCGCATATAAAAATATTTCTAAAGAAGTAACATTCGCTTTTATTTTTGAAGATAGATTTAGATCATTTGCAAATGAATTATATTTGAGTTTAACGGGAAAATTGAATCCCGGTACCTTTCCTGGATTGGAACAAATGTTCAATATAAATATAAATACAAAGAATGTTAATCAAATAAAATTAGCGAATTATTCGTTAGAAGCGATGTCACAAGCTATAAATGAAGTGAAAACTTTGCAGAATAATAACCCAGAGAGAAAGGTTGTCGGTATTTATATAGAGGATTGTGCTGTTGATAGCGAAGATTTACCAGCATCTAATAATTATTATTATTTGAAATATCATTTTATTAAAAACAATCTACCTTTGCAAGTTGTAAATTATAGGAAATTAGGAGAACGTAACTCTTTAAAATGGTCTACATCAAACTTAGCTTTGGCAATGTTTGCCAAAATAGGAGGAATTCCTTGGATTGTTAAACCTAGTAACAAGAACTGTTTAATATTGGGCATTGGTAGTTCTCATAAAAAAAACAAAGAAACTGGTGAAATTTCTAAATATTTTGCATATACAGTATGTTTAGATTCTAGTGGCTTGTATAAAGCATTGGAGGTTTTGGCTGAAGAGGAGTCAGAAATTACTTATCTGGAAAAGTTGACAAATAATTTGATAACAATACTGAAGGAACAAAAAACGAACTATGAAACATGTGTATTGCATTTACCGTTTAAAATTAAAAAGAAAGAGATTATTGCAATTTCTAATGCCATAAAACAAATAAAAGATATTGAATTGGTTGTCGTTAAGATAAATATTGATAATAAATATTTTGGTTACAGCTTTCATAATACATTAGTTCCTTATGAAAGTAGTTTTGTCAAACTTTCAAAAGATGAATACCTTGTATGGTTTGAAGGATTGTTGTATGGAAAAGAAGTTGTTGACAAAAGGTTGTCCAATCCCGTCCATATCAAATTTCTAAATATAAATAATAGAAAAGACTTTGATGAACAAGCATACTTACAGGATATTTTAAATCTGTCTGGAGCTAACTGGAGAGGGTTTAATGCAAAATCAATTCCAATTTCAATATACTATTCACAAATTATAGCAAAATATACTGAAGCTTTTGAAAACATATCTGGATATGAAGAAGGAGCTATATCGAATAATAAGCCATGGTTTTTATAAATATATATAATTATGGAAATAAAAGGTGATGATTTACTATTTTTATTTGGAGCAGGAGCCAGTGTTGATGCTGGGATTCCAATGTCAAACGCTATGGTCCAAAGAATAGAAGAATTGATAGTCCAACATGAAGATTGGAAGCCATATAGAGATTTATATTACTATTTAAAAAGTAGTATTAACTATTCAGATGGCATATTAGGACGATTTGATGAGCCATTTAATGTTGAAAGATTATTAGTTGTTATTACAGAAATTGAAAAGAGAGAGAGTAATATAATGTATCCATTTATCGGAACATGGAATATTAGATTACTTGATCTAGCTGGAAATAATTTTGATTGTATTAAACGCTTTCATAAGTTGATAAGAAGACAACTCAATAAATGGGTAGGATTAAGAAATTATGATGCAGCCAGTTATTGGCAGTCTTTCATATCTCTATCAACTGATATTGGACAACTCATGAAAGTTTTTACACTGAATTATGATTTATGTTTTGAGAATATTGTTGGAAAAGAGAAAATTATTGAACGAGGGTTTACTCAAGAAACACATGAATGGCATTCTTCTAATTTTGACAACACATCTGGTAAACATTATAATTTATATAAACTGCACGGTTCTATTAATTGGTATATAGTTAATGATAAATTACATCAAAGTGAGAAAATAGAAGAGGATCCAGAATTAATATTTGGTATTCAACACAAAATGACATCGGTTGACCCCTATTTTTACTATTCATCTATTTTAAGAATAGCTTGTCATGATGAAGCAAAATTAATAGTTGTCATAGGTTATTCTTATGCTGATGAATATGTAAATATTATTATTTCCCAAGCACTTAATATGAGAAGTGAATTGAGGGTTATCAATGTCGCTCCTTTTAATATAAATGAAGATGCTGAAAAAAAAAGGATAGCCGAGCGCCTAAAATTAAAAAATTTGGAACAACTGATTGTAGTCAATGCTACAGCCAAGGATTTTATGACAAAAACGATGAATAAAGATTTCTTTGTTAAACAGATAAAAGAACCTGAAGGATCTCCATTTGATTAGAATCATTTACATTAAAACAGATTTCTATAATTTATTGATAACAAATAAGACGAAGATAAATTCATGGGATTATAAATATAGAGTAATCTGTATATAGCAAAAAAAGTTCATTGATATTCAATGTCTTTTGTTTTTTGTGAAACTCCAATGGATAAATGGAGTGAGTCCCTGAAGGTGTCTGTTCACCCGATACAGTATATTGACCTTATTATTTATGGCACATATTACGGAGATATTATACCATTGGCTACTCAACCGTTGAGCAGTCATCCCCAAAAGGCAGAAAACGCTAAATTGAGATAATAAACAGATAGAATACTCTTCACGACCATTCTATAACAAATACATAAATAAGTTATACCTTATATTTTTTAAGATATTAATAATCAGATTTATGCAAAAATAAATGACTGCATATTTTGTTATATTCCAAATATTGCCTACATTTGTATATGAGTTATTTGAAACTATGCAAAGCAATGTAACGCGAAGCTAAACTTTTGCTACTAAATCGTTACCTGCATCTTTTAAATACTGTATTTATCTTCTGATTTATAGTAAATTACAACAAATCGCTTTGTTTCTAATTACGAACATTGTAGTTTTGAATATTTGTTCTAACTTTGCATTTAGAAGGGTTTATTTGACAGCATAGCAACGCAAAACGCTGAAATTCGCACAGTTGCCAAATCGTTACCTCTATTTCTCAAATAATTCGCTAAAAGTTTATCCTTCAATCGGTTAAGTCAAACCGATAAAAATCTAAAATAATATTTTAATAGAATAAGAGGCTGTTTTTAATTAATTTTCTCTATATTCGCACTAAAATTAGAGAAAATTAAAAGCAAAGGTGGCAGCTGGAACTTCTCATACAACTATAAGTATTAAGCTCAATGAGCAAGGGTTTCATGATATTTTCAATAAATATTATGTAACTCTATGCTTATTTGCCAATCAATATACAGAAAATCAAGAAACTTCAGCAGATATTGTACAAGATTCATTTGCCAAACTATGGCAAATAAGAGAAGATTTTTTTTATCTGCACCAAGTAAAAGCATTTTTATATACAGCTGTACGCAATAAAGCACTCAACGAACTGGAGCATTCAAAAGTAGTATATGAATACGCTCAAAATGTCATCGAAAAGAAAAAGGATTCCTTTTTTCACGATGCAATCGTTGAAGAGGAAACTTATCGTATCGTTTCTGAAGCCATAGATAAATTACCCGACCAAATGAAAGCCATTATGCAACTAGCTCTGGAAGGGAAAAAAAATGCAGAAATAGCAGACAGACTAAACATATCTACAGAAACAGTCCATACATTAAAGAAAATAGCCTACAAGAAACTCAGAGAGAACTTGAAAGACTACTATTACTTCCTCTTGTTCTTTATATAAAAAGACATTAATTTGTTTTTTTTCAAAAAAGTCGTTTTATTATTCACCCAAATTTCAAACAGACTTGTTTTATTATAAAAGAGATAAAAAACAGGTCAAAATATGATAAAACAAGATTTCTATATAGCCAACCTCATAGCAAGGTATCTGTCGGAAGAAATAACCCCGGAAGAAACAATAAAACTAACTACTTGGAGAGAAGAATCTACAGCGCACGAGATTTTATTCAAGAAAATTTGTGATGAAGAAAACCAAAAGCAGCATTTCCGGCAAAAAACGGCATTCAATCCTTCATTCGGATGGAAAGAAGTGGAAAAACGAATCAAAAGAAATAATAACAGAAGCAGATATATCAAAATAGTAAGTTATGCCGCAATCATTCTGTTACCTGTCCTTTTTGTAAGTATTTCCATGAAATTCACCTCGCCCGTTTCTCTTTCGGACAAACAGTTCATTGCACAATCCATTCTACCTGGGGAATCCAAAGCTATTCTGACATTGGAGAACGGCCAGACAATCCATATAAATAAAGAAACAGAGAGTCTGCTTGAGAAAATAGACGGAGCCCGAGTCCACATGGACTCTACAATGCTGAATTACCAAGTAACATCAAAAACAGCTAAAAAAAACAAGCCTGTATATAATAAAGTGGAAACTCCACGAGGTGGAGAATATGCTCTATTGTTAAGTGATGGAACAAAAGTGCATCTGAACGCAATGACCAGTCTTCGCTTTCCTGTGACATTTGATAACGGTCCGCGCAAAGTGGAACTGGAAGGCGAGGCCTATTTTGAAGTCTGCAAAACAGGGCAACCATTTATAGTATGCACTCAAGGCATGCAAGTAGAAGTGTTGGGAACCACATTCAACATCTCTGCCTATCCACAGGAAGAGTATCAGACAACTTTGGTAAACGGTTCTGTCAAAGTAAATACAGAAACAGGAGAAAGCTGTATTTTAAAGCCCTCCCAGCAAGCTACCATCAGCCTTGGAAACAGCAGCATACAGATACGCATGGTAGATGCCGGATTTTATACCTCATGGATAAAAGGAAAAATTCATTTCAAAGACCAGCGATTGGAAGATATCATGAAAATACTATCACGCTGGTATGACATGGAAGTAATTTTTGCCAATGAGAAAATAAAAGACCTACGCTTCGGATGCAATGTAGATCGGTATTCGGAAATCACTCCATTTGTACGTTTGTTGGAAGAGACTCAAAAAGTACACGTAAAAGTCAATAACAAAACAATCACATTCTATAACTAATAAAAATGATGTATTATGGACAAAAAACACAACTACACCAATCACGGTAAAAGTAGTAAACGTTTGTGGATTACGTTCCTATTTTTCTGTATCATTACCACAGGTTTTATGCAGGCAGCCAACAAAGTGTTTGCACAAGCCACTGTCACAGCCTCATTCAAGAATGCCACGTTGAGTGAAATTCTTTGGGAAATCCAAAGACAAACCGACTTTACTTTTGTGTACAGCACCAATGATGTAAAACAAATAAAAGTCCAAAACCTAAATGTAAATAACGAAAAAATAGCCAATGTGCTTGATAAATGTCTTATGAATAGTGGTTTGACCTATTCAGTTCACAACGGCGTTATTGCTATCAAGCAAATTGAAGAAAAAGAGTCTGCTGTTCCTCAACAGAAAACAACATTAACCGGTACAGTATTGGATGAGACGGGAGAACCTATTATTGGAGCGAATATCTTAGTCAAAGGTACTACGAATGGAACTACTACAGATTTGGACGGGCACTTCTCATTAGATGTAGACCGTATACCTGCCACTTTGATTATCTCCTATATAGGTTATGGCAAGCAGGAAATTAAAGCCACTGCCGGAAAGACACTGAAAGTAGTCATGGCTCCTGATAATAATGTTATGGAAGAAGTGGTTGTTACCGGTTATGGTACTTTCAAGAAATCGGCATACGCAGGTTCTGCTTCTACTGTGAAGACAGGAGAATTAAAAGATTTACCCGTAGTTTCATTCTCCAGTTTGCTAGAAGGTAATGCTCCCGGAGTACAAGTCACTTCCAGTTCAGGTCAGCCTGGTGCCTCCACTTCTATCCGTATTCGTGGTATGGGTTCTTTCAATGCAAGCAATTCTCCACTATACGTAATCGATGGTGTTCCCGTCCAATCCGGTTCTGTTGCTGCTACCAGCTCCGACTCCGGATTTGACATAATGTCTACATTAAACAACTCGGATATTGAAAATATTACAGTAATAAAAGATGCTGCAGCAGCCTCCCTTTATGGTTCACGTGCTGCAAATGGAGTTATTTTAATCTCCACCAAGAAAGGAAAAAGCGGAAAAGCACAAATTTCATTAAAAGCAGACTGGGGTAGCAATGATTTCGCAATGGATTATCGCCCAGTTATGGGGGGAGAAGAACGACGTGAATATATTTACAATGGATTGATATTATATCAACAACGTAAACTAGCTGATAAAAATCCTAATATATCAGAGGAAGAGCTAATGTCACAAAGTAAAACTTATGCAGATGGGCAAATCGATAAATATGCTCCAATTCCATGGTGTGGTTTCACAGACTGGAATAAAGAGCTTTTCCAAAAGGGACATCATTCTACCTATGAAGCATCACTAGCCGGTGGCAGCGATAAATTTAAATATTACTCTTCTTTATCATATATGAAGCAGAACGGTATTGTACAAGGTTCCGGTTTGGAACGTGTAACAGGGCGTTTGAACGCAGATTTCAGTGCAACAGACAAATTGACTGTAGGCGCCAAGATACTTTTCTCAAATGTAAATCAGAGTGTTTATGACGAAGGATTCACTTATACATCTCCTTTCTATTCCTCACGTAATTGGGCTACTCCTTCAGATCCGGTCTACAATGAAGATGGCAGTTGGAATCGTAAATTTATTCGTAAAGCCAATGACCGCAACCCCAAATTATCAGCTGAATACGATTATAAACATGAAAAAATGCTACGCGCATTCAATACGCTTTATGCCGAATACGAAATCATAAAAAATCTGAAATTCAAAACAACATTCAGTTATGATTACACTACTGTAAAAGGTGAGAAATGGTATGACCCACGTACTTCCAACGGTGAAGATGAAAATGGAGAAGTAGTAAAACGCATAAGAGAATATAAAAAAATGGTATGGAGTAACACCTTAAGCTATTTAACTACTTTCAACAACATTCATCATTTGGACTTTCTTGCCGGATATGAAATTGATGATACCTACAATGACTATTTATCAGGGGAAGCTTACAATTTTACAACTCCCGACAAACATGCCATTAGTAATGGAATGAAAACAGTATCTGTAGGGGGAAGTGATTCAAGGTACAGACTGGTATCCTATTTAAGCCGTTTGAATTACGATTACAAAAATAAATATTATCTAGGAGCTAGTTTTCGTGTTGATGGCAGTTCACGTTTGCACCGTGACAATCGTTGGGGAACATTTTGGTCTGTATCCGGAGCATGGCGTACTATTGAAGAAGAATTTATGCAACCTGTAAAAGATTGGTTGACAGACTTGCGTATAAGAGCATCATACGGTGTAAACGGTACTCTTCCTTCTGATTATTTCGGCTATATGGGATTAAGCTCCATTAGTGGTGGTTACTTGGAGCAACCCGGTATTCAAATGTCCCAAATTGCAAATCCTAATCTGAAATGGGAAACCAATTATAATATGAATATTGGCTTGGATTTTGGTTTTTGGGATCGTCTGAACTTCACGATTGAATATTATACCCGTACAACTAAAAACTTATTAATGGACTGTCCTGTATCCATGACAACAGGATTTAGTAGTTATTTAATGAATATAGGTGAAGTGAAAAATAAAGGTATTGAATTAACTATTAATTCCACTAATATTAAAATAAAAGACTTTAGCTGGAATACAACTTTCAATTTAGGTCATAACTCCAATAAAGTTGTAAAATTAGATGGCGAACAGACACAAATTGTCAGTGGAACCCAAATACACAAAGTAGGAAGTTCTTATCGTACATTCTATGTACAAGAATTTGCGGGCATCAATCCTGAAACAGGAAATCCTCTATTCTATACCAATGAATTGGATGAGAACGGAAATTATATAAAAAAATTACCGAGAACTCTAAAAATGCACAATTCATTCCTTATAAACATGCAGAACCAACTGTTAACGGAGGTATCTCTAATTCATTGCGTTATAAATGGCTTGATTTAAATTTCTTATTCTCCTATCAATTCGGAGGATATTCTTATGATACTTGGGCACAAAAGACAGAACATGGCGGTTACGATTCCTATGCAAACATTCCGACTTATTATCGTGATAGCTGGAAAAAGCCAGGTGATCAAACCAATATAGAAGTATATATGCTGGGTAAATCATCTTCTGTATCAATGCATAAAATAACAAGTAGCCGCCGTATCCACAGTACTGATTATTTCCGCTTAAAAAATATCACATTCGGCATTACGTTACCTAAAGAATGGACAAATAAAATCAATATAGGAAATGTTCGTTTTTATGCATCAGCAAGCAATTTATGGACATGGGCGGCCTATGACAATTATGATCCTGAAGCTGTTAGTGCCGGTAGTGCAACTCAAACCACACCGCCTTTAAAAACCGTTACTTTTGGTCTCAACATCAATTTTTAACCACTAAAAAACAACAATATGAGAACATTACATAATTTTTTATCAATAGTCTTATCCATCGGATTGTTTACTTCATGTGGAAACGATTGGTTGGATTTAGAACCGTCCACACAAATTCCAACAGAAACGAGTATCAAATCTCTCTCCGACATTGATTATTCACTAAACGCCATTTATGCGACAATGCGTAATGCCTATGCGTATTCCGGGCGTTTAATCTACTACGGAGATGTAACAGGAGATGACATGCAAGCTGTACAATCAACTTGTAGAACAGCTCACTATTACCAAATGGATTGGTTACCTGCAAATGGACCAAGTACACACTGGTCATATCTTTATTCCATCATTCAAAACTGTAATGTAATTTTAGACGGCATTGACAATATCGAAATTCTTCCAAACGATGAAGATGAGCATATCTTCCGCAATGATTTGGAAGGACAAGCATTAGCAATACGTGGTCTGGCCCTTTTTGACCTTACGCGCTTCTTCGGATATACTTATTTAAAAGATAACGGAGCCTCTTTAGGAGTACCTATCATCACTTCAGCATCAGCCACTGCCGACAGTAAGCCTTCACGTAACACTGTAGCTGAATGTTATGATCAAATAATCAAAGACTTAAAGAATGCGGCTAGTTTAATGATACCCACATATTCATGGTCAGGTACTAGTTTGAATCAAAAAGATTTATCCTTAAATAAGAAAGGTAAAATCAGTAAATGGGGCACATTAACTTTGTTAAGTCGGGCATATCTGTATATGGGGAAGAACAGTGAAGCTTTACAAGCTGCAGAAGAAGCAATAAAAGGATCGGAAGCCAATAAATACCAATTATGGAATACCGAAGAATATCCCACTGTATGGGGTACGGAAGCCTCCGAAGCAAATCCGGGAGAAATTCTCTTCGAAATAGTCAATACTACTACCGAAAGCCCCGGCAATGAAAGTATGGGATATCTAACTTCTCCAAAAGGATATCAAGATATGTGCATTACAGTCAGTTTTTATCACCATCTGTTAGAAACGCCTAATGATGTACGCATTAAGTTATTAGTTAATCAAGACAAAAAAGTAATGTATTTGAATAAGTATCAACCACAACCTGGAGAAAATATTATGGATGCCAATATTCCTATAGTACGTCTTTCCGAAACTTACTTAAATGCAGCCGAAGCAGCCGTGAAAAACGGAGATGCAACAAAAGCTGCAAAATACCTGAAAGCCATCGCACTCCGAGGAAATCCGGACTATACGATGCCCGCAAAGGTTACCCTTGATGATGTTCTAGAAGAACGCAGGAAAGAACTCATTGGTGAAGGGCACCGCATGTTTGACTTATTACGTAATAACTTACGAGTAACTCGTATTAACGAAACAGACGATATGATGAAAGAGGTAGTGCATTTCGCTGACGAAAAAACATCTATGGATTTCGACAGAAACTATTATCGTACAATATTACCTATTCCTCAAAAAGAAATTAATGCTAATTCTAATATTGTACAAACACCAGAATATCTGAAATAATAGTCAACATAAATTGATAAAATCCAAATCAATAAATCCTTCTCTTTAAGTTAGGGAGTATTATCACTCCCTAACTTAAAGAGAAATTAACTATATAAAATACATAAAGATATGAGAAAATCCTTATTATTATTCATCTTTGCTTCATGTTTATTTAATAGTTGTGATGACACCTTTACCAATGACATAATAACCACCCACCCCAATAATCCACCAAGTAATCGTTCTGCTTTTGATAATTACTTTGATTGGGACCGTATAAATGACATTGAAACTATAAACCCATTTACACATACCATAACTACCATGGGAATTCCATGGAAAAAAGGTAGCAGCAATAATCTAGGAATTCCTTCAACATGGTTAGACGAGAATGCTTCTGATCCAATATATGCAAATCGATATTATTCTAGAGAAAATGGCTGGGAACTCATTTATAGCAATATAACCGAAAGTACTCCTACAAAATATTTTGCTTTATACCACAAATATACAGGATTACTCCGTTTTTTCTTTTATGAAATAGCTTCATCAGCAGGCTTAGGTAGTTCAGAGGCCTTTTGGGGAATCCGTACAGACAAAACTACCAGTCTATTCAACTTTATGGAAGAAATTTCTATACCCATAAATCGTTCAGAAAAATCTTCATATATAGCAAGTACAGAAGGTACATTTTTAGGAAACGAGTTTGTTAGCTCTGGATATAAAGCAAACAATTGGTATGGATTAGAAATAGAGTGTGCTTATGATCCTAGTCTTAATACACAAAGCTTAGCTAATTTCGAAATTAGAGGTTGGGCTGTTAATAAAATAAAAACTACAGGTATGGCTCAAACAAGTGGAGATATCACAGGTACTATCGTAATGAACACCACTAATATTTCTAACTTCAATTTCAATCTTGCCAATACATTCAATAATTCAAAAACTTCTATTGCAGTTAATCAAGAAGGGTTTATTAATACAGTCAGTAAAGAAATTGAAAACGGAATAACTAAGAAAGATTCTTTTTGGAAAAGTATTGGAAACAGTATTAAAGGTGCAACTGTTAGTGGCATTAAAAACGGGTTAAAAGCATTAGTTACGTCAGGAGACTCTGCAGCTGTAAGTGCTTTAAAAGGTCTAGCAGGTTCCATTATTGGCATCAACAAAAGTAAGCCTTCAATTGGACAAATTGATCTAAAAATCAATACAAATACACAAATGCAATTTGAAAGTGAACAAACAACAACTGGTTGGGGAAGTATTTCGTCATTTCCAGTAGCAGGAACCACAAACAACAATAATGATGTACCCATTTATAACTTTCCCCTTGGTGTGTGGAATCTAAAAAAATCTCCTCAAATAATCAGAAATGTCGAAGGAGAAATCGGAATGTATTATGATGCCGGATATTTTACTTATGAATATGAAGTAGGAGATTACGAAATTCTTGTTAATCCTGTTGTTTCTCAAGAATATAGGGTGTATTCCAAAGCTAATTTACTTTTCAAATCAAACAGTTATGCATCTGCCCCTCCTTTTGGCTATATAAATGAAATGAAGTATTATGGGGGAGGTTCCAGCTTTAGCACTGATATTCTAGAAGGGGATTCCAGTGATAAACATTTTCATGCACATTACCCAATAAAAAAGGATGATTTACTTATCCATCTTTATGTAGAACTAATAAATAAAAATAATCCAGATATAAAATTCAGCTTCTCAAAATATTTTGCAACTGGAGATATTATAGAAGGAACAAGCAATATAGAAGAAATAGATGATAGAGAAGGCCCCATTACTGAACATTATTAATAGATGTCCTATAAATTTATAATTTTAATATTAAATCAAATCGATGACAAGCAAGACTAATTTTATCAACTACTTTCTTCTTGCATTTACCCTCGCATTCATCAGTTCCGACCTTACTGCCGGAACTCTTGATTTCAAAGACAAAAAGAAAGACAAAGAGAAAAAAGAAGAGTTAACAGCCGATGGTCCATACGTACTGTATCAGCCTGACGGCCAAACCAGAGTAATCAATGTAGATAAGAAAGGGAATATCATTGATACCACTTATACCACATTACCTCAAAACTTTACCCTGCATGTGACAGACCACAAAGGCAGGTTTCCATTTGATGTAAAACTACACCCGGTAAAACGTCCCGGATGGAATTATCCTCAGGCAGACAAAGTTTTTGTCATGTCCGACCCTCATGGAAGGCTGGACTGTGTAATCAGCCTGTTACAAGGCAACCATATCATTGATAAAGACTACAAATGGAGCTTCGGGAAAAACCATCTGATGATTATCGGTGATATTTTTGACAGAGGAAAAGATGTACCGCAAATCTTCTGGCTATTCTACAAACTGGAAGAGGAAGCAGCCAAAGCCGGAGGACACGTATCGTTCATGCTGGGAAATCATGAACCGATGGTACTGGCTAATGACCTCCGATACACCAAAGAAAAATATAAAATATTGGCTGAAAAACTAAAGATGAAGTACCCCCGGCTATTCGGTCCTGATACCGAACTGGGCAGATGGTTGGGAACCCGTAACACCATGCAAATGATAGGTAACGACCTATATGTGCATGCCGGACTAGGCAAAGACTTCTATGACAAGAACTTGAGCATCCCCACTGTCAATGAAGAAATGAGCAAAGGACTATTTATGACGAAAAAAGAACGTAAAGAGCTTTCTCCACTCACAGCCTTCCTATATGGAAACAGCGGGCCCATCTGGTATCGCGGACTGGTACGCACCGATGTCAAATACAATCCGCTGGTAAAAGACTCCCTAGAAATGCTTATGGACCGTTATAAGGCAAAACACATTATTGTGGGACATACCATTTTCAAAGATATTTCCACTTTCTATAACGGAAAGGTTATCGGAGTAAATGTAGACAATAAAGAAAACCGGGAAAAAAAGCGCGGACGTGCCATGCTGATTGAAAATAATCAGTATTTTGTCGTTGGTGACAAAGGTATACAAAGACAATTAGAATAAAGACAATACACCAAATCCTACCGGTGGTTTTCCAAACTCTCCTGACAACTTTCCTATTTGTCAAGAGAGTTTTTCTTTTCCTTTTTTGCTAGTTTCCTCCTTTTATTTTATACCTTTGTTCCTCATAATAACTAACCTTATAAAACGAAATGAAATCTATCCGAGAACTATACCGCATCGGCACCGGTCCGTCCAGCAGTCATACTATGGGACCGCGCAAGGCTGCTGAAATCTTCTTAGGAAAACATCCCGAAGCCAAAGCTTTTCAAGTTACTCTTTATGGAAGCCTCGCCGCTACCGGTAAAGGACACATGACCGATGTAGCCATTTTAGATACATTGCAACCACATGCGCCTACAGAAATTATCTGGAAAGCCCATGTCTTCTATCCGTTTCATCCCAATGGGATGACTTTCAAATCTTTGAATGAAAAAGGAAAAGTGACAGATGAATGGACTGTTTTCAGTGTAGGCGGAGGTGCTCTAGCCGAAGAAGGGCACGACAAAGGCTCAACTCCGGAAATCTATGATATGAACCGTATGAGTGAAATCCTCTACTGGTGTGAACGTACCGGGCGCAATTACTGGGAATACGTCCAGCAATGTGAAGACAAAGACATTTGGGACTATCTGGCAGAAGTATGGAAAACCATGAGAGAAGCCATTGAGCGTGGTTTGGATCAAGAAGGCGTATTACCCGGCCCACTTAATCTGCGCAGAAAAGCCTCCACCTATTATATTAAGGCAAAAGGTTATAAGGACAATCTGCGTTCCCGCGGGTTAGTCTTCTCATACGCTCTGGCAGTCAGTGAAGAAAACGCCTCAGGTGGCAAAATCGTCACAGCCCCTACTTGCGGATCATGCGGAGTGGTTCCGGCTGTACTTTATCACTTGCAAAAAAGCCGTGACTTCAGCGATATGCGGATTTTAAGAGCACTGGCTACTGCCGGATTGATAGGAAATATAGTAAAACACAACGCCTCCATTTCCGGAGCCGAAGCCGGTTGCCAGGCAGAAGTAGGAGTGGCCTGTTCAATGGCATCCGCCGCTGCCAGCCAATTATTTGGAGGTAGCCCGGCCCAGATAGAGTATGCAGCCGAAATGGGCTTGGAGCATCACTTGGGAATGACTTGCGATCCGGTATGCGGATTGGTACAAATCCCTTGTATCGAAAGAAATGCCTATGCGGCAGCCCGAGCTCTTGACGCCAATATCTATTCTGCCTTTACAGACGGTAATCACCGTGTATCCTTTGACAAAGTGGTGGAAGTAATGAAACAGACCGGCCATGATCTTCCTTCCTTATATAAAGAAACCAGCGAAGGTGGTCTGGCAAAGGATTACGAGCCGATGGATTAATAACAGGGAAAAGACCGAGAACTGTATTTATAATACATAAAAGGGTGAATCAGAACTCGTTGCGACCATCATTTTCAATGCTGATAATAAAAAGATAGTTCAATTTGTTCCTGATACACCCTCTTATGGCATCATTACTATAATGAGAGATAGTTCCCCTATTACAGAAAAAATCTTTTTTAATCGCTCAACTTCAAGAATCCTCCAAACTGATCAAAGTCTACTTCCAACCCATTTTCCAATGTCAGTTCATATCCCTTGCGGTTACGTTCTATCTTCACCGTTTTATGCCCGTTATAATTAGCCTTCATATATTTAGAAATAGCCTGAGGGATAAAAGTAGAAGGAACCGCCTTGTTCTTGCAATCTATCTCAAGCCACTCTCCCTTTGAATTGAACTCCAATTCAATGCCATCGGCCAATTTTACATCATAGGAAGTGCTCTGAAACAAGTCCTTTTCAATCTTGATATACGCAACTTTAGTCTGAGAGAAATGTTTGCCAATCATTTCACGTGCGGCAACAGGAAGCTTATTCACATCGCGGGTCACGACATCGCCCGCCATGGCGAACTGAAGAGAGCATACCAGCATAGCCATTAAAAATAAAATCTTTCTCATAATCTAATTTATTCTTTAGTTAGTTAATGCCATACCAACAACTAACCGCCTAAAAAGATTATGACGCGAAAAATTATTCCTGTATTTTAGATTTAATTAAGGCTGTCTCCCAACATAGGAGGAAGCTCCTCCATATCCTCATTTTTAGATATGCTCATTTTTCCTTCAGGAGTAATAGTGATAGAGAAAGGAATATACAAATCTGTCTGAGGATAACTCACACTGGCAGCCAATATGATATTTTTTCCCTCACGGGTCTTCTCTTCATCAAATACCACGCCCTCCAATATAAAATGACGGAGATGATCAGCACTTACGAATCCTGAGAAACTTTGCTTGGTAAAAGTTTTGGCAAAGACCCGACTCCCATTTTCACGGGAAATTCTAACGACGATACGATTATCGGCAAAAATCCCCAAATCACTTTTGACTGAAGGCAGGGAATCACTGGGAGCACGCTCTATAAACAAATTATATTTTTTTCCGCCACTGACAATATACTGGTCAATACGTGAAACCTGCATACGCTGCAAACCTGTCACATGATCCACACTGTCTATCTGGAACATCAATTGTTCTGCATCAACGGAAGTCTCTTTCTTACCTCCGCAAGCGGCCATTACAACCAGTAAAACGACAAATAAAAAATATATCTGTTTCATCTAAATCTCGATTTCTAGGTGACAAAGTAACAAAAAGTAACGGACACTCACAAGAAAACCTCTATAAAAAGCGAAAACCGGGCAATATCACATTGGCCGGCCTTCAGAGAAAACTAAAAACTAAACTAAATTATTTATTAAGTTAGACTAAACCCAAAAGAAAAGGTTTAATCTCACTTAGAAAAAAAATATTCTTTCTTTGAAAGGCATTCCTACTACAACGCCTTCCAAAAATCCATAAAATTCTTATAAAGCCCATAGCAGACCAACTGATCTTCTTCTTCCAACTCATAATTTTCCTCAAAATGATTCTCCACCTGATGCTCCAATATCGAGATACCCAAACCATTCAGCACTTGCTCCCCTTTTATCAATGCAATGATTTTCATATTGAATTCCGTTTCTAATGACAGATCACTCACCTTATAGCCTACAAAACAAGAAGGAAGTTTGAACTTCATCACATAATGTTCCTCGTCAATCTGAAAAGACTCCACATTGACGTGTAAATCCAATAACCGGACCAAACTGCGTGCCGCTTCTTTCTCCGGCGTCAGAATACTATCTAAATTAAAAGCCTCAAGCACGGTCTTATGCACATCATCTACCGCACGGGCATAGATATGTTTCACTCCTTTCTTTTTCAGCAGTGCCACCACACGCACAGAAGCACCAAAATTCTCGCCGATAGCAACAATAACCACATCCACATCTTTCAGTGGCAGCACACTGAGCGATTGTTCGTCCGTAGCATCAATAATAAAAGAAGTCGCGATTTTGTCCTTCAACACATCCACACGATGCTCGTTTGTATCCACTCCTATCACCTCATGTCCCAATACGGAAAGCTCTTCGGCCAACACACCGCCGTAATTTCCTAAACCAATAATAATGTATTTCATAACTAGTTGATTATGATGTTATCACTCGGATATTTATATTTCGTTATTTTTTTCTGTTTAATAAGGCTGGATATCAAAGTAAGCACCCCTACTCGTCCGATAAACATCAGAACAATGACAATCAGTTTGCTGTCACTTCCCAAAGTAGGTGTCAGATCCAGGCTTGAACCTACCGTACTGAGTGCCGAAGTACACTCAAAAACCAACGCCATCACTGAAGCCTGCGGCTCTAGAATGCTTAAACTAAAGATACCCGCAAAAACAATCAGCAGATAAAGAATCAATGTGGCATTAGAACGCCGGATGGAATCATGAGATAACTCCCTGTTGAAAATATTAACTTTATCGGCACCTATAAGAATAGCACGCAAGTTCAACATGACTACAGCAAACACATTCACCTTCACACCACCGGCCGTAGACTGCGTACCGCCGCCAATCATCATCAGCACCACCATCAGCAGCAACGTCTGCACACTGAAAGTAGTCATGCCCACACTTGAAAATCCTGCCGTACGGGGACAAGTCGCATTAAAGAAGCCCTGCACCCATTTCTCTGTAACCGTCATTCCCGCAAAAGCATGATTCCATTCGAAAATAACAATGGCCACAGTACCCGTCACTAGCAAGATAGCCGTCATAATCAATACAATACGGGTATTCAGGTTATATAAATGTATTTTACGGATTGTCCTCTTATTCTTTTTGACATAACGGTGATACAAGCGCTTGCTTTCATAAGAAACCGTCTCATACAGATTTACCAGTATCGGGAAACCTATACCTCCCAAAATAATCAGGAAAGAGATAGTGATATATAGCAAGTTATGATTATGAAGTACCAGTTCGTTACCTAAGTTTCCATACAAAGTAGAGAATCCAGCATTGCAAAAGGCAGAGATGGAATGGAAAGCAGAAAAAGCCAATTCCTCTTCAATATCCATACCCATAGTGCCATGTATACTTAAAAAAATAACCCCCATCCCTGCAGCCTCTATCGCCAATGTAAATCCTAATATATATAATAAGGTGGAAAGTAGCGAACTGAGTGACTGCGAGCTTACCATATCACGGACCACCAGCTGATTGTAGAGCGAAGTATTCCCCATAAAAAACATAGCAAAGAAACTGGTCAGAGTCATGACTCCCAAACCGCCGATTTGTATCAACATGATAATGATGAACAACCCCTCGGGCGTGAATGTAGAAGAAACATCGACCGAGACCAACCCCGTGACACAAGTGGCACTGGTAGCGGTAAACAGAGCATCGATAAAAGAAATACCATGATAAGTGGCACGCGGAAGCATCAGTAACGCCGCCCCTATCAGAATAAATATGAGAAAACTAGATGCAAAGATCAAAGATGGATTGGTGCGCCTGCCCAGCAGCCGGACTATCCCATTAGACAATTGCAACAGTGAAAGCAAAGTGAGCAGCACCACATGATATAAACGGCTGTGGAAAAAAGACCAGAAATCATGAATTCCCCCTTGCACCTCCGGTTCATGGAAAATAACCGGAATCAAAGTCAGATAAAGCATCAGACTCAGTATCCACGCCAGTCCCCGGTACTTCCGCTTCGTGTCCGAGTAATTTAATAAAAGATGCAGGGAAATATCAACCAGAAAAACAATCCAGACAAAATGATACAGCATGTTTATCACCTCCATTTCTTCAAAAGAAATAAGAAATCCATGCTCATAAACCAATGTAAGGATTAACAAAGCCGACATCATATAAGTTATCCCGTCCATCCATTTCAGCAATCGCTCTATGTACGGTTTTACTAACTTCTTACGATAAATAAATAGTTTGTGTAAAGGTTCCATGTCGATATTATCTTGCATTAACAGAAAACAAACTTAATCAAAATATTCACATCTCTGTCTATAATAACAAATAACTTCGCATTTTTACTCTGACAGCCCCTTTTTTTATTGTTCCCGACAAAAAAGTAGTTGAAAATTAGTAAGGAATACTTTTTTTACCTAATTTTGACCGCAAAACTATTAAATTGAAAGATTATGAGCACAAAACAGAAACGTTTTATCTTACCAGAGGATGAAATTCCTAAATACTGGTACAACATACAGGCAGACATGAAGACCAAACCCATGCCGCCGTTGAATCCCAAAACCAAAGAAGCGCTGAAACCGGAAGACCTCTACCCCATTTTTGCCAAAGAACTTTGCAAACAGGAATTAAACCAGACAGACGCATGGATTGAAATCCCTGAAGCAGTGCGTGAAATGTACAAATACTATCGCAGCACACCATTGGTACGTGCCTACGGACTGGAAAAAGCACTAGGGACTCCCGCACATATTTATTTCAAAAATGAAAGTGTCAGCCCCATCGGCTCCCACAAACTGAACTCGGCTCTGGCCCAGGCATATTATTGCAAAGAAGAAGGTGTAACCAATGTCACGACAGAAACCGGTGCCGGACAATGGGGCGCTGCTCTATCGTATGCCGCAAAGGTATTCGGACTGGAAGCTGCCGTTTATCAAGTAAAAATCAGCTATAATCAAAAACCCTATCGCCGCAGCATCATGCAGACATTCGGAGCAACGGTCACCGCCTCTCCATCCATGTCTACCCGTGCTGGCAAGGATATCATTACCCGTAATCCCAATTATCAAGGTTCACTGGGAACAGCCATCTCCGAAGCTATCGAACTGGCAATGAGCACTCCCAACTGTAAATATACACTAGGGTCGGTATTAAGCCATGTCACACTGCATCAAACGGTTATCGGTCTGGAAGCCGAAAAGCAAATGGAAATGGCAGGCGAATATCCCGACATGATTATCGGTTGCTTTGGTGGTGGTTCCAATTTTGGAGGAATCTGTTTCCCCTTTATGCGCCACACTATCCTGAATGGAAAACAAACCCGATACATTGCTGCCGAACCGGCTTCGTGTCCGAAACTGACCCGTGGTAAATTCCAGTATGACTTTGGCGACGAAGCCGGATATACCCCGCTGCTGCCCATGTTTACACTGGGGCATAATTTCTCTCCGGCCAATATCCATGCGGGAGGTCTCCGTTATCACGGTGCAGGTGTCATCGTTTCACAATTATTGAAAGATAATTTGATGGAAGCTGTTGATATCCAGCAATTAGAATCCTTCCAGGCTGGTTGTTTGTTCGCACAAGCAGAAGGAATCATTCCGGCTCCCGAATCGTGCCATGCCATCGCTGCTGCCATACGCGAAGCGAATCAATGCAAAGAATCCGGCGAAGAAAAAGTGATCCTGTTCAACCTTTCAGGTCACGGACTGATTGATATGGCCTCATACGACCAATATCTGGCAGGTAACTTGATGAATTATGAGTTAAAAGACGAAGATATCCAGAAGAACCTGGATGAAATAAAAGACATGTAATCAGGGTATAAAATAACTGAAGGATACGGAAAGGATATATTATCCTATAAACTACGGCAAACTAAACAGTTGTATCCTTCAGGTTAAAGATTCTTTTACTGATAACTTCTATCTCCCAAGCTTGCGGAGTTAACTCCATAGCCTTTGGAGTTATCTCCATAAGCTTGGGAGTTAACTCCAAAGACTATGGAGATAGAAATAATGCGTTCAATCAGGTTTAGACATAAAATAAAAAAGGCTTAACCATACACATGAAAACACAAATCATTCCCACCTACAGGTTTACTATTAAAAGCATCACCACATCTCACTCAAAGCACAGGCTATAATTCAAAGCTGCGAAGCATTTTAATTTCATCCCTCCAAATGGTATCATCGGGAGTTTCAAGAATAACAGGCATATCGTTAAAACGGGAATCCTGCATGAAACGGCGAAAGAAATCAATACCAATCAGCCCCTTTCCGATACTGTCATGACGGTCTACCCGGCTGCCCAATGGTTTCTTTGAGTCATTCAAGTGAATGGCACACAAATAGTTTCCCCCCACGACTTCATCAAACTCGGTAAAGACCCAGTCATATTCATTCGCAATATCATAACCGGCGGTATAGGTATGGCAAGTATCCAGACAGACTCCCACACGAGATTTATCCTCCACCTTATCTATAATATATCTCAAATGCCAGAATTCATTTCCCACATTACTTCCCTGCCCGGCTGTATTCTCAATCACAGCAGTCACACCGGTCGTCTTATCCAAAGTCATATTGACAGACTCGGCAATCCTGTCCAGGCACTTCTCTATTGATATCTTGTTCAAATGACTTCCGGGATGAAAATTCAGCATTTTCAATCCTAACAACTCACAACGCCGCATTTCATCCAAGAATGCCGCACGACTCTTTTCCATCCCCTCCCTATCAGGATGTCCCAAGTTTATCAGATAACTGTCATGAGGAAGAATATACCGGATATCAAAACCTTCTTTCTCACAGTTTTCTTTAAACAGAGTAATACTCTCGACAGACAAAGGTTTTGCAACCCATTGCCGCTGATTCTTTGTAAAAAGAGCGAATGCGTCCGCTCCTATCCCTAATGCATTAACGGGGGCCATTTCTACGCCCCCGCTTACGGATACATGTGCACCTATTTTTTTCATTCTCTTTCCATTATTGACAGACACAAAGATACAGAGAATAAGTTAGAAATTATATTGTGCACTCAAGTTTATACGGTTTGCCTCACGGTTCACATCATTAAAATTCTCTCTCCAGCCATGCAGATATTCCACACCCACCTGCAGGTTATGGCTTATATTCCAAAACACATTAGCGACCAGATACTGACCTTTTTTATACTGGGTTTCATTAAAGTGAGCATAGCAATCTTCCGTAAACAGGCGTGACTGGCTATACGTAGCCGATGCGAATACCCGTTTCGAGAAATTATACTGTAATCCGACATACCATCCTTTCATGGGAAGTACCTGCATGCGCCCGGACTCGTCGGCCAAAGGAACGATATCTACATTCAAGTTACTGATATCATTCAAATATTGAGCAATACCTTTACCATAAGTATATTGTCCGTAAAGCTGGAAATTATCCAGTCTTGCTGTTCCCGATGCCTGTATCCCCCAACCGGTCAATGACTTTGCCTTATTATTCACTTGATCCTCATAAGTCATACTTCTCAAGATTCCTCCCACACGTATATGGCTCGCTTTCGCCCAGGAATACTGCACATAAGCAGGAATATCCGGCATCCGCTGCTTACCGATTCTCACATCTTTTGCCGGAGTTCCGTCTACTGAAGGCATTTCCACACCGACACCCACTTTCAAACCTTTAATCAAATTAGCTTCATAACGCAACTGGGTGGCCCGATAGAAAGTCATCCCGTCAGGTCCTTGAAAATCAATAGTCGGAGGAGCTGCGGCAAGATCCATAAACAATCCGGTATCATACCCCATGGTAAAACCCAAGAAAGATAAATAAGCATTCTGCAATTCAAAAGTCTTTCCACTTCCACGGAAGTTTCCGGCTGTATAAACGATGAAGTTGCCCAAATGCTTGGTTCTCCCCACCAATTTTAAAAAGATAGTGGAAGTGCTTGCATCCATCTGGAACTGATTACGGACAGCAGTGGATCCCGGTTGCGGAATGAGTGCAGGGATAAAGTCAACGTCATCCACTATCCCATTAAAATCATATTCCATTGTAGTTTTCAAATAACCACCGATACCCAATGCAAACTTTCCCTGTTGGTCAGTAAGTAAAAAACGAGGGGCACGGGGATCATGGAAATGCGGACGTTGCGTTTCTTCAAATACATTGATTAATTCCTCCTTGCCATTTTTATCTTTTGAGATAATAACAACAGGTCCCGGTCCTTCCAACTCCGGATAAAGATCTTTTTGTTGCGCAAACATCGGCGTAACAATCATTGCGCCCAGCATAAGGCAACTCATTGATTTAAAGATAGTTTTCATAAAAGTTAAGTTTAGGTAAATAGTCTATTCAATGGACTATGAACAAAAAGTTTAGAAAAAAGTTTGGGAAATGTTTGCAAATTCAAAAAAAGTCACTACCTTTGCACCCGCAATCGAGAGAGAAATCCTCGATAAAAAGGATGGCCCGTTCGTCTATCGGTTAGGACG
>UMEC01008518.1_pt1 | contig 25189 bp, 30 predicted proteins | sample 1964651 | NCBI WGS metagenome assembly UMEC01 (sample SAMEA4836010, study PRJEB28245) | human gut metagenome | biome: gut microbiome; material: fecal sample | place: Denmark | collected 2008 | reverse complement strand
TCTGGACCCCGGAGGTTCCAACAAATGCGATCGCCTGGTTTCCGATCGCCGTATGATCACAGTTCACAGTCTCACCGTCCGGATTTTTGTAGCTGATATTCTTTGCAAGTTCGATGTGCTGATCTTTCCCATTCCATCCGCAGCGTTTTACCTTGAAGCCACGTTTCAGATATTTAATCGCTTCTCCGAAAGAGAATGTTGCTTCCCCGCCGAGCTCCGGGCAGTTGGTTTCGTCAGCGATGATCCATTCATCAGAGAGCATATTGTCCAATGTATACGGGACTCTGTCCGTTTCCCGGATATCAAGTTCTTTCCCTTCCTTCGTGTGCATCATGACTGTTTCCTTTTCCGGATTCCAGTACCAGTATCCGCCCCAGGAAGGAAGTTTCACTTTTGCCCCCTGCTTCATTGCATCCAGGGCATCTCTGAATTCCATAGCTCCGTCATCTATGGAGAAGATCACGTCTTTGATATAGATATCAGAGCAATTTGAATGAACCAGGTCTTCGTTGTAGGTCTTGTCGATGTATTTCATCTTCTCCTCAACGTTAGGATTGCAGATGATCTCCTCTTCCCCGGTCGGCATATGAATGTACAAAATCACCATAAGGATTTCCTTTCCGGAATCTTTTGCCTGCTGAAACTGCTTAAATAATTCTGTTTTTTTCATGGCTATTATCCCCCCTGTTACGCTCTGTAATCTTCGATCACATCAATTCCATATTCAACAGCACATTTATTTTCGATCCTACACCCTCTGGCTTCCTCCCAGCCTTTGGCAAAATATGCCACATCCGCTGTGGAGAGCAACTCCAGGGACTTTGCTAGGAACCACAACGGCCTTGCCTCCGCCGGGGCATTCTGAAAGAACGAGTCAATAACCTCAACCTCATCATCCTCCCCGCATTCTTTCAGATATTTTTTTGCGCTTTCAATGGCCTTCTGGCGAGTTTCAAGAATTTCTTCGTCTGATTTTCCTTTCATGGGTTGTGAAATAAACAGTTTCTTCATTTTGCTTTTCCTCCTACTTTCTTTTCTTATTAGCCCACACCGCCTTCTGGGATGTGGACCGTCCAAAATTGACGATTTTCCCGTTTTCGTCTTTGTACGCAACAACCTGTGTCCTCGCACTGTCAACGCTTCGGTTCGTTTGTTTGCAGAACTCTTTGAGTTCTTTCTCTTTTGCTTTCAGCTTTACACTCTCTTCGACAAACCCCTCCCGGAGGCATTTTTCCATTTCTTCGCTCCCGGTTTCCTTTATAGCAGCGTCATAGCTCGCCAAAATCCGCTTGTACTCCCGGATCTTTCGCTCCAATCCTCTCTGGATCTGACTGCACTCATAGTCCGTGAGTTTCTGCCCCTGGTACCGGAAGCGCTTTGCTTCATACCATTCAAGTTTTTCCTTTGTGTAGGCAGGTTTGGATATCCCTGGCCAGAATGGATAGAAGCTGTGCCTGCAATTCCATCCGCAGAGGCCGGCGCCTGTCCCGTACCCAGTAGACTCAACAAAGTTCGGGTAGTCCGGTGTAGATCCATCAATCTTAAAAACCCTCCCCTGCCATACTGCGTGAGTAGGTCTTGCCCCAGCATGAGCTGACGTTTCGTAATACTCAGCTCCCATGTCTTTTGCATATAATTCTGTCAGTTTCCCTGCGGTCTGGTTCACCCCGGTAAGAACTGATCTCCGGATTGCTACGTCAAGCTGACTTCTGTGATTATTCCTATATAGGACATAGCCTCCGTCTTTTGCAGCTTCCCGGATCGCCTGTCTGATAGCCTCATAATAAGAAAATCCTCCGGAAGTGACCTTCATGTAGGCGTTATTTGTAGCCTCCATGTAAAGCCCCTGTGCGGATGATCCTGTCGTCATGGTAAGGTTTGTAATGTCTCCTCCCGTTTTTGCGATGGCGGCATCGAGAGTCTGGCTCATTGCCGGAGACAGGTTTAGATCAACGTCATATCCGGCCTTTACAAGCGGGTCTGCATCGTATCGCACACCTTTTCTGGCTGAATCCTGGAATATCTTCCGAACTTCTGTCTGCGTTTTCCCAGATACTCTGGATACCTCTTTTATGATGTCCTCCATGAGCATCCCGCTTTCTCTCAACTGTTTTGTCTGCCATTTCGCCGTATCTGTCATCTGTCCGGTCTTTATGATCCTCCGTGCAATATCTTCCACGAGAGCTTCATTCAGAGCGTCATACATGCCTAACAGATAGTCAGCGCATGTGTTCAGATATTCCGGCGTTAGCATCTACGCACCCCCTCTCGCTCTGTGCATCACAGTATGGGCACGAGTCTCTGATCTGATCCGGGCAAGTATCCGGATCGCATTCACGGCATTGAGCTACCATGTAGCCGTGGAGATTTTCCTTTGATACAATCGGCACGTCGCACCCCCTACTCTTCCGGCGGGTATGGAGTCTGCTCCGGGATGTATTCTGCTGCTTCCTCTTCCGAGCATCCGAAATACCACGCATAGAATTTTTCCAACTTGTATTTTCCCGCCATTACCATCGACCACCGTCTCTGGTATTCAACTTCGGTATCCTCCAGGACGCCGTCTCCCCATGTGCAAGTCTTTTCTATCTCTCCTGGCGGCACTATTTCATACAGAGTGCAGAGGTTGTCCATGACTTTCAGAAGTTCGTCGATCCCGGTATCCCATGCTTTTTGCATGTTATTTACAGCAGTGTATGACCTCTGCTTTGATGCCTTGATCTCTGTAGCCGTCCTGTCCACTGTCTCCAGGTTTGAGAGCGTCCCGTATGCAAGCCCCACAAGGAACTCACATTTCCTCAGAAGTTCGTCCAAACCTTTAAACATGGACGAATCCCGGATATCCGGACTATATGGCTGTAAATATGACTCGTTACCCTGTTTTCCTTCAAAGTCAAATGTCCGGTAAAGCCTCTGCTCTCCTTCGTCCAGGATCGGAGCTCCGTATTTATCATGCTCCAGAAGATCGTCTGCTATATGAACTGCAGCCTCCTTCGCCCTGTACTCCCATAGAGTTCTGGAATACTGTTTGTCGATCTCCTGTATCACGTCTACAGCACGGGAATATACCGATGCGCCCAAAGGCGACTCCGGATCAATATTGTTTGCTCTCGGGACTTTGATATAAACAAAAAAGGGATGATCCACATCATCCATTTCCACACGAGGGGCAAGTCCCGCCCATTCTTCCACGGATTCGAGTTCCACTTCCGTCATAAACGGATGCTGTACGCTTATCTGGTCATCTTCTGTCGTCATCGTGTTTATCCGTTCTGACCTGTACGCCTTGTTCTCCACGATGTAGTGATCCCCGTTCAGAATATGGTTTTCAAGTCTGGTGTAGAGATAATCCCCTACTCTCTTTGTGTCAATGAACACGCCTCCCATAATTTCTTTACTGCTCGTGAAAGCGGTCGGATAAAATCTGTTGGCTTTCACAATGTCGAGCCTTATCCTGTCCGGTTTCCCTGTTACTGGATCCTCTCCGGAGACATAAGGTTTTATCACTATCCCTCCAAGTGCTCCCCACATCTCCACTATATTGCTCATATTCGAGATGTAGTTTTGCAACTGCTCGTTTATGAAGTCGGCCCTCGGGCTTCCCTCCACTTTTAATTCAAATTCCGTGAGGATAAGCCTTGCGAATTCCTCTGATATTGCAGCCGGAAGATTTAGGGATCTGATATTCTCTTTTCCTCCGATCCACGGAGGCTTGTTCTCGTACATCTGCAACCATAAGGAAATGGCGTTGTCCATTACTCCAGAAGTCGCAATCTGCACATTCAGCTTTTGTTCAAGATTGTATTTGGGAAACATCCTGCTGACTACTCTCCTTAAAAAGTCCGCAATAGCCAATCGTTCCACCTCCCTATAATTTCTTTATAAACTTCTTGATATCTCTCTCAAAGGTGTACTCGAAACCATCCAATGTATCAATATCGCTTGTTCCGTCGTCCAGTCGTTCGAGTTCTATGTTTTTCGGGTTCCACACTGCCATACTTACCGCCTCCTGGAATGTATCACAATCCTCGGTATAAAAAAGCCGCCCCATGGCAGTTAAGGCGGTTGTAGCGAATATTCTGTCTGTGATCTTTCCTTTCAGAGCATTTACTATCTTTATGCTCCCCATGCCAGCTCTCATAAGTGCAGTTCTTAATCCTCGTATGAGCACCTGTTCCGCAGAGTCGGCATATACTTTCGTTACGAATCCGTAATCATTCTGGATGCGTTTTATAAAATTCACAAAAAGCACTCCCAGATCTTCCGGGTCAATCTCGGAGACTCTCTTTTTCGTAACCGGATCTATGGATCCTTCAACATATCGCTCAGATCTGAGGACGATAAGCTTCTCGTATCCTACAGTAGTAGCGGTTGCAACGAACGCATGTCCGGATCCGTTTCCACCAAAGTCAACTCCGGCTGTGATCTTCAAGAATCCGTTTGATTTTGCCAGTTTTACAGCCTCTTTCTTCGGCATAAGGTATTTGTTATCCTTTGCCGCTATTGAAGTGGCTAATTTAGCGTATATGAGCCCTTCTGCAATGCTTCGTTTTCCTTCGATGTCCCGGATGTACCAGATGCTCCCCGGATCATACCTGCTTATGATCTCCTCAATACGCTCTTTTGTGATGTTTACATTGTCAAAAATGGTAAAGTGTTCATAATTGTAACCGCCGATCAGAGATCCGGATGCGTTCTTAGCAGCCCACTTATCAAGATAATCCGTATAGATCGGGGCTTTTGGGTGTTCTGGGTTTAAATCCCAGAAAATCCGGATTTTTTTTGCGGCGAGCTGTCGGTTGAATGCTTCTTTAATTGTGTTGTCATGATGCAGGTTAATCTCCGTGGCGATCCACATTCCGTATGAGTTACCTCTGATCTTTTTGTAGCTGTCAGAGCTTTTCCCTCCGGCAAAGATAACAACCTTCTCTTTAAAGTCTGTAAAAGGGCCTCTGATGATAAGGCAGTCATTATCTTTGTATTTGCTCCACCTGCATTGTCCCCGGAAGATATATTCCAGACCGAAACCGTTCGCATCTCCGATATTCAGCTTTGCGTTCGCCATCGTGGATCCGGTCGCAAGGTGGAATTTGTCTGGTGCTCTGCATAACTCATAGGCAAAGGCGATCACATTATCAATCGTCTTTCCCGCACGAACCGCTCCCTCTGCGATATTGTAGGTATTGTCGTGGCATCTGCGGATGTAATCTATGTGCTTTTTCCCGAAATTGTAGGCAACTGTCTTTACGGGCATGCAGGCTACTCCATCATTGAGGATTTCCTCCCATGCGCCGTAACCGTGTATATCCATAAGTACATCGGATATATCCTCGATCTCTGTAGCGGCTCCTGCCTCTTTCTCTTTCTCATACTCGAACATCTGCTCTTTGAGAAGCTGCTCCGGATTGTACCCGGCTGTGTCCCGGATAAATTCCATTGCACGTACATTTCCTTTTATGGCCTGTTGTATCGCAGAAACATTCACGATGTCAATGAACGACCACTTGTCGCCCTGGAATCCATTTGCCTCAAGAGTCTCTATCATTTTGGGCGGTAAATCCATCCCCAGGAGCATTTGCATGGAGTTCTTCATGTCCTTCCGGCGCTTCTTTGCGGCGGCTGACGCAAGTCCGGCTTTACGTGCGTTGTCTCGGCGTTGTTCCGGTGTTATGTCCGTCCGATTCTGAACTAAGTTTTCCTCATTTGCCACATCACCACCTACCATCATTTAGTATTCACAGGCAACAAAAAGGCACCTCCGATCGCTCAGAAATGCCTATGTATGTCATCTGTTTAGTTGTGTGGGGATCTCTCCCCGCTCCCTCCCCTCCGGGTTACATCACGCCGATATTGATGTCGTCGAATAGAGAGAGCTGCCTATATGCAAGCGACTGATCCTCTTCTACGAAAAAGTCAGCTTTCGTCTTTCCACTTTTCTTTCCCTGCCAGGTATGAACATCATACGCATAGTCCGGAATTGGAACCTTTTCCGCTCTTGCCTCTTCCATGTACTTTTCAATCTGTTCATCTGTCATTCCCCGTTTCCGGTCATATACAAAATTGGAAAGCACATCCGCATCCCTGCTGTGAGGCTGTGTGCATAACAGGATAACCGCCTTAGATATAAAGATCCGTCCTCCCATCTTGTCGCCCTTTTTCCCTTTGTTTACTGCATGAAAAGCATCATATAATGCCATGATTTCTTTCGTGATCGGGCCGTAGCAGTCTTCCGCAGAAATTGTGAGGAGTCTCTTCCAACAATACTCGCTGTATTTCGGGAAGAGTTCCAGGGCAAAGTATCCTGCAAGCCTCGCATCTCCTCTTCTGACCGCCTTCTGTAATGATGATGATACAAGATAAAAGTCATATCCTCTTTGCGTCTTCATTTCATATCCCATTGTTTTTACCTACCTTTTCTTTTATTGTAGCGTATGTAAAAACCGATGTAAAGGCGCATCCTGCATATTAACGAAATATTCACAAAACGCAGTAACCATGCGGGTTTCCCGGTTTTTTATCTGTCAGTAGAAACGCATCGTCCTATCCTTTTTCGTTCTCTCGTTGAACTTCACGATCTCCGAGAGTAGTTTTGATCCCGGCAGGTTTGCGGCAGCCGGCACATCTTTGTTAAGACAATGGCTATCCCAGTAAGGATGCATCCTGTCTACGAACGTATGGGACGGGTTCACTCTCGGATCGAGTATGAACAGTTCCCTCAGTTCCTCGTAATCTACCCCCATGCGTTCTGCGATAAAGAAAAATTCCTGGCAGAAAGAAACTTTTGTCGCCAGGAATGAATTCTCCATATATTTCACAAGCTCTGCCGTCTTGCTGTCCGTGATCCGGAACTGGTGTCTCCCATCATACACCTTCTGTAAGATCTGCACCACCGTCCGACACGCATGTCTTTCTCCTCCCAGGATCGTAAAATCAAACTGGAAGTTATTGCAGTGCTGAGTCCCTCCATAGTATTCCGGGCTGAATATGACTCTTTTCCCGGTGTCTTTCCGGAGCGTCTCCGTGGATCCGGGAAGAACTGTGCTTTTAATAACATAGATCTTTGCCTCATTCTCTATGATGGCGTTGAATACCTCTGTTATGTCGCAGTCGTTCTCCTCTGTCCGTGGTGTATCTACGCAAATAAAGGCGATGTCGTATACTCCTCCGTTTTTCTGGAGCTCTTCCAGATCAATGCAGTTCTCTTCCGGCTTGTACTTGTCGATCACATCCGGATCCAGTGCTTTCAATTCCTTCTCCAGATTCTTTCCTACTACCCCGTGGCCGATAATAAGGATCCTCATGTCCTATCTCCTCACTTTCACTTTTGACTGGTTTGTTCTGTAGTTGTGCTCGTAATATTTCCCCCACTTGTTTTTTAAATATTCTATGGTCTCATTCATGGTCTGGGTGTTCTTGTTTACATTGTTCCCTCCGCTGTTCTTATCGTACTTCGCTTTTGCCCGCAGATATTCCGGTACAATTATGATCCGGTTCTGGAGCAGCTCGCTGAGTTCGAAGTCCGTATCAGCTTTATACCTCACGTTCGGATCATATCTTGATTTCAGATCAGCTTTATTGAACCAACATACAAGCCCGATCGTGGACTGGAACCGGAATTCCTCATTGTACTTGATGACAGATTCCTGCATCCGGATACTTGCGAACCCGAGGTGCAGGTCACTTAGGATCTGTCCGATCCGAACAAGCTCGCAGTCTATAATATCCGGATCGACGATTTCCTCCATGTTATTCTTGTTCACATAGGAAAAGCGTTCGATGTCGTCATCAATCTGTACGATAATGTCTTCCGGGGTGTGGTCTATGATCCACTGTCTTATTTTGGGGAGACTGTCCACTTCCCGATCCGGCGCCGCCATTATCTTTTGGACTCCTGCCTTTCTGTATAGGTCTTCCTCAGATTCTCTCACGACATATGTGCATTCATTCAGAACCTTGTCTGTCTTTATGCAGTCATATCTCCTGTATGAAGGAACATAGATACCGAATGTCTTATCCTTCTTCATCCGATCCGGCTCCCTCCTCCTTTGGTGCATCCTGGATCTGGGCTTTCATATCGTGATACCAGATAGCCCGTGCTTTCAGCTTCTTTTTGGGACCCATCCGAACAATGGCTCCGTCAATTCCGAGCTTACGTGTAAGATCATTGTAGTCCAGTTCGTTCTTGCACACGATCAGAACATAATTGTACTTCTCCAGGTTTATAAGCTCCATTTCCTTCTTTTTCATTTCTGCGGGATCCAATGATTTCAGATCAAGACCGAGATCTGTTGTAAGATCTGCCGTCCAGTCCGCCAGGAGATCCAGATCCCACTCCCCGGAATGCGTGTTGTCCTTTATATTGATCGCCCGTAATTCTGCCTCAGAATAGCCGATCAGACGTTTACAAAGGACTTTCTTATCCGGATCCTCGGCACTGAGTATCGCCGCTCTCTGGTTCCCTCCGATCGCATTGTTGTTTTCATCAATCAGAAACAGACCGAAATCTCCGTACTGCTCGAGAGATCTTTCAAGTTCTTCTTTCTTTTTCTTCTTGATCTTTCTCGGGTTTCCGAAACCATACTTAATATCTCCGACCCGCATTTCCACAATCTCGATCCTCTTCTTTCCTTCCATTTGCTCCCTCCTTCCCACTGCATCAAAAAAGACTGCGGTTATCCGCAGCCTTGCTTTGGGGGTTTATAGTTCCAGAAGTGTCTATTTTCTTCCACGGAGCCCCGGCATCCGGTTATCCGGACACCGGGGATACATGGGAAAGAATGAGCACACCACAGCACTGTTGCAAGCCTTTCACTTGCAGATTACATGATAACACTGGCTGTATTTGAGGTCAAAAGAAAAAAAACGGAAATTTTATCTGAGTTCATATAAAGCCATTGCGTCAAGTCCGAAAAACAGGATCGTGAGGTCGTTCCTGGCCTCCTTTGCGTCCTTCTGGATATTACTGATATCCGTCTGGTAGATCTCTGCGATCTCTTTTGTGGTCTTTTTCTTCCCCTCTTCCCTCTCCAGGTACATATATTCGATCACAAACCATCTCCGGTGCATCACTTCTTGCGCAGAATTAAGGCAGTTTCTCTTATAAACATCAAGCATCCGGTCAACATGCGCCAGGATAAATTTTACAGCATTCACTCCCCGGAGCTGTCTGTGAAGCGTCTTGTCATCCTCGAATATGTTGAACTTTGTAAGCACATCCATATTGTAGAGAGTTTCGTCCACTTCCTCTGCAGCCTCGATCGTATATACCGCCTGTTCCGCATAGTCTTTCAGCTTCGTGTAGTTCTCCAGGAGTTTCTTTGTCCGGAATAGAAGTCCGCTCCACTCCTTCTTTTTCTTCTCTTTCTCTACGGATATGTATTTTGATACTCCTTCCTCCACCGCTTTCTGGCAGATATCCCGCAATTCCTTTTCACTTAATCGTACTGTTTTTGGCATCTTTCCCATGATTACTCCCTCCTGTGATTGACAATTTCCTACCCTCTGTAATATAATGAGGGTACGTTCGTGTGGGGAATTCCTTTCTGCCAAGTGCAGGAGGGGATTTCTTTTTTTACGGAAAATTATTCAGATATCGCATTCTTCATTTGTGCAAGCCTCTTTTTTTCTTTTGCTTCCCTCTTCTTTTCCTTCTTGCTCTTCACATGGACTTGCGAGATATCATGCAATATTCTCTTTGCATTGGTAGTAGACCCGTATATCTTTTTCAGAAAAGCCTGTGCTGTAGCCGCATATGGGTCATAGCTGTCAGTGTCTCTCTTCTTAACCATAGTCTTTGTTCCGTCCTCCCAGATCACTACTGTTGTCCCGTCGATCATGTGGTGTATCGCTTTGGGATTAGGATATTCTTTTACCGTTCTGGAATATCTGGTTTCAAGATCCAGGATTACAGCTTTCAGTTCCTCGTTTTGCTTCTGGTATTCTTTTAACATTGCGGACATAATCGCCATTTGTGTTCCGCCGCTTACATAAATATTCCCATATGCGTCATACCATTGTTCAACCCTTTTCTGCTCTGATTCTCCTGTAGGTTTATATCTTCCTTGTCTGTGATCCGGAATTGCCATCGGATCGAATAACCCCTGGACCTCTCTCTGGTATGCCCTATCCAGATACCTACGTTCTTTTCTGTCCATCTCGTTCATTTTCTTTTCCTCCTAAAAGTATTTGCAAATTCACATGTTGCGAAATGAGAAATATAACCGTAACCGTCAGCAGTTTCCGGATCAGATACGATCGTCCCGGAAACAAGGTTTCCGTCAGTCTTTACAATCTTCTCTTTTCCGCCGTTCCTATAGTTCACAATTTTCAGATTTACAGGCATACTCTTTCCGGACTTCATCCGGATAAACATAATCCTTGCCCCGCACTTTCTGCATGTGGAAAAATCATTGTTTCTTGTTCCCATCGTTTGCTCCTCTCGCACTCTCCATCCCTGCTCGTAATGCCTCGTTCAATATCGCAGCCATTTCAGAAATACTCATCGTATACATAATGTTTCTTCTCGGATCCGAAATGCTGACTACTCCGATAGAGCAAGATGCTTTGATGTCAACCTTTGTCTTTTCCTGCCTGGATATTTTTCTGAGATTCCCTTTCCCGAGAAATATCGTTCTCACACCGTCAGTCCGGCACTCTATCCCGTCCATCGGGCCGTAGCTCAGATCCTTGACTCGGGTTATCTTAAAGTCCTCCATCTGCGCTAATCCTCCTGTCCCGGATCTTCATATCCGTAGTCGTCACCTTCTGCCTCTGTAGGCTCTGTATTGCCTTCTGCATCGTTTTCTTCCTCGTAGTCGGTAAAATCTCCATCCGGTACTTCCATCCCCTCAGAAACGCCGTCTTCTGGTATGTCAATGATGTTCTCGTCATCGATCGGCGGCAGGATATTTGAAGGGCCTGCAATCCCTTTCACTTCTCCGACATGATTTTCCGGTCTGTTCATTTTCTCCTGGAAGTCGTCATCAAAAATGCTCATTTGTCCACCTATTGAGACATATTTCAGAACAAACCGTTTCAGATCATCGTCATACACCAGATTCATCCCTGTGTCCCGCTTTCCGTCGAAGGAATCTTTTACCGGGACTGTAGTTGTTACTTTGTGTTTGAGAACAGGTTTATGAATTTCCTCCTGCCCGTTATCTGTGTCGATCCAGTCTGTAGATATGTTAATATCCACCTTTAAAGTGATGCTTCCCTCGTCGGAACCGTTCTGATCCATCTTCCGGAACAACTTTTGCAGGAGCATGTCAAAATTCTCCCTGGCCTGTTGAAATACATCGCTTTCCATCGTGATCTCTTCGTAGTTCATCGTACTCATAGTCTTATCCTCCTATCTGAATAATCTTTACTTCCACTCTCGGTTTCTCTGAATAAAATTTTCTTACCTGCCCGTCTACGACTTGCGAATCATCTCTGTACGCAATTTTATTCAGACTGTCGCAGATGATTTTTGCCATATTATCAAAGTCTGGCTTCTTTGTCGGTCTGATCTTTCCGGAAAGCATGAGCTCTCTCTTTTTCTTTGATGTGCTTTTCGGTATCCCGTAATAAGCTATGATCCGGCAGTCAAGCATTGCGCCATCCGGGAAGATAAAGTCTCCGCATTGTGCGGAATATTCCGTCTTTACCAGGTTCTCATAGCTTACTGTATCTTTTGGTGTGTAAGCCTGTGAGAATGTGTGGTCTTTTCCGTCCTTTCCTTTGTATCTTCGCAGTGATACTCTTGGCCTCCCTTTTCCCCTCGGTTCTCCGTATACTGTGAATTTCACTTCGTTCATTATCTCACCTGCTATTTTGATGTATTTGCGTTCGTGTCAAGATCTATGGCATGGACGAAGTAATCCAGGGCGTTTCCTTTTCCTTTCGGCTTCTTGTGCTGTCCTACGTCATACCCGTTTTTTGCAAGTATCCCGATCACTGTCAGCCTGTCGTCCATATTGTAGATCCTCAGCTCTGCATCCCACTTCTGAGGGTTTTCCGGTTTCTTCTCCTCTCCGGTAAAAATATAGTTGTAATCAACCTTTGTCGCCTTTGCAATCTTCCGGATCACAGATGCAGGAATATCTACTTTCCCGTTTTCATATCCTCCGATCACGCTGTCGCTCTTCCCGATCATTTTTCCGAACTCCGACTGTGAAAGCCTCATTTTTTCTCTGATCTTCCGGATGTTTTCCCCTATCTCTCCCATATGCGCCTCCGTTATTCCATGTATTTCTTCATGTCATCAAATCTTTTTGCAGCCTCAATCTGACGGAATGACTTTCCCGGCATTTCTACCGGGAAGCATGCTTCAAACACTCTGTCATAGATTCTTTTCCTTTGGATATCTTCGCATTCCATCATCTCTGACAGGCTGAAATTTGTTGTCAGAATCAGAGGCTTTTCCTCCCGGATCCGGCTATCAATCACGTTGTATACTCTCTCAATAGCATACTCTGTGTTCCTCTCAGCCCCCAGATCGTCTATTATCAGCAGGGAAGCGTAATTGAGGATCTGTATATACTCTGCTTCCCTGTCCCCCATTCCGATGTCCTGCAAGATTTTGACAAACGATGTCATGATGACAGATATCTGCTTTTCCATGAGGGCGTTGGCAATGCAGGCAGCCGTATAGCTTTTCCCGGTTCCTGGCGGACCATAGAACAGGATCCCCTGGTTTTTCTTCCGCATTTCAGAGAAATTCTGGACGTAATTCTTCGCAAGGTTGAAAATCTTCCGGTTTTCTTCCCGGATCCGGTATGAACTGAAAGTCGCGTTCCGGAACTTGTTTGCCATCATAGAAGCGTCCTTCAGACGAGATATCCTTCTCATGGTCTCTTCATACTCGTCTTTCTTCTTTTTCTCCTGGATCTCTTTTAATCTGCAATCGCAGAGGATAGGCACTACTTTTTCTTTTCCCATTAAAGAGATGCGTTTCTGTTTTCTCTTTCTGCACTTTCCGCATACCAGAAGGCCGTCATTCCCTATTACGTCTCCCGATTCTTTCGGGTTCACTTCCTCCTGCGTATTGGATGGCAAGTAGCCCATCACATTCATGTATCATCATCCTTTCTGCCTATAAGAACGGATTTTCTGCCTTCCCGGGCTTTTTTTCCAGTTCCATGTGTTTTTTATCGAGATAATCCAGAAAAGGCGTTGTTTCGCTCAAAAATGTAGTTGCGTGTTTGATGTATTTATCTTCTCTCTTTTCAGATTCACATTCCTTGCGGTAATTCATAGCTGCTTCAAGAAGTTCCTCTTCCGAAAATCCATCATTCAGCCGTGCTCTATACTTTTTGTATGCGTTTCCTTTGTCTTTTTTTCTCGGATATCGCTTCCAGAACGCCTCGAACCCTTCTGTGTATGGGTTCTTGCTTTTTACGGGCTGCGGTGCCTCCGGAGCCAACTCCTTTTCTTTTTTCTTTCCTTCCCGGTAGTTCCGCATCCGTTCCGCATGTTTCGCTTTTCCCTCCATGTAGTTGTTGTAATATGACCTCCAGTCAAGCCAGTCATGTATATAAATGATCCCGGCTCTTTCGTCGAGCCACCCGGTGTCTATCATGCTCTGAACTATATCTTCCAGACCCGCATTCTCCGGATCCGAGAATCCCGCTCTGATCGCCTCTTCTATGTCTTTCCGGTCTCCTGCCACGATTTTCCCGTTTTTTTCAGCATTGTCGATCCCCCACAGCCAGATCCTTATAAGGATCCCGACCGCCTCATTCTGAGAGATGCAAGCTCTCTTTGCAAAGTCTCTCAGCTTCCCCCCGATCATCTTTTGATCTACTGTGATCCATGCCATTCTTTCTCCTCTCTTCCTATAGACTTGCTACCAGATCTCCGATCCCGATCGGTCTTTTCAATACCTTTGTGTCCCGGCACCAATCGCATGTTTCGCATCTGGTTGGAACAACTCCGTCAAATTTCACTTCCAGGATCCTCGGCATGTTTCTTTCCACGTTGGCGAGTGCTTCTTTCAGATATGTGTCATGCACATAGATTACTTCAATATTCGGGGACTCCTCTTTTGATATTCCTGCGATATAGAAGGGGAGTCTTTTCCCCGTGTTCTGATAAACTATCTCCTGGTATATTGCTCCCTGGATGTCATAACCCCAGTATCGGACAAAATCCAGATATCCGATATCCGGAACATATCCAAACTTCGTGAGCGACTGCATATATTTCAGATCTACGATAGCCCTTCCAGAATGGTAGCTGTCCATTTTGATTTTCCACTTTGTTCCGAACAGCTCTCCGGTCATGATGACCTGTTTCTCTCCGGACATATATTCCTGGAATAATTTATCACGGAGGCTTCTCTCAATCGCCTTTTCTGCTTTCTCATATGTAGCAAGCAGCCTCTTTTCCCCTCTCTTTGTGAAGAGTTCCGGGTGTTCCTCTTTAAACTGATCTAACGTCCCCTCATAGAATGCATCGACGTAGCTTCCCATCAGCATTGATGTAGTCGGTTCCGGTTTATAGTCCCCTCGGATCTTCGCCATTGCGCATTCCTCGCATCCAGGTTTCCCGTATGTTCCGACAAAATCCTTGTACTGTGAAACGGACATATACTCGTAGTTTGCTATATCTGAATAGTAATTTTCCGGTGTCAGCTCAAATCCCATGTTATTTATACCTCCTCATAATCTGCTCCGATGAATTTTATATACTGCAAGACTTTCTGATACTGTTCCGGAGAACCGATGATCCGGATCGTCTGTTCTGGTTTGATTGCCGATCCTACAGCTCTCTGGAAAGCCTCACGTTCCGTCTGTTCTATTGCTTTCCCGATCTGTGATGCCAGGAGAGGATTTCCGTCAAACGTTTCTGCTCCGGATACAATCTTCTGTCCTGTTTGGTCTTCTGATTTTTCTACCAGGTTTCCGTCTCTGTCCCTCAGTTCCATATTCGGACCCATGAGGTTAGCGAGTGTCTGGGCAGCAATCCGGTTCAGTTCGTCCTGGCTCATAGATTTCTTTCCTTCCGGATCCTGTTTTGTGGATTTCTCCTCGGCAGCTTTCCTCTCTGCCTCTTTCTGAGCTTCCTGCCTCCTCCGGTTTTCCTCTTCCTGTATTTTCCGTCTTCTCTCTGCCTCGAGGATCCTTTCTTTCTGCCTTTTCATCTCCTGCACTTTGCTCATTGCGTCGGCAAGGACAAACCTTCTCTTATATGCGGCAATAGCGTCTTCCAGAAATTCTTCATCTACTGCCTGGATCACGGACAGATCATTCATGAATGCTTCTGCCTTTCCCCCGATCGCTTCCTTCCACGTTTTCTTTGTGGTAGACACATTTTCCCACTTCGTGTCATACGATGACTCCATGGCTCTTTCACGGATATCCTCCGGAATCTTCGAGAATGCTTCCTGCATGTATGCGTAGATCTCTTTACGAACCTGTTTCTTTCTCCTGGTTTCGTATTCCTGCACTTTCTCATTGATGACACCAATCGGCTTATCAATCAGCTCAACAAGCTCTTTTGCCTGCCTTTCAATCTCTTCATATGGCTCAAGGCATTTAGACTTAATGTCCTTTCTTTTTTCCTCTACGGCTTTTCTCAGCGATCTGAGATATGCGAGGTCTCCTCTAGCATCCTTGACCGAATTATCATCATACTGAGTCGTCTCATATATGGACAGCTCTTTTTCAAGAGATTCTTTAAGTTCTTTAAAGTTCCATTTCACCGTCCCCGGTGTCTGCTGTACTGTTACCTGTATCTCATTCATTCCCATATCCTCCTTTTATGCGAACGGAAGTTCAGAATCATCAATTTCCCCCATCATGTTCATATATCCCGGATCTTCAAAATAGCTGTTTCCCTGGTCTGGGACAGGTTCCGGTTCTCTTTTCTGACGGAAGTCTTCCGGTCTTACTGTGCGCTGTGGTTTTTCTTCAATCATGTTATTGTCTCCCGCAAAAGCGTCTATCACTTCCCCGTTGTCCTGCGGAGCAGCTATCCTCTTCCCGGAAGTTTCATTGTCGAACTCGAATCCGGATCCGTCCTCGTATGCCTTAAGCTGTTCAATGCTGTCCAGATTTTTGTCGATCAGTTTGCTCAGTCTCCGGATCACTGTCTTTTTATACATTTCCCCGGTGGACTCGCTCCACGCCTGACTGTTCTTTGCCTTTGAGTACGTCTGTCTGGTGTGTTCGATCTCGTCTTTGCTCATACTCTCATATTTCATTGTCCCATCTTTGTAGAGGACTACCGCAAAAGCTCCGATAATCGGCTTAGTTGAGAACGGAACAGGAGTGAAGTTCAACTTCTGGATCCCTCCCTCCACTCCTTCCTCATATTCATCCCCTTCCCGGACTACTTTTGCGTATATATCCTTAATCGGATCTTTGCTATACATTTTGCAGACTTTTATTTCTCCTTTGTAGTCTGTCTGAAAATTCATCTGGCTTCCGTATGGAATTGCGTAGCACTCCCCGTTGAGAAAATCCAGTCCCAGATATGCGCCTTTTATAAAGCAGAGGGCGATTGTGTCCGGGTTTACTTTGTTCAGAGCTTCTTTTTTCTTCCCGTCTTTCAGCATGTCATTGAGAACTGTGATGCAGTTCAAAGCGAATCTCTGCTGATTAAATCCGGGCGGCAAAGCGTCTTTTTTCTTTGTGAGCAGTCCTGTCAATTTCGACTGTATCTGCTGTAAATACTGTTCTGTGGTTACTTGCGCCATGTTTCTACCTCCCTTGAAATTTATGTGAATGCCATCATCATTGTGGCGGCATTGACCGAGTTGCGAAAAAAATAATCTTTGATTTCATCCTCCAGGAGCAACGGAAGATAGTCTTCTCCTTTTCCGCAAAGATCAATCTTTCTCCTTGCGTGTTCCAGAATCACTTCATATTCCGGTTGAGACAGGATGTAACCTTTGTTCTCCATTTCCTCCCGGACTTGATCCGGTGTCTTCTTGTCATGCATCGTACTCCTCCTCGTCATCTTCAAAGAGGCATTCATCCGGATCGAACGCTAATTTGTATCCCAGGAACATCACCACCGGGAAAACAAGCACTTCTCCTCCAGTCGCATCATATCCTCTCTGCTCGTCCGCTATCCTGGTTGCTCCTATCTGTAAGATGATCGAAACAGCCAGTATAAGAAATAATTTAAACAGCCGCATTGATCTTTTCCTCCATTTCTCCCCGGAACACGAAAATCCCTATATCAAGCCCCGGATCTTTCTCTATAGCGTCCAGGAGATCTTTATCGGTTTCTATCCCGTACTCCCTTTTAAGTGCATCTTTCAAATTCTCAATCAGACCCATCCTCTGCACCCCCGTATTTCTTTAAATACATTTTCAGTTCCATCACATCATCAGCGACTTTCCCGAGATCATAGACAATTTCTTTCAATACCATCTCTTCCTCCTCACTGATTTTTCCGTCACTGGCAATACATAGAAGCGCTTTTTTAATCTTGTGCATTCTGTCGGCATCTGCATGATCCAGTAGGCTGCATGTAATCTGTGATATGTCACGAATCTGTGTCTGTATATTCATTCTCTTACCGATCGGGCAATCATGCTTGCAGTAACTTGCTTCGATCTCCGGAGATTTATACAGATCCGCCATCTTTACCACTACGTCAACCGGAACAGGTGTCAATAGCAGTTCGTAATTTCTAAGACTCGACTCGGACACATTCAGAAGTTCCGAAGCCCCTTCCCGGCTGTTCAACTTGTCATTGTGCTTTGCAGCCTCTTTTCTACAGGAATAATAGATACTGCACACGTTGTTCTTACATTCTTTCTCCATGTTCTTTCACTCCTTAATCGGCTACAATTTTCTTATACAGTTGTGGTGCCACTATCCGGTATCCCCAGGTAATCGCTGATCTTTTTAACAGCAGGTACACTGTAGACTCTGCCGTTGATGATCGAGCTTACATAGCTCCTGTTCATTCCAAGGGCAGCCGCAAGATCCTGGACTTCGAGATCTTTTTTTACCATCTCGATCTTCACGCTCTTGCACCACTTGGACAGCTTTTTCTTCATGCTCTCCCTCCTTTTGCGCTTTACATACCTCACATTTGTTGGTAAAATTAAAGCGTTATGAATTTCGTAATCAATTTGATTATGTTTTGTTGTTTATGTTTGTTAGTATAACGCACTACGGTGAGTCTTGTCAATGCCAAAGACTCTTTTTAGTGAGTTTTTAGGAGAACGTATGTTTTATGATAATTTGAAGGACGCTTGCAGGGAAAAGGGGACTACAGTTACCACAGTATTAAAAGAGCTTCATATGAGCACCGGGAGCACGGGAAAGTGGAAGGATGGTTCAATTCCTAAAATAGATACTGTCATGCAGCTATCTGAATATTTAGGAGTGTCATTAGACAGGCTCGTTTATGGAAACAGCACTCCGGTGAGTCAAAGCCTGGATCCAGAATGGATCGAGATTATATCTCACATACCCGAAGAAAAACAGCAGATGTGTAAAGATTTTCTGAGGACGCACATGGTTGTCCCGGAAAAATACCAGGATAAGAAAAGGGGATAATATCTTTTGAGTATTTTAAATTCAAGCTCGGGTTATCCCGTTGATAAATTCTTTCTTACTGCGAACGTTGATCGTTGGGAAGACTTCCGGTGTGGGAGCGAACCTCTCGGTTTTGATACGGTTGATTTCTGGGAATGGTATGCCGGATATTCTATAGACGCTTCTGTGCGTGGCGGTCTGGCAGAGTTCCTTGTCATGAAAGCTCTTGGATTCAACCAAAAACGTAGCCACTGGGGAAGTTTTGATCTGCTGTTTCACGGGAAGGGGATAGAGATAAAATCATCATCCAAAATAAGCTGTAAACACCCAGAGAGAAAAGAGGCTCATATTTCAGAGAACAGCCGTATTTCGTTCGATATACGGAAAAGGCATCACCATATTGTCGGCGGTTCATGGACAGAGCGTGACAGATGTTCAGACCTTTATATCTTCTGCTTACTGCTGAAAGTTCCTGTTACAGACGTATCTAACTGGGAGTTCTATCCTGTTTTATCCAGTGATCTTGATTTACGATTCGGAGACGCTAAAACCATTTCTTTATCAAAGCTCCGCTCATTTGTTGATCCTGTGTCATACTCGGATTTGCGGCACACTACTGAAAAAATTATTTTTGGAGGTAGTAATATGTGTAAAGATGCAGAATCGGAAGAAAGGGAAAGAGAGGAGCAGGTCTTAGAATTGCAGAGGCTTATTGCGTGCTACCAGATCGCAAGCAGGGATGACAAAAACGTTGTCTGGGCGGCGCTGAATAAATATGTGCCGCATATAAGCTGAGTATAGCCCCGTGCAGGGGCTTTTTCTATAGGAGGGCAGAATGAGTCGCAGAAAGGTTGAAAATCTCCTGTCGGGCCGGAATAGGGCTTCGCAGGCCAAAAAAGTAGCAATTTACATCAGAGTATCTACCGTGCACCAAATTGACAGGGACTCTCTCCCTATGCAGCGGAAGGATCTTATCGCTTATTGCGAGCTTATACTTGGAATCAACGACTATGAAATATTTGAGGATGCCGGGTATTCCGGAAAGAATACCGCTCGTCCTGCTTACAGGGAAATGATGAAGAAAGTCAGACTCGGAGAATTTTCTCACATACTTGTGTGGAAGATTGACCGCATCTCCAGGAATCTTCTTGATTTTGCCAAAATGTATGAGGAACTTAAAAAACTCGGAGTAACATTTGTAAGCAAAAATGAGCAGTTTGATACCTCGACAGCTATCGGAGAAGCTATGCTTAAAATCATTCTGGTATTCGCAGAGCTCGAGCGCAACATGACATCCGAGAGAGTGTCTGCCGCCATGCTATCCAGGGCCAATAATGGACAGTGGAACGGAGGTCGTGTTCCTTACGGATATACTTATGATCCGGAATCTGGAGAGTTCAGCTTTGATTCAGAAGAATACAATGTATGCAGAATGATAAAAGACGATTATATAGAGCATAAGTCCCTCGTTCATACTTCACGATATCTAAACAGCCAGGGTCTCCTTACCAGAGCGGGCGCTGAATGGTCTCCGAACGCTGTCTGGATTATTGTGTCAAGTCCGTTTTATGCAGGTATATATCGCTACAATCGGTATAAAGGAACCGAGAACAGGACAGAAAATCCGGTTGATGAATGGATCATGATTCCAAACCACCACCCCGCTATTTTTTCTTTAGAGGAGCACGAAACAATGATAAAGATTCTTGAAGAAAATTCAAGGAATAAGAATGCGCCTGGGAAGCAGTGTCTTCGCAAGAACGTTCATATCTTTTCCGGGATCGTTTACTGCGGGAAATGTGGTAGCAAAATGGTTTCCACTCCCGGCCGTCCTCATGCTGACGGATATCGTGGCTCTAACTACAGTTGTCCCAAACGGAGAAAGTCCGGATCCTGTGATAACCCTACAATTTCAGATGTAATCCTGGGAGAATTCATAATAAACTATATTCTGAACATGCTCAACGCAAAAAAGCAGTTCTCGAAAATAAAATCTCCGGAAGATCTCGAGCGTCATCTGTTATCCGGGATTACTTTTTCAGATGTAGCACATATTGAGGAAAGCGGTCTGCACGAATTTTACAATCTTCTGACGATGTATAAGTCGGATAATTCTTATGTCATATCGGCCCAGAGAAAAAGGAAAAGAAAGGCTCCTGTAGATCCGGAGATAGCGTCTCTCCGGAAAGAAAAAGAAAAGCAGGAACGTGCTCTTAAACGGCTCCAGGATCTTTACCTCTATTCTGACAATGCGATTTCAGAAAAGGACTACATCATCCGGAGGAAAGAGATTACTGATAAGCTAGAAAGCATCTGTGCCTCACTTGGAATGACATCCTCCGGAGTCACCGAGTCCTTAACGGATGAAGAATTCGTAAAACTTGCAAGCCATCTTCTGGTCTCCAGGCAGCTTACCGACAGGGAATACATTTATTTTCGTAACCTTGCAAAAAGTGTAGCTCCAGACATACTGAAGTCTTACCTCGACAGTATTTTAGACTCTGTAATGGTTGAGGACGGTCGGATCACAATTATTGTCTTTAAAAACGGCATGATGCATAAATTCGTCTACAAATCGTAAAAAGCCAGAGGTTTTTCCTCTGGCTCCTTTTAATTCTTTTCCCTCACAAATGTTCAAAAACGGTGTTAAACGATAAGCATCGCATCTCCAAAACTAAAAAATCGATACCGTTCTTTCACGGCTTCTTCATAAGCCGCCATAACATGTTCTTTCCCTGCCAGCGCGGATACGAGCATAATGAGTGTCGATTCCGGCAAATGGAAGTTTGTGATCAGGCAGTCCAGTATTTTAAAATGATATCCCGGATAAATAAAAATTTCCGTCCAGCCGCTGCATGCTTTCAAATGTCCGTTTTCGTCAGCCGCAGATTCAATCGTGCGGCAGCTTGTCGTTCCGACGCAGATCACGCGTCCGCCCCTGTCTTTGGCATGGTTGATCTTCTCCGCCGCCTCTTCATTTATCATATAAAATTCCGAGTGCATATGATGATTTTCCACATCGTCAACTTTGACAGGACGAAATGTTCCCAAACCTACATGTAATGTTACTCTTGCAATATCAACGCCTTTTTCTTCAATTTTTCTGAGTAGTTCCGGCGTAAAATGAAGTCCTGCCGTCGGAGCGGCTGCCGAACCTGAATGTTCTGCATAAACCGTATTATATCTGTTCTTATCCTGAAGCTGATGCGTAATATACGGCGGAAGAGGCATCTGACCGAGCTGATCTAATATTTCTTCAAATATACCTTCATATTCAAAACGGATCAGCCTGTTTCCTTCATCCACAACATCGACAACTTCTCCTACAAGCAGACCGTCTCCGAAACTGATCCGTGTTCCCGGCTTTGCCTTACGACCGGGTTTCACGAGCGTTTCCCACACATCATCCGCCCCTCTTTTCAGAAGAAGCACTTCGATCTTCGCGCCTGTCTCTTCTTTTGCCCCGATCAATCTGGCCGGAATTACCTTCGTATCATTTATCACGAGACAATCGCCTTCATTCAAATAATCGATAATCTCACTGAATACATGATGCCCGATCTTACCGGTTTCTTTGTCCACTGTCATAAGTCTGGAAGAGGAACGGTCTTCCAGCGGGTCTTGCGCGATCAACTCCTCCGGAAGATCATAATAAAAATCACTTGTTTTCATATTCGGTTTATCTCCTGTTATTTCTAAGAAGCAAGCCTTGCGTGTACTCCACGCAAGGCTTTCCCCAAATTCATTTCTGTCTTTATCACTCTTGAGTTATTTCTGTTTTATTGCGTTCTAAGCTCTGCGCCCATTTTCTTTCCGAGTTTTTTCATAACCTGTTCGGCGACGCTTTCGATCTCCTGTGACGTCAGCGTTTTCTCATCAGATCCGATCGTCAGTCTGATCGTTACGGATTTTTTGCCCTGCGGAATCTGTTTTCCTCTGTATTCATCTACAAACGATGCATCTTTTAAAAGGGCGCTTGCTTTCTTTTTACCCATAACGGCATCATAAATGTCATTCCATACTGCATCGGAATTAAAAAGCATGGAAATGTCATAGTCTGTCTCAGGATACTCTGCAAGATGCTCGAATTTATTCGTTCTTGATTTCAGCGGTTTCAGTTTTGAAGCATCCAGCTCAAAAAGAATCACAGAAAGATTCTTAATACCGCATTCCATAGAAACTTTTTTCGCTACAAGACCCATATCGCCGATCTTTTCATCACCAAGGTAAATGTTCAGCCACACAACATTGTCAGCCCATACCGGCTTTTCTTCTTTTTTAAATTCATACGCTTCCATATGCGTATATCTCGGCATATACTCAAGAACTCCTTTTGCCTCTCTGAAAAGCATACCGATGTCCTTTACGCTGCTTGCAAATGCCGCTCCGATATGTCTGCGCTGTTCAGGAAGAGATTCCGTCTCATCATATGCATTTGTGTAATTTTTATCAAAGAACACCTGAGCCTCTTCAAAGATAGAAAAATCATTAAAGTAACGCTCGTTTTTCGCAACCGCCTCGCAAAGGTTCGGCAGAAGAGAAGAACGAATGCAGCTCATATCCGGCGCCGGAGGTGTGGAAAGTTTCAAAACTCCGTCTGTACTTTGCAAAACTGCGTTTACAAACACATCGTTCATCCACGGATAAGTATATACTTCCTGCATTCCGCATCGTATTGCAAGATATTCTTTCATATTTCTTACGAGACTTTTATCCTTCTGATTGATCGAATCTGTAAATGTCGTCGTAAATTCTGTCGCCTCGAAATTATCGTATCCGTACATTCTGGCAACTTCTTCCATCACATCGTCCTTGATAGAAATATCGCCTGTCGAACGCCATGTAGGCGCTGTCACATGCATATTGTCGCCGTCGATCCGAACGTCGAATCCAAGCTGTTCCAGCTTGCCTTGAATCTCTTCATTTGTCAGGTGTTTTCCGAGTCTTTTCTCCAGCCATGTCAGATTAACGTCAATTTCTGCTCTGTCGAGTTTTTTCACATAATTATCGCAGTATCCTGTCACCTGAAGTTCAGGATAAAGCTCTTTAAAATACTTCATTGAAAGAGCAAGCGCCTGATCGCATCTTTCGGGATCGATCGCTTTTTCATATCTGGAAGACGCTTCTGTACGCGTGTCGTAACGAAGCGCTGTGCGGCGGATGCCTGTCGCTTCAAAGTTTGCCACTTCAAGGATCACACGTTCCGTCTTCGGCAGGATCGAATCTTTCGCTCCGCCCATAACTCCCGCAAGAGCAACCGCACCTTCGGAATCAGTAATCACAAGATCGTCTGTATTCAATTCAAGCTCTTTATCATTTAAAAGAAGAAGCTTTTCTCCTTCTGCCGCATGTCTTACGACAATATGATCCGTAATATTATCTGCGTCAAATGCATGTGTCGGATTTCCTGTTGCGAGCATTACATAATTCGTGATATCGACAAGAGCATTGATCGGACGCATTCCCACTTTCCAGATTCTGTTCTGCATTTTATACGGTGAAGGTTTTACAGCCACGCCTGACATCTCAACGCCGATATATCTTGTACATCTGTCAGGATCTTCTATCTCGACTTTAAAATCAGACTGAACGTCTGCCCGGAAAGGCTCGATCTTTGCAAGCGGCAGGTTATAAAGCGCCGCGATCTCACGGGCGATTCCGTAATGTCCCCAAAGGTCCGGTCTGTTTGTCATTGATTTGTTGTCTATCTCAAGAAGCACATCATTCATATCCAAAGCATCTGCCAAAGAAGTTCCTGCCGGAACGTCAAACGCCGAAAGGTCAAGAATTTCGCCTTCTGTTTCTGACGGGAAAAGCTCTCCTAATCCGATCTCATCTGAAGCGCAGATCATACCGTATGACTCAACTCCGCGAAGCTTAGAATTTTTGATCACTACAGGCTCTCCTTCGCCGTGCCAACGAACAACCGCTCCCGGGCAGGATACCGCAACGCGCATTCCTTCTTCCAGATTAATACCTCCGCATACGATATCTTTCGTCTCACCGCCGCCGATATCTACTTTGCATACTCTTAATCTGTCTGCGTTCGGATGCTGCTCGATCTTTTCGATCACTCCGACGATCATATTTTCAAAACGTTCTGCAAGATATTCCACGTCTTCCACTTCTACTGTGGACATTGTCAGATCGTACGCCAGTTTTTTCAGATCTGCATCTTCCGGAATATTTACATAATCTCTAATCCATGATAATGATAATTTCATAGTCTCTCTCCTCGTATCTAAATTGCCTCTATCTAAACTGTTTCAGGAATCTCAAATCTGCACTGTGGAACAGTCTTACGTCATCTACACCGTAACGCATCATAACAAGTCTGTCCAAACCGATATTTACATAAAATCCTGTATATTCATCAGGATCAAGTCCTGCTGCCCGAAGTACGTTCGGATGCGGAGAACCTCCCGGCATAACTTCGATCCAGCCGACATGTTTACATACGCTGCATCCTTTTCCTCCGCAGACCTGACACTGCATGTCGATCTCAAATCCCGGCTCTACAAACGGGAAGAAACCGGAACGCATTCTGACCGGAACGTCTGTTCCGAACACTTTGCTCAAAATGCTCTTGATCATTACTTTACCTGATGTAAACGTAATATCTTTGTCCACGATCAGCGCCTCATACTGGAAAAACGCTCTCTCATGATGCGCGTCCGTCGTCTCGTTTCTGTACACACGTCCCGGA
>UMEC01021560.1_pt1 | contig 47871 bp, 42 predicted proteins | sample 1964651 | NCBI WGS metagenome assembly UMEC01 (sample SAMEA4836010, study PRJEB28245) | human gut metagenome | biome: gut microbiome; material: fecal sample | place: Denmark | collected 2008 | reverse complement strand
TTGAGCCGGACGTTTTCCCTGTATACGGCTGCTGTTTTTAGAGTTTTGCGGACGAATCACAAATGCCAGATTTTTCTTTTTCGGAGCTTCTTCTCCCTCTGACTTTCCTTCTGATCTTGTGCTTTTTTCTTTTCGGATCTCATCTGCTATATTGTCCTCGATCGAACTCATATGATTTGACACCTCCACATTTTTCTTATGCAACAAATCGATGAGCTCTTTATTTTCCATTCCAAGCTCTTTCGCAAGTTCATGTACCCTCATTTTTGTCATATTAAAACTACCTCCTTATGCAATATCCTCTCGGTTTTTCAGCTCTCTTTGAATTCCATCTGCAAATCCTTCGTCAAGTATCGCCAGAGATGCACGGAACTCTTTTCCCATTGCATGCCCTAAGGTATCTTTATCTCCGTAGAAACAAAATGGAACTTTATAAAACTTACACATATCCCCGAATTTTTTCTTCGTGTTCTTTGATGCGTCACCGGCGACAATGACAAGCTTCGCTTTTCCTGATTTCGTCTCGCTTTCTGTCATTGTCTCGCCGCTTACACATTTTCCGGCCTTCATCGCCAGTCCGATCAGGGAAAGGACCTTATCTCTCTTACTCAAGCTCTCCCATCTCCTTTTCCATTCTCTCATATACTTCCGGCGGTATTGCCTGCTTAAACGACCGTTCCAATCCACGGTTTTTCACAGCTTTCTGAAAGCATTCTACGCTCCGGCAAAGATAAGCGCCTCTGCCGTTTGCTTTTCCAAGTGCATCCACGACGAATTCTCCGGTTTCTGTCCTGAGTATTCGCAGCAATTCTTTTTTAGGTTTCATTTCTCCACACCCTACACATTTACGCATAGGAATTTTTTTATTAACTGCCAAATAACCCACTCCTTTAGATATTACTCATTCTCTGTCTCGATAAATTCAATTTCTTCCGACTCTTCGCTCTGATCTTCTGCCGCTTCATCGTAAGACTCTTCACTGTATTCTTCGTTATACTCTTCCTCGTAATCTCCTGTATAACCTTCTTCACCGACAAGTCCCATCTCTTCCATATAATTTTCCGGAAGTTCTCCTGCCTCTATCGCCTGTGTCTCGCTCTTAATATCAATCTTATATCCTGTAAGTCTTGCAGCAAGACGTGCATTCTGCCCTTCTTTTCCGATTGCAAGTGAAAGCTGATAGTCGGGAACGATCACACTCGCGATTTTTTCTTCCGGATCTGCCATTACAGAAATCACTTTTGCAGGGCTAAGTGAATTTTCTATCAGAAGCGCCGGATTCTCATCCCAGTTGATAATATCGATTTTTTCACCGCGAAGTTCCTGAACAACTGCGTTTACTCGTGCTCCGTTCATTCCCACGCAAGCGCCTACGGGATCTACATTCGGATCGTTTGACCATACAGCCATTTTTGTACGGGAACCTGCTTCTCTTGCAATGCTCTTAATTTCAACTGTACCGTCTCTTACTTCTGCCACCTCTGCTTCAAAAAGACGTTTCACAAGTTCGGGATGTGTACGGGATACAAGGATCTTCGGCCCTTTCGGAGTATTTTTCACTTCTACTACATACAGTTTGATACGTTCTGTAGGTTTAAAATGTTCCCCTTTCACCTGCTCGTTCTCAGTAAGCATTGCATCTGCTCTTCCAAGATTAATACTGATATTTTTCCCGACATATCGCTGAACAACACCTGTCACAATATCTTTTTCTTTTTCAAAATACTGGTCAAATACAACTTTTCTTTCTTCTTCTCTTATTTTTTGAAGAATCAGGTTCTTTGCATTCTGAGTCGCAATACGCCCAAACTCTTTTGAGTGTACCGGAATCTGTGCGATATCGCCGACCTGTAATGCAGAATCCAGCTTTTCCGCTTCTTCGAGACTGATCTCCAACGCAGGATCTTCTACCTTGTCTACTACATTTTTCTCTGCATATACAGCATAATCGCAAGTATCACGATCCATGATTACTTTAATGTTATCCGATGTTCCGAAATGATTCTTACATGCGCTGATCAGCGAATTTTCAATCGCATCCATCATAACATCTTTACTGATATTTTTTTCTTTCTCAAGAATTGTCAACGCTTCCATTAACTCTGTGTTCATTTTGTCATTTCCTCCTAAATTTTAAAAATCCAAAGCAAGACGAATCAATGCAATTTCTGCTCTGTCAAATACTTGTTCTGTTTCATCTTCATATATAATGGTCACAGTGTTTTCATCAAACCCTTTCAAAATACCGGTAAATTCTTTCTGACGATCGATTGCCCGGTAAGTACGGATCTCTACTTCTTCTCCGATACTTCTCTTAAAATCTTTTTCTTTTTTTAACGGTCTGCCAAGACCCGGTGAGCTCACCTCAAATACATAAGAATCCGGGATATAATCTTTTTCATCGAGAATATCCGAAAACTTTCTGCTGACCGCCTCACAGTCATCTACCGTAATCCCGCCCGATTTATCGATATACGCACGAAGATACCATGTTCCGGCTTCCTTGACATATTCTACGTCAACCAGTTCAAATCCAAGTGCAGACACGATCGGTTCTAAAAGTTCTTCTGTTTTCTGTTCATATTCTTCTCTTTTTGACACGCTATACTTCCTTTCTTCTCATTTGGCAGAAACTATCTGCCGCTTATGTTTCTTTTGTTATCGTGAATTTACAACTGAAAATATCTGTAAGATATTTTTTGTCGTATGCATAGCAACAAAGAAGAGTGAACTTTCGTTCACTCTTCTGCCGGATTTCTATGTAACTATTTCATAGTATAGCACTGTTTTTTTTATATTGCAAGGCTTCTTCTCTATTTTCTTGCTTTTGTTCCTGCTCCATCGCGTTTCGCCGTTTTCAATCGATTTAAAGATACCTCTTTTTCATTATATAGAATCTTTGTTTCCGTTCCTTCTTCAAAAAGATATACCTTTTCCAGTTCATCTTTTTTCTGAAGACGGATACCTCTGACACCGACTGCAGCTTTTTTCTTTATAGGAACTTCCGTGGCCGGGAATCTCAAAAAGTACCCGTTCTTTGTCTGAAGAACGACATGCTTATTTTCATTAACAACCCGAACATCGACCAGAGAATCTTCTTCCTGAAGTTTTGTAGCCAGAATTGTTCGTTTTGCCACCTGAAATTCACTTCCGCTGACTTTTTTTACCATTCCCTGTGCCGTTGAAAACAAAAGCATGGCAAATCTCATCTGCTCGGAATCGTATACAGAGACAATCTGTTCATCAGAACTGGAGTAATTGCTGACATTGTCGATCGGAACTCCTTTATCCCTGAATTTTCCATAAGGAAGATCGATCACTTTCACCTGGTGCATTTTCCCGCTATCGGTAAAAATACATATTTTCCCCGTGTTCATACAATGGACAATATACTTATTCTCACTATCCGCCGCTTCCTTATTTCTTTCGTAAACGGCAACGTCTACTGTTCTTGCATATCCGAACCGATCCATCAAAAATACGACTTCCTGCTCTTCTATCTTCTTCTCTTCAAAAACGGCTTCTTCAGCATTTTCAACGACTGTACGGCGCGCTTTTGCATATTCTTTTTTAAACGATTCAAGTTCTTCCACAATAACTTGCGCCATAGAATCATAATTATTGAGAATATCTTCATAACGCGCAATATTCTTCACCGTCTGTTCATGTTCCGCGATCAAAGCCTGTACTTCCAGACCGATGAGGCGATATAAGCGCATCTCGAGGATGGCAGCAGCCTGACGTTCTGTAAAGCGTAAAAGCACCGCCATCTTTTTGGAAATAGAAGATTTAAACTTAATATTATCTGTTACGCCATTTACAAGACATGCTTTTGCATCTTTTACAGATTTACTGCCTCGAAGGATTTCAATAATAAGATCGATCACATCACATGCTTTGATCAACCCCTCCTGCACCTCACTTTTTTCCTGTTCTTTTGCAAGAAGTGTTTTGTATTTTCTCGTCGCCAGTTCAAATCGAAAATCTACATGATGCTCAATGATCTTCTTAAGTCCGAGTGTTTCCGGTCTTCCGTCTGCAACTGCAAGCATATTCACGCCGAATGTGTCTTCAAGGCGCGTCTTTTTATAAAGCATATTTTTTAGATTTTCTACATCTGCGCCTTTTTTTAGTTCCAACACAATCCGAATTCCTTCTTTGGAAGATTGGTTTGAAATATCTGTGATATCTGTTGTTTTCTTTGTCTCTACCAGACCGGCTACATCATTTAAAAACTTCCCTATTCCCGCTCCGATCATCGTGTATGGGATCTCACTGATCACAAGCTGCTTTTTGCCGCCTTTTAATTCTTCCGTCTCCACTTTTCCCCGGACTTTGATCTTTCCCTGTCCCGTTTCATATATATTGATCAGATCGTCTTTATTAACAACAATTCCGCCTGTCGGAAAATCAGGCCCTTTTATGTATTTCATCAGTTGTTTTGTAGTGATCGAATCGTTTTTAATATATGCCTTTACCGCATCGATCACTTCTCCGAGATTATGAGGCGGTATACTTGTCGCCATACCTACCGCAATTCCTTCCGCTCCGTTTACGAGGAGGTTTGGCACACGCATCGGAAGTACAAGCGGTTCTTTTTCTGTTTCGTCAAAATTCGGTCCGAAATCTACCACATCTTTATCTAGATCTGCAAGGCAGACTTCCTGCGTAAATTTCGTCAGTCTTGCCTCAGTATAACGCATTGCCGCAGCGCCGTCACCTTCGATCGAACCGAAGTTTCCGTGACCGTCTACAAGTACCATCCCTTTTTTAAACTCCTGAGCCATAACAACAAGAGATTCGTAGATCGAACTGTCGCCGTGAGGATGATATTTGCCCATCGTATCTCCGACAATACGCGCACATTTTCTGTACGGCTTATCATAGCGGATTCCCAGTTCGTACATATCATAAAGCGTACGGCGCTGAACCGGCTTCAGTCCGTCTCTTACATCCGGAAGCGCCCTAGAAATAATTACGCTCATCGCATAATCAATATATGATTTTTTCATAAGATCCGAATATTCCGTTCTTATGATCTGTGATTCACTGTTCATTTCTCGTCTCCTTCATTTCATTTTGCTCATATGACACAAAGCAAGTCCATTTTCTGACACAAATCACGTCGGCTCTGTTTCGTCATACAGATTATATATCAAGTTCCGCCTCTGTCGCATTTTCATAGATGAATGCCCGCCGCGGAGGCACTTCCGTTCCCATAAGCATCTCAGTCACACCGGAAGCCATTCTCGCATCTTCAATCTCAACAAGCTTTAAAAGACGTCTCGTAGGATCAAGTGTTGTTTCCCACAACTGTTCTGCATCCATCTCTCCAAGCCCTTTATACCTCTGAAGAGTAAACGGTCCTTTGTGTGTCCTTCGATATTTTTCAAGCGCCTTATCATCGTAAAGATATTCCTCTTCTCCGCTTTTCGGCATTGCCTTATAAAGCGGCGGCATTGCAATATACACGTGCCCCTCATAAATCAGTTCCGGCATAAACCGATAGAACAGCGTCAGCAAAAGTGTTGAAATATGAGCTCCGTCTACATCTGCATCTGCCATAATTATGATCTTATCGTATCGAAGCTTTGTAATATCGAAGTCATTGCCGTATCCTTCGGAAAATCCACATCCGAATGCATTGATCATCGTTTTTATTTCTGCATTCGCAAGGACTTTATCAATACTTGCTTTCTCCACGTTTAATATTTTCCCGCGAATAGGAAGAATCGCCTGAAAGTTTCTGTTTCTGGCCGTTTTTGCCGAACCTCCCGCCGAATCTCCCTCAACAATAAATATCTCGCACTTTTTCGGATCTCTGCTCTCGCAGTTTGCGAGTTTTCCGTTACTGTCAAACGAATATTTTTGCTTCGTCAAAAGATTCGTTTTCGCCTTTTCTTCTGTCTTACGGATTTTCGCCGCCTTTTCCGCACTTGACAATACCGTTTTTAAAACGTCCAGGTTACGGTCAAAATAAAGAACGATTTCATCTCCTGCAACTTTACCGACCGCTTTTGCCGCGTCGGGATTGTCCAGTTTTGTCTTTGTCTGCCCTTCAAATCTCGGATCCGGATGTTTGATCGAAATAATCGCCGTCATCCCGTTTCGGATATCAGCTCCCGTAAAATTCGTATCTTTCTCTTTTAAAATACCGATTTCTCTTGCATACTGATTCATAACCGTCGTAAATGTCGTTTTAAATCCGGTTAAATGCGTTCCGCCCTCGGCATTGTAAATATTGTTGCAGAAGCCGAGCACATTCTCATGAAATTCATTAACATACTGAAACGCCGCCTCCACTTCAATACCGTCTGCTTCCCCTTTAAAATAAACAGGCTCATGAAGCACCTCTTTTTTCTTATTCAGATCTCTGATAAACCCGATGATTCCCTCCGGTTCATGATATTCGATATGCTCGGTCTGATCTCCTCTTTTATCTTCGAATATTATCGTAAGTTCCGGGTTAAGATATGCTGTTTCATGCAGCCTGCTTTTTACTTCCTCCGCCCGGAACTTCGTCTTTTCAAAAATCGTATCATCAGGCAGAAAATTAATTGTTGTTCCTGTCTTTTTTGTCTTTCCGATCTTAGGAAGAAGTCCGTTTTCCAGTTCAATGACAGGAACTCCGCGCTCATATCTGTCATGGTATACCGCCCCATCACGGCTGATCTTAACATCCATATATGTAGAAAGTGCATTTACAACAGAAGAACCGACGCCATGGAGACCTCCGCTTGTCTTATACGCCGAATCGTCAAATTTTCCCCCTGCATGAAGTGTAGTAAACACAAGCCTTGCCGCAGAAATTCCTTTTTGATGCATATCAACCGGAATTCCCCTCCCGTTATCGGTTACTGTTGCCGTTCCGTCTTTTTCTAAAACAACACGGATTTCCGTACAAAATCCTGCCAGATGTTCATCCACGGAATTGTCCACAATTTCATAAATAAGATGATTCAGACCTTTTGTCGATACACTTCCGATATACATTCCCGGGCGTTTTCGTACCGCCTCTAATCCTTCCAATACAGAAATACTCCCTGCATCATATGTATTATTTCCAGCCATTTACCTTCTCCTTTACCGGATCATTCCTTCTATTTTTCTCGACTTCTTTTCTTATGCCGCACTAATTTTGTTTCACGCTATAACGAGATTGTACCCTCAGATGCCGGATGTTGTTCCTTTCATCTGAGGGTATTATTTTCTATGATACCACCCGTTTTCGATCTTGTAAATAGAATCCTTGTCATTCCAGTATAACTTCACACAGCGTATCTGCCACGACCTCCATCGCATTTTTCATTTCTTCTACAGTATTTGTCTGCGCACCGGCTTCAATCAACAGAGATTTCGGCAGCAGATGCAGATTATATCTATATGCCCGCAGATAAATATGTCTTGCAAACCCGGGATACATTCGTTCTGACGCAAGCTGCATCTGAAGAGAAAACGCCAGATTATCCTGTATGTACGGATTATAAAGATAATCGATGTCTCCGTTTGTGCGAGATCGGCTCAATCCATTAAAATACATGATCTTTGCAGTCGGCTTTCCGTTTACTTCTGTGACTAAGTGCGTTCCCTCGGCAACGCCATCCCTATGAAGGTCGATTGCCACCTCGATCGTTGGGTTTGCCTCCAGAATCGGTCTGACAGACGCTTCTGCGTTTTCATATGCATTACTCCTGTCGAGCTGTCCGTTAATAATATCATATACCCCTGTGTCATGGATTGTTTTGATTCCCCGCTTATTTAAAAGCTCTGTCAGATATTCCCCTATTCCGACAATACTTGTGGCAGGATCTCCCGGAATCGAATCGACAAATTCCTCCTGTGAATGAGTATGAAATATCAATACTTTCGGACCATCTTCCTTTTTATTGATCTTCATACTCCTCCCAAGAAGGTCATCTGCATTCAACTGTTCAGGACCAATCATCGTAGAGCTGTCTACCGTATAAAAATTACTAAGCAAATAATCAAAATCTCTTAACCTCTCAATAGACATATCGACAGAAGAAAGTGACGTTTCTCCCGACGGCTGCACATTTTGCGCCGTTTCAGGAGACTCTTTACTAATAAGATTTCCGTTTTCATCGATACAGTTCTCATCGTTTGCCTGCGCCTCTAAAATTTGAGCAACAGTTTCTTGATCTTCTGCCGTAAATCCCTCTCTCCTATGCTCCATCGCATACCCTGCCGTCGGAAGAAACAGATAAGATTGTTCTATAAAAAACTCGTGAACTGTTTTTTGCGGGCTTCTGTTCAAATATGCAAGCCGCGGCATGTACATCTCTTCCGCACCCGAAAAAATATGAGTTTGGAAACCATACATTCGAGCCGACCACATTCCTTCCGAAATCAAACAAAGCATTGCCAAAAAGAAAAACAAAAACCGGCTCATCCGATTCTTCCGTTCTCGTTCTTTTTCTAATATCCGAAATCGATCCGCCATCAGACATCGTCCTTTCTATTACTTCTGACAGTGTATGCTTTGTTCTTTTCTCTTATGCTTCCGATCTGCCTGAACCGGCCGAAAAAAGCATATTGATCGCTTCCGATAAAGTATGACTGATATGATGAACCATTTCATCAACATCTTTAGGCGTGACAAACATTCCGTTTAAATGAGGAGAAATCAGCTCTTTTACAAATTCATATTTTTCTCCGGCGTTATAGGAACGCAGCACTTCCCCGACTCCTTTTAAAGAATCCGAAGATTCAAGAGCCCTTATAAAGTTTTCCATTGTATCATTTACAATCGTTGCCGCGTCTACAACTGTCGGCACACCGATTCCGATAACGGGTACTCCTAATGTTTCCATTGTCATCCCGTTTCTGTGATTCCCCACTCCACTTCCGGGATGAATCCCGGTATCTGCAATCTGAATCGTCCGGTTCAATCGCTTACTGTTTCTTGCTGCCAATGCATCAACTGCAATAATAACATCGGGATTCGTTTCCGATACAATTCCGCGCACGATCTCCGCACTTTCCATTCCCGTTTGTCCCATCACTCCCGGCACGACAGCACTGATCATCGGCGCGTCGTCGACTCCTAGTGCATATTTTCCATATTCTTTTACAATATGCCGCGTCACGGATAAATGATCTGCCACATAAGGTCCCAGTGAATCCGGAGTGACTTCTCTATTTCCCAGCCCTACTACAAGAATAGACAGATCTTTATCTTTTACTTCAAACTTTCGGATCAGTTCCTTTATAAAAGAACATACCTTTTCGGCAATCACGGTCTGACTTTTTTCATCCGGCATTGCCAAATTAGGAGTTTCTATCGTCAAATAAGTTCCTACAGGTTTTCCCATTGCCTTTGCTCCGTTTTCTGTTTTGATCTCCACTCTTGTAACACGAAGTTCTGATGCTTCATCATAATCTTCTTCAAGAACTACCCCTGATATTTCTACATGATCTGATTCAAACCTTTCTTTTTCTTCAAGCGCAAGATCTGTCCGCACACTATAATTTTTTATCATATCTCATCCTCGCTTTTTATGTTCTTATTATAGTATCCCTGCTGTTTTTATATTCAAACCGTCTTTTTAATGCAGATACTGCGTTTTTTTATTCCGGTTTTCCAAATAATGCAGTTTTTCTCTATATATGTTCCATAATTCCCAATATTTATTAAAATATGTATTGACAACCCTTTAGAGTTGGCATAAAATAAATGAGTATGTTTCAGCAGAACGTCCGTGTCCGAGTCTGCGGAAACTCAAATTACATTTGAAATCATAGATATATTTGGAGGTGTACGCATTGGCTAACATTAAGTCTGCTAAGAAAAGAATTTTAGTAAACGAGACAAAAGCTGCAAGAAACAAAGCAATTAAGTCTAAAGTAAAAACTGCTGTAAAGAAAGTGGAAGCTGCAGTTGCCGCTAAAGACGCTGAAACTGCTAAGACTGCTCTTCGCGCAGCGATCGTCGAGATTTCCAAAGCCGGAACAAAAGGTGTTTATCACAAAAAAACTGTTTCCAGAAAGATTTCTCGTCTTTCCAAAGCTGTAAGCAGCATTGCTTAATCTTATTAATAGAATTGATAAAAATAGAAAAGACATTTGCTCCCGTCAGGCAGATGTCTTTTTTTGTACATAATTTTATCATCATAAACAAAAAGACATTTTCATACAAAAAGACGCTTCGCGTAATGCAAGGCGTCTTTTTGTAATTATATCCTATTAGTTATTGATCAGTTTATCTTCATCGCTCCAACTGTAAAGTTTTCTGATCTCTTCTCCTACTTTCTCTGCCGGATGCTCTGACGCAAGTTTTCTCATTGCGCGGAAATGTGCCTGACCTCCGGCTTCGGACATATCCAGAAGAAAGTCTTTTGCAAACGTACCATCCTGAATATCTGTCAAAATCTGCTTCATCGCTTTCTTCGTATCATCTGTAATGATCTTCGGTCCTGTTATGTAATCACCATATTCGGCAGTATTGGAAATCGAATATCTCATTCCTGCAAAACCGGACTGATAGATCAAATCAACGATAAGCTTCATCTCATGAATACACTCAAAATATGCATTTCTCGGATCGTATCCCGCTTCTACAAGTGTCTCAAAGCCTGCCTGCATAAGCGCGCACACACCGCCGCAAAGAACTGCCTGCTCACCGAAAAGGTCTGTCTCTGTCTCTGTACGGAATGTAGTCTCAAGAATACCGGCTCTTGCTCCTCCGATCGCAAGACCATATGCGAGAGCTTTATCAAGAGCTTTTCCTGTATAATCCTGCTCTACAGCTACAAGACAAGGAGTTCCTTTTCCAACCTGATACTCGCTTCTTACAGTATGTCCCGGAGCTTTCGGAGCGATCATTGTCACGTCTACGTTCGCCGGCGGAACGATTTGTCCGAAATGAATGTTAAAGCCGTGTGCAAACATCAGCATATTACCTTCTTCAAGATTCGGCTCAATATCGTTTTTATATAAAGCAGCCTGTTTCTCATCATTAATCAGGATCATAATAATATCTGCTTTTTTTGCCGCTTCTGCTGCTGTATATACTTCAAATCCCTGTGCTTCTGCTTTTGCCCATGATCTGCTTCCTTCATAAAGTCCGATCACGACATTGCATCCTGATTCTTTCAGATTCAGTGCATGAGCATGTCCCTGACTTCCATAACCGATGATCGCGATTGTCTTTCCCTCAAGAAGTGAGAGATTACAATCTTCCTGATAATAAATTTTTGCTGCCATTTTGCATTCCTCCTAAATGATAATTAAAAATATGCTACATCCTTACTTCCTCTGGAAAGACCTGTAATACCTGTTCTTGCAAGTTCCAGTATCTCATACCCCTGAAGAAGATTCAGAAAAGCTTCCAGTTTACTCTGAGTTCCGGTGAGTTCGATAATCAGCGAGTCCTCTTCGACATCAACTATCTTCGCTCTGAAAATATCTGCCACTGAAATAATCTCGCCCCTTTGGGCTGCGTTTGCCCGCAGTTTTACCATGATCAGTTCGCGGTATACTGACTCTCCGTCTTTCAGAACTTTTATATCAACGACATCTTCCAGCTTCCTTACCTGTTTTTCGATCTGGGATAAAATCAGCTCATCCCCCGATGCAACTACTGTAATCCTCGTAAACCTCGTATCGGTCGTCGCACCTGCCGTGATGCTGTCTATACTGTATCCGCGTCTGCTGAATAACCCTGCAATACGGCTCAACACTCCCGGATTATTGTCTACAAGCAATGAAAATACCTGACTTCTCATGTGTTCCTCTCCTTCTTCTCTAAAAAACAGAGTGCGTTCTGTTTTTATATTTTATAATATTACCAACTCAGCTATTCTTTGTCAAGATGTTGCGCTAAAATTTTTACATATTTGATGACCGTTCAGTCAGTCTAAAATCAAGAATGAAATCAAAAGTTATACGCAGCCGATCTTCTCTGCAATCTCATTTAAATAAACCCATCTTTCTGTTTTTTCGTCAAGCTGTGCCTGTACTTTCTCCTGTTCCTCAAATAACTCTTTTAGTTTAACAGAATTGGTCGCATTCGCATTGATCTGCATTTTAATTTTTTCTATTCTTTCTTCAAGCGCTGCGATATCGTCATCAATCGTCTCAAATTCTCTTTGTTCTTTATAAGAAAATTTAACTTTCTGCGGCGCATTTTGTTTCCAGCTTTTCGGATTACTTTCCGCAGGATCTTTCGGAAGATTTTCGCGCGAATTTTCGGTTTTGTCTGTAAACTGCGTTGATGCAGATTCTCTTTTCTTTACATTCAAATAATCGGTATATCCTCCTTCAAACTGACGGATATGCCCCTTCCCATCTAACTCAAAAATGCGATCCACGATATTATCTAAAAAATAGCGGTCATGCGATACCGTGATCACGATTCCCGAAAAGGAGTTTAAATAATCTTCCAAAATCGTAAGTGTGGGAATATCAAGATTATTTCCCGCCTCGTCAAACAAAAGAACATTTGCATTTTCGGCAAGTACGCCAAGAAGATGCAGCCTTCTCTTCTCTCCGCCTGAAAGTTTACCTATCGGAGCATACTGCATATCAGGAGTAAACAAAAAACGCTCCAACAACGCTGATGCACTGATTTTCCCTTCTCGTGTCGTAATATATTCTGCAATATCTTTCACATAATCGATCACTCTTTGAGAAGGATCCATCTCTTGTTCTTCCTGTGCAAAATATCCGATCTTGATCGTTTCTCCGATCTCAATGTTTCCATTGTCCGGAATCACCTGTCCCGCGATCATTTTCATAAGAGTTGATTTTCCGCATCCATTTGGTCCTATGATTCCAAGTCTTTGATTTTTTAACACAATATAACTGAAATCCTCCAGTATCACTTTTTCTCCGTATTTTTTACTCACATGATGAAGTTCGATCGTCTTTTTCCCCATTCTGGTTTCTACCGAATCAAGTTCTACTGTTTGATCTTTTATCGGAGTATTTCCGTTTTTCAGTTGTTCAAGACGCTCCAGTCTCGCTCTTTGTTTCGTTGTTCTGGCACGACACCCTCGTTTCGCCCATTCAAGTTCCATTCTCAAAACACTCTGTCTCTTTCGTTCAGAGGCTGATTCCATCTCTTCTCTTTGCGCCTTCAGTTCAAGAAACCCTGAGTAGTCAGAGTCGTATCCATACATTTTTCCATGACTGATCTCCAAAATACGATTTGTAACTCTGTCAAGAAAATACCGGTCGTGAGTTACCATAATAACGGTTCCTTTATAGGACCGGAGATATTCTTCCAGCCATCGGATCATCGCTTCATCCAAATGGTTCGTAGGCTCATCCAGCAAAAGTACGTCAAAATCATCTGACAGTATTTTTGCAAGCACAACCCGTTTTTTCTGTCCTCCTGATAAATGCTCGATTTTCTGATCAAACCGGGTGATATTTAATTCCGTCAGATTACTTTCTACTTTCCAATTCTCTTCCCCTTTTTTTAATGCATATGACCGAATCGTACTGTCTTCTGAAAAAACCGGATTTTGCGGCACATAGGCAAGCTTCAGTCCGTTTTGTTTTATAATCTGTCCTTTATCCGGTGTTTCTTCTCCTGCTATCATTTTAAGAAGCGTTGATTTTCCGGTACCGTTGATCCCTACGATCCCGATTTTATCTCCTTTTTGAATTCCGAATGACGCATCGTCAAATATTATTTTCTCACCGTATATTTTATAGAGATGTTCCACATTTATAATATTCATAAAAAACTCCTTGCAAACCATTTTCTCTCATTCATTTTGAGATGTCTGCAAGGAGTTGTCAAGTAGATTTTACCTATGCTTTTTTATTATTTTTATGATTATCTATTGTTTCTCTTTTATTCGTTTTCAATCTTTACATTCCGGCAAACCGTCGATTTATACCGAATTTTATTTGCCAAAACAATAACAAGACTGACAATGAGCAAAAAGTAGAAATTAATTCCTCTGCTTACAAGCATGGACGGTATAAGATATGTACCGGTAAATACATGGGCAAACACAGTTTGATACATCAGCTCTGTAATTCCCTGCGCTCCCGGAAGCGGAAGCATATCTACCGCTATATAGACTGCGGCTTGAAGAAGGATAACTTTCATCATTCCTGTTCCGTGCAGCCCGAATCCAAGATATACCATATATGTCAAAAGAAATACGCTGCATCTTTGTAAAAATGTAACAAGCACAATAAACAAAAGCTTTCCCTTATGTGTCCTAAGCCATGAAACTGCATTTTGATAACTTCCGATAAACTCGTGAATTTTTTCAGGACGCTTTTCAGAAGGTTTCAAAATGCTCATTTTAACAAACAGCTTTTCAAAAAAAAGCGCACATCGCAGCATAATATTCGGCATCAACATAATTCCCGCTATGACCACAACTAAAATTACATTTAATAAAAGTCCGAAAAGATAGAGAGGGAAAAATTTCCCTAACTCCGAATAGAGCGGCCGGTACCAAAATAATAAAATCGCCGCTCCTAAAATTACAAGTACAAATTTATAAACAACAGCAACTGTCATAAGCACAACCGTACTGTCCGATCCTCTGTTCCCGTCTTTGCTCATATAATAGAGCTGCACAGGCTGTCCTCCTGTTGCGGACGGCGTAATGCCAGAGTAGAAAAATCCGATAAAAGAGTATTGGATACAACGAATCAAAGAACTTCCTTCTTTTCTTCGGTTTGCTTTCATTGCCTGAAGCAGATACCAGATCATATATCCTTCTGCGCATACAAAAAAGATAGCAAGAGCAGCCGCCGGAACCAAGTATCCTACTGACATTTTTGAAACGGCATTTGCAATTTCACCAAGATTTTTCCCACTGAAAAGTGTATAAAACGTCAAAAACATTACAAGTAAGAAAATCGCCACTTCAAGAATCCGTTTCTTAACGCTCATACCTTCTCCTCCGTCCTCCTCTTTCTTCTTCCCGGACATTATGTACATGCGCCATTGTTATATAATTTCCCGCAGCAGATAGATATGCCGGGCGGGATATCGGCGGAAAAGTAAGTGTTCCATACTCCGGATATGTCTTTTTCTCTCTTTCGGTAAGTTCTCTCAAACTACCTTCAAAAATTTTCTGTTTCCCCTTATATTCATAAAAATCCTTTGGCGTAACAAGCGAAAAATGCTTGTTCCATGTACAGACGCCTGCCTTTTCAAGCAACTCGGCAGCATAGGAAGAACATGTGTAATGATTTTTTTGATAAAACGGTTTTCCGAAAAGTAAAAACGGAAGTCCGAGAATTGTATAATGATAGCGATATCTGTTCTTCATCGCCTCATGAAGCTCCTCTTTAATAAACTGCTTTTGTTCTTGAGTGCATGGAATTGAGCAGATCATATAATCCGCTCCCGGAAATGCCCGCAAAATTTTTCTTTTCTCTTCTTTTTCAAATCCTGCAATCAGAGGGATCGACGGATGTCTCCTTCCGATACTGTATGCTTCGTCCAGATTCTCATCAAGCCCGATTGCCACATGAATATATTTTTGTTTAATTACTCTTCGAATAATCGAAGCAAAAATTCCCGGTGTATCTACAAATGCTATGTATATTTCTGTCATATTAGTTCATCCTTTCCCCCTGTAATGTAAATCTTCCGGATTAACAATACATTTTTCCTTTTGTCTTTTTACCGATCATCGTTCTTTATTGAAAGCGATATACTTTTTTTGCAAGACGATATCCGCCGATTGTCAAGCTTGCGCCGATCTTTCCGGGTAAATATGTAAAACCGCTCAAAGTACGAAAGCGAAGCCGATAATAAAGAGCTTCATTATACTCTTTTACATGATTCCACATATCTTTTCGCTTTTTATAAGAATCGGCTGTATTGATAAGGAGCAGATGGATAGATGAAATTGTAAGCATAATTGAAATATTTCGCACCATGTATGCTTCTAATTTCGGATGGATTTTCTTTACTTCCGCCAGATCAACGCTGCGGGTTACAAGATCTGTTACCAAGATCTGCTGATCGATCCTTTTCATAAGCACCTTTTCATTTACAGATTGATCGTCTCTGCCCAGGTAATAATGATACAGATCGATGTCCATATAATAAATAGTCTCGGCGTACGGAAGCGGCTTATATGAAAACAGATTATCTACATAAAATGTATGCTCCGGCAGTTTCACTTCAGATTCTCTGAGCACTTTCGTCTGAAACATGAGCGAGTGCATGATCAAATATTGGGACGGATAAAACTTTCCGATTTCATCCCATGTGCACTGTTTTTCAATCGGAAATACATTTTTGTAATCCATTGATTTTTTTATTCCTTCGTCAAGGTGATCGTATACATAATTACATACGATCAGATCCGGGCGCTCACCTGTAAACGCTTTTAGCTTGACAAGGAGTTGCTGATATGATTCTTTATCAAACCAGTCATCCGAATCTACGACTTTATAATAAATACCGTTTGCCAACTCAAGTCCTTTATTCACACCGGAACCATGTCCCCCGTTTTCCTTATGCACAACACGTACAATATCCGGGTATTCAATCTCATATTCATCGGCAATCTGTGCAGTACGATCAGAAGAACCGTCATCGATCAGAATAATTTCTACATCTTTCCCTCCGATAAGAAGAGAATCCACACATCTTCTCATATAATTTTCAGAATTATAACACGGAACTGCAAACGTAATGTATTTCATATAACTTTTCCTCCTCAGTGTGTTCCATATGCTCCTAACAGGCTGAAACACAGCGTTTTTCATCTCTCATTTCTTAATGCTATTATTTACAGCCTAAATAATACTTGACCCTTCTTAAGATAACATCGAGGTATTTCTTAAGATTTGGGAAAGATTTTTAAAACAATATGAAAATATAGAAGAAATCATTCCAATCGGCATAATGATCAAAACAATAAATAAGATCATCAGCCATCCGATCAGCCGTCCGACAATTCTGCTCACAGACAATTTCATCTCATTTTACCTCCTAAATATCTGTATGTATTTATTGTAGAAAAAAGAAAATTTTTTTCCACATGGATTGTCTTACATTTCCAAGCATGCATCTTACACTTTCGTAAGGCGCATAAAGAACAATGAAAAATTTCTTAAATTCTCTTTTATCACTTGTATCTCTTTCGGAAAAGTTATAACATAAGGAAATAATTTTATATCAGCTTATCCAAAAAAGGAGTTTTATTTTATGAGAAAAAATCCTGAATTTGAAGAGTTATTTGATGATGATTTTGAAGTGACATATGAGGAATACGTTCCAAATGAATATAGGTCAAATGATGCCATCTATAACGACTATGATGATTATGATGATGATTATGATGACGATTATTATGATGATGACTATGAAGATGAATACTACGAAAGTGATGATGATGAAAACAGTGACTATGATCACACCGATCCCGATGACCGTACCAAAAAGAAAAAACGAAGAAAAAATTCTAAAATACCTCTGGCTGCACCTATCAGAAAAGGAGGACGTATCCTTTCCAACATTTCCGCTTCTCTGATCCGCAGCCTGACGGCTCTTTTAATTTTAGCTGTCATGATATTCGCCTCTTGGACATTTCTCCGTGCAAGCGCGCCCTACGGAGATATTATGGAAGCTGTTAATACAAAAACCGTTCCTCTCTCACTTGCCGCATACTTATCTGTTGCGCTTATTTTTCTTTTAAGCGAATTTATTGCACTTCTCTGGTCTATGACGAAAGTAAGAGTTCGAGATCAATGGGGAGTTCACAAAGAAGATACCGGCAGAGGACTGAATTCTTTCTTACTTGTATTTCTCACCTCCTATGCTGCATTCTGGATCAATCGGTTTCTTCCTGAAACTCCGGATATCATCTATGGACTAAAGGGCGGACTTGAAGTATACGGTTCTATGCATAATGTTTTATTCGGACTTTGTGCAGCGGGGATCATCTCCTGCCTGATCTGCAAATACCTTTAAAATATTCCACAGCAGAAAATAGCAACAAGTTTTTCTATATCGGACGCTCGATTCGGATCTTCACAAGATCTGCCGAGCGTTTTTTCAGATTCTTTTTATATCCCATCCCTTTGTACCGTTTGATCTGACACACAGTTCTTCCCATTTGATCCGATACTTGTTCTTCAGTCGCACCATATGCAAACAAATTAAACGCACAGCAATTTCTCACTGCTTCTGCGCTGTAAGATGGAATTTTTGCCTTTTCACAATACTTCTTCATCATTCGGCTGATATACATCGTATTCAGAGGATTTTTACTCCGATTATAAAAAAGGGATCTTCCTTCTTCCCATTCTTCCAAATAAGAAAACAAAATTTCTTTTGCATCTTCCGGTATATAACACGGCTCTTGCCTTCCTTTTAAAAACACATACAATCCGTCGCCATACTGTACAAAATCTTCCGGCCCTTTCAATGCTATAATTTCCGTAGAGGACAGTCCTGCCCTGTACATTAAAGTTAAGATCGTATATACCATATGATTTTCCGCTGACGCTGTCAATAATCGATCTATATGCTCCAAAGGGATCATCCTCGCCAACTCTTTTTCCTTTACCAGTTGTTTCAAATACGGTTCAAAATAGTCTTTAAACGAACTTGTTTTTGGCTCATCTTCTAATCTGTCGCTCCACTCTTCTAACAAAAATTTTGAAAAAGAATGAAGTTCCCTGAATTTTTTTGTCACTGTCAATGGACCGATCTGTCCATTTTTTATCTTTTTTTGCATATAGATATAATATTTCTGTACATCTGAAAAATCTGTTTCCTGAAAACACTTTTCCGTAAAGCGACAAAATTCTGACAGATCGGATTTATATGATGCTGCCGTAACATCACTTTTAAATTTCTTGCAAAATAAATCCCATACTTCTTTTTTTATACAACTTTTAAAAAAATCAAATTTTTTATTTTTCGTATTGACAAATTTTGATTCTGCGTTTTGGCTCATCAGTTTATCTCCCCCGCCTTGTTTGTATTAAGCTTTTTAAATGTTATTAGTTTTATTCATACTATAACATTTTATTTCTTTTTTAACAAGCAGCATTTTAATATGCTACTCGTCAAATTCCAATACTGCAATATGAAACTGCGGCGTTTCTTTTAATTCTTTCACAATTCCTCTTCTGGTTTTTAACCGCTCTGCCTGTTTGAAATTAGCGCTCATCCCGAGTGCGTGCTCGATCGTATAGTAATAAGACGTCGGAAGGACTCCTTCTATCACTCCCACTTCCATCCCCGGCTTTAAAGCTTCTGTATCTTCAATCGTAAACTCCATTTCGCGCATACTTTTCTACACTCCTCTCTTCTATGACTGTGCGATTCAAATATGACAGCTTCCATTCGCTGCGCTGCTGTTTTTCTTTTCGTTTATCAGTATATCATAAAACAAAACTTTTGAAAGCTCTTCTTCGGCAGTCTTATTCTTTAACGACCACTGTTGAAAAAACTGTACTGCAAACGAATTTCATATCCTTTTGCAATACAGTTTCTTTTTTATTATTCTTCTTATTTTATATCAAATTCAGGATGTTCATCTAAATGTTCCGATACATATTTTCCGTTTTTCTTTCTCTGCCTTACACACTCGGTCAGCAAATATTCAATCTGCCCGTTGACTGAGCGAAAATCATCTTCTGCCCAAGCTGCCACGGCATCATACAATTTTGCAGAAAGCCGAAGCGGAATCTGTTTCTTTTTCTGATCTGCCATGATCAATACAAACTTCCCGAATTTACAATAGGCTGCGCATCTTTGTTGCCGCACAAGACGACAAGAAGATTTGAAACCATTGCAGCTTTTCTTTCTTCATCCAGTTCTACAACTTTCTTTTCACTGAGACGATCAAGCGCCATTTCTACCATTCCGACCGCTCCATCTACGATCATTTTTCTTGCGTCTATAATAGCCGATGCCTGCTGTCTTTGAAGCATCACTGCCGCAATCTCCGGCGCATAGGCAAGATATGTGATTCTTGCTTCCAGAATTTCCAGACCTGCCTCACTTACTCTTTTTTGAATCTCATCACGAATTCTTGCAGCCACTACCTCGCTGGAACCTCTCAGACTTCCCTCGTCTGCTACACCATCTCCGGTTGTATCTACATTCGGAGAAACATCATACGGATAAACACGTACAATATTCCTAAGAGCCGTATCACACTGAAGAGAAAGATATTCTTTATAATTATCTACGTTAAAAACCGCTTTTGACGTATCTACAACTCGCCACATCACCGCAATACCGATTTCTACCGGATTTCCGAGACAATCGTTAATCTTTTGACGGCTGTTGTTCAAAGTCATAATCTTTAAAGAAATCTTCTTTCCTGCCGATTCCAAACCGGATTTTTCCGAAGTGCCTGCCAATAATCCTGAAAGTGAAGATTTTCTTGTGCTGTTATCAACATCACCACTTTGATTTAGATGTGTATCCGCCGCCGGATTTACACTTGTACAAAACGGATTTACCGCATAAAATCCTTCTCCTTTCAATGTGCCTGTATATTTTCCGAACAATGTCAACACAAGCGCTTCTTGAGGTTTCAGCACACGCAGTCCACAATACGGAAACCAACCTACACACATCCAAAAAATACTGATCCCAAGCAGCAACGGATTTCCGATCATAGCTCCCACAACGCAGACTGCGATTGACAATAGATACAACAATGTTGTTAGAATCAAGACAAGCATTCCGTTTTTCTTATTATTCAGTACTTTTTCTTTCATCATTATCCCTCCTGTTCTTTTTTTGATATCATTATGATATCATTTTGTTTGTTTTTTGTAAATAGTAATTCAAATATTTTATTTTATTTTTTTAAGTATTGACAAAACATTCTTCCGTACATATACTATACTTAAAGCTAGTTAGTTACTCAACTAACAAACTAATGTACAAGGTGGTGATACGATGCATATCAATCCTAATATAGAAAAACCTATTTTTATTCAAATAGCTGAGCAGCTTGAAGACTCCATTTTTACAAAAGTGTTTCCTGAAGAAACAAAAATCCCTTCGACAAACGAACTTTCCTCTTTATTGAATATCAATCCTCATACTGTCTTAAAAGGAATGAATCTTTTAGTGGACGAGGAAATCATATACAAGAAAAGAGGGTTGGGCATGTTTGTAAAAAAGGGAGCAGTCAATAAAATCCTATTAAAACGGCAAAGTCAGTTTTACGAACAATACGTTGCTGCATTGATTCAAGAGGCAACCAAACTGCATATGAAAAAAGAAGAAATTATTTCATTAATAGAAAGGGGTTTTGAACATGAACAAAATTCAGATTAAAAATATCACAAAAAAGTATAATAATTTAACAGCCCTTGACGATGTTTCATTTTCCTTTGAGTTCGGAAAAATTTACGGCCTTTTGGGGCGAAACGGCGCGGGCAAATCCACACTTATCAATATAATCGCAAATCGTATTTTTGCCGACGAAGGAATGATTCTTGTAGATGACATTCCGGCAAAAGAAAATATGCAGGTACATGAAAAAGTGTTTTGTATGAGCGAAGCTGATTTATATGATAAAGATTTAAAAATAAAAGAACACTTCAGGTGGATCAATCGGTTTTATGATTGTTTTGATTTAAATAAGGCCTTGACTATTGCCAAAATGTTTGACCTTGACATCAACAAAAAATTCAGATCATTATCTAAAGGTTACCAATCCATTTTTAAATTAACGGCGGCATTGTCATTAAATGTTCCTTATGTAATCTTCGACGAACCAGTCTTAGGATTAGATGCAAATCATAGAGAACTGTTTTATGAACTGCTTTTACAAGATTTTGAAAATAATGAACGAACAATCATTATCGCTACACACTTGATTGAAGAAGTAACAAATATTATTGAAGAAGTTGTTTTGATCGATCACGGAAAGATTATATTACAAGATACTGTTGAGAGTCTTTTAGAAACAGGATACAGTGTCTCAGGAATCTCCCAAGAAGTTGATCAGTATTGCTCGGATAAAAACGTGATCGGGCATGACGAATTAGGCAATATGAAAATCGCCTATGTGTTAGATAACAAAACGTCTATCCCCCCGGATAGCAGCCTTCATTTTTCATCCATGAATTTACAAAAATTATTCGTAAAATTGACAGAGAAAGGCGGAAAATAGTATGAATAAATTAAAATCAATCATCCAATACGAATGCATGACCTCTTTTAAATATATATGGATCTTCTACGCAATCCAATATGCAATCGTCGGACTTATCACTCTGATCATCGGCATTGTCTCCGGAAGCTTTGAAAATGTCGGAACAAATTGTTTGGAAATCAATACTTTGTTTTTCGTAAGCATTTTGGGCGTCTTAGGGTTTAAAGAAGATTTTAAAACACTTATACAAAACGGATTTACACGTAAATATATTTTCATTGCGGCGCTTTCTTTATTTAGTTTTATGTCCGGAATCATGGCATTTATAGATACAGTCGTAGGAAATTTTCTTCATTATTTTAACAAGGATTATACCTCCCTATACAGCGGAATCTACGGATATGACAATATAGTGATGAACTGGCTCTGGCTCTTCCTTGTGTATGTAATGTTTTGTTGTCTTCTATATTTAACAGTACTTATAATCAATAAAATAGGCAAAACCATGTCTATCTATTGCGGCATTCTTTTCATCGGATGCATAGTGCTTATCACTGCATTATTCAGATATGTATTTTCCGCTGAACTGGTAAAAAATATTTTAAATTTCTTTATAAAAGCAGCCGGTTTTGTGAAGGGCGAAACAATTAACTACTTCTATCCTTCTTTCTCTTTATTACTCATTATCGGCATTTTAGGAACTGCATCTTTTATGGTTATTAGACGAACCGAACTCAAATAATCTGTCTGCAGCAAGAACGCTGATACCTAAAGTTACACGCTGTCTCGCGTGTACCACACGGCAAAATTAAAGGCTGTCGCAGAACATTACGAACTGCGATAGCCCTTAGTTTTACAGTGATAAAGAAGTATTCATAATAATTTATTACTAACGCTGACAGACAGGTTTGTAGAACAAACAAGTCATCTATTTAGGTGGTTTGATCTTATATATCCGTAAAAATAGATTGTATAGAATGCAGGCAAATGCTATACTGGATAAAAATCGATATGGTACCTGTCTTTTGGAGTTGAATTGCATTAAAAAAATAGTGCTAAGCCATAGGCTAAAACCTGTGACTTAGCATTTTATTTATGTCTTCATTCCCAAGAAAATAAGAAGTGAGTGGCAAATTCGTTTGAGCAGTTAAATCTTTGATAAATGAAGAACTTCGAGTTAAGTTTATATATTTTCGGTCAGGTTGACTTACCTGCACCATTGACACCGGCTAGTATAATATATCTTTTCATCAACATATTCCATTGACCTTCTGCTCTTTGTATTGGTAGGTCAAATCTTAATGTTTTAGTGGCATACCACTTTTGTAAGGTTCTTATACCTTCTGGTAGACTTGATTTCTGCATAGATATTTCCTCCTACTATTTGCTTTTTTAGGTCTCTTATCTATCGCTCTGAATAAGGAGAAAGTCAAGCTATTCTTTTATGTTTATCTATAATCCACAAAAGCAGTGGGAATTTTTTATCTATTGTGTCAATGGGATTAGGGGGCTGAAGCCCACCTTGATACCCCCAATGAGTGAGGAGTGAAGATACCCATCTCTACCTGTACAAAAAGGAAAAGACTGACACATACCAACTTGGTAGGTGACAGCCTCTTCTGATACTTTATTTTATAGATTGTTACGAATTTCTTCTATTTCTTCTTGGGTTAAGCCTGTGGCTCTCATAATGACTGTGGTGTCAAATCCATCTTTTAGTAGGTTCTCAGCAATTTCAATGGTACGCTTGTTTACGGCTTCTTGCTTTTCTTCTTCTAATATCTAGAATACTTTTGTCATACTCAGAAAACGCCCCTTTCAATTATTTTCTCCTGCCTCTTCTGAAGTAAGAAATCTCCAACCATTTCATAAAATTCCTTTTGTTCTTCTGTTTCAGCCTCTAATACAAGTTGTAATGTATCTTCTGGTTGTAATTTTTCTATTTCTTGATATAAACTTATATATTTCTTTACATCACACATAACAGCACTTCCTTTGATTTTCTCTGTGGAGTGGAGATGTCAATATCATATTAAAATGGGGTTCTGGTAGGGTATATGGCAGGGGCAAGCCCTACCAGTCATCTCTGATACCCCCAATGAAAGAGTACCAAATACCCTATCTCTACCTGTGGAAAAAGACTGGAACATACTACTTAGGATACCTTATTTTGGCATTAGCATCTTGTTACGAATTTCCTCGATTTGCTCTCTAGTTAAGCCAGTACCTTTCATAATCATAAGTGTATCTGCTCCTGCCTTAATAAAATTCTCAGCAATTTCAAGGGTACGCTTGTTTACTGCTTCTACCCTTTCTTCCTCATACAATCTGGCTACTTTTGTCATACTCAAATACCTCCTTATGTTATCAGCATACTTCTCATCAATAAATTTATCTGTGGTTACTAAAACACCTGATAAAACAAATACCTGTTTTGTTTCATCTTTGATTTGTTTTGTTAAGGTAATGACGTTCTCAATAATCTGTTGCTTTGCTTCTTTACCCTTTCCTGCAAGTGGAAGTACAATAAGTTGCATTAACTCAGTATCAGATAAGGTCTCATTGTTTTCAAGTTTACTCTTAATAGACTGATAGATTTCTTCTTCTGGTAACTTGCTGATAAAGACTTGCTCCATTCTGAGAGTAAGACATTTTGTTTCAAATGAAGCCTCCGCTCTCTGTACATCACCAGTGTAAATCACAATCATACGCATGTCTGGTATCTTTTTCTCATCTTGGTAATAACGCTGTAAAAATCTACCAATGTAATTTACATATTTAATGCGGTTAGAAACTTTGTCCTCAGACTCGTAATCTACAATAGCAACTGAGTCATCTTCCAATAAAAACACGTTGTCTATACGCATCTCATTTGCAAATACTACTGGTAAATTGGTTGGTAATACTGCCTTAATCTTAGGTAAATCCAGTCCATAAGCTGCAAAAGATTTCTCTTTGAATGTTTCAGATATCATTTTAAACTCGACATCTTTATTCTGGTACACTATTCCTTCTGACAAATACTATCCCTCCTTTGATATATTATAACAGTTTCCAATGGGTTCAGTCAAATATATTGAGCCTGTCTATCCTTGGGGTTGTCTGGCATTGTAACTCTGTGGAGTGGAGATGTCAAAATCTCCAGTTTAAGAAAAGGGCAACCCACCATAAACTCAAGTGTGGCTTGTGTGGCTTGTAGCGTGTGGCTTGCGTGTGGCTTTTATGAGTCTTTTAAGGAAAAAAACAGGGCTTCCCAAGCCGAACTACGACTTGAAAAGCCCTATAAAATCAAGGTTTTTTGCCCCTATCTTAGAATTTACCTTCTTTTTTTGCTTCTTCGATCGAAACTGCAACAGCTACAGTCATACCAACCATCGGGTTGTTTCCTGCTCCGATAAGTCCCATCATCTCAACATGAGCCGGTACGGAAGAAGATCCTGCGAACTGAGCATCTGAATGCATACGTCCAAGTGTATCTGTCATACCGTAAGAAGCCGGTCCTGCTGCCATGTTGTCCGGGTGAAGTGTACGCCCTGTACCACCGCCTGAAGCAACTGAGAAATATTTTTTACCCTGCTCGATACATTCTTTTTTGTATGTACCTGCAACCGGGTGCTGGAAACGAGTCGGGTTTGTAGAGTTTCCTGTAATAGAAACATCAACACCCTCTTTCCACATAATTGCAACGCCTTCACGAACATCGTTCGCTCCGTAGCAGTTTACTTTAGAACGAAGTCCGTCAGAGTAAGCTGTTCTGGAAACTTCTTTAAGTTCGCCTGTATAATAATCATAATCTGTCTGAACATATGTAAATCCGTTGATTCTGGAAATGATCTTTGCAGCATCTTTTCCAAGACCGTTCAAGATAACACGAAGCGGTTTTTTACGAACTTTGTTTGCTTTTTCCGCAATACCGATTGCACCTTCTGCTGCTGCGAATGACTCATGTCCTGCAAGGAATGCAAAACAGTCTGTTTCCTCTTCAAGAAGCATCTTTCCAAGGTTTCCGTGACCAAGACCTACTTTACGCTGATCTGCTACAGAACCCGGAATACAGAATGCCTGAAGTCCCTCTCCGATTGCTGCTGCTGCGTCTGCTGCTCTTGTACATCCTTTTTTGATTGCGATTGCCGCGCCTGTAATATAAGCCCAGCATGCATTTTCAAAACAGATCGGCTGAATGCCTTTGATCTGGTTGTATACGTCCAGTCCGGCATCCTTCGTAATCTTCTCTGCTTCTTCAAGAGAAGCGATACCGTAGCTGTTTAAAACTTCATTGATTTTATCAATTCTTCTTTCATATGATTCAAATAAAGCCATTTATGTATCCTCCTGATTTATTTACCTTAATATGTCGCTAAATCCCGATTACTCCTTACGCGGGTCGATGATCTTCGCTGCGTCATCAACACGGCCGTACTGTCCTTTTGCTTTTTCCCAAGCATCGTTCGGCGTATCGCCTGCTTTGATGAAATCTGTGAATTTTCCGAGGCTTACGAACTGGTATCCGATGATCTCGTTGTTTTCGTCAAGAGCGATTCCTGTTACATAACCTTCTGCCATCTCAAGGTAACGAGGACCTTTTGCAAGTGTTCCGTACATTGTACCAACCTGAGAACGAAGTCCTTTTCCTAAGTCCTCAAGTCCTGCTCCTACTGGAAGTCCGTCTTCAGAGAATGCACTCTGAGTTCTTCCGTATACGATCTGAAGGAAAAGTTCTCTCATTGCTGTATTGATCGCATCACAGACAAGGTCTGTGTTAAGTGCCTCTAAGATTGTTTTGCCCGGGAGGATCTCAGATGCCATAGCTGCGGAATGTGTCATTCCCGAACATCCGATTGTCTCTACAAGCGCTTCCTGGATAATACCGTCTTTCACGTTCAGAGTCAGCTTACATGTACCCTGCTGCGGAGCACACCAGCCAACACCATGTGTCAAACCGGAAATATCCTTTACTTCTTTCGCTTTCACCCATTTTGCTTCTTCCGGGATCGGAGCCGGTCCGTGATTTGCGCCCTGCGCTACCGGACACATCATTTCTACTTCATGTGAATAAATCATGTTAAAACTCCTTTCAATATCTATGATTTTCTTCTGCATACGAACACATACTCGTGCCATACCTATCTTATTTTCTCATAAATTACCGCGTTCGTCAATCAAACTTTGACAAAGTTTTCACTCAAAGTGTTCAGTTCATGTTTTTATAATGCTTTTATACTATTTTAAAATTTTCTTTCCTATTTCCGAAAATGCTATTCTTTTAACAATGCATCTTTCAGCATCTCAAGCGCAGTTTCAACTGTTTGAGCTCTGTTTTCCATACGATTTCCGTGAAAACGGCATTCTTTTACTACTGTCTTCCCGTTCAGATAACATCCTATATACACGAGTCCGACAGGCTTGTCCTCTGTTCCTCCACTTGGGCCGGCAATTCCTGTCGCGCTAAGAGCCGCTTCTGCACCTGCGGCTTTTGCCGCTCCTTGCGCCATCTCTTTCGCCGTCTGTTCACTGACTGCCCCATAAGTTTCAAGCGTCTCATGAGAAACTCCAAGCAGGCGCTCTTTTGCTTCATTTGAGTAAGTGACATACCCCTCATTCAATACTGCAGACGCGCCTGCCGCATTTACAAGTGTTCCTGAAATCAGTCCGCCTGTACAGGACTCTGCAGTCGTCACATGAAGGTGTTTTTCAGATAAAAGTTCCGTCACCGTTTCCTCTAAAGTTTTCTCATATGCTTTTTTTTCTTTTAAATACCATTCAAGATACATGTTTACATCCCACCTTGTGTAAGTACCTGTTTATTTTTCCACACGTAATCGATCAGAGAAATGATCGTAAGTGCCACTGCTGCCCAAATAAGAATTTCTCCGATCAAGTCGAACACACCGCCTAAATCTGCAATAAGAACGATGATCATCGCCATCTGAAATACAGTTTTGAATTTTCCCCAATAGCTTGCTGCGATCACAATCCCGTTATCAGATGCCACGAGACGGAATCCGCTTATAATAAACTCTCTTGCAATAATGATGATTACAATTTCGGCAGCTAATTTTCCGGAAGGAATCAGACAGATCATAGCCGAACAAACAAGCAGTTTATCTGCCAAAGGATCCATAAATTTTCCGAAATTTGTCACAAGATTATATTTTCTCGCTATTTTCCCATCTAAAAGATCCGTCAGACTCGCAACTGCAAAAATTGCGAGAGCAATCCACTTATTAGCCGCTCCGCCTACATCCGTAAGCATAAAAAATACAAAAAACGGTACCATGATAATGCGCAAAACAGTTAATTTATTTGGTAAATTCATAACAATTCTCCTATCAGATCATATTCTAAAGCTCCGGTTATTTTCACTTTTGCGAAATCGCCGGATATCAGTTCTTCTTCTGTGTTAATAAAGATCAGTCCGTCCACATTCGGCGCATCGCGGTATGTCCTGCCGACATAGGCATTTTCATCCGCAACTTTGCCTTCAATCATAACAAGCATTTCTCTGCCGATCATATTTTCTGCATTGTCAAATGCAATTTCCGGCTGAAGTTCCATCAGATCCGCCTGTCGTTCTTCTTTTACTTCTTCTGCGATCTGATCTGGCATAACAGCCGCCGGGGTGTCTTCTTCCGGTGAGTAGGTAAAGACTCCTAAACGGTCAAACTCCATTTCGTCGACAAACTGCATCAATTCTTCATGCTGAGCTTCTGTTTCGCCGGGGAAGCCGGTGATCAACGTCGTACGAAGGCAAATATCAGGAATTTCTTTTCTCAATTTTTTTACAATATCTGTCAGTTCATGTTTTGACGTTCTTCTGCCCATCCTTTTCAAAATACTGTCGCTTGCATGTTGGATCGGAAGATCAAGATAATGACACACTTTCGGTTCTTTTTTCATCACTTCTATCAATTCATCTGTAATTTCCTCCGGATAGCAATACAAAATTCGGATCCAGCGGATTCCCGTAATCTTGCATAATTCTTCCACAAGCCTGTGAAGACATTTTTCTCCATACAGATCTTTTCCGTAAAGTGTCGTTTCCTGTGCCACAAGGATCAGTTCTTTGACGCCTTGCTCTGCCAGCTCTTTTGCTTCTTTGATCAGTCGTTCCATGGGGACACTTCTGAAATTTCCACGTATTTTCGGAATAATGCAATATGTACAATGCTTATCGCATCCTTCCGCAATCTTTAAATATGCAAAATGTCCTCCTGTCGTCACAAGACGCTTTGCTCCTGAAACCGGAAGCGCATTAAGATCCGAAAGTATAATGCCCTGCTCTCCTTCCAATGCCCGGTCTACCGCATCTAAAATCTTGTCATATGCCGTCGTTCCGAGAACTTCATCTACTTCCGGAATTTCATCCAATATTTCCTGTCTGTATCTCTGTGCCAGACATCCTGTCACGATCAACGCTTTTACCTGTCCCAACTTTTTATATTCTGCCATCTCAAGAATATTTTGAATGCTCTCTTCTTTTGCGTCATGGATAAAGCAGCATGTATTAATTACAATAATATCTGCCTGTCTTTCATCATCTGTCATCTCATATCCTCTAGATGCCAAAAGTCCGAGCATCACTTCTGTATCTACGAGATTTTTGTCACATCCAAGAGAGATAAACAATATTTTCATATCCGTTCCATACCTCCTCTTCCTTTTTATTATACTTTTCACTTTTGTACTTTAATGTGGCAAGATTCATCCGCTAACATGAAAAAGGCAGATACCGTTTGGTTCTGCCTCATTGTTTTTACTCTTCTTCTGCCGCACTCTCGGCTTTGATCTTCAACTCGCCTTTGTTCAATTCTTCGATTGCGATCGACAATGGTTTCTCTCCCTCTTTCACATCGACAAGCGGAAGGTCTCCGGCAATCAGTTGTCTGGCACGTTTCGATGTTGCCATAACGATCGAATAACGACTGTTGACGATCTTTGTTTCCCCTTCTTCGACATCTTTGTTTACAACTTTCATCAAATCTGTATAAGACGGATGCAGCATATTTAATTTTCTCCTTTCAATCTTTCCAAATCTTCTTTTATTGTCTTCATGAATGCTTCATTCCGAAAACTTCTTCGGTGCTCTCCCTGAATGATCATATGCATTTCTTCAACGCACATATTCAGGTCGTCATTAACGACAAGGTAATCGTAATAATCCATTCCCTCCGCTTCCTCACATGCACGGTTCATTCTGGACTCGATCACATCCATCGTCTCTGTGCCTCTGCCTACGAGCCTTTTTTTCAGTTCACCGGCGCTCGGAGGTGTCACAAACAAAAGCAAAGTATCGGGAAATTCCTCTTTCACTTTTAATGCGCCTTGAATCTCAATTTCAAGGATGACATCTTTTCCCGCATCCAACTGCTTTCGCACATACTCTTTTGGAGTACCGTAATAATTTTTCACATATCTAGCATACTCTATCAATTCATCTTTGGCAATCATTTTTTCAAATTCATCTTTTGATATGAAAAAATATTCTCTTCCGTCCTGTTCCCCATCTCTTGGCTGCCTCGTAGTCGCCGAGACAGAAAGTGCATACGTATCAGGATATCTTGACAGAAGTTCTTTCATCAGCGTTCCTTTTCCCGAACCCGAAAATCCCGATACAACGATCAAAATTCCTTTTCTGTTCACTTTGTTTCCTCCTATTCGATATTCTGTATCTGTTCTCTGATCTTCTCAATCTCTGTTTTCAGACTGATCGCGCGGTTTGATATGTCCAGATCATTCGCCTTAGACAAGATCGTGTTCGCCTCACGATTCATCTCCTGTGCGATAAAATCAAGTTTTCTTCCGATTCCGTTAGACTCTTCCAATGTCTCCTTCATATGCTGAATATGACTTTTTAGTCTTACAACTTCCTCATCTGTACATATCTTATCCGCAAAGAGAATCACTTCTGCCGCAATCCGATTATCGTCAATCTGCGTATCCTCTAACAATTCCCGCATCTTTTCTTCTAATTTTGTCCTGTATTCCGCAATAATCTGCGGCGAACGCTCTTCTATAAACCGAATCTGTTCACTGAGCAGATCCAATTTTAAAAGAATATCTTCTTTCAAACGTTCTCCTTCTTTTGTCCTCATCTCTACAAACTGTGAAAACGCGCCTTCCAACGCTTCTTTTAATCCATTCCAAAGCTCGTCTTCATCCTCGCTGCATTCTTCCATCGTAAAGACTTCCGGATATCTGGACAATGTACTGACGCGAACATCATTATCTAACGAAAATTCTTCTGCCATCTGATTCAGATATTTTAAATATTCTGCCGCAAGAGCCGCGTTATACTTTACCGACACCTGCGATTGAGACAGATCTTCATACGTGATAAAAATGTCAACCTTTCCCCGGTCTGCATATGATTTAAGGAGCGTCCTGATGGACGTCTCGAAAAAATTCAATTTCTTCGGCATCCGAATATTTACATCGAGATATCTGTGATTCACACTTTTTAATTCTACCGTAAATTTTCTTGAGTCCTTCAGAACTTCACATCTTCCGAACCCTGTCATACTTTTTATCATCTTGTCTTTCCTCGTGTTCTTCTCCTTGGCAGTCTATATATCAAATTTATCTGTTTTTTAGAACTGCCGATTAATGCAATTTTAGTTATTATACCTCTAATGCGCGTAAATGGTCAACAGGTCTTTTTTCATTCTCCTCTTTATGATATACTTTCTTCTATATTCAAGTTCAAAAGAAAAATGTTTTATCATTTTCCTTCTGAACAATTCAAAATATGGAGAATTTATTATGGCTTTTGACGGAATTGTCGTGGCAGGTCTTGTCCACGAACTGAAACAAAAACTAACAGACGGACGAATTTCGAAAATCGCGCAGCCGGAAGCAGATGAACTGCTTCTTACGATCAAATCCCCCTGTGGACAACATCGGCTTTTAATCTCAGCAAACGCTTCTCTTCCGCTTATTTATCTTACAGACACAAATAAACCAAGCCCGATCACGGCTCCTAATTTTTGTATGCTTCTTAGAAAACATATCAGTAACGGCCGGATCACGGATATTTCACAGCCAAAACTGGAACGGATCATCTGTTTTACGATCGAACATTTTGATGAGCTGGGCGACCTTTGCCAAAAGAAGCTCATTGTTGAAATCATGGGGAAACACAGCAACATCATTTTCTGTTCCGAAGACGGAACGATCATTGACAGTATCAAGCATGTATCTGCACAGATGAGTTCTGTCAGAGAAGTTCTTCCCGGACGGAAATATTTTATTCCTGATACAATGCATAAAAAAGATCCGCTCACAACAGAATGGGAAGAATTTTCCCTTTCCGTTAACGATAAACCGATGTCTGTGGCAAAAGCTCTTTATACAAGCTTTACAGGGATCAGTCCTGTTACCGCAGAGGAAATCTGTTATCTTGCCGGTATCGACTCAACTCTTCCGGCAAAAGAATACAGTCAGGATGTTCTTTTCCATCTGTATACCCAGTTTACGATCTATCTGTCAGCAATAAAAGAAGGCAGATTTGAGCCCGCTATCTACTATGACAAACAAGAACCGAAGGAATTTTCCGCTCTTGAACTGACGTATCTTTCAGCATATGAAAAACGTCTCTTTCCTTCTGTTTGCGAAATTCTTCGTACTTACTACTCTGAGCGGAGTCTGATTACGAGGATTCGCCAGAAATCCGTCGATCTTAGACACATTGTACAAACTGCCCTTGAAAGGAATCGGAAAAAATATGATCTGCAGATGCGGCAGTTAAAAGATACCGAAAACAGAGACAAATACAAAGTTTACGGCGAACTGATCAACGCTTATGGTTACAATGTTCCCGAAGGTGCCAAACAGATGGAGGCGCTGAACTATTACACAAACGAAACGGTTACGATCCCATTAGATCCAACAAGCACTCCGCAGGAAAACGCACAGCGTTTTTTTGCCAAATACAACAAACAAAAACGTACTTTTGAAGCGCTCACCCAGTTGATCCGGGAAACAAAAGATGAAATTTCCTATCTCGAATCCATACAGACCTCTCTCGATATTGCAATGACAGAGGACGATCTTGCCGCCATCAAAGAAGAACTGTCTGAAACAGGATATGTGCGCCGCAAAACCGTACGAAAGAAAATAAAACTTAAAAACGAACCGCTGCACTACATTTCAAGCGATGGTTTTCATATGTATGTAGGGAAAAATAATCTTCAAAACGACGCCCTTACATTTGATTTTGCCGCCGGATGCGACTGGTGGTTTCATGCAAAACAAGCTCCCGGATCACATGTGATCGTAAAAACAAACGGGGAAGAACTTCCCGACCGTACATTTGAAGAAGCGGGCAAACTTGCCGCTTATTATTCAAGTATGCGAGGCAGCGAAAAAGTCGAAATCGATTATATAGAGAAAAAACATGTTAAGAAACCGAAAGGCGCAAAACCCGGTTTTGTTGTCTATTATACAAATTACTCTCTCGTCATCGACAGCGATATAAGAGGCATCCAAAAAATATCCGGCAGTTAGAATTAGCAAAAGAGTCTCTATTCTCTCTGCCCGGCTTTTCACTGTTAAAACATCACAAGGCGTCAGACATGCCGAAAAAACACCTATACATGTCTGACGCCTTTTATCGTTCTTAATTCTGTCCCATAAGATAATCAATAAACTGCTGTGCCGTCCTTCCCGACAAACCTCCATGAGACAATTCCCATTTATTTGCTTCCAGAAGCAGATCTTCTTCCGGCATTTCTATTTTATTTTTCTGCGCAAGCGTACGAACAATCTGACGAAATTCTTTCTTATCGGGCGAGCCAAAGTAAATCGTCACGCCAAACCTTGCGACAAGCGATAACTTTTCCTGAACCGTATCATTTGTATGAAGCTCTTCATCTCTGTCTGCTTTATCCCGAAACGTCTCACGGATCAGGTGACGTCTGTTAGAAGTCGCATAAATCAAAACATTATCCGGCTTTCTCTCAAGACCTCCTTCTATTACCGCTTTCAAATACTTGTATTCAATCTCAAACTCTTCAAATGAAAGATCATCCATGTAAATGATAAACTTATAATTCCGATTTTTAATCTGCGCGATCACATCATTTAAATCTTTAAACTGATGCTTGTATACTTCGATCATCCGAAGCCCCTGATCGTAATACTGATTTAAAACAGCTTTGATCGACGTAGATTTTCCTGTTCCGGCATCGCCGAATAAGAGACAGTTATTTGCTTTTTTCCCTTTCACAAAAGCCTCAGTGTTATCAATCAGCTTCTTCTTCGCAATCTCATAGCCTACAAGATCATCAAGGTGTACATGCGCAATATTTGTGATCGGTTCTACCGACATTGTCTTTCCTTCCGGATGATCGATACGAAACGCTTTATGAAGGCCGAATTTACCGACTCCGAATTCTTTGTAAAACTGTGTCATCTTCCTCTTGAAGTCTATTGCGTCCGACGAATCTGCAAGTCCTTCTGCCAGATTACAGATACGATCCCGAATACGCCGGTTAAAAACCTTCCCCGCATTGCTCGTATTTTTATATTCAAAAAGAATCTGCATACATTCTGCCGAAAATTCACGCTCCATCTCCTGAAAATCATAATCAAACAATTCTTTAAATATCTGAAAGTCATGAAGGGCAATCCTGTTAATGCTTCCGTCAATCTCTCCTATAATCTCACATGACGTGCTGTAAGCATTTTCATCATTTACAAGAAGAAACGTCAGATATGTATGCCAAAGATTCCCCTCGAATCCATGACTGGCAGAAATCTCTAATATCTCATTCATACATTCAAAAAGAAGACTTCTCAAATCTTCCCTGTTATAGTAATCATTTCCACAATTTTCCATAAGAAACGTCATGTTTTTTAATATTCTGCCATGCTCCATATTTTTATACAGCATCAGTTCATTTGTACGCATTGTTCTCTCTCCTTCCGTTTTTTCCTGCCTTACCGTTTTATGTTAAACATCCTGTCTTTTCTTCCCGAAACTACGGGATTACGGCATCTGCCGTCTCAATAATTGCCGAGTATTTTTAAGTTTGTTGCCTCTTCACGAAGTCCGCGAATTGCATTTTTCACAGCAGGGTCTTCAAGGTTTCCTTCAAAATCAACAAAAAAACAATATTCCCAAGGTCTCCCTTTGATCGGACGAGATGCAATCTTCGTCATATTCAGATCATTATAAATAAAATGTGATAAAATTCCATACAAAGAACCGCTCTGATGCGGCGAATCAAAACGGATGCTTATCTTGGAAGCATTTTTCAAAAATATTTTTTGATTCGTTACAACGATAAAACGTGTGGAATTATCCTCATCATCATTAATTTCATCGACTAAAACTTCCAGTCCATGAACTTTCGCCGCATAAGCGCTGCATACTGCAGCCTGTGAAATATCCTGTTCTTCAATCACTTTCTTTGCCGCCACCGCAGTATTGACAACACTGATTTTCTGCCAATCACCATGGTCGTCTAAAAACTCAGACGTCTGCATAAGAGCTTCTGTTTTTGAATATACTTTTTTTATATCCGAAAGCTTCGCGCCCGGAAGTCCCGACAATGTATGCACAACCGGAAGGATCGTCTCTGCTACAATATAGTTTTCAAATTCATCAAGCAGGTCATACATCTCGTTCACCGTACCGGCAGTGGAATTCTCGATCGGAAGCACCGCATAGTCAGCCGAACCTTCCTCTATCGCTTCCATCGCTTCCCGAAACGTCCTCACATGAAAATTATTTACATCTCTTCCGAAAAACTGATACATTGCAGCCTGTGAATAAGCTCCTTCTGTTCCCTGAAATACAACACGGGCATTTTCACGATCCAGATTTTCGATTCTGATAAACGGAAGGCGTCCCAGCGCTCCCGCTTCCACAAGCTGACTGTACTGAAGCTTCCTGCTCATAGACATGAGCTGCTGATACAGCTCCTGGATTCCTTTCTTATTGAAATCCCCCTCTACTTTTGACATTACATCTGCAAGTTTTTCTTTTTCTCTTTGCCTGTCAAACACCTTTTTCCCTGATTTTACTTTATATTCTCCGACTTTTCTGCAAACTTCCATCCGTTTTTCATAAAGCTTTGCTATTTCATTATCAATTTTATCAAGTGCTTCTCTCAATTCTCCAAGCGATGTCATTTTTTCTCCTCCGATGCCCCCAAATTTTTCTTTTCACAACAGTATAGTATATTTTTCTTGCAAAATCTACATGTTTACAAAATTAATGACAAACTAAGATAACAGTTCATCCATACAGGTGTCCGCTTATTAGCAAAAGAGCGGCGTCTTCGTTTTATGATACGATACGCCGCCTTCTTTTTCATATTTTATTTCCGTTTTTTCTTTTTGATAAGCAAACAACAATCACACATCCGCTTATTATCCCCAGAACGGCTGTCTTTATATTAAAGCTGCTATCCCCGGTTTTAGCGCTGTTAAAATCTGTCTCATTCTCTGTTTTTTCCGGCTTCTTTTCTTCCCATTCCACTTTTGGATAAAGCATAGCCTCTTCATCGTCCAACGGAAGGTTTACAAAGAAAGGCGACAATAAGAAACTTCCTTTCTCAATTTCATATCTACTTTGAGGAACAACTAAATAAAGTCCATATGCAAGTTCTTCAAACGATACTTCTCCCTTTTCATCCGTCTTCTTATGTTCACCTAAAATGCCGTTTTCATGTGCATAATCAGCCGTTTTTTCAGCTTCTTTTTGCAGTTCACTGATTGGAAGGCTTTCCAGATTTTCTAAAGACAAACCACTTTCTTTAAAATCATCTGCCAAGGTGCCCCCGACTCCTGAAGAACCGATTCGATACAGTTTTACCGACATATCTTCCAAAAACATTTCCTTTTCATTTTCTTTTCCCTGATAGCAGATCGTAATATCTTCCGAATTTTTTTCTGCCTTTATCGGAATCACAAGTAAAACAGTCAAAAGAGCCGCTAAAAACAACACACTTGCCCTTCTTTTTTTAGTTATTTTTTTCATTCCTTTTCCTCCTACTCATATAGATACTATAAATAACTCCAAGACTTCCAAGACATGCCGCCACTGCAAGCACCGCCTTTATTTCCAACGGAATCCACGTTTTATATTCTACCGTATCCGGTGCGATCTCAACCGCCTCTTCATAAGGAATCCGTATCCCACGTACCAAAAGACGGTGAGTATTCACGGCGTAAGGCGTACAAGTCACTAATGTTACATAATCCTTCCCTTCATAGACTTGAAGACTTTCTGTTTCTTCCGGAAGCACCGTCTGAATGTTGTCTACTTGATAGGCTAATGTTTCACCCAAAATCTTCAAATAAAATACATCGCCATTTGTCATCCGGTCTAAATCCGAAAACAAGTCTATCGTAGGCAGTCCTCTATGTCCTGTAAGAACCGAATGCGTACTACTTCCGCCAACCGGAAACGAAGTTCCTTCCCAGTGTCCGATTCCCTTTTGAAGAACACGTTCCTTCGTTCCATGATAAATCGGAAGTTCCACCGAAATCTTCGGAATCTGAATATATCCCATCATACCATTTTCTTCAATATTCAAAACCTCCCAATATTCATCGTCTTCCACATCGTGATGCCCTGCAAAAGGATCGCCCGCAATCACTTTTCCTCTGATTTTCTTATTATACTCCCGGGCTTTTTCCAGCGCTTCTTTTTTCTGATCTTCTCCCATATTTTCCAATGCACTTTCATATGTTTGCACAGCATAACTGCTGTTTCTCTGCACCAAAAAATTACTGATCGTAGGATATAACAACACGCAGCAGCCTATCAAAATAACTGCAACCGCAAAAATATTGCTGATTCTTTTTTTCATAAGCTCCTCCCTGTTGTCATGTTTTGCTTTTTCATATACAGGGCAAGAAAAGGAAAATATCCTTTTCCCGCCATGTATGCCATGAAAATTAATTTACAATCTTTATTTACACGTCTATACTTGTGTATTTCTACGATTTCTAATCAATACGATTGCCCCTCCGAGCACGATAAGACCTCCGAGTACTGCAAATACAACAGAGCCGGCGCCTCCTGTTTCAGGCAGCAATGTACCTGCTTTATTGATTACCGTAAGGCTGGAAGGATCGATTTGAGTTCCATTTTCATCATTTTTAATTTCAAATTTAATCATGTCTTTCAGTTTATTATATCCGTCAGGAGCTTTTGTTTCTTTCAAATAATATGTTCCCGCTTCCAATCCATAAACATGAAGATTTCCATCAGTTCCTGTTACAAGTGCGACTCCGTTTTCATCAGCTTTCGCCACCCGATATCCTTGCTCTGCTTCTACAAAATCAATCTTAGCCTGCTTATCTGCTGTATAAATTTCAAACTCTGCCCCTGCCAAAGCTTTTCCGTTTTCCGTTTCCGCTTTTTTCATAAAGTCATACTTATATGTATAAATCTTTGTATTATCATCCGGAGCCTCGTCGCCTTCTATATTAGTTCCGCTCTGATTTGTATATTCCAAAGATGCACTGTTTGTTTCAGGATTTCCCACAACTGCATTTTCATTCAAAACAGCTTTATAAGAAATCACCATATTTTTTCCTACATTGTTTTTCAATGTATCTGATAAATTTTGGGCAATAACAAAATTAAATGTTATTGTTGTGTTCGCATCATTCTTAACTTCCGTAACAGTATAATCCGTTCCGGAAACAAGTGTTGTATTTCCGATTGTTATCTTGACGTCTTCTTTGCTAAATGTAAGACCTTTGGACATCGTATCTACAACCTGGAACTTATAAGTGCTCATATCCATTCCTTCTGTATTCGGCACTTGAACTGTTACTTTAAATGGAATTTTTGTTCCGATCTGTGCATCCGCCCAACTCTTACTATCTTCTGTCGTTTTATCAATAGTCGGCTCTGAAACCTTTACATACACTGTTTCATCTGCACTTGTCATATTCACCGCCATAGGAGAAAATTTAACATTTCCGGTCGTTGCAGGATAGATTACATAATATCCCGGTGCAAGATTTAATAACTGTGCAGATGTCTGTCCTTTTTCTCCTGTGACAGATGCGTCTGCTTTGACAGACTGACTGTCAATATAAGTTTTTAACTCTTTCAAAAATGTCTGTGCTGTAGCTGCCTGACTCATCTGTGTGTTTACATAATCATAAACCCCGACTCCGGTTCCGGTTGTACCTGTCGCTTTTTCTGTAAGCCATTTTTCAAAATTTGATGTCGGCGTATATCCATATTTTCCATCTGCGCCATCTCCTGTAATATCAAACAGTTTGTATGCGTCAAACTGCACATTTTCCAAGCTGTTGTCTCCTCCGTTTATTGTCACCGTATGACCTGTTCCTGCTGCATTTCCTGTCAGGCACATACCAAAAATCATCATGACAGCAACAAAAAGAGCAGTTATTTTTTTCATTCCTTTTTTCATTGTCTGTTCTCTCCTTTTCTTCTTTCTGTTTTTCTTACTTTTGACATCCTGTTGTTTAATGACATCTCTTTTTTCGCTTTTGTAATAAAACTGCCACACCACCTCCTATGAAAAGGATTCCTGCATAAGCGAACACTTTGGAGCCCCTGCCCCCTACATGTGGAAGAAGATCATGAAGCTGGTCGCCTACTGTGATATTCGCTTTCTGTGTAAAACGTGTTCCCTGCTTATTTGTCACAACGACTTCATAGGAAACAGTTCCCTTTTTCAAACCTTCCGCATAATATCCATCTTCTTTTTGCGTAATCTGAGCAATCTTTTGTGAAAGTTCATCCTGTTCGGATAATCGAACGGAAATCTTATATTCTTTCACTAAATCTTCATTCATAGGCTGTGCAACCGAAAAATCTAATTTCCCATCTTTTCCTACCGCAACATATAAATCTTTTGCAGTAATCTCCGGCTTTCGGATAAACAAAGCGTCATATTTCCCACTCATACTATCCGAAACAAAATCCATTTCATCAGCCTCTATATACCATATCTTTCTTCCATCTGAAAATTCGTGTATGTTCTCTTCCCCTTCCGGAAGATCAGATGTTGATTTCTTTAAGGTAGGCAGATAATGCTCCCGCTCTCCTTCTTCCAGCTCAAATCCGATATAGGCTATCTTCTTGCCTCCCGCATTAAACTTTTGAGACACATAATAATTATCAGCCTTGAGTTCTTTTGCAAAGATTTCTCCCCAATTTTCATCGTAAATAGTAAACCTATGGTTGAATGGAAGATAATTTACCGAACTTCCCGTTTCATACTTATCTAAGCCAAAATAAGAAGCTACACTATAACTCCGGTATACATATGTTATCGGTGTAATATAAGTTAATTCTCCATTTGGACCGGTCTGGTTATAAGTTCCAATATAAGACTTCCAATCTGAAGTATCCTCTCCTGTCTTTGCATCTGACTTCAAAGGCATTGACAGCTCATAAACAGTTTCATTATTTAGAGAGTTAAAATGTACTTTTATTTGTCTAACCTCATCCCAGTCGCCCGCAGAGGCTACATCCAACACTTTACCATCCTTGTCATAATAAGAAATAATAATTCCCTGTTCCGATGGAGTTACAACATTTTCATTTAAATACACTTCCATCGGTCCGTTTCCGTATAAGGTATATTGTGCATTGTATGTATTACCCTTTCCCTGTACAACATCTCCTTTTTCGGGGATGCAAAACGTAGCCGTATAATCATATAACGTTTCATTTGAAGATGCTGAAATAAACGCAGAAAAACCTAATGTTTCTCTTTGTGCTTCTTTAAATGTCACATCATCTTCCTTCAAAAGTCCGCTCACTTCTCCTACCATCTGCGTCGTACTGGTCGTTACATTTCTAACCGTAAATGCTTCACTGCTGCTCGGCTTTGTAAATGAATAATACATACCGTACATCTTTTCACCATCTGACAGATTCCAATTTTCAGGAAATTCATTCTTTCCTTCATTTTCTAGCTGAACAATCTGGTATGGGAACGTACTCTTTTCCTGTTCACATCCCGGATAATCCGGAAAATATTTCTTGAAATATTGTTCAAGACCGACGCCTGCGCCTACAATCGGATTGCAAGGGTCAATTGGAGCATCCGGGCGTATATAAAGCTTTGCCTGAATCGAATCCGGACTCTCTGGCATTGGGTTTTCCCCCGAATTAGACGTCAATCGGAATACATAGAGATTATTTCCGTTATCTAATTTTTCTTTCCTTTCTAAAACACTTGGCTTTGTCAAACCTGTTACTTCAAACCCCGGAAGTACTTCTAAATAAAACAACTGATTTTCAAAATAATACTTTTCTTTTATATGAATGTTGTACGGCCATTTTCTTTCTTCATAAAAACGCCACAATTCGAAAATATCTCTCATATACTGCAAATCAAAAAAATCACAAAGGACAGTATCTCCTCTATATCCACTGGAAACATTTTCTCCTTTTATATCTTGTATCCGATAGTGAGTACTAGACGATTTTTCTATCTCATATGTTATATAGCCAGTGTATTGCTCATAAGCACTCAGATTTTCCTCTGTCATATTTACAGCTGGTAAACTCTTCGTTGAAAACTTATAAGAAACCTCATAATCATAATTCAAGAGAAGTTCTCTCTCCACCCCATTTTCGTCATAATACGTTCTTTTTGTATTAATAACCGGAGCAAAATATACAGGAGCACCAGACGTATGTTTATAAAGTCTTTCCCCGATTATTTTTTCTACTTCCAGACGAATATCTGTTACGTATTCTCCGTCTTTTAAGTCCAAAGACAGATACTTTTCCTCATATATATCCTCTGCTTTGACAGATACAGATTGATTCTCTTTCAAGTTTGTGTCATAAACTACGACAATATCCCCCTCAAACACATTCCGATTTTCATCTCCCCATTCGATACAATATCCGATCACTTTACTCATAATTTCTTTCGGAGCTTCAAGCCGAAAAGAGACTTGTTCATAATCTTTTGTGTGTTTATCGCGTGCTCTTAATCCAACTACCGCCACTGCATAAGATGCTTTGTCATCATCTTCCATAATAGGATGAGTGGTCGATATCGTGGCTTTCATTTGATCTTTCAACGCTTTCAGATCCACATAAAAAGTTCCATCATCTATTTTTTCGTCATCCATAAACAGAGTTCCATTTATCCAAACTCGTTTATCTTCTGTAATATCATTTCCGTCTTTATCCTTTGTCATAGTCAAATTGTCTGTAAGAAAGTATAAACGGTCTTTTTTCTCCATTTTAGGAATTTCTATTTCTATTTTTGACACATACTCATTTTCTTCTAATTTAAATTCATATCCCGCAGAAACATTCTTTTCAGAAATAACCTTTTCTTCCGCTGACTTATTGTTTACGACTGTATATTTTATATCAAATTCTTTTTTCTCCCCATTCAATATTTCTATTTTCTGAATTTTCTGCGGCTGCACTTCATAAGGATAGTCTAGCGACAAAATAAGATTCTCTCGTTCCAAAGGCGGCTGATCTTTATAAGAATTATATACATTAAATAATACCTCAACAGCTTTTCCACACGAAACTTGTGCATATTTTTTTTTGGGGTCTCCATAGCTCTCCGTCCAAAAAATTCCTGGCTGACATGCCTCTTTTACATGATAGTCAGCCATCCGATAGAGTTCCTTTACTACTGTTTCTCCTTTATATGTATATCGCAGTAATACCGGCGAATCAAAACTAAGCGTCTCGTTTGGCAGAATCTCCTCTCCATAATACAAAGTAATATCTTTCGGACGAGCAGATGCTCCAAAATCGTACTCCTGAAAACTTCGTAAATAGTTCTCTTCATATTTGCCGACTAAATATTTCTTGCCATCATACGTTTTCGTCTCTATTTTCTCCCAAACGTCACTATAAAAGCTTTGAAGTTTTTCCCCTTTATCATATGGAATCATAAGTTCTACGTCTGAATAGGGATAGTGATACTTCTCTAGTGAGACTTGACTTATCCCACTGCCTGAATCTTTCAAAGGCAATCGATTCTCGCCTTTATTCCAAAAACTCGTATCATAGTCATCATATTCATTCGGTTTCTCACCTTCTTTATAATCAAATACCATTTCATTTACTTCTGACAATTCAGATGTTCCCTCGATTTGTTTTTCTTCCAACAATGTTTTTTCTTTGTCATACAAAGTGATATCAATATTCAAAGGAATCCGATCCGGATATTTTCCGGCCCGTATCATTGCCTGTGACAACAACTTTGTCACTTTTACAGAGATTCCATCATCCTTTTTTTCATACTCTTTTTGTCTCATCTCAAATGAGAGACTCACTGTCGACGTAACATCTTTATATCGAAAAGTAAGAACTTCTCGAATTTCTCCACCTAATATAGGATCTTCTTCATCTATTTTTTCTTTAGATGAACTTACCGTATACTCATCTTGTGAAGACGGAACAGACGTAAGTTCAAAAAAAGGCGGTAATTTTATTACTAAAGTTCCGTTTTCCTCCGGTGGAGTCTCAACTTTAAAATGAATATCTTTTCCCTCGATATTTAACTCATAGCCCGGTTCGTAATATGCTTCCAAAGATTCTTTTCTTTCTACACCGACAGTCTCTGGATTTTCTTTCACTTCGCCAGATTGTACCGTAGGTTGTATCGGTTGCTCTGCCTCCGGATTCTCTGATAATATTTTTTCTTCTGTCTGTATATTATCTTCGTTTTTCTCATCCTGCTCTTTTTGATTCTTTTCTTCTTGTTCAAGTTCTTCGATATTTACATTCTGCTTTTCTGAATCCTCTGTTTTTGCCAGTAAATATTCCGGCGAAAACTGTGATAAAACTAATACTACAAGCATCAATATACTAATCTTTTTTCTCATTCCTCATTCCTCCTCTTTTGTTTAATGCAAATTTCATACATCTGATCTTGTATTTTTTCCGCATGAGAAAAAAGCAAGCCTTCTGAACCGGCTTGCCTTTTCTTTTCCTTCACTTATTCTTCTACTTACCGGTGTTTCTGGGGGCGTATATTTCAAAACAATGTCACATAATATAAGTTATGTGATCTAATTTTTAAATAAACGGATGAAATATAACACATACTTGTTTTTATACGAAAACTGTATGAATTAAATATGAGATTTTGCTCTGTTTTTACAAAAAAGCAAAAATATTCGGACAAAACATATGAATTGCTAAAAAAAATCATTGACAAAAATTAGGTGTCTTTGTAAAATTAGGTAAATAATGTATAGATTTATCATCTAGCTATTTATTATGTCAACAACATAACTTATATTATGTGATTTTATATTTGTAATATTCTCATATCGTCTAATTGCTTCTGATATATTTTCCCTGTATTGATTGTATATACTCTCGTAACATTCAAACTGCTATGTCCTAACAGATCTGCCAAACCTGCCAGATCTTTTGTACGTCCGTAATAAACCCTTGCAAATAAATGCCGTAAATTATGAGGAAAAATTTTTTCTCCTTTAATGCCGGCTCTTTCTTTTAACGCCTTCATTTGACTCCAAATCACACTTCTGTCTTTTGGTTTTCCCTTTTTCCCCCTAAAAATATATCCTGACGTTATTTTTTCTCTTTTACAAAAGATCAACAATTTTTTTCTAATCTTTTCCGGTAGAAATATTCTTCTGTATTTACCTTTATTCAACACTTCTATCCGCCCCTTTTTCACACGGTCTACTGTAAAAAATTTTAATTCGCTGACTCTGATTCCTGTTGCGGCAATCGTCTCCATACATAACGCAAGCTGTTCTTTTCCTTCTTTTCTTGCAGTGTATACTAGTTTTTTATATTCTTCCTTTGTCAATTCCTTCTCTTCGCTCAAAAACAAATTAAGTTGTATCTTAATCCTCTTTACTTTTAAGCATTCCATTCCTAAAAATTTCAGGAACTTATTCAATGCCGCCAACATAGAATTCACACTATTTACTGCATAATGAGAAACAAGCCAGTTTTTATAATCCAAAAGAACCGTTTTATCAATCGCTCTTTTTTCTCCTAAAAAACGATAAAATGTACAAATATCTGTCTTATACTTTTGAATAGTTGCCACCGCATTCTCACATTCATAAAGAAATTGTTCAAATTTTTTGATATCTTGAATAGAAAGAACTTCTTTTTGTTTTTCTTTTTCCATAATACCCTCACTTTCTGCTTTGCTTTAAACTTTTCTTTTTGTTCATTCTTCTTTGCCGTATCTCTCTATTTTAGCAAATATACATTTATCTGTTTATAAAATTTCCGACTGTTTGTTTTCTCTATACGGTTGAAAAGAAAAGGGTTTTATTATATTATAATTAAAGATTTTTAGGAGGTTTTGTATGAGACATTTAATGAGTCCGCTGGATTTCTCAGTGGAAGAACTTGACAAACTGCTGGATCTTGCTCAGGATATTGAAGCACATCCGGCAAAATATGCACATGCCTGTGCAGGAAAAAAACTTGCAACACTTTTTTATGAACCGAGTACACGCACACGGTTAAGTCACGAGGCAGCCATGTTAAATCTGGGCGGAAGTATCATGGGATTTTCTTCTGCCGATTCCAGTTCCGCAGCAAAAGGAGAAAGTGTATCTGATACGATCCGCACGATTTCCTGCTATGCAGACATCTGTGCTATGAGACACCCGAAAGAAGGCGCTCCTATGGTCGCCTGTCAGCACTCTTCAATTCCTGTTATCAACGCAGGAGACGGCGGGCATCAGCATCCGACACAGACACTGACCGACCTGCTCACGATCCGCAACGTAAAAGGACGTCTTAAAAATATGACGATCGGTTTATGCGGCGACTTAAAATTCGGACGTACCGTTCACTCTTTGATCAATGCTCTCGTCAGATATGAGGGAATCCGGTTTATCTTGATTTCTCCCGAAGAATTAAGGCTTCCCGATTATATCCGCCACGAAGTACTTGACCGGAACAACATCCCATATGAAGAAGTTGTCCGTCTGGAAGATGCAATGCCCTCTCTGGACATTCTCTATATGACAAGAGTTCAAAAAGAACGCTTTTTCAATGAAGAAGATTATGTCCGCATGAAAGATTTCTACATACTTGACAAAGCAAAAATGAAGCTTGCGCCGGAAGATATGTATGTTCTCCATCCGCTTCCGCGAGTAAATGAGATTTCAACCGAAGTTGACAATGATCCGCGCGCCGCTTATTTTCGTCAGGTTCAGTACGGCGTATACGTGCGCATGGCATTAATTCTTACACTGCTTGAAATTCATGTTGATTAAGAAAGGTAAAAGGAACAGATCATGGTAAAAAACACATTGAATGTCGGAAGCATTACAGAAGGCTTCGTCCTTGATCATATCGAGGCCGGAAAAAGTATGGAAATTTATAAATATCTCCACCTTGATAAACTGGACTGCTGTGTAGCCATTATCAAAAATGCCCGCAGTAATAAAATGGGAAAGAAAGATATTATGAAAATCGAATGTCCGATTGATTTCATGGATCTTGATATTTTAGGTTTTATCGATCACAATATCACCGTCAATATTATAGAAAACGAACAAATTGTCGCTAAAAAGCAGCTCACGCTTCCAAAAGAGATCCGAAATGTGATCCGGTGCAAAAACCCACGCTGCATCACTTCGATCGAACAGGAACTGGATCATGTCTTTGTTCTGACAGATGAAGAAAATCAGATCTACCGCTGTAAATATTGCGAAGAAAAACATCGAAGACAACGATAATAAAATCCGGCTTTATAAGTCGTAATATACAAAAGGAAATGGTGAGCTGTAAGAACAATTTTTTACACTGCATCCATTTCCTTTTTATAATCACTCTTATTTTACACTTGTTTTTTCTGCTGTATGCCAAACTGAATCGGCTTGCTTATTATCAGCATTCTTCTGCGATCTTATAGATCAGTCTTTCCGTATCGTCCCAGCCAAGGCACGGATCTGTGATCGACTTTCCGTAAATGCGGTTTTCCTCGATCTTCTGGCATCCTTCTTCCAAATAGCTTTCGATCATTACCCCTTTGATCAGTTTTTTTAATTCACTGTTATAATTTCTGCTGTGAAGCACTTCACTGACAATTCGGATTTGTTCTTTAAACTGTTTATTTGAATTTGAATGGTTTGCGTCAATGATAGCCGCCGGATTTTTCAATTCCCTTTGCCTGTACATATCCAAAAGACGGATAAGATCTTCATAGTGATAGTTTGGGATACATGTCCCGTATTTATCTACGCCTCCGCGCAATATGACATGTGCCAGATCATTTCCCTCTGTCGTCACATCCATTCCCCTGTATATAAAAGAATGAGAACTCTGTGCTGCCACTACAGAATTAAGCATTACAGAAAAATCTCCGCTTGTCGGATTTTTCATTCCTACAGGTATATCCATCGCACTTGCCGTCAGACGATGCTGCTGATTTTCCACAGATCTTGCTCCGATTGCCTCATAAGACAAAATATCGTCAAGATAACTTCTATTTTCGGGATAGAGCATCTCATCTGCCCCGGTAAGTCCGCTCTCTTCAATCGCTCTTATATGCATCTTTCGGATCGCTATGATTCCGGCCAACAGATCCGGAGCTTCGTCCGGCTTTGGCTGATGAAGCATTCCTTTATATCCTTCTCCTGTTGTTCTCGGCTTATTCGTATAAATTCTTGGGATGATCATCAAGCGATCTGATACTTTTTCGTTGATTGCCGCCAATTTCGATACATACTCACATACGGAATCTTCATTGTCCGCCGAGCATGGCCCTACAATTACAAGAAACTTGTCTGATTTCCCTTCAAAAATCTCCCTGATTTCCCGATCCCTTTTTTCTTTCAGTTTAAG
>UMEC01010366.1_pt1 | contig 72454 bp, 120 predicted proteins | sample 1964651 | NCBI WGS metagenome assembly UMEC01 (sample SAMEA4836010, study PRJEB28245) | human gut metagenome | biome: gut microbiome; material: fecal sample | place: Denmark | collected 2008 | reverse complement strand
CGGAACTGGCATTCCGTTTGAACGTAATTTGCACTTTCATATCATGTTTTATAATCTGTTTATATAATTCGTATATATTTTCCATAATACAACACCCCTTTTTCAAATTGAATCTTCATTTAATCATCACATTTTATACCACTAAAAATAATTTCTTTTTCTCTTTCTGCTTCTTCTAAATCAATTTCAAAAAATTCTGCAAGTACCTTTTCTGTATTAATATAATCTCCGCTTCCAACAAAAACACCACTATCTCTTTTCTGTTTTTTATCAAACATTACGTATTTGCTTTGCAACCATTCTAAAAACTCTCCACATAATTGAGACTGTTCTTGAATTTCTATCATCTTATCTAATGTTGGTGTGTTACTCATAATGCTCCTCCATATCACATAAAACTTAGATTTCATGTGGGGGTCTTCTGCCAGATTTATGATAAAATGTATTATTGTCATTCCTCAAAAAATATCGTTCTTTCCCGTTTGTTTCTGTCCGAAATCCCTGCCAAAAGTACCCGTCTAAACTCCTTACCCCTGCCATATAAACGCTCCTTTCTATCTCTGTTTTCTCTCAATGCCCTTATGATTCGCAATTAATTGCTCTCCTATCTTCATATAAACTTTCTATTTATTTTTTCTAAATTCTTCTTTGCAAAAATACTTCCAACATCACAAATAAACCCCGAATCATTGTGTAGTTCATTATAATCTCCACACTCTTCTCTGCATTCCGCGTGAAAATTATAACCTTTTTTCTCTGTTAGCACGTCTCCTGTCTTTAAATGTGTGTTTTTTGTATTACAGTCTTGTTTAACTTTCCATTTATCGCCTTCCATTGTTTCACCTCTATTTTTTCCACACAAAATCTATATGTTGCTGACATACTTCATAAAATCTTCTGTTTCCACATCAAACGGATTACAATCCTAATAAAATAAACACCTTGTAAAATCCTCTGCACACTGCAAGATCAGAGTATCAATATCTGTTCCGTTTGCAAACAATTCTACATCTGCACCGAAAACATTACATATTCTTTCTTTTAACTTCTCGTCTTCTCTCACTTCAAGCTCCCAAAACTTTCATTCAGAATACTCATTTAAAGAAAACCCTTTTGAAAGCAATAGTTGTTTATATTCCTTCATAATAATCACCTCTATATTTTATCTTCTAAATCACTTCACGCAATAGCGATTCATTATTACCTTGTAAATATTCAAGTATATCCATTCGACCACCATACTTACAATGAATTTCGAATAGTTTTTCTTGATCGTATAACCATCTTGCAGCGGCATATCTATGCCAACCATCTACAATTACTGGTTGGGGTAAGATATATCCATTATTACATTCATTATCTATTTCAATATCTCTAATCTCATTAGGATGTTTGATAAAATACAAAATTCTTCCGATATGCCAATCTCTTGAGCGTTCTTCAAGAACAGGATGATTCCATGTATCTCCATAAGGATCTGGAATTTCTGCTAGACCATCATGTAATGCAAATGATATATCATCTAAAGTGATTACTCCAGTATCATCCCATTCCCAGTGTTCTGTAGGAAGAAACTCTGTTAATTTATCAATTCTAATAATATCTCCTTTATATTCCTCTTCCAATGGCTCAAAATCCACTGTGTCACCTTCTTTCAAATCTCCAAATAAAACCTATATTTCATTATTTGCATTCTTATAAAGCTGCAATAGAATTTCTTCATCTATGGGAGCAACTGCTTCTGACAATGATCCGTTTGCTTGTTTGTATTCCTTAGACCATGTATCAATTCCTGATTTTTCACACCAATTAAGTATTTCGCATCTTATGCCTTGCGCTTTTCTTATTGCTTCATTTTGCTGTTTAATTTTACCTTGAATATATTTTGGTAGTTCCACAATTAATTCCTCCCATTTTTATATAAAATCTATATTATAGTTAATCTCTCCACACTGGAACATACTCAACAATATGTCCGAATCTATCATATATAGGAATCCAATATCCCGTACTCCATGTATTTGTTACTATATCGTAAACTTTTCTTCCTTTAATCATAATTATACCTCATAAAATCAATCTTTCTTCCGTTCATTGTATCACATCTATATCTAATATTATACAAATTACTTTCCGGAAATAAGCTGCCATATATACCAACCAATAATCCAAAATAAAATAAACCATCCAAACATTATCGATTACCTCTTCTATTGTGTACTCTGTCCAATTGTTTCAGTTCACATTCTTCTACAACACATGCAGCAACTTCGGTTCTGATCACTGCGAAATTCTTTCCGTTGCTTTCAAACCTGCGAATAATACTATATCCTTCGTTCTTCATATAAATTCTCCCTTCTGTAAAATAAGACTACACACCGATAGCTTCCATGTGTAGTTCTACTTGTCAAACATCTCCAAAATACTTCCTATAATATTAATATATAGGGTAATTCCGCAAATTAAATTTACAATAGTATTTCGCTCCTTTCAGTCGCTTGTCATTGGCTGTTGACGGTATGGCTTCCGCCATACCTACTTCAACGACTAAGATTCCAGTTTCTTCAAAGATACAAAGATTGAAGATTTTAAGAAGAAAAACGGACGCACGCTGCAGCTATTCCAACCGCAATCATAGTAAACCACGTTACCATCATCGTTGACAACCTGAACAAAAGAGGCGTCTCCACGGCTTGTTGTCTGATTCGGCGTAGATAACCACTGCCAATCATTAACTAATCCAATACCTTGTGCATACTTTCTGTGTTCGTCAAAAGTCATTGCTGCCACTTTATCATTTGTATACCCATAATCGTCAAATCCATCCATAGAAGTCAGATCAACTTTATGTGGAATAATATTTTCTGAACCAAATTTCCGTTCCAATTCTGTTAAATAAGATCCATTGAGATATTCTCTCAAATCAGATTCTGCCCAATTATTATTTCTCCCAAATTTCATTTTATTTTTCAATAAATTTGCTTTTACAACGGCGGCAACTCCGCATTCAAACAACTCACACAATATATACTCTTCTCCGTCTTCATCAAAGAAATGTTCATACTGTTTCGGTTCTGAAAGTTCTTTTTTATTGTTATGTACAGTATCAATTAGAATCTGAATACCGTTGTCTTTTTCATTGATTATTACATTTACATTATTCCCTGCATTGTTAATTACATTAATATTATTCATAATATTTTTCTCCTTTTTACCTTTCAATTATTCTATCTGCATAGCGGTTAAGAAACTCTTCTGCTAAATACATATCAAGCCGCCAAAAATTTTTCTTGATTTTTCCAAAAGTATTCCCTGTAATCAAATACAGCTTGTCTGTTGTCTTCTGATTCCTTAGAGCAATTAAACAGTTTCCATATTGTCCGAGATATCGTGGATAATTATTACAATCTAGTTCTTCTTTATTACTAATATTGCAAGTGTGTATTTTCCCATCTACATTGTTTACATAAAAAACATAAGCTATATCTTTTAATTCGTCTTTCACAATCTCACCTCTTTTTTTATTTATATTCTCATAAGAAATGTGAATTTCATCTGTTATTTATCAATTCCATTCTTTTCTTATACATTTCCAAACTAATCTTTCCAGCACATCTTTCACATAAATCCAACCCTAAATTCTGACAGTTGATATCTGTAAAAGGTTCACCATAGTTTAATTTTCCCATACGATAATATTCTCTTTCGATTCCAAACACATCTTTCTTCTTTACTTTTGGGATTTCTTCTCCACAGCAATCACAAATAATTTTTTCAATTTTCATATTTCATACCCCTGTTTTAATAAGTTTTTATTTAATCTTCTAAGAATCTAAAACTAAAAGATTTTGAATGATTAATAAAAATTCTATCTCCAATACTATATGGAGCATTGTATTCTTCCTGCTCAGTTATCTTAATTGTCCATCCTAAATCATCCACATTTTCAATGATTCCATATTTTTTATAAGTATCCCCAGGATAAAGCTGAACCTCTTTTCCAATGTATTCATCTTTGTTATACTTCATATTTTTTTACCTCGCATACAATGTTTTAAAGTCAATTTGTTCAAATAAATCTTTAGAAAAATTATCTATCTCTTCTGATCGTTCGCACTTCTTGCAATACTCGTCCACATCATCAAAATAATCATCTTCTGTTTCCAAGTACCAATCTTCCCATTCTCCATCTACAAACATCTGTAATCCACCCACATTACAAAAATCTGGTTTAATATTGTTCTGAAGCTGAAACATATCATATGCAGCCAACAAATCCATTACTTTCTTACCCTCTTCTACACTCTTTACCGGGATGTAAAAACTATTACTTGATCCAACTTGCGGAATCCACCATACTCTTAATTTATTATTCAAACTCTTTAAATTAAACTCAATACATTTTTGTCCCTGAAACATTGTCACTTCAAACCAATTAATTTCTAATTTTTTATCGTCATCTGTTAATTCATTTAATGACAAATATTTTGTTCCACCATCCTTGTGCATCATCACATATTTTATATTCCTGATTCTATTTAAAATATCTGCTATTGTAATTGTTTTTTTCGACATTGACATTTTCTCCTTTAAAAATAATGTTAGCTCTTATACTATTTTCTCCAAATTTTCTTATCTGCACTATAAAATTCTCTGTTATATCCCTACGCATTACTCCAAGTCAAATCCAAAGTGACAATATCCAGTAACCTCCGAAATATAATCAGCAATTTCTTCTTCATATTCATCTATGTCTGTATCTTCGTCAATAAGATATTCTGGTATTTCTATCTCTTTAGGCAAGTCTCGTAATAATTCTAAATCTCCATCTGTATCCCATTTAATATTAACTGCTTTCATTGTAACTCCTCCTAGTATTTACTTTTCAATTATAATAAATCCTGATTTTTCAGTTCTTTAACATCCTACTCCGGTTTATTTACGTCATACCACTGTAAATTCTCGCTTTCACATTCTTCGCGTCTCACAAGTCAGTCGTTTTTGCGTATTCATACAAAGCTTCTTCGCCTCGTTTCCTGACAATATAACTTAACACCACATACCAATCTTTTAACTGTATATCATACTTTCTATTCCTCATAATACAAAAAGCTCGTTGAATACATAAGTCTTTTTCCGCATCTCCTACATATCCCATCATTGTTATCTCCTTATTTTTCATTAACTCTACTTTCTGATGTACTTTCAAATACATTTTCAATATAGTCAAACACTCCATAAAACTCTTTATCTACAAATACACCAACTCTTGTTCCTGAAAATCCACTGTAATCCATAAATGTGATTTTCTTTTTAACACCTGACTCGTCTAATACTTTTTGTATTCTTTCTATAATTTGTGACGGATGTACACCTGTTTTCATTTCCTCTTCTTCTACCCAGTAATTAGCGTTTACTTCTTTAATATAATCATCATCCATTTCAAGCATAATCATTTCCTCCATTTCCCTAATAGCAAAACCACAAAATATACCCTGAAATAATGCAAAGTTACCACCATATTTCTTTGCTTCTTCTTCATTTAATTTGTAAATACCCCAGTCACTTGATATAGCTTTGTTTATATAATTTTGATTCGTCCTTCTCTAATTAAAGAAGCCATATCCTCAGTATAGTAATCCGCCCTATTTGCAACTGTTGCATCTGGATCGACTGGTACAACTGTCAATTTGTAATTGTTTTTTACTTCTCGATTATATCTTTCCTCAATCTTACATACTGTACCTTTCGTTTTCAAAGATGTTCCCAATCCTCCCGATACAGTATACAAAGGAATGATAAATCTTACATTGTCAACACCATCTGAAAGAATAGCTTGACACAAATCGTCTGAGGTGATCAACTCTTTCCTATCAACCTTCTCTTTTAACTCTTTCATAGAAGTTCTGATCCAATTATCAAGATAAATTTTGTTCTTATTCCAAGTGAAAAAAGTTCCATTTTCATCTTCGTGAATGCTTCTAATATATGCTTTGTTTGTCTTGTTATCTGTTACTATTACTGTTGTATGAAAATCATCATTCCACACACCAACTCTTATTACTTCATCTCCACAATTATATCTATAATTCATACTACCTACATTCCCTTCTTATCCTGAAACACGAGTTTTATCTGTTTTTATCTGTTTCCGATTACTTTTGAGCAAGTGGACATCCCAAACATGTAATACAATCCATTAAATCATTTACATGATGTTTTGAAACCCATTCTTCATCTTTTGCTTCTTCATCTGTAATACAAACTCCACATTCTTTCATTGTATGCACTTCGTTTTCTTCATAGATTCTTCCTGAATATTTTCCAAGTCTTTTCATAATCATCACCTCTCCTTTAAACAATTAACTCGATCATATACTGTTCAAATTCTTCAACATTCGCCTGAAATTCCAACGCTTCTCTGATTGTAAATAAAACACCATCACATTCCTTTGTATCTGCATCTATACCAAAAATAAAACACCATGAAGTAAACAATGCTCTTAGCTGCTCTCTTCTTTTCAGATCATCCCATAATGTATCTACTGCAAAATCAATTATGTAATTTAAAAATTCTTCTTTGTTCATAACGTTTTCCTCCGTTTTCTGTACTAAAAAAGCATCCAAAGATATATTCTCTGAATGCTTTTCATTTTTCTCTATTTTATTTCTTACTTTAAATAGTTCTTGAAACACCCAATACATTAACCACCGCTTCTTGCAACACTCTTGAAACGTTAATTCCTGCTTTATCCGCTTCATAGTTTAACCAACTAGGTAGGGAAACATTTTTTTCTAACAACCTTTGTATCAATTTTTCTTCGATATTCTGAAGAATCAATATCCACAAAAGAAAGTATTGTTACACCATCATTTGAAAATGTTCCACTATTAACGTCTAACATTTCTGACGGAACTGGAACTTCTTTTCCGTCATCTTCCATGCTAACACAAGTCAACTCGATTGCGTCTCTTGCCATTTCAATGGCATTGTTCATATCTTTTCCTTCTGTTAAGATTTCCAAATCTGGAACTTCTACTAATACATCTGTATCAGTTTTTGTGAATAACACTGGATATACTGCTTTTATAACAGATCACCGCCTATTCTTCTATTTGTTTTTTTAACAATCTGTAAATCATAACCTAGTGCATTTACTACGCTATAAAATAATTTTAAAGATGGACTATGTTCATTTTTTTCCAGTCTTGATATAGCTTGTTGCTTACTTCCGATCATTCTAGCAAGTTCTGACTGAGATATATTTTCTTCTTTTCTTATTGCAACAATAGAATTTATCAAAGATGTATCATTATCAGAAACATAATATGTCTTCGCCACCGTGTCTTTTCTTTCAGTGAGTGGAATAGAACCTTTTTCAATTTCAATAGCTTCTAACAATCCTTGCATTGTATCATCAAAAAATTTACTCATAATCTATTCCTCCTTTAATCTTTTTACTATTGCTTTAAATGCTTTTTTCTCTTCTTCTGTTAAATCGTCTTTTTCATTTTTAGTATATACATTGATAAAGTAAATTATTTCCTTTAATTCAATATCAACATATATAACTCTACTACCTCCACTTTTACCTTTATTTGGCATTGGAATACGAATTTTTCTAAGACCACCCGTACCTTGTATTACATCTCCAGTTTTAGGATCATTTAATAAAATATTCTGCAATTCTCTCAAAGTTTCATCTGTTAATCCTAATTCTTTCCATTTCTTTGTAAACATTGGCACTTCTATAAACGCTCTTATCATTAGCACATTATCCTCTCTTATTTATAACTATATGTTACAACAAATTTGTTGTATAGTCAAGGATTAACATATTTTCTTATTTTATTTTTTTCATTTTATGTAAATTTCCCTTCCTATAAAATTCCGATTTCATCTAATAAGCATAGTTAAAATAAAGATTTTCTCCATAACTCATTATAATCCCATTATTTTGTTTTAAATTTCCAACATAATATATGTAACTTCCACACCTTACTAACAGTGCATCTTCTCCGTAGAATTGTTTCTTCATACCTTTAATGCTTCCGGTACAAGAAAAGTTTTGGAAATTGCTCTATATTTAATCTCTTTCCATCTGAAACTTTTAAATATTTTACTTTCATAAAATCTTACTCCTCACGTTAAAATCCTGATTTTATTGTTACACCAAAACCGCTTTAAAATCTCCATTTTTAATAAGTTCTGATCCACAATACTCAAAGATATTTCCATCATCTTCTTCATCTAAAAACTGTTGAAATCCATTTTCTTCTGCATACGCTAAACACGCAGCAAAGTAATATTCTTCAACTGTTTTCCCATTCAAAAGATTTGCATCAAATTCTAAATCTGAAATTCTAAAAATTACCTCATCAACAAATTGATCTTTTTCTCTCAACGACATATTATCAGAAAGATATTTTCTGGATAAATTGTATAATTCTTTTATATCAATTAATCTGTGAATACCATTAACTGTGACTTTATTTTCTCTTCTTGTTATCATACGTTTTTCTCCTCAATAAAATCCTGTTATTATTTCAATTCTTCCACTTCAAACCATGACTCTGTACAATTATCAGGTTCTTCTCTACGTCCTTCTATAATATCATTCTTCACAATTTCTTCTGCTTCTTCCATATTATTCGCCTCTACTTCATAAGATTTACTATATGTTTCGTAATAATCTACTAAAAATTTTGTCATCTTCATTTTCTCCCTATACGTTCTCTCTCGGAATATAATCCGCCAAATAATCGTGCTGTACTCCGTCAGAACCCGATTCTTCATTGTCATACATTTCTAAAATTTTCCAAGATTCATTGTATTATCTCTACGTTTTAAGCATCTCATAGTTGCATCATATTCTTCTTCAGTCAAATAGGAATATGAAAATAAGAATTCCTCTTTAGTTAATTCTTTGAAATCTCGCATTTTTTCTTTATCATCAACAAATGACAATTCTTCGTCTTTGTTTTGCTTAATATCCATATTTTCTTTCATATTTTTAAAACACCTCTAATCCAGTAATCACAAGCAGCACATTGTATAATACTCTGAATTGATCATCATTATATTCGTTCCGTGCCACCATGTTTAAATAATTTATTGCATTTTCTAATTCAACTTTAATATCATTCGTTAATTCTAAATTAGATAATTCAATTAGTTTTTCTGCAATATCAGAATCATCATAATAAGAATTTTCTTGATATTGTCTTAATTTAGTTTTTAATTCTTCCATGAATATTTCCCTCCATATAAAAAAATTCTTTCTGCTCTCATATTCATTTCTATTCACTCCTATGTATTACTTCATATATCCGAATATGTAAAAACTATTTATCATTAAAATTAATTGTGAAAACTGTTTTAACAATCTTTCTGATACAATATTTCTTCCATTCTTCAACGCTCTATGTATTTCTACATTGTTTCCGTTCATAATAAAATCAACTCTGAATGGCTTATCACAACCAAAATGTGGAACATTGTATATATATAACTCGTCAACATTTCCTGTAAACACGACATTCCATTCATTTCCAAAACTGTCTGTAATATTCCATTGTTTTTGATTATCATATAATGCTTGAATAGGTTTTATTTTTAAACCTTGAAATTCAATCATATTTTTAAAAGATTCTTTTTCTGTTGTATTTTTAAACTTAATCACAATCTACACCCCCTTACAAAATCGTACTTTTATTTGTCCAAAACTTTTCCGGCATTTCCCATTTTTTAACTTGTTTTCCGTCTATTTCTTCTATAACTTCAATCATACCGCCCGGTATTCTTGCTTCACTGTGATATTTACGCCCTTCAAAATAAGCATAACAATCGTTTAAAATTACACCCTTTTCATATCCGTTTAAATCATTTATATTCTTTTTATTTCCGTTAAAATCTGTTAATTCATGTCTATCAACAGTTTTCCCATTGCCATAAAGTGTAAAAATCACCTTAAACGATTCTTTTCCTTCAAAAACTTTCTTAAAATCCTCCTCTGGTACTTCATAAAATCTTCTAAACCACTCTATATCATCAATTTTAAAAATTACTTTTCTCATATACGTTCCACTTCCTTAAACCCATTTAATTTAAGATATTCCACATAATCCACAATATCAGATTTCTTTTAAACTTCTATATCCTCGACTTTGTATGTTTTATTTTCAATATCTACAATAAGATTATAGTTATTTGTAGTCCTACCGTTTTTCTTCCAGTTTTTATCAATCCAAAATAAATGAATTTTCATACCGCTTACCTCCATTTATTATTTTATTCTCTTTTTTAAAAAGGCTCACACCATTAAAGTGTAAGCCTTAAATATGTAAAACTATTTAATTTTCTTCATATTTCCATGAAGAAATAAACTTGATTGCTTCTTCAAAATAAACCGGATTCAGATCTTTGTAACTACTTCCACAACCGAATTTACTTTTCAAATTATTCCATAAATTTATAAAATAACTTTTTGAATTTTCTTTGTACTCTTTAGAATGTGCTCCATTTAGAAGATGGTTGATTCTGTCTTTTGCTGCTTTATAAATCTGTTGTTGTTGCCTAGTGGAGAGTGTCATATTATCCACAACTTTTTCCAACATGAAATTTTGTTCTCCAAGCATTTCCTCAATATTGTTGATCTGCGCATATACAATCTTCATATTACAATTCATATCTGACAACATAGATTCAACTTTATTTTTAGATGGAGCAATATATTTTCCAGTTTTTCTAATTGCCGGAAGAACTTCTGATGTTACCCAAATTCTAAACGGTTTTGCAATAGGCTTTCTGCTACGCAATACCAAAGTATAAAAACCGCTTTCGTTAATGATATTAGCTTCGCCCTGACGACCTAAGTTAAACTTAGTCCGTTCAAATGGTTCTAACCCATCCATTGCCATAGTTGGATTAGTTGTTCCCAGAATATCACATACGTCCTTTGCCACAAACCACGGCTCTCCATCAAGAATAACTGTTCTAATAGTTCCAAAGTTATCATTTTGAAATAACTTCATTTCTGATTTTTGTTTCATTGCATTTTTCATTTTATCGAACCTTTCTTTTTAAATTTACGCCAACCTATACACTATTCAGCCTTTAGACGTTTTCCGCTTATTTGAGCTTCTATTTCTAGTACCTCATTAGTAAAGGTTATTTAATTATCAAGGTTCAATTTATTCTTTGGAAAAATTGACTTGAAATAGTCAGAAAAGTACGATAATATATAATATACTTGAGACTTGTTTTCAAGTGGGTGGATAGCGGTTTCTGTTCTTGGTCGGATGGAACCGCTATTTTTATTTTTCCTCTGATTGACTTTCATACTGGATTTCTGTTTTAAATCTACCTTCTGCGTATGCTTTCATAAATATCTCCATTACCGTATTCATAGGAATATTGTTTTTAGCACAAGCAACTTTAAAATCCTGTATTACTTTTTCATCAATAGAGGTTCCAAAAGTTCTTTTTGCCATCTTTTGACCTCCTTTTGATACAATCATATTATCATATATAAATATGATTGTCAACTAGATTTTTTGTTGTTGTACATATTTCTTTTTACTATTTATTTCCTCTTAACACCCTAAGTTTAACTTAGTCTTTTTGAAATTATCTTTTTATTTTCTATTTACTGATAATTATTTTCTATAAAACTGTAATAATTATCCCCAACAATAATATTGTCCAAAAAGTTAATGCCTAATAATTCACTGCATTGCTTTATTCTTTTAAATACCGCAATATCTTCTTTACTAGGAGATGTATCACCGCTTGGATGATTATGTAATAATACAAATGAGTTAGCACCACATAGCAACAATCTATTAAAAATTTCTCTTGGATTGCATAAACTACAATCTGATGTTCCATGCGAAATTTCAAAAAATCCAATTGGTTTTAATTTTCTATTTAATGCTATCGTATATAGATATTCTTCCGACAATTTGTTCATGTGAAAAACATCATTCATAACCTGTACAATAGAAGATGGATTATTCAAATTTTTAACATCATGGTTATATGCTTTTTCTTTTACTAATTTTGTATGTAAATCATTGTTTAGTTCTATTTTATATATAGTAATTCTCATAACTATTTCTCTCCTGATAAAATCATTATTTCTTTATACTGAAATGTTTTTCGATTTCTTTTAGATCAACACCAAACCATTTTCCAGTTTGAATATTTTCCATGCGTTCTTCAAAAGTTCTTTTTCTCATATGATACATTTCTGTTGCTATGCGATATGCGCTATATACAAGATCTTTTTCAATGTCAATCATATAAAACTCTTCTAGTGTATTACTGGAATCTAAAATATATTGCAAAAAGTTTCTGAATCCAGTTAATGTATTTGTTGTACACCATACATATACTTTTTCTTTATCTGTTGTAACAAATTTTACTGTTTGCATTCTTGTTTCCTCCCCTATCATTTTGATAAATCTTTTAAAAAATCGTAATTTTCCGCCCATTGTAAAGATTCATCTTCTGTTTTGTAAAGATAATCAACGTAGTACAAACATATGTATATCCGGCGTGACCGTTGTATAAATCTAAATAGTTATTAATAACATCTCTATTTCGGATTTCTTGTTTCTTTTCGATTTCCAATTTGTATATTTTAAACATCGTCACTCTCTCCTACTCTTTCATAATTAAAATAAGACTAACAATCGTTAGTCTTTTATTCAGTTCCATATTGCTTTACATATTGTTTAAACATTTCTTCAAATTGATTCCCCATTGCTTTGAGAAAACCTTTATACAACTCATTAGAATGTTTTAACTCTTCCGTGATCCGTTCTGCCTTATTCATTCTATCCTTCATTTCTCGATCAATAGACCGCCTCATAACTGATTTACAGGTTGATTTTGGAACGATCATCTGTTCCAGGATCATTTCACCATTCACATAAATCTGTTCCCACATTTTCAAATCATAACAATTTTCATTGACATACCAACAAAGATAATATTCCAGAGCATTCTCTATGTTGTCATATTCTCTTTTTGTGTATAGATCAATATCTTCTGTTTTTAAAAACTTATTCCATGTTTTCTCGTCTGTAATAGATTCAATAATATATTTTGTTTCTACGGTTCCCTTACTTACATTCTCTAAGCTCCATCCAAAAAATCCTTCATGCATGATAAATTCCTCCTTTTAAATAGTAAACGCTTTTCTTTGAAATCATTCCGCAAGCTGTGACACATGCGGAACGTATGTATATAAATTGATCATTTGATGTGTGTGTTATGCTGTTTTATTTCTGCGTGTCTTTGGCGTAGACTTCGCAGAAACATTTGGAATATCAATATTCTTTTCAATCACATTTGAAAGATAATCGAAAAGTGAATCTTGCCACTTCTCAACGAGATTATCATTAAAATATTTGCTACCTTTGCAATTATTCAAAAGTACAGTTTCCATTTCAATTTCTCGTCCTGAATAATAAGCATATAACTTCTTGAATACCCGGATAACTTTTGCAGTATATGCTTTCCCTTCATATGCAGATTTTCCGGCATTCCATTGCAGTTTTCCAATAATAGACAAGATTCTATCCAACAAATCCGGATTATTTTTTGCAAGTGAAACACCATCAGAAATAGATGTTAAAATTCCAACAGGATTTTCTATTGCTTGTTGATCTCCTTTGACCGCAACATGATTGTTGTTACAAATTCTTTTTAAAGTAACATATTCTTCTTTTTTCGCCTCTAATGCTGCACTGTATGTATCTTGTGGGCTCATTCTTCTACGGTCATCTCCTTGAGACAAAAACAAGTCGATTGCCTCTGCCTCTGTGATTCCAACAAGGATCTCAACTTGCACAAGTTTCATCCCTCCGAAAATAGCACCTATAATTCTATGCTCACCATCGACAATGATTAATTTTTTACTATATAGCATAACTTTTGGAAGTTCCCACTTATAAGGGTTATAATCTGTTGCTATTCTTTTCGCCCTGTTTACATCTAAATCCCTTTGCCATGTCGGCACATGAATCAGCAAAGGATTAATGTTAATGATTGCCTTCTCTCCGCTTTTTAACTTCTGTTTTGCCTCCTCAATTTTATCTTCTACGATCTTTCTTTCAACCACTTCCAAAAAGTCGTTTAAAAGCCTTTTGTCGTTCAAAAAACTTTCCACAGCTTTTGGTTTTGCCTTTCCTTTTAATTCCATCATTGCACTTTCCTTTCTGCTTTTTATTCTCTTTTTAATATGTAACATTGCACCATATAGGCACTATAAAAGGCACTAACGATCATTTTTCCGCTAATGCCTTCTAACTGACTATATTATTTTTTAATATAAATAACTCAACCACATCACCAAAAACCACACGACCATAAAGACACATCCTGTATACGCTCCTATTGTATTTTCGCGATCCTGTTTCTGTTGCCGCCGTTTTTTATCTCTTTGTACCTGTTTGTACTCTTCCATTTTCACATATTCCACGATATCGTAATCTTCAAATTTTGCAATTATTCTATACATTTTTGTCATCTCCATTCGTATTTATTACCGTATTGATCGTATATATTCAAACCGTCATTTGTAACTTCCCAGTAGTTTATATACTCCATACATTCTTCAAGTGTTTCTTTTTCGTGTGCTTGTCTAATTTCTTCACAATGAGAGATTATATAAAAAGTTCTTCCAAGCACAAACACATATAACATAACGAGCATACACACTACAATATGACGTCTTTTAATTTTCTTCATATTTTTGCATCTCCTGTTTTATTCATTAGTTTTTCAAACACTTTGATCCTTTGACCATTTACGAGAGTGAATAAAAAACCCACACAATTATTATAGGCTTTTCCGATGCAGTCAACTTCTACTATATGCTTATTACAAGACAGTTCCTCCACTTGATATGGAAATAACACGGCATTATGTAAATTTGCAATTTCCGTAAGTGTGATTAATTGCATTTTATTTCCCTCCTATTTATAAAATACGTTTTGCTTCCATTCTTTCAATTATTCCGAATTTTGCGTAATTTGTATTGTAATGCATGTAAAACAGATTTCTAACTTCCATCTCTGTTTTTAGTAACTTTTCAATTTGTTGCTCTGTTCCCATAAAATAAAAACATTTTCTTTCTACCTCTTTAGCTTTTCTGTTCTATCTGACCACCGAGACACTAAAACTATTTCGTATTCTGTGCGGTCAGCGTCATAACATTTTCCTTCTAATGTATATGTATATAACCAATTATTCATAGTGTTTTCTCTCCCGTTTCTTTTCTTTTATTCATAATAAATAGATTCTATCGCTGTTCTTGTAGTTCCCTTTTCACAAATTGTTGCAAGATGTCCAAAATAATCCAGACATAAACCGTATTTTTCAAGATCAGCATTCAATCTATCACTTCTTCTGTCTGTGCTTTCTGAAAGCTCTTTTGTGCTTCTTCTATTACAAGTTCTTGCGTCATTTTCAAGGTAAGATAACCTTTCCAATGCTCCGTTTAGTCTATAAAATCTGTTCATTAAATGCTTTAATTCATCATAAGGGATACTATATCTTTCTGCTGCGAATCTTAATTCTCTTTCTCTTCTCTCTGCTACTGTTAATTTTTTCATTTTTATGCCTCCTCTCTTTTAGTCAACCCAACATTTCCGAATCGTGTCATATGTTGCACCGTTTCCGTCTTGATATTCTAAGTATTCAGAATACGTGAACTTGAAACATTTATGACCGTTGATATACACAATCCGTCTGTTTCCATAATCCATTGCGTAACGTTCACGGTATCCGCCTTCGTTGTATGCTTCTTTCATTTCCTTTGATCTGTATGTCTTCATTTTTCCACCTTTAACCTTTCTTTTATATTCTTTCCTTTTTCTTATTCTCTGCTCTAGTTTCGCTCTTGCTCTTCAGTATCGGACTTTTACCGATAGACCAGAAACATCATACAGCACAGCCTGTACATTACGGTTTATTCCCTTCTTTCACTTGCTGATTTTCCGCTTATAGGAGTTCTGCACTTAAGCAGTGTTAGCTGCTCGTATAAGCGCGCCGTATTTGATTTACAATGTGAAATTTTCAAGGTGCAACGTAGAAAACTTTTTAATTGTTTTCCACAACTATACATTACTACAACTTTTTAGTTGTGTCAATACTTTTTTATTACTTTTTAAAACTTTTTAGTTGTTGCTATGGATAAATAAAAAGCACTGTACAATTTTCTGTACAATGCTTATATCTGTTTTCCATCTGGAAATTCAAAAACTGAAATATATTTACATCCTAAATAGTGCGCCATTTCTTTCAGTTCTTCCTGTGTAAATTTTCCGACTTTTAAACGTTTTGAAAGATTTTGTTGTGATGTTCCCATTTTTTCCGCTAGCTCCGTTATAGTCATATCGGCAAGCTCACAACATGCCTTTACTCTTTGTTGTAGTGTTATTTCCGCCACCTCCTCCCTATATATTAAACAATTCATCAAATTCTATTTTAACATGCGGAAAATGTACAATATATAATTCGCTCTTGTTCTCTTCCGTCACTGTATTAAGTAAGTAATATTCTGGATTTCCTTCGCTGTCATAGTCAAGCGTATATATTTCTACTTGTCTTTTTCTCCAGTCTACAATCCAGTATTCATCAATTTCCTGTTGTCTGTACAACTCCATCTTTTCCGTACGGTCATATTTTTCCGTAGATGAAGAAAGAACCTCCATGACAAAACGTGGAATATCAAAAAAAGTGTTACCTTTTTTCGCATGTACACGACAATTTATGGAAGCGTCTGGAATAACAATTTTTTCATCTGTACCAACCACCCATTTGTACTGTACATTGTCAGGATATACTCTACAAGTGCTATTTTTCAGTTGGCTATATACTACTGCCACAAAGTTTGTGATAACTTCGGAATGTTCAATATACGCACCCGACATATCAGTTACAATCGTGTTACTCATAATGCTATCACTCCTTCCGCTGTTCTTTCCTATAATATAGCAGATTTTCCGAAACCGTGCAATATTATAATAAATTCATTCACCACAAAGTAGGTTTTCCATAGAATTCTTCACAAGCTGCACCGCCCATTTTTATCAGGATAAACTCCTTCGTTATCTGCCACGATTTCCCATCCATACTCAAAGGATAGAAAGCAATCATTGTATTCTTGTTGTGGATTTTCTGCATTTCCTTCCCAGTCAACTATCGGATTATTTTTTCAATCTCTTTTGCCAATTCATTTCTAAGCATTTTTTATTTCTCCTTTATTATTTTTAATCTCATCCATACAAGCGATATATACTAGCATTAAACAATACAAAATTTCTACTACTTGCTAATAGGGTACAAGCCGTTCACGTTTGCCCGAAATTTTTATACTGTAGCTTGCCGGTGATCTCTTGCATGGTCAAACTAAAAAATATACCTTGTTTTTATTATCTCCGTGCTATTTGCGATAGCATGACGCCGTTTCTACTTGCTATCAGTTCTTTTTATGCAAGTGCGCTTTACGGACACGCTCACAGTTTTTATTTTTATCCTGGGTAGTGTTTACCGTACTTTCCGTAGATTTCCGCACTGTCTGACTATTCCAGCATTTAACTTTTTCGGTTGTTTGCATACCGTGTATAATCTGTTTTATATTGGAGATATACAAGCTCCAAATGCCAACGTCATATTTTATAACCGCCGTTGATCTTGCGGTTACTGTTATTCCGTTCATTTCATAAAAAGGACTTGCCACCTTGACAAGTCCAGATTGATTGAATATACTATTATTGTTTAGATAAGAGTATTTCAACCTCATTGACGGTTTCTTTGTATGTATCGCCAGATACTACAAAGTTGCCGTCTTTGTCGTATGCTTCGTAGTGACCGCATACATTGATTATTTTATAGTCTTGCATTTCTTTTCTCATCTCCTTTTTATGGAAGTGATTTTTATATGTAAAATAGTTACTTCATTTCGAATCGCTAACTTTTTGTAACGTTGTTTATTACAAAACGATTGTATCATTATCAGCTGAAGCAATCGGCTTGCTTCCCACCTAGCGGTTTTATTTTTTCGTTGTCATCTTCATATGAGAAGAAAGTACATAGTTACTGAAAAAATAATCCTATGCAATGATACATCATAGAAAAATGCATATGAGCTTTTTCTACTATCCGGCAAGCATCCAACTTGTGTACTTGACAGATAAAGTTTTTAGGGAACTCTATAACCGCTCAATATATGGCAATGGATAACGTGTGCGGTTCACGATACATTTTTCTAAATGTATAATGCAATGCGACTGCCCAGAGACTATAACCGTTGTTGTCCACCTATAGCCATTCTACCGTATAACGTACTATGCCGTTTACGGATTCGGTCGTCTTTCAAGCGCACCGCTTTTCGTAGCGTGTCAGGCTCATATAATTGACGTTTTACCTCCTTTTTTAGAATTTGATTTTAATAGTTACTATGTAATAATCATTAAACAATACAACCGTTGGACTTATTGACTCTGCCTTTGGAATGTCTCACGGGCTTATTGACTCTGCCGTGTGACTTGTTTTGTTTAACATGGTCTTATCTTAGCATGGTTTTAACCATATTTCAAGTATTTTTTATGGTTTTAACCATATTTGTATATTGTGCATAGTTTATACGGCTTTATGGTTTTAACCATTTGTATATTATATACAATGCTCAATAGAATTATTGACTATATACGTGATAAAATGGTATTATAATGTACTGCCCTTTTGGAGAATGTACATATAAGAATTAAAGAAAGAAGGGTAAAATAAATGGGAACAGATGCACAAAAAAAAGCATATAAGAAATATAATCAAAAAAAGAAAACTTTTAGTGCAGTATATACGCCAACGGATATGAAAGAAGCCGAAAGATTTGAGAAATTTATATCAACACAAAGTATGTCAAAAAATGAATATTTGAAAATGCTTATTAAAAAAGATATGGACGAAAAAGGGATTGAATTATGAAAAACAAGAAAAAACATAATATTGATATACCTTTAGATATGCCTGTACAGTCTGGAATACATGACAATTACAAAAGCGGATTAAGTCGCAATATTGGTACATCTGTACACGTTGGATATTTGCATAAAACAGACGATAGAAGGCATAAATCAAGATGTATGTATTATGATAAATTAAACAAGGCTTGTAAGTGTGTAAAATGTCGATATTATGGTATTAGATGCTCTGGAAGTGCTCATTGTATATGGTATCAAGAAAGACGGAATAATGAACCGTAAATATAAACAAAAGTTTTTGTTTTTGGATCTGGAAAGTTATGTAGCTATTTATTTTTGTACAAGTGGGGAGTGATGGTTGATTTTGGTGTGATTTTGGTATGCAAGTGGGGAATATAGTGTATTTTTGGTGGTATTTTAGGTGTGTAGTGGGAGTTATTCACAGTGTAAGATGTAGTTATTCACATTATGTGGATAACTTTTTAAAGTGTACATTTACTGTACGGTTTGAGGCGAACATTTAAACGCTATTTAATCGTCAAGCAATCGTTTAATGGTTAGTATAAATCCACATAACGTCTATATTTAACAAATCAAAAACAAATTAAAAAACAATTCAAACACTTTAATCCCCGGAAGCAGGCGGAAATTTGATGCAATACAATCCGCTACAACTGTAAAACATACCCTATTATTACAATAATAGTGTCCGTTTTTTTTGCCTTAAAAGTTAGGCTTTATCTGTTTTATAGGGGGGTGCTTTACATTTTTTAAGATCCATATTTCACCCATAAAGCCCTTATGTGTTCCACATCCGCACCACGAAAAATTTTCATCTCACCGATAATCCACCGACAAGAATTGTATCAAATTTTCATACAATTTCTATCCCACTTCAAAATCCTTTCGGTTTCGCTTTCGACAAACCTAACACGCTACCACCCTACTCCACTTAAAATTAAGCCTGCATCTTTAAGCAACAAATATTCAGACAATTATTTTTATATCAAAAACTACCATTTTCACTATCAAAGCTCCACCAAATCTCCTATAAAACCAGTGCTCAAGCCGAACTTCACCCATTTTATTTTCATTAACAACCCAAAATCACTAATTTCATAATCACCGCATTCTAATCTCATTCCACTAAAACACCTACCTTACAAGCATTATCCAAACATCAATAATCCAACTTACCGAAAATCACATCGAACATACTATTTTACAATCTAAAATTATATCATTATCATATCATAACAAAAAAAAGAACCACCGTTTTGCAATTTACACACCACAATCATGAATCACAAAACAGCAGTCCTAAAAGCATAAGCCTATCCCAGCACCACACCTATATTTAATTTATTGCATATCCTAATATGTAACTCTGCATTGAATGTAAAATGTGATTATGCTTCCTTCATCATTATTACTACATGGAATTTCAAATCCGGTAACTGGATTAAAATCATGCATTTCTTTATCGTTACAATATTGGCACACAATTTTACATGACACATCTTCTTCTTGAGAAAATTCAAATATTCTTTTCATAAACCCATCATAGTTGCCTTGATCCTTTACATAATATTTTGCAAAAATCTTTTCGCTTCTACCATCCTCGCTTATTACGCGAAACTTTTCAAATTCCACTCCTAATGCATACTTCATGGATATATTAAAATAATTAAGTTCTATATATTTTTTTCCATTTACAAGTTCAGTATATTCTCCATGTTTTGCTTTATCCATAAGTTGATCTTGAATTTCTTTTATAAAGTATCCAACCCATTTATAAGATTCCTCATAACCTTTCTTATATTCCGCATCTCTGACTTCTTCTTTTGTTTTTGTAACTGCATTTAATCTATCATGAAGATTCATTGCCCTTCCTCCATCTTGTCTCTTTACCATATCTGTCACTTGCAAAAATAATTTCTACGTCTATAATATCATAAAATTTCAATCTCTTTCAAATATAAATAAAAATAGTATTAAAAATCATTTTTTGTTTCTAACTTATCAATTTATCATTTAGCTGCACAGAATTAAAAATCGGTATCAAATTCTTTTCTATTTTAAAGAAAACTCAACATATCAGTACCGGGGATACTTTTACATTAAAACAGATAAATCATTTTACGATATTATCACCACCTTTTTTAACTAATTTTTTAAAAAAGAGAATATACAAACAGAAATCTAATAAATACAAAGGAGATAAAATTTATGTTTAAAAAGTATGATATAACGATTGCAAAAAAAGAAGCTGGGATGCAATATAGGAGAAATCTTCAATTTTGGTCAGAGTCTATTGAAAAAGTGTCAAAAAGTATAAGAACTAAATTACATAAAGACCCAAAATATTTCGGATATAAAATTGTTAGCATAAAATCCGCAGAGGACAGTTTTTACAATATAAATTGTGATACAATAATCTCATCGCAAAAACAGGAGGATGATGTCGTGGGTGAATTATACGATTTTATGATATGGGGAGATTATGATGCAAAAATTCAAACTCTTGCTAATATGACAGATGAAAACTGGAATTTTCATGGAAAAACAAACAATCTTATTCTGAAAAATTATCTAAGGTATACTGCTAAGAAACTGGAAGAAGAAAATAAAGTTATTACAACAGATAACTACTGTCTTATGAATACAGGGTTATTCACTTCTTATTATGAACCTATTTACATTTATGCTGAAAAGAATACAGGCACAAGTGATCAAGAATGGTTTTTTAAACAATTTGCAACAGAATATGAATTAGGGAATTTAGGAATTACCGAATTGCCAGAAAGAGCAAATTATTTCCAAAATCCAAATCTGTTGATTTTTGATGCAAGCTGCAAAATTAATGTTCATTATAAACATATTTTAGAAGATGAAAATAATATTGCAAGAATTCCTGATTCAATCAAAAATGCAAAAAATTTACACCATATCTTCAGCGGTGCTATAGAGATCATGAAAAAGAAAGTAACTGCAAATTATAAAATCGCTATACCTCAATATTTTAATGGAAAAATACAATTACTACTGCCATTATGTTTAGTAGATTCAGATATTCCAGATTTAGCATTAGTTGTAACCAAAAATCAATCCGGAAACTTCTATCAAGGACATACATGCTTAACGATGGAGATGGCATATAATAATGCAAGATTGATTGCTAAACCGGAAAGCAACTGGTTATTGCCATAATTTTATAGAAAAACTGATCATAAAGAAAGAATAAAAAGATAGACGAAAAATCGTTTATCTTTTTTTGTTTATAAAAGTTTATCTATTCAAAAGAGAATATATAAATATCTCCACTATCCAATATAAAAAGAAAAAATATTTATTTATAAGAAAGGAATTTACATATGACAAATTTAAAATTAGTAACAACAGAAAACTTTGGTGAGCTGCAATGTAACTTTTACAGGAATATGAATGATGACATTCTACTCACAAGAGAACAGATTGGAACTGCACTGGAATATTCTAATCCTTCTACAGCAATCAAGAATTTACATCGCAAGCACAAAGACAGACTCGACTCATTATCCATGAAGATAAAGTTAGGTAGACTCCAGAACGAGCCAACCTCAAAATCTGATGAGCAGGAAAGAGTCTACTATACAGAAAGAGGAATTATGGAGATTTGCCGTTGGTCAAGACAACCCAAAGCCAATCTCTTCATGGATTGGGTATGGGATATCGTTGAAAAATACCGAAGCAAAGAAATAGTGGATATCACTCTCTTATCCTCTACATTAAACAAAATGGTATCCATTCTTGAGAAACAAGAAGAACGTATTACAAAAGTAGAATCTCAATTATCTGAGCCTCTGCAAGTAGAAGAAAAACCTGCGTATAAGAAACCATATAATCCTTGGTTTGCTAAAATGCAGCCTAAATATCAACTATTAGAAGATTATTTCGATATAACACGAGATCAATTATATAAAAATATTTTAAAAGAAATGGAGAATATTTATCACATAGACACAAATCAAATACAAGCGGATTATTTATATGAAAATAATCTTACTTCCTGTTATCCGTTAGATCCATATGAATTCAAACAGAAATACAGAGATATGGTAGAAGGAATTGTAAACAATAACCTAATTAAATACAGGATAGTATCTAAAGATGATCCGATTACATCCACAAAGCATATAACGATTTTTGATAATCGTGTGCCAGAAGAAAATGAATAATCTAAAGTCAAATAAGAGAATAAATATATATACCACTGTCCTAGAAGAAAACACAAATACAAAAATAAAATCATCTATCTCAAAACAACTAATCAATCTACAAAGGCTTATGTCAAAATACAAAAATCAATATAAAGGAGAAGGCTTATGTCAAGATACAGAATTGAACCATGTGTAAATTATATTTGTAAAGGAAACTGCTCTAAAGGAAGAATTGCTGATCACAGAGGTTATTGTCAGAAATGCAGCTTATATGAACCAAGAGTTAGATTAAAACATAAAAACATGAAGAAAGAAAAAATTTTGAAAGAGAAAAGTAATATAAAAAATTATGAGTAATGGAGAATGTAAATTGTAGACAGAAAAACATATTAATGTAGCGTGAACAATTACTAAGCGTAAGCGAAAGTAATTGTGAATGCATTATCCTTTTTATATTATTATGCTTTTTATATAATTGTTTATGCTTTTTACTATATCCCATTATTTGGGGGAATTTTCCCATTAAATTACAAGTGCAATGGGGGAATTTTCCCATTAAATTAACATACCCTATCATTTTTATGGGGGAATTTTCCCATCGTGGTACAAAAAGGAGGTAACCTCAAGATTAGCGATATTATTTTTATACCAAATAGAGAAAAACAAAATGTAACTGTTGGCTTTTCAAAAAAAGATTTCAAAAACCATAAAGGAATAACCGGGCTTAAATATTATCTCATTATTATGTATTTACGAAAACATTTAGAAACTTTTGGACAAGTCACTCTTACTCTCAATCGACTTTTATATGAATGTGGTTATTCTACTAAATCACATAACAAGTCAATCTATTCTGATTTCAGAGAAATTATAAAAACTGAAATTATAAACAAAGAATATGCAACTTGTGGTGTGGATATTTTTACAGTTAATCCAAACGAAATGTTTTCACTACAATTATCTGAGAGTAACAATATATTTTATACAAAAGACAGTTTTGTACAATTTAGTATTGAAGAATTTGAAAGTATTACAAAAGTAAATTCTACGATAAATAAATCTGTATTAACAGGTGTGTATTTATTTATAAAGCAATACATAATAGATCTTCCTAAAGATACAATTTCTACTCCACGAATTTCATATCCATCAAAGCAGCAAATAAAAAAAGGAATCGGTATATCTTCTATTACTACTATAGAAAAGGCAGTTTCTACATTGATTGATGTTGGGATGCTTTATGTAAGAAGTAATATGTTTGTGGAGAACAATAAGGTGGAAGGCGAATATATACCAACACGAAATGTCTTTGCGCTAAATGAAAAAGAGTTATATGGAGATATAATTTTGACTGAACTTGAAATGGTTTATAACAAAAAAGTATATAACAAAGAAGATGTTCCAGGTGTGATCAAATATTTAAACAAAGAGAAAGGATGATGAATGATTGGAATTTGTAACTGGAAATATTTACAGTTGCAAACTATATTTCTTCTTCTGAATACTGGGAGCATCCTCAAAAATATTATCTCCAAATCAAAACTCAAAGATTATTCTGATGAGGAACGCATAAAAACAGATGCAAAAATTGAAGAGATCTTAAAAAAAGAGAATATATAATTGTAGACATTTTCTACTGGCAATTACTGCTTGTAATATTTGTATGGGATAGAAAAAAGAGACACTTGCTACTAACAAGTATCTCCTTCTCAAAGCTAAAAAAGTGCACTTTGAGATATCTGAACAATATCCATTATCACGGAAAAGCGGAATTTAGAAGAGCTTAGTTGCTATTCCGGTTACAAGTTAATAGTGTGTTGAACAATATTTTTGCAAAAACATTTTCGTACCTTTTACAAAATCTATCGTTCAAATTCGATGTGCTTATCTGCAACCACGGCATGTTTTACTCCAGAGTCGATTAGTGTTTTTAAATTCTTACGTGTTGTATAGCGACTAATGCCATACTTAGCAAGAGAATAAAATAAAACCACTAACAAGACTACTGGAGAACCAACAAAAATAATTTCCGTCATCCGTTCTCCTTTCGCATATAAAAAAGCACTATTCGGAGAACTAACCTAAGCTGTCGAATAATGATGCCACGCTCCTTCCGTACCTGATGTTATATCAGTTGTGGTGCTTGTTTACGAGTTGCAGCGATGCATCAACTACTATTGTATCAGTAATTGCCATTTTTGTTAAGAAATATTCTTAATAGAGAATAAAGATATAGAACCAAGTAACTATTAACCAAGTTTATCAGAAAGGATTGATCAATGATGAACAATTTATTTAAGAAAACAAAGGAGATATATTTAATTTATGACAAAACAAAAACTTCAGACAAGCTACATACCAAATAATGGGAATTTAAAAATTCCATCAAGAGAAGAATTCCATAGATATGCAATAAACATATTATATGAATCCTGCTTTTGCACGGATCATCCAACAGACTATACAATTAATAGTATTGCACAATCTATTCATTGGACAAAGAAGAATGGTTATAAGAGGTGATTGAATTGATAGAACAAAATTTTGATAATAATAATGAAAACTGCATTGAATTTTTGTCAGGTGAAAGATTTACAACTGTTTCGTTTAGTAATAGAAAACATATTAATCGAATAAAAAAAATCTATGAAGAACGGAAAGATGAATTCAAGTATTTTCATATAAATCAGGACGGAAGTATTTGTGCTAAACTCCCTTTAAAATGGATAAAAATAAACCCCGGCGCGAAACCAGATCCAACTAGACCAAAAAGAATAGTATCTGACGAACAAAAGAAAAAAATGCAACAAGCTTTAGAGAATTATAGAAAAAACATAAAAAAGAAATAGAATCTTTTATACGATTTGTTACGGAAAGTAGAGTGAATATATGACAGAAAAAGAACAGGAGATTGTGTATAGTAGAAAGTACGAAGAGCTATTAGGGAGTAATGATGATGAATTAATTAATATATGGAAATACAATCAGAAAGAAATGCTATCGAATGTATCAAATAATAAACAGTTGTATTTAATAAATAAAATTGTATGCTCGGTGTGCGAAGATGTTTTACGTCTTAGAGAGAATACATATATAGATGATAATTATATCTAAAAAATAAGAAATTATATGAAACATAAAAATGAAAGGTGGAAAATTAGAATGAGAAAATGTTTGAATATTAGATATGAGGATGAAGGATACGGTATTGTTGTTCCTTTAAAACAAATTAATAAGGATAAAAAATATAATGATTATTCTGTGTCATGTCATTATATGTTTAAAAAGAATATCGGAAAATATAGTCTTAAAATGTGGTTAAAACGAAATGATATTGATGGAAAATTCGGTATGGTATTTGAGGGAATCGATGAACAGTTGGTTTCTGGTACACCGCAAAATATCAGAGAACACATTTGTCGTATCGTAGAACAGATGGTACATAATGGGTATATTGATAAATTCATTGATCGTTTTGAATTTGATATGTTGTGCTGTGAAAAGGGTTTTGAAATTTTGAACAATTTGAAATATAAGGAAGACCCAGAAAGTGTGTGAAGTATGTTTGCAAAATCCATGTCATCCAAAATGTCCCAACTACTCCTATCCTATTAACACTTATATCCGTTGTGATAAGTGTGGAGAAATGATTGAAAATGGAGATGAGTATTTGGAAAATATAAATGGTAATGCTGCACATTTAGATTGCTTTTATAGCATGAAAGATTTATTAGAATGGCTTGAAGAAGATATTAAAGTGATGGAAAATGAAGATATTGAATGTATGGAGGAATGAAATAGATTGGATAATATAATTAAAAAAGAAGATTTTTTGAAGGTAATGGAAGAAATCGAAACTACTGACACATACAGTTATAAACTCAATAAATTTTTTGAAAAAAATAAAGCGGATGGATATATTTATCAACCTAATTGTGTTGCAACAGCACTGAATTTACTTCATTTATTGTTGAAAGATTATGATAAAGATAATTGGATTGAATATTTCTGTTTTGAGCTTGACTATGGTAGAAAATGGAAAGAAGATACGGTCTTAGATAAATACGGAAACGATATCAAGCTACAAACAGTTGAAGATTTATACAATTTATTATCTAGCTATAAATAGATTGGTGGTGTTTCATAATTAGCGAGTTTGGTTTAAAAATAAAAAATATTGAAGCAAGCACTCTGTATGAATACAACTTAGGATTGCGTGACCACTATGAATATAAGGACGCAATGTTCCCAAATAGTTTATTCAAGGATTTTTTGGAAGAAAATGGATTAAAAACATGGAAAGATGAATCTACGAGAGATATTATTTGTTTAGAATTCAACTACGGATCACGTTCTTATTTACAGGAATTAAATCATCTGCGAAAAGTTGCAAACTCTGCACAAAAAGAATATAAGCGTGCGCGGGTGAGAAATGATAAATATTTAATCGATAAGGCAAGAAATAAGATAGAGAAAATAAATAAACTCTTGCTCTTCGCAAGAAAAAACAAAAGAAAATATAATTATTTATCAAAAAATGAACTGAGAAGAAAGCTTTATAATGATGGCGTTTCTGTAGAATATATTTTAAGAAAAAGGAATGGAGAAATAAAAAAAAGAGAAACAATCCATTATAAAATGCTTTTTAGAAGTACAGGAAAAGCAAAAAAAGGTTCATGTATTTTTATCTGCGATGATTTATATGAAACTGCCAAGAATTATCTATATATGGGGATTGAACTACCGGAAGAAAATGCGAAAGTTGTAGAAATAAGTGCGTACGCCCCCCTCATATCAAGTGGAATAGTTGGACGAGTAAAAATCAACCCGAAAAATATTTTAGTTCTAAAAGACGTGGATAGATTCTTTAACACCAATGTAATTAGTATCGAAACTGATGAGAATAAACGTTGCTTTTCCAAACATTTAGAAGATTATAAATTAAAGAATATTTTATTTGATGGACAAGCACTTATTGACAGTAGCAGATTTCCAGAATGGGGAAATGGATATATTCTACTTCGTCATCATTTTACAAAGATGGCAGCTTTCAATACAAATATACAACAGTTTTTTAAAGATTATTTCGGTGAAAGATATTATGAAGCAAAAGTTACAGATATGTTTGGTGTGGAGCATTTTGTAAAAGATATAGAATTGATTACAACAGACAATGCATTGAAATGGTTGAAGTTTGATATAACCTATGATTATTGGTGCGAAAAAGTTTATGAAAACAATTGCATGTTTGGGGTTGTAAAAACTGCACACGAAAGTAAACTGGGTACTTATCAAAAAATGAGCTATCAAATGGTCAATTCGTTAAATCTTGATATAATGGAGAATGTTGTTAAAGAAAGCGTTGAGTATGTCAATAAATTAAAAACGGATGATCAATTCTTTTTTGAATACCTGAAGAAAAACGATAATTTTTCTAACGACTATAGAGTATTAATTGCTTTATGTGAACATAATCCGGAATTTGTAAGAAGCTCCTATTTTAGATCAAGAAGAAAGAAAATTATAGAATCTTATGTTTTAAAAATGAAATCTGGTGAAATTATGCAGAATGCAGAAAATTTAACTATTGTAGGCTCTCCATATGCAATGTTATTGTATGCTGCCACTGGCAACGAAAAGTCAGTAGATAAAGACAATACATTTTTTACAGAAGACGGAGTAATACAATGTTATACCGAGAGATTTAATAGTGGGGAGTATTTGGCATTTTTCAGAAGTCCATTTAATTCAAAAAACAATTTGACATATTTGCATAATGTCTATAGTAGGAATATGGAGAAGTATTTTAATTTAGGCAGACAATGTATTGCAGTTAATATGATTGGTACAGATTTTCAGGATCGGAACAATGGCTCAGATCAAGATTCAGATTTTGGATTTACAACAAATCAACCAGATATAGTTGCTCATGCAAAATATTGTTATGAAAATTATCATACGATTGTAAATAATATTCCTAAAGAGCAAAATGTGTATTCAAATACAATGGATGATTATGCTGCGATAGATAATAAACTGGCAGAGTCTCAAACAGATATCGGAGAGTCTAGTAATTTAGCTCAGATTGCACAGACATACGACTACAATTTTGAAGATCCTAAATATTCTGATTATGTTTGTATTCTGAGTGTACTTGCCCAAGTCGCAATAGATAATGCCAAAAGACGTTTTGATATAGAATTAACAGATGAGATTAAACGTATTAAAAATGATATGGATATTGAAAAGAATAAATACCCTTCATTCTGGAGAATTATTAAACATGGATTTAAAAAGAAAAATATAAATCCAGATTTGAAATGTCCTATGAATTATTTGTGCGATTTAGAATTGAATAAATTTCGGAATACAACTACTACTCTTCCAATGAGCAACTTTTTTGTAAAACATAAATTAGAGGAAGACAGAAGAAAATGCAAAAAGGTTGAAGAGTTAATTTCAAAATATTCTTTGGAATTATTTTATTACAATACAGATAATACTGATGACCATTTGTTACTAAGGTCTGATTTTAGCGAATTGATTCAAGATATCCGGCAAATTTATATTTCATCTAACTATACAGGATTGATGTCTAATTTAATAGATAGAGCTTTTATTATATCATCAGATATGAAAAGAAATATTACGAGATTGAAAACAAATATAGGAGCAAATAAATCGTTATTATTAAAAATATTATATGATATAAATTCGACTTCATTTTTGAAATGTTTCAAAAACAAGTAGTTTTTGTGTACACCTGGTAAATTTGAGATGTTACAAACAGCGTAAATACGCACTTTTTTCAAGTTTCGTTAAGTCCACTTATGAGGGAGAAAGTGCGTATTGTACAAGTATCCTTGCCGCTTGAATCCAATGCGGTATATAAATACGGGAACATGTTTTAATTAAACAAGCTATGTCACAGGCTGAAATGTGGCAATTTATAAATCTCGCCCATAGGGGGGCATTAATAAACACATTTTCGTCTTAATATACGGATATAAGTGAGTTGGTGTGATGCCGTATAAAAACTTAGCAGACCGTCATATAAATCAGTTCAGTTCACCAAGCGATGCTGTACGGATTTGCTACATTCCGGAAGTAATTAGATTTGTATGTATCGAAGTCAATGGCGTTATAAGGAGTGTAAAATATAAACAATGTATTGTAACAATAAAGAACTCAGTGTAGAACAGCTAGTCCCTGTGCTGAGAGCATGTGTATAACGAGTGAAGATGTAATGGGATACTTTTACATAGGCGCTTCCAAAATATCGTGAGGTATATTAGGAAAGATGGAAACCATCGAAGTCACGCATGTGTGCAAAAATATATTGCCAGTAAAATGTCGTGTTCATCCAGCCATCATAATAGACCGCTCTGTTGGTAGAGAAGAATCGTGATGCCTATAAAGGTGGAATTTTATAGGAGTTAAGTAGCGAAGTTCTAAATAAGATGGTAGTGTCGTTGAATCACAGAAATGTGAGTATAATGGATGTTTAATGGTCGAGTAGGGCAAATCGACATAAATTTGATTGGATAAAAACAATTCTTATTATGATTAAAGAATGATTCTAATAGGATATTAAACTGAATGACTTAGCCTGAAAGTTGCACAAAACCAATTGTGTCTATCCTCGGTATCTTTTGTAAGATATTGGTGAAGAAAGTTATAGGGTCGCTCCTTATAGCTCAGACTTCATTAGATAGTGACAGAATATTACGACATTATATTTTCGTAGGGTGAAGATCCCTTTATTGTTACAATAGATTGTTTATTATATTTTTCATATATCTTTTTCTTTCGGTGGCGGTACTGCTGTGTTGTGGTATCGTCACTATCTTATTATATTAAACAAATTGGTGCGGTCGAGTGAAACGGAAGATCACATATGGTTCATACCCATAAAATAATAGGTTCGACTCCTATGATCCGCAATTCTCTCCCTTTTGCGGAGAAATTTAGAATGAAAGAAGGAAATTGTTATAATCAAAATTAGTAAAGACGATGCTTTCTATATGAGAAAGAATGGATATGGAGAGCATGTGAAAAAGTCAAAATCTAAGCATCCGACTTATTATCTTGTAGAGGAATCTGATACATATAGATATGATAGAAAAACTCATAAAAGATATGTTACTCATAAGGGTGCATTAAATTTTTATTATGATTATCGAAAAGCTATGCTCAAGTGACATTTAGCAGCTGAGCAAATATATAGGAAAGGTGGAAGGTTTATTGGAATATAAACTGTTCCTAGACACAAATGCACTCTTGAATTTACAAGATGCCGCATTTAAAGAGTTTTTTGTGATTTCACAAAAGACACTAGAAGAAATTGAACATATTAAAACGGATTCAAGAAAAGATGGAGAAATAAAATATAAGGCGAGATTAATCGCTCATTTATTAGATGAGAACTATGGTGAGTTTGAAGTTGTTAGATATGACTCTGAGATCACAAAGATAATTGAATCATTTGATTTAGAAGAAACTCCAGATAATATTATTTTGGCTTCTGCTTATAAATACAATACTGGTATACACCCGATAATTGTATGTACCGATGATTTGAACTGCAAATTTATTTCTAAGAATATTTTTAATTTAGAAACAAAAGGAATTTCAGAATTAAATCTCGTCAAGAATTTAGATGAGTATAAAGGATATAAAGAAGTAACTCTTTCTGATGAAGAAATGAGTTATTTTTATTTACACTTAAATGAGAATATTTATAATTGTGAAGTGAATGAATATTTGATTATAAGGAAATCCGATGGCGAGGTTGTAGATTATAGAAAATGGATTGGCGAAGAATATAAAACTATTTCATATAAACAAATAAATAGTCATTTCCTTGGAAAAATCAAGCCAAGAAACCCACATCAAATATTGGCATTTGATATGTTGCAAAACAAAGAGCAAACAATAAATGTTTTGTCCGGAAAATTTGGAAGCGGTAAAGACTATATCATGATTGCAAATGCTTTAAAATTAATTGAAGAAGGAAAATTTGAAAAACTTTTATATATTCGTAATGCAATCGGAGTTAAAGACGCTAGTGAGATCGGTTTTCTGCCGGGATCTAAATTAGAGAAGTTACTACCATATGCCATGCCGCTTGCAGATCATCTCGGCGGTCAAACAGGACTAGAACTTCAGATGATGCAAGGAACAATTGAGATTGAGCATCTTGCATATATGAGAGGTCGAGATATTAAAAATACTATTATTTATGTAAGTGAAGCTGAAAATCTTACAAAAGAGCATGTTCAACTATTGATTGGTCGTGTTGGAGACGGATCGTCACTATGGATGAATGGAGATTTCAAACAAACTGACTCTGCTTTATTTAGAATGAATAATGGATTATTGTCTGTTGTTCAAAAATTAGTAGGACACGATAAGTTTGGATACGTTCAACTGCAAAAAACTGAGCGAAGTGAAACTGCCGCTATGGCAGATTTATTAGATTAGAAAGGGTGTTTAAAGATAAAAGTAAAATCTATTTTCAACAGTTTTCTAGCAAAACAATTATTGAAATGCGGAAATCCGATAATTGACTTGCAAAAAAATAAAACGCTACAAAATGCAACAGTCTTCTATTTTGAAGATACAGATAAATTTAAGAACGATTTAAAAAGACTGACTACTGAATAATTGGTAGTCAGTTTTTATATTCACTGAAAATACAACGAAAGGACAAGGTGATTGTTTATGGCTAAAGCTTTAATGAGAAATGATTTAACCGGAAAACGTTTTGGTAAACTAACAGTTCTTTATGTTGATAAAGAAAGAACTGGTAACGGCAAAGTGTATTGGATTTGCAAATGTGACTGTGGTAATATTAAATCAATACAATCTACTGCACTGACAAGAAAGAAAAATGGAACCGTTTCTTGCGGTTGTGCCAGAAATTCAAAAGAGGCAAAAGAGAAAGCAAAAATAACAAGAGAAAAATATCCAAAAGATATAACTGGTTTAAAATTTGGAAGACTTACAGTTTTAAGAGAAACGGATATTAGGAGCACTCGGCAAGCAGACAACGGTGCAAAACTTTGGGAATGTTTATGTGAGTGCGGTGAGTTGTGTTACTATTCTCGATATGCTTTAATTACTCCGTATGGTGTCAAATCGTGTGGTTGTTTTTATAAAGACTCACGTTATGAAATAGGAAAAAAATATTGCGAATATGATTTAGATACATATGATTTTGGAATAGGTTATTGCAGCAACGGAACATTTTTCTATTTTGACAAAGAAGACTATGATAAAATAAAAGATTATTCATGGTGGTATGATGGTCGTTATGTATGCGCACATTCACTAGAAAAAGATATATATACAACCAAAATTGTCCGCTTACATCGTGTTGTTTTAGACATTAAAGATAGAGAAGACATAAATGTTGATCATAAAAATTTAGTACGTTACGATTGTAGAAAATCTAATCTAAGAAGAGCTACTACAACGGAAAATGCACGAAATAAAGATTTTTCATATATGGCTTCTAAATCCTCTGGAATCGTTGGAGTTAAAAGAGAAAATAATAAATGGGTATCCTCAATAAAAACAGAAAGAAAATCCATTATACTTGGAAGATTTGAGAATATTGAAGATGCGATTAAAGCAAGAAAGGATGCTGAAATTAAATATTTTGGTGAATTTAGATTCGACATGTCTAATAAAGATATAATTGATGAAAATACCATAAACAACCATCTATTATTAAAAGAATGTTCATAGTAATTGTAAATAAGGGAACGAAAATTAAATTATAAAGAAGCAGGTAATTGCTTATGAATAATAAAAATAATAAAACAATTATGGCTTTTATTTTAGGAATACTGTCATATATGCTGCTTATTCCTGTGATAGAAGAATTTACAAATGTACTTTTATCTTGGATAGAGTATTTTAAAATTCTTCCAAGTAAACTTGTACTCAAAGGAAACAAAGAGTTAAAAGAACTGCAAGAGGAAGATGGTATAGAATCTGAAACCTATGCATTTGGATTTCAATATAATCAAAAGGAAGATTTTGATGATGAATATGAAGACGAAGAGTAACAACTGCTCTTCTATCTCGTAAAAATAAATAAATGATAACAGAATCCAACACGCCCCTCTACGATGCGTACTACGTTGGTCTTTTTTAGTTGTAATTTTTTAGAATGAAAGGAAAATTTTATATGGCAAATTTTAGCTATAAATTAACAACACAAAAATCAATGAAGATTGCTGGTGTTATTGATACAGATGAGATGATTGTAGAACTTAATGGAGAAGATAAAAAACTTTCTACTCTATTAAAGGAATTCAACGGGTGCTCAATTGAGATGAATGTGAAAATCAAAAATGAAGAAGAATTAGCCGAGCCGGAAGATGATTCCGATGAAGATGCGTAAGGCGGTGTGTGATTATAACTGATTTTACAAAATTAGAAAATGAAAACTACCACTCTTACATTTGGAGAATGGATAGTCTTATTAAATCAGGAAAATATAAAAATTGGACTGAAATTACTCCGTTTGTAAATAAGGAATTGTTCAAAGACGATGATACTCAATATAGAGACGAGTCTGCGTATAGAAAAGCTGTAAAGTATGCAAGAGATTTTTATGAAGCCGGTGTGTTTAATAGATTTGGCGATGAAGAATATTTCAAAGAGCTTCAATTACAGAAGCGTGAGTTAGAAAAGGCAAAAGTAAAACTCCAAACAGAAAAGTTAGAATATAGTCGTTGGTTACGAGAAGAGGCTAGAGACGAATTGATTACAGAAAAGATTTGTGACGCTATTACTTCTCTATCACCTGTGAATATTCCTGATTATATTAAACCCAAACACAATTCTCGTGGTTTTGTTCTCGTGTATGGAGATGAACATTTTGGTGTTGAATATGAATTAAAAGGGTTATTTGGTGATATTATCAATTCCTATAGTCCTGAAATATTTAAAAGAAGAATGTGGCATTTGCTTAATCAAACAATAGAAATTATACAAAAAGAGAATATTGATACTCTACATGTATTCAATATGGGAGATTTCAATGATGGTATCCTAAGGGTTTCGCAGTTGATGAAACTTAGATATGGTGTTGTCGATGGAACAATTGAATATGCTAATTTTATTTCTAATTGGTTAAATGAGCTAACAAAATATGTGCGAGTTAAATACCAGTCAGTTAATGGTAATCATTCAGAACTTCGCATGATTGGACAACCAAAGAATACTTTTACAGAAGATAATATGGGTAAGATTGTTTCAGAATTTGTTAAAACTCGATTAAAGAATAACCCCAATTTTTCCTATATAGAAAATCCAACTGGATTTATTTACGCTCAGGTGGCTTGTAATACTATTTTAGGAATACATGGAGAAGTGAAAAATATGAAAATTGCTATTGATGACTTTTCAAGAATTTATAATGTTCCAATCCAGTATCTATTAGCAGGACACTTACATCACAATAAGACAGAAGAAATTGGTATTAATAGTGAAGTTATAAATGTTGGGTCTATTATTGGGGTAGACGATTATTCTCTGTCTTTACGCAAAACTGCTAATGCTTCTGCAAAACTATTGGTGTTTGAACAAACTAATGGAAAAATCTGTGAATATATATTGAAATTGAATTAGAAAGGACAAAATAATATTGAAATATAAATCAATATTTACAGCTGGTGTCGCAAGATATTTATTAAAATTAGGAAATCCCATCTATGATATTAAGGCTGATAAAAAGAATAAAAATAAAACAATATTTATCTTTGAAGAAACCGAAAAGTTTAAGAATGATATGGCTAGTGTTGAAAGACACTAGCTTTTTTAATAATTAAAATTTTTAAAAAGTACAAGAAAGGACAATAAATGAAGAAAAGTGAAAAGATTAAATACTATTATGACAATCCATGTTATTGTTTATCCTGTGGCAAGATCATAGAATATGATGGCGTTCAACCTTTGCATAAAGCACTTGAACGCAAATATTGCTCTAGGTCATGTACGAATAAAAACACAAAAAGAAAAGTTAATAGTAGTGGTATTTATTGTATTCATAATATTAAAAATAATAAACGATATATTGGGCAATCTAGACATATGCGTGACAGGATTTCTCAGCACAAGTCGAAGTTAAATAATAATCATCATAACAATAAACATTTACAAAGAGCGTGGAATAAATATGGAGAAGAAAGTTTTAAGTTTGAAATTATTTGTGAATGTCCAACAGAATTATTAGATGAAAATGAAATATATTTTATTGATTTTTACGATTCATATAATAATGGCTATAATAACGATAGAGGCGGATCAACGAATAATAAAATGCCTATGCCGATAGAAACAAGGGGTAAAATATCATCAAGAAAATTAAATATTTCCGATGAAGAAAAGATTATAAATCGCAAAAAGAATATAGTAAACCATTTATTTGAATCTGACGAAATTTATCAAGTAGATTTTAATTGTAATATAATAAATATATGGTCTAGTGCCAGATGTGCAGCTAGAGAACTAAATATTGAACAATCATGTATTTGGTGTTGTTTGAAAAAAATAAGAAAAACGTATAAGGGCTATATTTGGATATATCCATCTGAATATGAATCATTAAATATTAAAGACTATATGAATTTTAAAGTTAAACATAGAAATGTATATTGTTTTGACTTGTACGGAAATTTTATTAAAAAATACAATAATGCAAACGACACCTCTAAGGATGGGTACGACCCATCTTCCATATTGAAAGCATGCAAATCTTTACATAAACTAAAAACATATAAAGATATGTTATGGAGTTTCAACAATACTATTGATGAAAAGCTTATAGATCAACTTCACGAAAAGGATTATATAAAAGTCTATAATAAAGAGCATACTCTTATGGGAGTATATACTTCTCAAAATGAAATAGCAAATTTATATAATATAAGTGAAAGCGGAATATCGCAGTGTTTAAATGGTAAATTAAAATCTACAAAAGGCTATTATTTTTGTTATAGTAATGCTGTTTAAAAATGCAATTTAAATTATATGGTCAGACTGAGACATATAAGATTATTTTGAATTAGAGGTTAAATATATGAATGTAGAATTATATTGTTGTTACTCTCTTTCGCTTAGAAATTATCTTTATAAAAATGGAATGACATAGATAAGGTCATCAGTTACTCAGAATTGAAACAAACGAGAGTCTGATTCATCTGTGCGCTACAGTGGCGTAATTAATGCTTGGGAAGCTTACGCCAATGCTCATGGATAGACAATTAAATTAAGGCAATGTATCTGTCAATAACAGGGCTACTCTTCTATGTAGTAGCCCGCTTTGACGGAACGGAGGAATGATACATATCACTTCGTATGATTTAAAAATCCAACTGATGATACGTGGAAATTTGGAAAACAAACACGAGAAATAATATGATTCCACATGAATGCCGCTGTTGTTGGTAGCGAGTATTTAAAAAATAAATACAATAAAGAGGTTAGTAAATATATATGACAAAAAATGAATTAACAAAGAAAATTTGTAGTAGAACTTCTTCTGTCTACAATGCAAAGGAAGTTGAAGAAATCATTAAAGCATTTGGAGAAGTTGTAGTTGACACATTAAAAGAAAGTAATGACAAAATTACTTTTGCAGATCTTGGTGCATTTTCCGTGAAGCACATTGATGAAAGATGTGGAAAATCTGCACTAACTGGTAAAGAATGGGTAAAGCCAGCACATGATGAGTTGGTGTTTAAGGTTGCTAAAAAGTATAAAGACATGTAATCGAGGTATATTCTATGAAAGATATCAAAACTTTAAATTTTAAAGATATTAAACACTTTGTATCTTTTGTTATGCGTGAATATAACAAATTAGATTTTTTAAATTATGAAGATATTGCTATTATTGTAACTGCATCCGATGCAGCGGCTTATGTGACTGAATTTATTCGGTGCGGAATGAATATTGAAGAATTAGATGTTAGTGCTCCTGATTATGATTTATATAATAATGAATATGTAATTGCAATATCTAATCTTGGTATTTGGTGCGAAAAATTTAAACGAGATGGCAAGTATTTTAATGTAAACGGAACTATTGTTTATATATCAGGAGATGCTAATTCAAAATGTCTTCCTTACATAAAAAGCGACAATGTTTACTCCTTTGATGTTGAAGAAGACAATGAAATTTCTGAGTCAGATGGTGAATATACCGTAACAATCAAAACAAATATTAACGATAACGAAGCAATGAATGTAATTGACGAAACAGAGGAATACATTATTAATAAAATTAAAATGTATAATTTTTTATATGGAAGATTTGTGCCTGATCATCTATTCATCTGAAAAATACTATTCAAAACTATTTGGTAAGGAGGACGTACAATGGCAGGAATGCTCTTAAAAATCGGAGAAAGCTATAATACAAATGTAATGGAATTTGCTGTTGATACAGAAGATGAAATAAACTTCTTGCCAACAACAAAAGAAAAAGGAAAAGAAATGTTTAGCGGAATTGATTATGCCCCATTCGGAAGCACATGTGTAGTTGGTAATAAAGATGGCGAGTTAATTCTTTATATGCTATTTTCCTTTGGATGGAAAAAGTTATAAAATGGAGGGTATAAGATTATGAATAATACAGAAGCATATTTATACTCTCTTATTAAAAATGTGGAAAGTAATAATGCCGTTGGCATAAAAGAAGAACGTCCTCAAGAAACTACATATGCGTTAAAACCGAACGTACAAGCAGTATGGGGAGAAGTTGCAGAGTTAAATTTAACGCTTGAAGAAGAGTTGCCTGATGCTGTAAATATCTATCCGTTTTGGTTCACAAGCGGATCAACACCAACTAAGGTGATATTACCGTCAACAATCGCGTTAGATGGATTCGCCACACAGGCAAACAAGAAATATTGTTGTCAAATTGAACAAAATGTGATGTTTTGGAAGGAGTTTGATATTACATGATACTTTTAAAAAGAAGAGCTTTTATGACTTGCAAATTTAACTACGAAACGTCAAAAGGAATAAAGCAAATAATATTGACAAATTGTGCACAAGCTCCTTTTAAACAATTTAGTATACTAGGGAATTCGCATCAAAATAGTACAACAGGAAAGCAGTTGTTTGATGTAAGCGCGTTAAAAAATATTTCTGGTTTTTCTGTTGATGAAGATGGATTTATTATGCAAAAAGTTTACAACACTACTTCACCGAAAACATTAAAAGAATTAATCCCATCAATAGAAGCCGGAAAATCGTATTACCTTTCGGTTGACAACCCGGACGATTTTACAGGATTTTTTGGTTTCACAGGTAGTGTTAGTGCTTGGTACAAAAACCAAACTTTTGTGCCAAAAGAAGATGACTTGAATATACGTCCGGGAATTGTGTCAAAAGTAGGCGGTAATGCAAGATATAGACTAATGATAACCGAGGGGCAAACTGCTAGCCCTTATGAACCATACACAGGCGGCAAACCATCCCCATCACCCGATTATCTACAAGAAATCAAGAGTGTCGGAAAATGGAATGAGAAAACACAGAAGTATGAAGTGGATGTTAGAGTGACTGGGAAGAATTTGTTTAATAAAGAATTAGCCGGAAATGCACCAATTATAACATATAAGTATATTCCGATTAGAGTGGGAAAGGGAGCAAAAGTTTCTGTTAGTTATAGTAAACAATTAACTACTGGACTTGGTTTTTATGTATTAATATCAAAAGATTTAGGTTCTTCTAGCAATTCATATGTTTGGTTATACCATTCTAGTGCAAGCAACTTAATAAAAAACAAATATACTTTTACGGCGGTAGATGATGTTATTTCCTTATCGTTTGCAGGTGATCTTAATTCAACGTTTGAAAATATGTTTAATGATTTGCAAATAGAAATCTCAGATACACCGACCGAGTATGAACCATACAAAGAATGGACTGCTACAATAACAATGGATGAACCTCTTAGGGGCATCGGAAAATATCAAGATAAAATTACAAAAGATGGAATTGTGCGGTGGATTAAGGAAATTGTTCTTGATGATAGTTCGGGATGGGGAATTAATAATTCCAACGGAATCCCTGAAATTATTAATAGATTTTTGCATCGTATCAACGACATGCGTAACGTATATTATGAAAAAGTAACAGTGTGTGATAAGTTTAGATGGATAAGTATGAATGCATCTGAAAGTGAAGCGGGATCATATAGACATACAACTCACGGTACGCAATTTTATATTTGTTTACTAAAAAAAGATTATCCAGATGTTGAGAGTCTTAAACAATTTTTGTCGAAAAACCCTGTTACTGTGCAATATGCTTTACATAATCCCGTCACTGAACCGCTTACTCAAGAACAAAAATCAGCACTTGAAAGCCTTTGCACTTTTTCCGGTACAACAGTTATCACGGTAGACGGTGGAGAAGTAGATGCGGGAATTGAAGTGGAATATGCTGTAAAAAATAAGGAGAAAATATGAATACGAACTTTGGAAAAATAGAAAGCGAAATATTAATATATGCACCATCCGTTTTGCGCGTTGACGATAAACAAATTATTTCTCCGAATGAAACAGACTATCTTAATAGTGGATATTTGCCGATATTAATAGAAGACAATTTGGAATACAAGGACGGTTTTGAAATCGTTGAATCTTATAAAATCGTTGAAGAAAGTCAAGCGCCTGACGGAGAGATGATTCCGAAACATATTTTGAGGGTTCAGGAATATAGGGAAGTTTCTGAAATTCCACAAAGCTCACCTACATTGGAAAAACGGCTTTCTAATGCAGAAGATAATATCACAATGCTTACAGAGTGTATATTAGAAATGTCAGAATTAGTATATGTATAAAATATTTTATAATTTAATCTTATTTTTGAATAGAAAGGAAGATTTTATGATGGCAATGTTATGGGCACAACAGATTATATTAGGAAAAAAGGAATATAAAGAAGTACCTAGATTGTTAAAAAATAAAGTAAAAGAAATTTTGATGGATTCTGGTATGAATGAACTTGTAAACCTCGAAGAGTAGTGTGGATTTATACTACTCTTCTATTTTGTCCGTATAGCAGAACAGGAATATGCGTCTGACTTAGGATCAGAATTTTGTAGGTTCGACTCCTACTACGGACATTTATGGAGAGATACGCAAGGAGTAGCTACTTTGCGGACAAGTATAATCTCATTCGCACTTCTCTCCTATTATGGTTCGGATTTATAAAGAATTATAAAAGAAAAGTGTTTTAGAAAGGAAGTGAAATATTGTCAAGATTTACAGTATATAACAACATTGTAACGCAGGGAAAGTTAGATGCGGTAAATGTTGATAATATAAGTCTCGGAGAAGATTGGTTAGATTATTTGCAATCGGTTGACCGTAGTCCTCAGACAATTTCTGCTTATAGAAATGATCTAAAGATATTTTGGGTATGGAATTTAGAAAATAACAATAACAAGTTTTTCGCAGATTTAACCAAGCGTGAAATAGCAAAATTTCAAAATCATGCTTTGAATACATGGGGATGGAGTTCAAATAGAATTAGACGAGTCAAATCTACTCTCTCATCATTGTCCAATTATATTCAAAATATTCTGGATGACGAAGAGGAATTTGAAAATTATAAACCAATTATTAGAAAGATTGAAAATCCTGCAAAAGAAGTTGTTAGAGAGAAAACTGTCTTATCAGATGAGCAAGTTGACAAACTTTTGAATACTTTGGTTGAACAAAAAGAATACGAAGCTGCATGTGGGTTTGCCATCGCTGCCTTTTCTGGTATGAGACATGCAGAATTATTACAAATGAAAGTTGAATACTTCAATGATGAACATTTTGTTTTTAATTCTATGTGGAAAACAGATAAAGTAAGAGCGAAAGGATTCGGACGTGGAGGAAAACAGATTAATAAATTTGTGCTTTACGGAGCAAAGCCATATATTGATTTATGGATGAAAGAACGGAAAGCACGAGGGATTAATAGTGAATGGCTATTTGTTACATGTTCTATTAATAAGAATACAAAAGAACGTATTTATAGACAACGCAAAGACACAAGTTCGTGGATCGATATGGCAGAAGGAATTTTAGGAGTGGATGTGTACTTCCACAGTTTTAGACATTACTTGTGTACACGTTTGCATCGACTAAATCTTCCAGCCCATGTCATCCAAGAATTTTTCCAGTGGTCTTCAGCCGATATGTTATTCATATATAATGATGCCACTGCTGAAGATGAGTTTGGAAAATATTTTGACAAAAATGGTATTAAAGATGTAGAACAAGGTTCTTTACTTAATATCTAAACGCAACATCTACCCATTGTATTTACAAAAATCAACTGAATTACGTTGCGTATAAAATAAGAGAAAAATATCTTCGAGATTTTTATCAGAAATCGTGTTTGCACCAAGTTTGGATTTGAAAAAACAAAGAGAATCATATTGATTACGTTTGAAAGGCAGTTTTTCATTTGAAGACTGCCTTTTATTTTAGTGGCTTAGTCTAACTGGTATAGGACATCAGCCTTTCACGCTGATAATTCGGGGTTCAACTCCAACTCCGTGCATTTTGACACTATGGCAGAATTGGCAAATGCATCGGACTACTAATCCGATATCCTTATGGGGATGTGTGAGATCGGGACTCACTGGTGTCGTTTATGCTGCATGTCCGGGTGGCTGAGGAAGTGGGTTTGAAACCCATTGGTCGATTGCGACTTGCAGGTTCAAATCCTGTGTGCAGCGTTTTAAAAATAAATTTAAATGGAGGCGTTTATATTGGCAAGAAAAAGCAAAACTATTGAACCTTCTGATACTTTTGATGATTCTCATGAATATAGATGTCTTCGTTGTGGTGACTCATGGGAAAATCCAGTAGATAAATTTTACAAATCACCTTGGTCAGAATCTTTTGAAAAAAATTCAAGGTATGCACCATATTGTAGAAAATGTGTTAGAGAAATGTTTGATAATTATGAGAGAAAATATGGAACAAACTATGCCTGTATATTTTTATGTTATAAACTAGATGTTCCTTATTATTACTCTTTGTATGATTCGATAATAAAGAATAATAATAAATTTAGCATCGGATTATATTTGAGACAATTAAACAATCGACAATATCAATATCAAGATTTCTCACAGTCTATTTTAAATGAAGAAGTCGGAAAGCGTAAAGAAGATTACGAAAAAGAAAAAGAGGTTCGTTGGTCTAAACAAGATGTTCAGAATAGGGATTATGCGATTGAAGTAATTGGATACGATCCATTTCAGGATTATCCAGAAGAAGATAGGCGATTTTTGTTTAATCAGTTATCCCCATATTTGGAGGATGAAGAAACTGTAGAAGATGCTTATAAACTTTCTCAAATTCTCCAAATTGTAGACAATAATAAGCAAATTCAACAGTGTAATGTTAAAATAGCAAATTTAGATCCTATTATAAATGCAACAGATATAAAAACTTTAAACACTATCAAAAAAACTCTGGTAGAGTCAAATGATAAAATTGCAAAAGAAAATGAAATATCTGTAAAAAATAGATCAAATAAGGATATCGGAAAATCTACTCTTACATACCTTATGAGAGATTTAAGGGAAAAAGATTTTGAGCGTGCAGAAGCAGATTACTATGATCAATTAAAAAGTGCTGGAAGTCAATGGGCTACTTCTATCTCTCAAAAGGCATTGTTAGATCATTGTTTGTTTGATGAAAATGACAAAAAAGAAATTTACGAAAATCAATTAAAATTAATTGATGATTTATATAAAGAACTAGATGATAAAAAAGAACAAGTTCGTCTTCTCTTAGTTGAAAGAGACAAGTTGCTAGATGAGGTGAATAAAAATGGCACTTCATAAACTAATGTCTGAAAGAAAAAGAAGAATTTGTGAATTAGATGCAGAATCTATCGCTTATTATCGCAGAAATCCTTGTATTGCTTGTGAAGATTTGTTGGGAATTAAATTGATTGATTCTCAAAAATATATTTTACAACAAAGTTGGAATAAGCCACATGTTCTTTGGTGTTGTAGTCGTAACTTCGGGAAATCATTTCTCGGTGCTATTTTTATGGTTTTAAAAGCAATCTTATATGAGAATCAAGCTATTTATATAGTTTCTTCTGTTGGAGATCAGTCGAAAGAGACATTCTCTAAAATCGAAGAAATTGTTTTACGAATCGGAAAAACAGCAGCTTCAATTAAGTCGTTAAAGGATATTGTAGAAAAGGAAACTATTAAAAGTCCTAATAACAAGACTGGATTTAGCCATCCTTCATCCGGGTTTATTGTAGAATTTTATAATGGCAGCACTATAGAAACACTGAATAGTAAACCGGATAATGTAAGAAGTAGGCGTGCGACTTTAGTATTTTTTGACGAGGCGGCATTTTGTAGCGATGAATTAATTGCAGTCTGTGAAGCATTCGCAACACAAAACACAGACTTTGTAACATCTACTGATGAAAATTTTAATCCAGACACGTTAAAAAGAAAATGCCCCACACAACTCGTATACGCTTCTTCACAAGATGATATGACAAAGATGTTTTATAAACATTATAAAAATTTTGCGAAGAAAATGTTGGCTGGTGATAGAGATTATTTTGTAGCGGATATGATTTGCGATACTGCAATAAAAACTTTTATGAATGGAAAGCTATATACGCCACTGCTAACGCAAGATAAAGTTGATGCCGCAATGAAATCTAATAAAATTAAGGCGTTACGAGAATATTACAACGAACCAACAAGAGATGGCGGTGTAAATCAAATTATAAAATGGGGAACAATTAGAAGAAACGAAACATTTTATTTGCCACAATTATCTTATAAGCCAAACTCTAAAATATGTCTTGCGCTTGATCCAGCAAGAACTTTAGATAATTCAATTCTGGGTGCAATGAACATAGTAAACGACCCTGATTATGGTTATATTGGAGAAATTGTGAACTGTGTAAATCTATTTGATAGAGCTAGTAAAAAAGGATATAAGCTTGATTCAAATAGACAGCTAAAAGAAATACGAAAATATTTAACTTTATATAATGGGCAGTTTAATGATTATGAAAACATAGATTGTCTACTTATTGATCAGGGAGCGGGGGGCGGCGGTGTATCTACATACGCTGATGGTCTGTTGAATGATTGGACAGAACCAAATGGTAGAAAACATCGAGGGTTAATAGATGGATCACATGAATTATATTCAGGATATAAGTCTATATACCCAAATGCAATAGATAAATTAAAGTTAATCAGTCCACGAAAATACAGAACTCAAATGGTAGATGAATTTATAGAACTTATGGATTTGGGTGTTATTAAATTCCCATATGAATTTAAACAAGAATTTATATCAATTGCAAAAAAAGAAAAAAACTCTGAACAAGAAACTATTGAAAAATATCAATTATCCGAAAAAGAAATTGTCGCTTTGACAAATATAGATTTAATGAAGGTTGAAACAACATCAATATATAAATTTGAAAATGCAGAAAAAACTAAAAGAACTTACGCACTATCAAAAGATAAAGAAAAAATATTACATGACGACAGATTCTATGTTTTAATCATGTTAGCACATAGATTATATGAATTAAGACGAGGACAAACGATACAAGAATCATCACAAGAAAATTATGATTATTCTGAAGCACCTATATGTGCTTCAGCAGTTTCATTTTAGAAAGGCGGTGAAATATGCCGGATTCTAATGAATATATAGAAAATCAAGATAAAGACTATAAACTTATTATTGCTTCAGATCTAATTGATAATAGTGATGATACTATTATTATAACCGCAGAGAACATCCAAAAACAATCAGAATCATGGATGTACGAAGCAATGAAGCATTTTGAAAAAGGCGGACGGCAATATTCTGTAAAATTTAATGAGGACAGCTCTTCTACTTCTAATGAAATAACACTAGACGATATTAAAGAGCTTGCATTAAACGCTCAGAATGATATTTCTAAAATTAGAAAGATAAATATTTTAGTAAGACAAGCTGAAACTGAAGACGATATTATTGGAAAAGTCCATGAAACTATAGAGTCAAATTTAAATGCAAATGTTAAGCTTTCTTTTGATGAGCTACCAGCAGATTACGATATCGAAATTAAAAACAAGGTCGAAGGACTAATAAAGCGTTTCCATAAAGAAGTTAATATTAATGATGTAATGACAACTGCTATTACTTCTACATATGACGAAGGAAATTGTATTCAATATCTACGTTCTAAGAAAAACGGAAACATATATCATCATGTAATTGATAAATATCCGCTTGGTGTGGCTCTCATTTCTGATTATTCTTTAAATGGAATACCGTATGTATTAATTAATACATCTGAATTATCAAATCGATTACAGAAAACCACTTTAAAAAACAAAAAAAATAAGCCTCTATTTTTTGCTAATATATCAGAAGAAATAAAGAATAACTATCCAAAAGAAGTTATTGATGCATATATTGCAAAAGAAAAATATGCAAAATTAGATATTAGGCGTACTGGTGTTAATAGATTTGGAAATATGGGCAGAACTTATGGCGTATCTCCCGTCTTCAAGGCTTTAAAGCCAAAAATCATGCTTGATACTTTTGACAAATCAGATTCAACTAATTCAAAGGTAAAGGCTAAAAAAATAATTACTCAGATAATGAGAAAAGAAACAATGGGTAATACATATGAAAAAAAAGGCTTGGAAGACATGGCTTATGCACATAGTTGTCTAATGGCAGCATGGGCAAATCCAACAGTTGTGTACACCCCGCCGCCGTGTGTAGAGAAAGTAGAATATGTTGAACCTAAAATCGAATTAACAAATGAAAGCACCGTAAAACAATGTCGTTCTAGGGTTACTTCCGCATTAGGTATTTCTTTTTTAAATACTGATGGACAACAAACCGTAAGCACGGCTAATATCTCAATAAAGCAGTTGATGAGAACAATAAATAAAATTGCAGAACGACAAGAAATCATTCTTCAAAGATGGTATGAAGTTATTCTTGAGGAGGCAGGGATTCCTATCGAATACTGCCCCACTCCAAAAATTTTAGATGCGGAGCTTTTGGAGTTTTCTATGAAAAAAGATTTATCAGAATTTTTGTATTCAAAACTTAATTGCTCTTTTAAGACGGCATATGAGATTTTAGATATGAGTTATGAAGAAGAGAAAACCCGTAGAAAGAAAGAAAAAAATGATGGAATTGATGATATATTTACCCCTCATGCAACATCTTTTAATTCATCTGGTGATATAAATTCAAACGGTCGTCCATCTGGAACAATTAATAGAGGTAATGAAGTTAATGAAGAAAAAACAGAATATGACAAAAATTATCAGAAGTCAAAAATAAAATAAATTTGTTGATTTGTCAGAAAGGATGTGATTTCAAAATTTATGGAAAAAGAAAACTTAATATTAGAAAGTAAATTGATTGAAGTTGCATCTCACAAAAATTACAGAGAAGCAACTTTTTTAATTTCTATCTTAGACGAACCAGACGCTTATGGACGGATCATTCCAGAAGATGTTGGAGAAAAATATGCTGAAACAATCATCGGATATCCTATTGTTGCAAAACTCAAAAAAAATATTTTTGGTCAAGCAAGTGATTTAGGTGGTCATGAAGTCTATGAAGTAAAATCAAAAAATGGTAGAAAGCAAAAAAGATTTGGAACAATGCCTATAGGTAGCGTGTTAAATGCATGGGTTGAAGAGCGTGAACTAGACGAATTTGATAAACCTAAAAAATGTATTTTATGTTCTGCAAAATTATGGAGCAGCCGTTTTCCAGAGTATTTTAAAGTTTTAGATAAGCTATGGGAAAAAGGGAAGATCGCAAGCTCATGGGAATTAACTGCAACTAAAGTAGAAAAAAAGGATGGATTTAAAATTTATAAGGTTATTGAGTTTATCGGTAACTGTTTATTAGGTAGCAATAAAACACCCGCTGTTCAATCGGCAGGTGTTTTAGAATATGCAGAATTTGAAGATTATGAAACTGAATTAGCGGATGCGATTGAAAAAGATATATCAAATATTGAAATTTCAGAAGCTAATTTAGAAATAGAAACTAATAAGGAGGATAAAGATTTGGCAAATAAAGAAGTAAAAGAAGTCCTTGATACTCCTATCGAAGATACGGCGGAAAAGACCAAAGAAGTAATTGCAAATTCTAATGTCGAAGAGGCTGAATCAAAAAGAGATGGTGAAAACAAACCCAAAAAACAAAAGGACGAAAAAAGAACTGCCGAAGTCGAAGACAATCAAGAAATTGCTTCTTTGACAGATGCAGATTTGTTTAAACGAATTAACGAAAAATGTCGCAAAGCAGTTAATTGCTCATGGGGATATGTTTCATATTGGTTTCCAGAAGACCATACTGTTTGGTTTAAGCCCGGCGACGTAGAATCTTCTTTGGATTATAAGTTATTTACATACGAAGTTGAAAATGATGAAGTGACAGTATCCGATCCGACAGATGTAAAACTTACTGTTGCTATTTCTGATGTAAATAGTGAAATTGCTAGTAAGGATGAAAAAATTGCAACACTTACGGCAGAACTCGAATTAAAAAATGAAGCTGTTATTTCCGCAGGAGAAAAAATTGGAAAACTCAAAGTAGAAATTGCGGAGTTAAAACCTTATAAGACAAAAATAAAAACAGCAGAACAGGAACGAATTGAAGCTGAAATTGCAGAAGAGAAAAAGACGCTTAAAGAAAATATGCTTAAAGGCGGACTCTTCACAGAAGAAGAAATTGCGGAAGCCGAAATCGCAGAATTGATTGAAGCAAGAGATAAATCTGCTATTAACGGATTGATTGCAGAAAGATATATTGCTTCCTTCGATAACGAACCGATTGATGGAGAAGGTAATGATATTACGACTACAACCGCGACAGCTAGTCTTGAAACATTTGATGAAATTGAAGAAAGTCCAAGTGACTTTATGACAAAATTTTTAACAAGAAAATAGGAGGAAAATAGAATGATTCGTGATATGAGAAGAAATGGCGCACAGCCGAAAGATACTATGCATAAAGCTGGTGTGGAAATGATCACAGGAATGGGTGTTGTAATTAAGAATGAGACTGAGGTCGTATTGCCTACATCTGAAACATCCGCAAATGTTTATGTTGTAACAAAAGAAAGATATCCAAGCGGTATTAACGCAGCAAGAACAAATATGTCTGATTATGACGATGACTTTGTAAAAGTAGCAAAAGGTGAATTTGTAGGACTAGAGAGATATATAGATGGAGAAAAGTTTGCTACTGATCAGTTTAAAGCAAATGATTTTCAGGATGGCTCCATCGCAGATTTGAAAGGAAAACCAGTTGCAGTTGGAACAGACGGAAAATGGATGAAAGCTACTGCCCCGTCCAAGTATGTATTTGAAAATGTATATATGGACAATGGACATAAGCTTGTAATGATCCGTGTAGAGTCTGATGCTGTAGAAGTTTAATTTTATAAGGAGGAAGAATAAGAATGGCTATTAATACAGAGATTAAAGACCTTATGGAAAAGGAAGGCGTTCTTTTTGAGGTCGCTGAAAAAGTTAATTATAAAAGAGAATTAAATGCAGAAGAAAAAGAAATTGCTGAGATTTCAGACGCATGGTGTCGCGAAATTGGAAAAACAGGAAAAGACCCTGAGTGTTCTATTGCTGAATTTATCAATAGAACTGTAAATGAAGAGCTATATAATGCTCCAGATGAACTTCTTGATCAGATTTTTGATAGAGATTCCGTTGGGGAGTTTGATGATGTTGAATCTAATAAAGATCCGAAGAATACACTGGTTGCTCATGAGGCGGCAAAGGGTGGTAATGTAGACCGTTCTTATATTGATATTGGTGTAGTAAAACCGACATGGAAGAATCGTCAAGTTGAGACTGATATTTCTTATGCTGATTTGAGACGTAACGGCTTTAAATCCGTTGCTACTATTACTACCTTTATGAAAGAAGCTTGTCAGAACGCTTTATTCTTTGACGCTCTCTCTATGGCTGATAAAGCTGTAACTGGTGGAGATCAGTTGATTGAAGTATCTGGTGCTACCCCTACACTTGAAGCTATGGATAGATTGTCTCTTTATCTTAATGACAGAGGTGAAGATAATGTAATTATCACTCTTAATAAGTATGCACAGGCAATCAGACGTATGCCGGGATTTGCTGAGTATCTTAGTTCTAATATGAAGGACGAATTCAATAGATATGGACTTGTCAAGACATATGATGGAATCGGAGTTGCTGGCATTTCTGGTGCTAAGAAAACCGGTACAGGTTCTCTTCTTTTGCCGGATAAACGTATTTATGGGATTGCTGGAAAAATCGGCAACCTTGATATGAAGGGAGAAGTTCATACATATCAGGATATGAACAATCAGAATGAAAAAGTTCATATTATGTTGAAAGACTTTACATACGGATTTATGCTTACAAATATTGAAAACTTTGCAAAGGTTACTCTTCAGTAGTCTTTTTTTATTTACAAAAAATAAAAGTTAGTTAAGGAGGGTGCGAACGCATCCTCCTAATATTAGGAGGAATTATTATTAGTACAATAAATGAAATTAAACATATTTCTGTTTTAAATTACAACGAGAATTGTGTATGTATAAATATCGCACCGGGGAAAAGTTTATTATTTGAAGAGTCTTCCTACGACTCTCCTACTACCATTCCACTCTCATTAGATGAAATCAAGTATGCAAACAATAGTAATGTTTTTAAAACAGGTGCTTTAGAATTCCAAGAAGATTTAGAAGACGAATTATATGACGTACTCAGAATTGACAAGAATAAAGTTTTGAAATTATCTGAAATTCGTGAAATTCTTATTAATCCTACAAAAACTGGATTACAAAAAATCATATCAATTCAATCGTTATCTGATTTTGACAGAGTTCGTGGTCAGTTTCAAAAGTTGAAAAATGAAGGTTATAAATTAACATTAGATATTGCAAATATTATCGAAAGACGTACAAACGAATTGTTCAATAATCAGGCGAAAACTAATATTATTATTGATGATGCTGATGTTGTAAAGGAAGAATCTAAAGTTCGTGAATTGGAAGAAAAACTTGCTAGAATGGAAGAACTTTTGAAGTCAAGTTTGGAGGACAAAGTAAATATCAAAGAAAATATCTCTGAGAATGAAATACTAAAAACAGAATCGACTAAAACAACGACAAGAAAAAAAGCTGGTAGACCTCCAAAAGTAACAAATGGTTAGGAGGTGAATATAATGCCTCAAAAAGACATTACACAGTTTGAAACTATATTAAATAAGTTTTATGACAGAATTGAAAAAGACGAAGATTTCTTTGATTATTATAATGTAAATTTGACTGAAGCTGTTGAAATTGCAGCAAAGAGATCTATAAATTATTTGTGTGAAGCTCTTGATGAACTTTCTTGTCTTTCTAACATAGATGTTGACTTTTCAGATTACGATGAAAATTTACAGGTAATAAACACTAGACTTCATCCAAAAGAAATTCGTTTAATTGTTGAATTGATGTTTCTAATTTATATGAAACGTGATGAAACATTGCTTCATGCAATGGAAATAAATTTTACACCATCGGATTTAAATGTTTTTTCTCCTGCAAATGAAAGAACAAGTTATCGTAATTTTATTGCTCAGTTAGAACACGATATAGAAATTAAAATAGACGATTATAAAAACAGAGATAGAAAAACGAATGCTTTAAAACAAACAATAGATTATTCAAGTTATAACGGGTGAATACTATGAATATTGAGTATTATATGAAATTACAAAACGCTTATAAAACTAAGAATAATCGAGAAAGAGGTCTTACAAAAGTCAATCGTTCTGCAAACAAGCATTTTAATGATACATTTGATACCGATACTGTTTTAGTAAATAATGTGCCTATGCAAATGATGATTATAAAAGATACTGACGGAAATGTTAATAAGAAAAAAATTAAAACTAGACACAATGACAAATTCAATATTGGAGATTATGTAGAATGGAATGATCAAATATGGTTGGTTACACTTGTTGACCCAGATAATAAAACATGGAATCGAGGATATATGTATTTATGCACTCTTCTTTTAAGATGGCAAGATTCAGATGGCAGTATTGTTGAAAGGTGGGGCTATTCAGAAGACTATACAAAATATTCAATGGGTGAAACTGGAAATAATAATATTACTATCGGAGATTATCAATATGGTTTAACAATACCTGTTGATGAGTATACCAAAAAGCTTAAAAGAGGAAAGAGATTTGTAATTGATTTTGAAGGAAATTATCCACCTGACACATATCGTTTATCTGGAAAAAAAGCTTATCTTAATGACGATAGCTATTTTAATCGTGGTAGAGTTATGACAATTACATTATCTTATGATTTCTTTAATAAAGAAAAAGACAGACTTTTAGAGTTGAGAGATGAAAAAAAGGTATGGATATGCGACTACCACTCTCCTACTGATATTCCAGTACAACCGGAAAATCCAGATAGTACACAGTCTATATTAGCAACAATATCTGGAAATGCAAATCTGAAAATTGGATTTAATAGAACGTACTCTGTATCATTTGTTGACAAATCTGGAAACACAATCAATCCGGAATTTTCATGGAATGTTATAAGCGAATTTGAAGTTAAACAGGAAGTCGTTGAAAATAAAATAAAACTATTAGTAGAGGATGAAGATTATATATCTTCGTCTTTTTTGTTGCAGGTAATTGTAGAAAACGCAGTTGTCGGAGAAATTGAGATAACTGTTATAGAAGGATTTTAGGAGGTGATCTTTTGAATAAGACAGTATTAAAAGATATTGGATTATACAAAAATAAAATCCTCTCAACTATCCTAAGCTCAGAAGATTTTTGCCGAGCAATGCTTATAGACAAGGAATATACAGAAGAAAATGTAGATGACCTAATTTACACACAGATATTCCCATATATGTATATAGACGAAACTCAAACAGAAGTTTTACCTTACGCTTGTTTTGAAGTAAAAATACCATATATTCCAAATGGTAGCATAAAAAAAATGCAGATTGTCTTTTGGGTGTGCGCCCATAAAAAGTGTATGCAGTATCATACAAAAGATTATATTGGCACACGTATAGATATTTTATCTGATGCGGTTGAAAGAGCTTTACACGATAGTAAAGAATTCGGAATTGGAAAATTAAATTTGACCTCGGTTGGATATGTTTTTCCTAATTCAAATTACTGTGTCAGAGAACTTGTTTTTGATGTTTCTGATTTCAGAGTAAAGGAGAGTTGACAATTGACATTAGATTATTTTGATTGCATATCTCCGCTTCCACTCGATCTTGTAAATGTTGGTTCTATAAAATCTCCAAAATTAATTGATATAGCAGAAATATCGTATTATACATATTCGTTATATGTTGCACATTTAAAAATGACACCAGAGGATTATTTTGAAACTTATCATAAAGATAAAGAAGTTGATACAGAAGTTGTTTTTAATATGACTAAGTTTGACTTATTAATAGCAGACGATAATTTTAGGAAAATTATTACATCTGCTATTAATTTTTTCTTTGTTGAAGATTTTGAGTTTAATCCAGAATACGCTGCTTTTGTATCAATCATAAAAAATGAAAACAGTGAGATAGCTGGGATTAAGGCGATAACAAAAGACAACTATTCAGATGTTGTAGATATAATTTTGCAAAGAGTTCGTATTACTTCCAATGAAGATGAAATAAGTGATTTAAAAAAAGTTAAAAGTAAACGTGGATTAAAAATATACAAAAAAATCCTTCAAGGAAGAAAGAAAATGCAAAAAATTAAAGCTTCTAATAAAAATCTAACTTTAGCAAATATTATTGCTGCAGTTGTATCAAAGAGTGAATCATTAAACTGGAGTAATGTATGGGATATTACCGTGTTTCAATTATTTGATTTATTTGATCGTATGCAAAGACTAGATTCGTACAATATCGAAAGTGCACAAGTTGCTGCATGGGGAAATAAAGACGGAAAATTTAAATTTGGCGCATGGATAGACAATGTATATGAAACTGAGGACGCTACTAAGTAGTGTCTTTTTTAATATATTTTTTTATATTTAAAAGGAGGAGAAATAATATGGCAGAAAATAATTTTTCTAAACAGATGGCAAACCGTGAAGTTTGCGATTTGATTTTTGAAGAGTACAGCACAAAAAAACCGTTCTTGTTCTGTGACTATGCTAATACATCAAGTGTAGAACTTACTGGCGAAACAGTATTTGCATATGGTGGAAAATCACATCCGAAAAAAGTAGCATTCAACGGTGAACGTGGCGGTACTATGACAGTAGAAACACAGATCCAGACACCAAAACTATGGGAGCTTATTTCTGGTGGAACAGGAAGCAAGTCTGCTACTTTCTTGAAAAGAGTAGAAACTACTGTTGGTGATACTAATAAAATTTCACTTAAAGATGAAACGGCTACAATTGCAGAAGGTAGTGTTGTTGTTTATCTTGCAACAGACACAAATCTTGAAAAGGAGTTGGCTGGAAATCTTGAATCAAAAGATTTTACATTAACAGAGCCGCAGGAAAAAGGAACAGAGGTTGTAGTATTCTATGGAATTACAAGAGAAGATGTTTATAATATCAACATCAAGTCCACAAGTTTTCCAAAAGCATTTACTGTTTATGGAGATACTTATATGAAAACAGAAGATGATAATATTCTTCCTTATAGATTGAAAGCTTACAAAGCTATGCCTCAGTCAAATATGACCCTTTCTTTTGCTAACAGCGGAGATCCGGGTACTATTACAATTACTCTTGATTTAATGGAAGACAAAGATCACAACATGCTTGACCTTACACTTCTTCCGGAAGAGTAAAAGGAGTATAGAGTATGAAAAAATGTAAAGTTCTTTCATACAATCCGCATCGTCAAGTTTTAGTATTTGAATATGACAACAAAAAAATTCAGGCACATTTCCATATGGATGAAGTGCTTGAGTATGTATATGCAACTTATGCTGAAAATGGACTGTATGAAATTTCGACAAAGAATATTATAAAGCCTAAAAAGAAAGTTGTAAAAACAGAGAAAGTTAATGTCTCAGAGTTATTAGAAGATAATTCAAAAAATATTGTAGTTAATGAATAAATTTAATAGGGATAGATGAACTACAATATTAGTTTGGCTATCCCTATTTTTTACTAAAAAGGAGTGAATACATATAAAATTTTATTCATTAGAAGAAGCCAAATCTGTATATGGAGAAAATTCTTTGGTTCCCATCACATCGTTAAAACAACTTATTTTTTATACAAAACATGGTTTGCAGCCAGAGTTTGTATGGGAATCTGAAAAAGAAGATGGGCGTATTGTATTTTGGTTTCATAAGAAAAAATCAGAATTGATTTATAAAAGATGGTGCGAAAATAAACCGACAAAATAAATGAGGTGAAAAACTATGAAGAAAATTAATTTAAAAGGTGTTAATGCTCAGTCTGTAACAGGCGTTGTATTGCTTATTGTGGCATTAATTAATGCAGTATTGCAAATGTTTGGATATAATACTCTGCCTATTACAAATGAAGATGTATCTACAATTATATCATCTATTTTTGTAATTCTGGCTGCAGCTTATACTACATATAAAAACTTTAATGTCAGTCCAGCATCTCAAACAGCTCAACGTATTACCGATATGATCAAACAGGGAGAGATCCTTGCTGAAGACGTAGATGAATTTCTTGATAAGTTTAAAAAGTAGTGGTGTTGTAAGATGGATAAGATACAAGAATTACAACAGATTAATTACGGGACTTTATTTGTATCTATACTGGTCTTTATATTTATAATAATTCCTCTATTTAAATACGGCTGGCAAGGGTTAGAATGGCTTTTAGTTGAAAAACTTGGTTTGCAAACAAAGTGGACTCGTAAAAGAAAAGAAGAACACGAAATGATTGTTTCTAATGCTGAAGCAATCAGCAATCTATCAAAAGCTGTTATGGAATTGACAGAGCAACATAAACAGGACATGGAAAAATCTGATAAAAGTGATGATGAAATTAAACATCGTCTTGATGATTTTATTAATGAGTCTTCTGTTAGAAATGAACAGGTTGGGAAATATTTGATGGTGTGTGTATCAAAGATAAAGCAATCTATTGATAAGATGCACGAAGATAATCTGTCTCATTGGGAAACATCAAAAACTGCACGTTCTAATATAGACAATAGATTTCAGAAAATGATTGATTCTAATGCCGAGAGAGATGAATTAATTAAAGCTATTGCAGATGGTAATAAGGAGTTGCTTGGAGATAAGATTGACCAGAAATTTGACAAGTATACAAAACTATGTGGTATACCGGCAAACGAAGTTGATGAATTTGAAAGTATGTGTCAGGCATATTTTAAGTTACATGGAAACCATAATCGTAAGAAAAAATATGATTATGTAACAAAACGAATGTCAGTAATACCCGTAGAGACAAATCTAATATTGGAAGCAAATGATGAAATTCATTTGTAAATGCAAAAGACAATTATTGTCGGCAAATATGAATTATCATTTGAGTTTTGACTACAATTTTAATCTTAGTCATATTTTATTTATAATTTTAAATTGTTAGTAGTGTCACCCAATCATCACAGAAAAGAATTAAACAAGGCTTTAACGAGAGTTTAATCCAACTCCAGATGAACTGATTATAAATTATCTAAAATTAGGAAATCTACGCCAATGCACAGACATATTCCCACCGATTAAGGCGAAAACGTTTGTATGCATTGACATGAACTATATATGGAAATACACATATACTCATAGAACATTCACCAGAACCTTTCTCATGGAATTACATGATTCGGATTGGTCGCACTACTAACTATTAAATTATAACATATATAAAATATTTTTACCACAAAAGGTTCAGTCATGTGGTAAGGGTATTTTATGAAGAGGAGCGAAAGACTGAACCGCTACTCTTCTACTCTTAAAATAAAATTTAGGAAGTGAATTATCATAAAAATTACAATAGATAATAATGTTGTGGAACGATATAATAATTATTATTTTTCACAACATCCAAAAGCAAGAAAAAAACAAATTGACCATCCGTATCATCCTTCAATAAATTTATGGTCGATAAAACCGAGAATTCAAATGAATGCATTAAAACAGACATGGAAAAATTTTATTATATGGTTTATCGATGACATTGGTTGCACAAATTTAAAATTAGACGATGTTGATATTATGTACGACATATATCATCCAACAAAACGGCGCACAGACCCAGATAACTATACACCTAAATTCATTCATGACGGTTTTGTTGAATCAGGATTTTTGTTGGATGATGATAGAGAACATTTAAAATCATTAACAATAAGATGTCATGTAGACAAAGAAAATCCTCGTACAGAAATTACTATTATTGAAAATAATAAAGGAGAAAATTCATAATGGATTATAAATTCAAATGTAAGAAATGTGGTCAAAAATTTATCATTAGTATGCCAATTTCTGAGTACACTGCACTAGGTCACAAATGTCAAAATCCAGATTGTGATGGCGAATTAGAACGAGACATGTCTGATTTTGCAGGAGGATTTATTTGGAAATGCCACGGATCATATGCGAAAGGATAATATGTTTTTGTATAGTTATGAGATAGCACAATTATTGGAATCTAAAGGATATAATATAGATTCAGAAACATATATTGATATGATGAATTCTTCTCCACAAATCAATCATATCACATATAAACCATTCGATGATTGCTTTGATATGTGGTCTGTAGACGGCGAATATTGGAATTATAAAGTTTATAAAAAATAAAACATTCTTTTGTATTGTTCTATTTACATTACTTGAAAATAATGATATTCTTTTTTTATAAAATAAAAGGAGGTTCATTATGGCGCGTGTAAAAAAGAAAATTGTCGCAAAAGATTATAATTCTTTGATCAAAATTTCAAAAGATAAAATTGAGAAATTAACACAAGATTTAAAAGAAGAAAAAACAAATCTAAAACTCCTAGAAAAAGATGCTGCATCATACGAAAAGCAGTTAGAAGAAGAAAGAAAACAAAAAGAGATGAAAGAGATTGCAATGTTGATCGAGAAGTCCGGGAAAAGTATTGAAGAGATTAAATCTTTTTTATCGTCTACTACTGCTAAAAATAATTAATACTGGTTTAAGAGCTTGATTTTTATCAGGCTCTTTTTTGATGTAAAATTATAAAATAAACAGCGAATAAAATATTAGAAGTTAATTTAATCATACATAAGAAAGGTGGATTTCATTTGAAAAAAAATAATGTAAGAATTAAAGAGAATATTAGTTTTGTAGATAAAGTTAATGTTATTAAAGAGATCGTTGTTTCTTATTTTGTTTCTGGAAATTATACTCCATATTATAGAGACAGATCTAGCGTAATTGCAATTGTGAATAATTTTATAGAAGGACTTGAATTTGAAGACGAAGAAACGGTTTATGATTCTGTTTGTGAAGATACTGAAATTATGGAAATCGTGGAAAAATTCAAAACTACATATCACATGGATATGATTAATAAAAATGTTAATGATATAGTTGAATTTGAAAAACAGAGAATTATTCATGGCTCTTTTGATTTAGAAACTATTGCTGAATTTTGCAAAATGATTTCAAATATGTTTTCAAACTTTTCAAATTTAAGACTGGATCTAATCACGCCTGAAGCAATTGAAGTTGGAAAAGAATTTGTTAATAAAATGAAAAATCAAGAGATTACAGAAGAAACATTAGCTAATGTAATTTCTTCTATTATAGAGAATCATAAAATGCCAGAAACAGAAATTTATGAGCAACAGAGATTACGAATTGAAGAGCAACAGAGAATGCTAGAAGAAAAAGAGATTGAATTAAAAGAACTCAGAAAATTCAGGAAAGAACACCGCAAGAAATATTAGCCGAAATGGAACAGCACCGCATTTCTACGGTGCTGAAACTTTTAGTTGCAAATATTACCTACTTTTTTAAATGAAAGGAAAAGATAAATGGATGTTATTTTCTATCAAAGAACGAACCTGAAATGTCAAATCCGTGAAATAAGCTGAAATGTATATGGAAATCTTTTGTGTTTTTAGCGAGAACAAGGCTTCCAATAAAACATATTACTATTAGCATAATGATAGAAATCAGTATTATAAGCAATATCTCCATTACTCACCTCCCCTCTGTATAGGATACGAGAAAGGGAAATTTGTTCTGGAGAACCCAGTGATGTTAAAAGAAACATACCAATATCCTTTCTGGTATAGAATACCGTCTTTTGTAGGTTTGTATCTTACGATACTCCCACATGACATAATGCCATAAGTATATAGTCGTGCAACGAATTGCAATGTGGTAATACAATCACATATATACTTATGGTTATTATATCAAACTCAAATTGAATAAACAATAAATAAACATTTCAGAGAGACGTTGTTCTCTCTTTTTTGTTTAGAAACAGAGGAGAGATAACAATGACTATAGACGAAATAAAAAGAGATATGTCGAGAAGACTTTCGAATGCTACTAATAAAACTCATCAAGATGGTATTCGTATTATAGAAGAATCTTTTGATACATTTTATTCACAAGGTATTCCTAAAAGACGACTGAGAACAGGAGCTCTGCGTGACGCTGCTTATAATCCAGAGCCATCTATATCTGCTACTTCTAGCAATGTAGAGATTGGATATGAAGGAGATCAAATAGGATATCCAGAGGGTGATGGTACTTTTACAGGTGGCGAGGTACTCGCCGCTACAATGACAGGAACTTATGGTGTGTTAGGAGATCCGATATATGACGAATTAGCATTTGAAAGTATTTTAGAGGCTGCTGATAAAAATTTCGCCTCAGAATTCAAATAAATATTTTTGCAAAGGAGGTAAGAGATGGCTAGGTATAGTGTTGATATAAATTCTAATATAAAGGGATTTGAAGAGTTAGACAATATCGAAAAACAAATTAAAAATATACAAAATTATGTTAAAAAACCTATTGATATAAATTTTAGAGTTGATGCTAAAAACGCAGATATTTCAAAACAAATGATGAGTGCTGGTAAAAGCGCAGCTTCTGCTTTTGCAAAAGGTTTCTCGTCCGTTGATAGTATGTCTGTTGATGAATTTGCAAAATTAAAACAAAAATATTTAGATATATTTAATGATATTCAAAAGCAACTAGCTAAAACAACTGGTTCTAGCTTTGAAAAGGTTTCTGTTGATGAAAAGCAAATTAATAAATGGGCAAATGAATATGTAAATGTACAACAAAAAGCATTTGAAAAGATTGAAAAAGAAGCAATCAAGCAGCAGCAAACTTTGAATAGAATTCGAGAAAAAGAATCTGCTTCTTATGCAAATCCTTATACAGACGCTTATCAATCCATCGGAAAACAAAGCAATATTCAGCGTGAAATGTCTGAATATTATACCCGTATTGAAAAACAGCAACAACAAATCACAAAGATAAAAAAAGAAGCTGAAAGTGGATTATTTGAATATAGAACTACAAAAAATCAGTCATTCTTAGATAAGTACACTGATCAGAGCAGTGAAGCTCTTGATCGCGCAAGAGAAAAAATAGAAACAATCAATAAATTGCAGTCAGCTTTAAAATCTGGAAATTTAAGCGACGATGATATCATTTCTACTTATAGTAAATTAAATGACGAGCTTGATAAACTTTCCTATTCCATGAAAGAAGTTGGACTTCAAAATTCAAAAACACTTGATGTTGGAGTTGCTGATACAAAAGCCAATAAAGTAAAAGCATATTACGAAGAAAATACAAAAGCTGTCAAAAAATATGGTGATCAATTAAAAGAAATTGAAGCAGAATATAGAAGAGCCAAAACCGTAGAAGATGCACTTATTACCGACAAAAAATATAATCAATTAAAATCTCAAATTTCAGCAGAAGGTTTAACGGGCAAATCGCATATAGATGAGTTTAAGCGGGCATTTGGTCAGATTGCAGAATTTGCAGGAATTTATGGAGCGATTCATAATGTAATTTATGAAGTTCCAAGACAAATGGTACAAAATGTACTTGAAGTAGACGATGCGATGACTAATCTTCAAATGGCTACAGGTGTCACAAACGATAAAGCTAAAGAATTAATGTCTACTTATAATCAACTTGGGGATGATTTAAAGGCATTAGGTACAGATGTAGCAGCAAGCGCAACTGAATGGATGAAACAAGGAAAATCTATTCAGGAGTCTCAAAAATTAGCAAAAGATTCTATTGTTCTTTCTAAGATCGGAGATTTGTCTGCCGAAGAATCCACGAAGACTATTACTGCTGCAATGAAATCATATGATTTAGATGAATCTGAGGTAATGGGCTTTATTGATAAAATTAGTGCTATTGATATGGCATCTGCTACTGATGTTGGTGGATTGGCTGATGCATTCAATAAGGTTGCAGCTAATGCAAGAAATGCAGGCATTGAAACTGAAAAAGTCCTTGCTTATGCAGCGACCATTGGTGAAACAACTCAAGAAGGTATGGATTCTGTCGGTACATCTTTGAACTCTATTTTCTCAAGAATGGGAAATATTAAATTATCCAGATTAAAAGATCCCACCACAAATGAGGATCTTAGCAATGTGGAAACATCTCTTAGAAATGTAGGAATTGAATTAAGAGAATCAACAGGACAATTTAGAGATTTTGATGAAGTTCTCGATGAGACAGCTTCAAGATGGGGCACTTTTAGCGAAGTAACACAAAGAAGCATCGCCTCCTCGTTTGCAGGTACACATCACATGAATGAATTCCTAGTCCTCATGCAGAATTATTCCAAAGCTCAAGAGTATATGCAGATTGCAACAGATTCATCAGGCGAATCATTAAAAAAATATGAAGCATATACGGAATCGGCGCAAGGAAAAATTGAAGGTTTCAAGAATTCATTTCAAACATTATCTACAACCACTCTTAATGCCGATATTTTCAAAGGCGTTGTCGATGGTGGAACTGCATTTTTTAATATATTAACTAAAATAATGGATATTGGTAGTGGATTGCCTGCTATCATTGCTACTATTAGCGGATTCATGTCCGCAAAAGGTAAGGGTAAACAAAATAATAATTGTCGTAGTTTAAATGCCCTCTCCTATAAGATTGCATAATAATGCCATGTAATTAACATAGGGGATGTTTAATAATATGATCGTACATAGAATTAACTTACCTAGATTATATAAATCTAAAATGTCGAATATCGGGGGAAGCCGTAAGCCAGAAATGGTACCGGATGGATGCAATAAAAGCGTACATTATTACAATGACGTTCCTGAAGGAATAAGTATTTTTTATAATACGAAAACGGTGGTCGCCGACTCGGTACATGTAACATTGGAACTGTAATTCCATAATGACCGGGCGAGAGGCTGACAAGACATGACGTGATACAGGCGTAATTGTATCATATGGATCACAACATTCAGTCCGTAACCTTGGGGGAAAACCCTTGTGAAGCGAATAGGGATACGAATAGTATTTACTACTACCCTACTTAGTACAAATTACAGAAACACAATCTTGCTGCAACATGGTTGTGAAATTTAACACGCCGTGAGCAAGAAATCCCCCACTTCTATAAGTGGGGGGGATGAATTGCGATAAACACGGCGTTTTCTTGACTTTTATGTTTCATAGTATTATAATATAATTATAAATCAGTCGTATATATTAGAAAGATTATAAATACTATGAAATTAGATACAAATAACCATTCAGTATTCATGTTACATTATCATCTGATCATGTGTATAAAATATCGGAATAAAGTGATAGATGATACTATCTCTGGTCGTTTGAAAGAGATATTTGTAAAGATTGCTCCTTCCTATAACATTGTATTAGAAGAATGGAATCACGACATAGACCATGTGCACATTCTGTTCAAAGGGCAACCCAATACTGAAATCAGTAAATTTATCAATGCCTATAAATCCGCAAGCAGTCGTATCATAAAGAAAGAATTTCCTGAGATACGTAAATCTCTCTGGAAAGAGATGTTCTGGTCGCAGAGTTTTTGTCTGTTAACTACAGGCGGAGTTACAGTAGATATTATCAAACAATATATTCAATCTCAGGGTAAGAAAGATGGCAAACAAAGCAATTAAATACAGGATATATCCTACAACAAAACAAAGTATTATGTTTTCAAAAACCTTTGGCTGTTGCCGTAAGGTTTATAATTTGATGCTTTCTGATAAAATTGATGGCTATAAAGCTACAGGAAAGTTCCCTACAGTTACACCAGCCCAATATAAGGATGAGTATCCATATCTTAGGGAAGTGGATAGTCTTGCTCTTGCTAATAAGCAAATGGATTTACAAGCTGCTTTTCGTAATGCGTTTAGTAAAACTCGTAAAAATAAAAACGGATTTCCTAAATATAAATCTGCTAAGCATAGCCGAAAAGCATATACTACAAATAATCAAAAAGGTACTGTTGCTATTATAGAGAATAAGTACATCAAGCTTCCTAAGATTGGCAAGGTAAAAGCCGTCATTCATCGTATTCCAAGTGATGAATGGATAATTAAATCTGCTACGGTATCTCAAGAATCAGATGGTAAGTATTATATTTCTGTACTCTTTGAGTTTGATCATGCTGTAAATCTCTATGTGGTAGATAAAACCAATGCGGTTGGATTGGATTATGCTTCTGATGGCTTATATGTAGACAGCAATGGTGATGTTGGTATAAATCACAAATATTATCGTGAAAGCCATCGAAAACTTGCTAAAGAACAACGCAAACTATCACGTATGCAAGGGTCTAAAAAGCATGAAAGAAAATCCAACAATTATATGAAGCAACTCTGTAAAATAAACAAAATCCATAGACATATTGCGAATCAGCGCTTAGATAATCTGCATAAAATATCTACTGAGATAGCCAATCAGTATGATGTTGTATGTGTAGAATCTCTAAACATGCGTTCTATGGCGAATAAAGGTTTTGGTAATGGAAAAGCTACTCTTGATAACGGGTATGGTATGTTTTTGTCTATGCTTGAATATAAGCTGTCCGATCGGAATAAGTATCTCGTAAAAGTAGATAAGTGGTTTCCGTCATCACAAATATGCCATTGTTGCGGTGCATTGCATCCCGAGATGAAGGATTTAGCTAACCGCAAAATGGTATGTGATTGTGGTCTTACAATAAACCGTGACAAAAACGCTGCTATCAATATCCTAAACGAAGGATTGCACCTACTTAGTGAAGTAGCATAAACAAAATATATAGTAGGGATGGAATAGCCCCAACTTATACGCCTGTGGACATTGTGTAAGACATTGAGTTGCGTAATATCGTAGCCAATGCATTGGTGGTTGAAACAGGAAGCTCCGACTTCTATAAGTCGGAGTAGTTCACTATAAAAAAGAGGTTGTTTTTTATGAATACACACGACAAAGAAAAAGAAATTGTAGATATTATCAAAGAAAAATATCCACAATTCCCTGTTGAATTATTAGAATTAATACATGAATATATAAATATTCGTTTCGTTAATCAATACAATAAACTTATTAAGAAGATAAAATAAAAATCATTATTCAGATTCTTCTTGTATTTTTAGAAAGAATTTCTTGACAATATCAAGAGAAATCATGGATACGGTTAATGCCATATTTTTATCTCTTTCAGATTCATCTATGTTACTTGCTATTTCCGAATAAATAGAATCTACTATTTGTTGAAGCTCTTCTTTTGTAAATTTTTTCATTTATATTCACCTCCTTAGTAAAAAGAATTTTGTTATCGTAATTATACCATTTTGTAAATTTGGGGGGCAAATACGGAACATTAGTTCAATTACAAGTCCTTTTTATGACACACCTTTTTCTATATACTGATAGTATCAAATATTTTTGGAGGTATTGTTATGAATCGAAATGAAACAAACAAAACTATATGGCGGCTGTTAATATTAGATGTTTCTGGGGTGTATACTCAGATCTATGATGAAATATATGGCAACAATCCAAATACATTATCTGAATTACTAGAACTATATTCGGATGAAAAAAAATACAAGTGTTTATCATTATAAAATGACTTTCTACTTATTAATATGTAATTTTGCATTTTCTTACGCTTTTTACATAAAAGTCAACACCATAACGATAGATTACAATGGTATGATCTTCCATGCAAGACAGATACATATATGGATATACTGTTGTTATCAAATATAGTGTGGTGTTAATAATGAAAAACAAATTGCAAGAATTGCGTTGGGAAAAGAATTGGTCACAAAATCAACTTGTGATCAGAAGTGGTGTTTCACAATCAATCATAAGTTCTATTGAAAATAATCAATTAGAAAATCCCAGAGTAGCTACCGCTCTTAAACTTGCAAAAGCCCTGTCTGTATCTGTTGAAGACATATTTCAATTATAGTAATGGAGGGTAAAGCTATGAGTGGAGATTTTGTAAAAATAATCGGAGTAAAATTTGATGTTTTAACCGGGTTAAAAGTAGTTCATGATTTTAATAAAGAAAATTTTTCTGAAGCCGGAAAAATTGTGGATCGAAATGCAGATTGTAATATTATTTATATTGGAATTCCATGTTCTTTTTCAATGGACGGGTGATTTTTGTAGCCGACAAGTGTTTATGTTTGTCGGCTGTTATATTCTGAGAATACATGTTTTGACTACTCTTCTATTCTCTGTTAGTATATAATGGTAATATACTAATGAGAATAGGAGGATATGCATATGGAAGAAAATAATAATAATTCTGGAAGGACGATTTTTTCAAATGGAAATCCTGTTTTAGAAATTTCTTCAAAATGGGGAGAATCATCCGATAACAACTTCTTAACTCACTCAAAAGAAGGAAGTAGTGATGGATCAAACACTTTGGATGATATTATAGATGCCTTTCAAGACAAAGAATAAGAGGTGAGTTTAATAAATAATTCGCATGAATTAATTAAAATAGTACCAGATTTAATAAATTTATTTTTGCCTGGTTTTATTTTTATGATTACATGTAGTTGGATGAACGCAAAAAAATATGATGTGTCTGTATTAACAATCAGTAGCTTATTCATAAGTTATATTATATCTGTATTTTATGCAACTATTCATAATTTTATATTCATAAATTATGATTTTAACGAATCGATTAAATCATTAATTTACATTATAAGTGGCTTAACATTTCCGCCTATTATCATATTTTTTCAAAATACAAAATTATTTAAAAAATTTTTAAGAAAATTAAATCATAAATCAATACACGAAGATATTTTTGATGATATAATTGATTATAATAAAAAAACTATATTACAAGTATATATAAAAAATTCTTCAGTAATGTATATTGGCACATTTAAAGTAAGAGAAGAAAAAGGATCTGAATCTTATATTGCACTGATTGACTATGCCGCGATGGATGTAAACACAAAAAATGTTATTTTTAATCCAAATAAGAAAAATTTAAATTCTTCTGTTGTAATTAACTTAAGAGATGTTGAACGAATAGAATTGATTTATGAAAAAGATTCTGATTTATGGAATTACTTAATAAGTTGACAATGATATTAAAAGTTCGTAAGCGTCAAATCATACGCCTGATGTCAAAATAAACGCCACTTTTTTAGCGGCGTGATTTTCTACATTCTTTTGGAAGTTTGTCTGACCAAGGCATCAGATCATCCAACGATGAATTGGAATTGTCAAATATTTTCAGTTTTCTTTATAAGTTCTTCTGGTGAAAATGCTCCATTAATCATTTTTGAAAAATCATTCGCCAAAACAATTCTTCTGTGTTGTTTGTATTTTTCAAGTATATTTAGATACGCTTCAGCTATTCCATTTGGATTATTCGGATAATTTTCAATCATATCGAATACTTCATCTTTATATGGGGAATCTATATTAAATACAATCCTTTGATCAATGCTATTTACGAAAATAAATTCACCAATAAAATATGTAAGTCTTAATATTCTATCAAGTAAGATATTGATGTCGTTTGGAAATAATCGATTATTTTCAATTATCATTTTTAATTGATGTTCAAAATATTTTTTAATAGTTGTAGTTGTATTTTCAATACATATCTTACTATTAAATGATAAACTTTCTCGAAAATCAGTAAGTTTTTGCATCATTACATAAGAAGCGTGTATTTCTGAATATGTACACATTATATCATTATAATTTGGATTATTTCTTAGTTTTATGGCATCATATAAATGAGTAAATTCATGAAATAATAAACCCTCGACATATTGATCTGGAAATATTAATGCTTCTGTGTTGATATACATTTTATAATTTTGTTCATACAGTTCTGTTGATTTAAATTCAAATAAAAAATCAACATCATGCACATATATATAATTATCTTCATTTAATTCTGGATATTCAATGTCATTAAAAACACCTTGATATTCTTTGTAAACCTCTTTTATTTTTGCAACTTGCATAAATCTATCCTTTCTTTTATCGGAGGTGTTATTATTAAAAATAAATACTTTAAAAAATTAATAGAACCATTTATTATTTTACTGTTCAAAATATATTGTAAATATGATTCATACAAAATAGATAAAGCAATTAATAAGTATCGTTTGGGCAGATGATTCATTAAACGTGTTTATTAACAACTATTGCCGTTGCTTCTTTGGCGGATGCAACAATTACATCATGAGCAACAGATTCAATGAATTCTAATGTGTGAACCCCGACATTGCCAACAATTGTTTTGGTTTTATTCCAAATTGTATCAGGTTTTATGGATTCATAAAATGATTGTCCATCGTATGTTACCTCGTTTACATATATACTAGAAATCATTCTTCCGTTTATATCGTCAAGACCGATTCCTTTTATATATTTAATCTGAGATAAAAGCATAATAGAATAACAAATGTCTTCTATCTTATAGTTCTTTAAACATGATGATATATAATATATTGACAATTTACCTAATTCTACTTTCTTTTTATCAACAAAGATGAGCAAATCATCAACCAGCAGCTTCATTATATCTCGTATACAATCTTCATTTATCTTCATAGTTATACCTCACAAAAAATATAATACAGAAAGGATGTTGCTTTTGTTAAATAGCTCTGAACATATCATGTCTGACGAACACATACACACAATCGAAATAAAATTTATTGAAAAGAAATACATTGACACAAAATGTTTATCTTCCGAAATTCAGGTAGTATTGGATGGGAAGGTTGTGCCTAATGTAAAACGATTTGCTATCGATCTTGATGTTGAATCAGGAAATATTCATCAGCCATATTTGTTAGAACAATATATTAGTGGTTACGATGTAAACTTTTAACAGTATTTCTTTTTGAAAAGGAGTGTTATTATGTTTTATTCACCAGACAATTTTGAAGAATCTCAGATGGCAGATTCTTTAAAAAGTATTATAATAAGCTAAATCAAGCAATAAACAGTGGTGATCTTTCCGATGATGATAAGTTCTTCGTAATATATTATTTCTTAGAATTATCTCAGGCAATCATTAGAGATTTTGGTGATGATTTTTCTAAGAGATTGGCAAAAGTTATTTTGGATACGGTTGATTGATTTTGTATTTTTAAAACTTGATCATTATCAAATTACCAAGTATGACCGCAATTTTTGCATTTGAAACTTTTATTAATCTTCTTGCTAAAAACGCCAAGTCCAATAACCGACATCTCTCTTTGAAACAAATTATAAATATGGTTCTATATATTGTTGATAATAAAGTGAATTTACTTTTTCATCTGTACCGTGTTTACTTTGTTCTTCTATATAGATCCAATTTTTCTCAGTCAATTTAGCTATACCAGAATATACATCAATAGATTTTTGAATCAATAATTTATTGTACATATACAAGAATTTGTTCATTGTAAAATGTTTTATAGACTTATCAGCTTTTCTATAGATATAAACATCTGTAGTTTCTTCATCCAAAAGAATAGCATAACCAAATTTAAGCATAGTGTCTTTAACTGAAGATATTGCATTATTTAAATTTGAATCAGAATAAAAAATATCTGCTACTGAAAATAATTCTTTATTGTTATATTTATATTCACTTTCAAAAACACAATTAACTCCTATTTGTTTTATATATTTTTTAACATCTATTTTATAAACAAATTGAAATCCTAAATATACAGTAACAAAACTAAAAGCAGAAGTTTCATGATTTATTGGAATTAATGATATGCTATCGGAACTATTTCTTTCATTAAATAATTCAAAATATCTTTTAATAATAATCATTGATGTCATTTTGCTAAAAGTCTCACGATTATATCGTGCATTATTTTTAGATATTTTAATTATTAATTGTTTTTGTTTTGTTTCTTCCATCCATGCGATTTCGTCTTTTCGGCATATAAGTTCTTTGTTAATATTTTTACGAATAAAATTATCTGATTTTTGTTTTATGTTATTGAAATTATTTGCGTATTCTTCAAATAATTCAAAGGATGTCTTTTTACTTTCAAAAGGTTTTTTACCATAATTAACATAATCTCTATATATTATTCTAAGCATTTTCACACAATTGCTTAGTGGTTTATATAATTCATATGGTAACAAAATGGGTAAATTATCAAAATAGAAATTTGCAGAATCCATCACATCTATAGCATTTGGAAGTTTTGAATGAAACTTTGTCCTTCGTGCAATCGATTGTTGGTTACGCATTGTTTTTGTTAAACTATATTTATAATCTGTATATCCTTGTATATCTGGAAATTTCGTCATACATGTAGACCCAACATTGACTTGTTTCCCATTTATTCTATTTCTAATATAAAAAAGATACTTATTTGGAGCGTTACATAATCCACACCTAACTTTTTTGTCACACTCTTCTGAACTATCAGATTCAACATACCATTCGTTTTTAACATTTTCTAGTAATGATTTTTTATTATAAGTTAAAGCTGCAATAGCTGTTTTATCAATATCAAGGTTCTGTAGATCAGATATTGTGACTGCCTTCATGTTTTTGATTGCATTTAAAACATCAAATAAATTCCCATATAGAGATTTATTTTTAGTTTCTTCACTGTTGAGAAGTAGGCTAATTTCATCCCTTGATAAAATTGATTTTGTAAGATTTCTGCTCATATTTGTTATTCCTTTTTGCTTAAAAGTATATGCTACCATTTATACTTACAATCTAAACACTCATATGTCTTGCCGATGTTGCTACTTAATATACCAAATCCTAGTATAGAAGCGGCTCGTTTTCCAGTGCTGATCTTATGGATGTTAGTTGATCCACAGGTAGGACACTTAGGCTGATTTTGATTATTGTTGCAACTCATTCAATTTATTGAGTATTCCGTCTATAACTTCTTGCTTTGTGATAATGGCTTTAGTTATTTCGCTTGAGATCATACTTAATGCAGAGACAGACATAATTCCAAGTTTTGATGCACCACTTTTGGTTGCTTCCCATACAGATGTTGGACGGATCGTGTTTAAAAATTGATGACCGTTCCATGTAATATTTTCAATTTCGCAAAACATCATTTTATGACTTCCACCATCATTAATTCTGCCATCAATAAAACGAATCTCTTTTAAATTGTAAACTGTGTACCAAATATCTTCTTCATTATATATACATGAGAAGTGGTCTATTAGTTGTTCTAAATTAATCTTCGTAAAATTATGTTTTGTTAAATCGACTTCTAGTTCAGATTCAAGATACAATAATACATCTCTAATGCAATCGGGTTTTAGTTTCATAAAAATCTCCTTTCAGAAAGGTTGGTGCAATATGTGCATTTCAAATAATATAACAGAAAAAGTATTTGAACAAAACGAAAAAGAAAATTATATCGCTAATATGCTCGTTCGTACTTTATACAGCAATGATGTTGAAAATGCCGAATGCTATCGTATCATAAAATTGTTTAAGGATAAAGTTCTTGGCAGTGATATTGAAATTTAAAAATCACTCTTACAATCGTTACAATGCCACTGTTTCCCTATTTTGTAAAACTTATTTTTATAGAAAGTTCTTTTGCTATTCTGTCAGTCAACATTTTTATTGTATTAAAATAGCGCACATCATTTAGAGTTGGTGATTGAAAAAGATAATTTAGATTTCGCAAATTGTCTTTTCCAATTAACTTATTGACAAATTTTTCATCGGCAATATCACCTACATCATCTTTACAATATTGTCTCCAAAAATTTAATTGACTGATGTAATATATCGTATGCAAAATTATACCATAGACATCTTTTGATTTTATCAAAGATCGAATAGTTGTTTTGTAATCATTTGTTTTGAACAATACATCTTCTTCAATTGTTTTATTTTCAAACCAATCATGAACAAGTGAAGATTTTGAAAACATATACGAAGAATTAAAATATTCAAACCGCAACGCAGCTTTCATTTGAACTTCTGTTGCATGATATTCAGTATACCATTTTAGCAAAATTTCTTTTTCTTCTGGGTTCATATTTTGCAACAAATTATAATTATCTAAAATATGAGTAAATTCGTGAAAGATTGCCGGTTTTGAATTTGATTTTAGCAACTTTATATAGTTGTATGGAATATTTATTATAGGTACATCTTCATAAAATGTAACATTTAGATTGCAATTTTGAGATTTATATGTCTGAATTTTGAATTCTGGCATATATTCAATTTTCATAAACTTTTCATATTCTTTTTGATAATATTTTATTTCAGTTATTATACTCATTCTATTACCCCCATGTTGCAAAGGAGATTTATATGAAAACAAACAATAAAGCAGTAAAAATGTATAATGAATACATTAAAAAATTACATAGTGGTATATACGATGATCCATTAGGTATTATCTCTGAAAAAGAATACCAAATAGAACAACAAAAATATTTAAATAAATTTATGCAAAGATATAAAAAATAACTAAGATTAAATCTTATGCTTACCAAGTATAACCGCAATTATTGCATTTCCATGTTTTATTGATCTTCTTAGAAAATATTCCGAATCCAACAACAGAAGCTACTCTCTCACCTGTCCCAATTTTTCTGATATTAGTAGATCCACATGTAGGACATTTAGGCTGATTAGACTGCTGTTTAATCTCATTCTGAACATTAACCTGTGCCCGGAACTGTGACATCTTTAATTCATACTCAATG